>Ga0272440_1000043_pt1 | contig 108944 bp, 89 predicted proteins | sample SSMMMBAug17_FD_192440 | JGI IMG/M metagenome (GOLD analysis project Ga0272440, IMG submission 192440) | Marine sediment archaeal communities from Little Sippewissett salt marsh, Falmouth, MA, United States - SSM-MMB-Aug17 | ecosystem: Environmental > Aquatic > Marine > Wetlands > Sediment ... | reverse complement strand
GATGCTGTTCCAGTTATATTCAATGCATTTCCAGTGATTGTATTCGTTGATGTCAGGGTATTATATATTTTTGTTGCGCCATCTATCGTTACTGTATCTGTAATATCTAAAGCATCGGCTGATATCGTTCCTGTTGATGAGATATTGCCATTGAATGTCATATCACCGCCTATTGTAGCCGTATCGGTAATAATCAGGGCATTTCCAGTAATTGTATTGTTTGATGTCAAGGTATTATAAATTCTTGTTGCGCCATTTATCGTTACTGTATCTGTTATATCCAGGGCGTCGGCTGATATCGTTCCTGTTGAGGCTACTGATCCATAAATGTTTGTTGCGCCGCCTATTGATGCTGTTCCGGTTATATTCAATGCATTTCCAGTGATTGTATTCGTTGATGTCAGAGTATTATAAATTTTTGTTGCACCATCTATCGTTACTGTATCTGTAATATCTAAAGCGTCGGCTGTTATCGTACTTGTTGATTTTAACGTGCCATCTATGATTGTTGCACCGCCAATAACAGCCGTACCAGTAAGAGAAAGTGTATTGGACCGAACAGTCCCAGTTATTTCAATATTATCATAAACAGTTGTCTCACCATAAAGAATTGTATCACCAGTAACAACCAACCGGTTGGTTTCAGTATAAATATTCGCAGTACCATAAACAGTCAAATCGCCCCACATCGTTGTATTTCCAGTAACAGAAAGCGCATTTGTTGCAGTAGTTGAACTGATTTCCAAAAAACCTGCCATAATGCTGTCACCATTCACTGTAAATGCTGTTGTGTCGGAACCACCTGTTGTATTGATTGTGACTGTACCGGTAAATTTGGTTTCACCATTGGCAAGTAATGAATGGGGACCTGTAATTTCCACATGAGTAATTCTTGCTGAACTTGCAGCAACAGAACCTGTTGGCAAACTCAGGTTTCCCTCTATAGACATTGTTGTACCTGAAGCAGTCATTGTTACAGCACTTTCACCCCCACCACCACTTACTGTCACTGTTGTCAATACTGCGGCACTGGCTTGAACAGCACTTGTCAGCATAATAATATCACCATATGTCGTCATTCCACCACCTTCAGAAACAAGTTGGATTTCTCCTGAAGCATCTGGAAGGGTTATTGTTCTGGCTTCTGTGGGATCTGCTACAATAAATGTTGTTTGGTAGGAATCTCTCGTTGCACCTTCAAAAACAAATGGTGCATTTCCAATTATTGTAGAATTAATGGTTAATTCGTCAGATGAAGCATCCCCAATAGTGACATCGTCAATGATTGAAATTTTCCCTCTAAACGTTGATAAATCTGTAATTGATATCTGATTTGCAGTAACTGTCTGAGCGACATCCATGTTATCATCAATATCTATGCTCGATAACTGAGTGGTGCCGGTTGCGACAAAGTCGTCAGCAGTCAAGGTTCCACCAACAGTCGCAGAACCGCTCACATTGATTGAACTTGCTGTCATTGCTCCTGAAATAATTGCTGTCTGGCTGACGTTAACACTGTTGGCTGTCAGTGCATCTGAAATGGTTGCTGAGTCAGTAACAATTAACTGACTGGCAGTAATTGCGCTTGAAACACTCAAATTACCGGTAATGGTTGTATCATCTTGCAAGCTGCTGGTGCCGGTTACAACCATTTCTGCGGCTGTTAACGTGCCGCTGATAATTGCAGTATCTGTGATGTTTAATGCATTGGCTGTCAACGTGCCGGCAATTATTGCAGTTTGGGTAATTTGTAAAGAATTGGCTATAATTGCTCCGGTAACAGCCAGGTTGTCTGAAATATTTGTTTCACCATCTATGGTTACAGAGTCTGACACATTCAATGTATAGGAATTTATGGTTCCAGAGACAGTCAGGCTTGTTATAGAGTCCAGGTCCGATAGATTTTGCCAGCTGCCAACACCATTTGAATCAGAAACAAAAATTTTACCTGTCCCCTCATTTCCATCAACTATTTTAATACTTCCTGATACTTCCAGCTTTTCAGTGGGGTTTGTTGTTCCAATACCAACATTGCCTGATTGTACCGTGTGTTTTTTTATGGGCTTATCAAATATTTTCACACAATTATTCTGACTATCAGCCACATAAATCTTACTATCATCAACAGCAATACCAGTTGGACAATCCAAATCATATGAAATAGAGTATTCGAAAGCTCCCGAAGAAGAAAGTACAAGAATATAGCTTGTAGAAACATTATCATCACTTACATATATATAACCATCATCATCAACTTCTATATCATGTGGAGCAGCGAATAGCGCGTGATCAAAACTTGATTCATATTCTCCTGATGCTGAAAATACCTTGAATGCATAACTGCCAGACAGGCTTGTCGCATATATTTTTCCACTGCTATCCAGTGCGACACCTTTGGGCCTATATATGCCAATACTATAATCATAAGCTCCTGATGCAGTAAAAACTTGAATTCGATCATTGTAATAGTCTGCTGCGTAAATTTTACCTGCGGAATCAACAGCAACATCATATGGGCGATTAAACAGTCCCACATCTGTATAATCAGAGCAGTCAGATGCTCCAATGCTGTATTCAAAAGTACCTGAACCAGATAAAACCTGTATACGATGATTATTGTAATCAGATACATAGATTTTTCCATTACTATCCAATGCTATCCCATGCGGGTAGTAAAATTTGCCAGCATCACAACTACTCGAATCAGAGCCAATACTGTATTCATAGGATCCTGAATCAGAAAATACCTGGATGCGATGTTTATCAGTTATGTAAAGTTTTCCATTACTGTCCAAGCAAATATCTTTAGGGTTGCTAAAATCCCCGATATTAGTACTTGATGCAGTGGTTCCAATACTATAACTAAATGCAGCACTCCCTTCAGCCTGTGTCGTAACAAAACCATCCCAGCTAAACGTACCATCACCATTTGAAACCAATGAAGTTCCGGCAGTGCCCGCACCAGGTGCCCCTGCCAGTTTCGTCGGTGAAATTGATTCATCAGCAATATTTGCAGATGTGACAGCATCATTTGCGAGATCTGTACTTGAAATTGTATTGTCTGCAATCTTTGCGGATGTAATTGAACTATCTGCAACAAAACCCAATCGATACCATTTGGAAGAATCATTAATAACAGTCATTTCACCATAACTGGTATCCAGCGTAACAGATGTATCCCCATCAATATTTCCACCCCCTGAAACACTGACAGAAATTACACCAGAAGCATCTGTTTTTTTAATAGAAATTATCCGACCGGGTGAATAATCATCCGCTTCAGGTAAGACCACAGTTCCAGTGCCACTAACCAGCAATACATCAGTATTGGAAAAATTATCAAAAGTAGATGGATTATTCACTGTACTAGTAATCAATCGCCCTGAACTGGTCTTAGACCGAAAAGCAGAAACTACAGATGTCATTGGCGGCAGGTTGTCATCCGCATCAGTCATCCAATCGCCATATGATGCGCCAATTTTGATTTTTATACCCAGATAATAAGGTTCATCAAAAGTTAGAGAATTCGGAAATGGCGTGATTGTCCCCAAATAAACATTATAATAGCCATCAGTAATATCAATGGCATTACTGGTCGCACTGGTATATTCTTCTTCCCATAGCTTACAGGTGGTCTGAACCGGGTCATCACAATTCCATATGCTGAATTTCATTGGATATGTGCCATCTGTCAATGCACTGCCATCACTCTGAGACAGGACACCCTGCGCATTAATTGTTGTTGGAATGGCACTATGCCCATAAGTGGCCATAATGCCAAGGCCAGTAATGACCATAAACAATATTTTAATGATATTGCTGGACAAAAGGATGAATTGTTTCATTGGTTCCTCCTTCTTTTTGTTGCAAACTATTATTCTATTTTCAGGAGATGCAAATATCAGACCTGTTATGATACTGGAATATGATCTTCGTAAAAAACAATAAATTTCGGAGTGTTAAGCAATTTTTTTGATCGTTTACAAGTTGGATTGTCAATTTAGTAGTCTATTAAGTTAAGGGTCTTTTAGTGTTATCGGAAAGATATTTGATATCTAAAAGATTATTTCTTTCATAAACTATTCATTTGTTTCCACAGGAAGGTTTTTACCGCGCCATGCGTCCAATCCGCCGGAAAGATGATAGACCTGTTCAAATCCCATAAAATATAGCTTTTCAGCCAGATGTATACTTAATGGGCAATCGGCTGAACCACAATAGGTGACCAATGTAAAGTGAGGATTGGTTTGCGCCATAAAACGATCTAAATACATATCAAAATCATGTTCAGGTAAATTAATTGCATTTTTAATATGGCACATTTGATAATCGGCTTCAGAACGTGCATCAACAAACAAATAGTCTGGTTTTCCATAACATGAAGCCGCTTCTTTTATACCAATACGTCTTGGGCCTGAGAGCTTTTCTGTGTCAGTGTCACTTTTGACGATGTTTGGCGTATAGGGAACAGTCAGATCAAGACCTTTTGGATGAAAATAATTGACTGTCAATGAAATGAATAATGTGAATAACAATATACATGTTAACTCTTTCGTAATTGACATATTCGACATAATTACCCCTCAAAAATCAAAGCTTTTCTGTGAAAAAAATGCAGATTGTTTAAAAAAAAAACGCAACCCTTTTTGAAAGAATTGATCCAGTGCCATCACAGTATCCGCTGTGGGACGATCCCAAAAAACGCCATATTTGTCTGAATGCCTGTCATCAAGACCCCGAAGAAAAATGTAATATATACCGCCAAAATGGGTTTCATAGTCATAATTTATTATGCGCTGGCCCAGATACCGGTGTAAAGCAATGGTATAGATATAATATTGAAGTATGTAATAGTGCTCAAGAATCGCCTGTTTCATGGATGATTGATTGTAATTTTTTCGCTCCGGCCCCAGATAGTTGGATTTCCAGTCAATGATATAATATTTGTTTTTATATGAAAAAATTAAGTCAATAAAGCCTTTCATCATCCCATTGACCTGATATGTATCCAAAGGATACAAATTCACTTTTGACCGCCTGACCCAGGGCACTTTCTCAATTATTGCCTTGATCTGATTGGGCTGAACATCCTTGATTGGAAAATAAAAACCCAATTCATTTATTTGATCATCTGCTTGAATCCGACCCAATCGAAAATCAGTATCCGATTTAGACAGACAGGCCCATTTGACCCGATGAATCAATTTAATCATTGTTTGCTCCCATTTCAAATCAAATCCATATTCAGATAGCTTTTCAGATACAAGACTTGCAATAAAGGAATCCTCTGATTTTTCAAAATCGACCTGTTCCAGTAATTCGTGAAGAAAGGTACCGGGCCTGGCACCTTTTGGGAAAGCAAATATGGACATTGGTTTTGGCGGCTTTTCAGAATGCGCAGCAAGATTCGATTGCCCCTCAATCTGTACATCGTAATCGGGTATTTCAGAGGCATGTGGTATCTTTGATGTCAATGCAGAAAAACTGGTTACGCGCCAAGCCGAATCAATGATTTGACACGGTTCAAGACAGGTCAGATTCGGCGAAACAGAGACAGCTTCAGGTAAGGCTTGATCCTGTTTTATTTCTGGTAATGGCCATGTTTGATAACAAATTTGAATGGGCACATTATTTTTCAGTTGCTCCAATGCCTGCCAGATTTTTTTTCTTGTGATGCCTGATTTATTAAGATCAGCAACAATTGTTTTGGGAATTTTTCCATTGATGCACAAGTCCTTTCCATGTAAAAGCCAGGATAATGGGCTGCTGGCAACACCTTTGATATTGCCATGAACCAGATAACAATGATATTGCGCCCGTGTCAAGGCCACGTAAAATAATCGCATATTTTCTGCCAGATATTCAGTATTGGCCCAATCAAGGCATTTTTCCTGTTCTTCTTTTGTGATGGGTAATGTCAGCACATGGTCATTATCTGGATCATGAAAACTAAATGGCCTGGCCTTTGGCAGATTCGCCCCCTCCCATGCAAAGGGACAATATACAATTTTGTATTGTAGGCCTTTGCTTTTATGGATCGTTACAATTTTTACCGCATTTTCATCTGTTTCCAATCTCATATTAGAATCATGAATTGTAAATTGTTCCCCCGCACGATACCGATTGAAATATTCCATCAGACCAGACATGCCGGGCTGTTTATCCATATCCACCTGATGAAGCAATTCGGCGAGATGCAAGAGGTCTGTCAGTAAACGTTCGCCATTATTTATGGAAAGAATCTTTGCGCGAACATTTTCTCTGGATAATAGATATCGAAACATCACCATAAAGCCTTTTTGCTGCCACAGGTCATGATACAATTGAAATCGTGCGACCCATTCATCAAAGCGATGACTATCGGCAATCGTATTGAGCAGGTCTTCGGCATTCATACCAATCAATGAAGACGTCATCGCACTTTTTAATTTTTGTTCGTTTTGAAAATCGACAACCGCAGCAAGGGTTTGTGAAAAATCTGCGCAAATGGCTGATGTCCAAACCCGATCTTTGGAATGAATCACCGCATGAATGCCACGTTTTTGAAGTGCCAAGCGCATATTATCAGCTTCAAAGTTTTTCCGAACCAAAATCGCAATGTCAGCCGGCTGAATGGGAACATCGTCCAACAATGCCTGTTTGCCTCTGGCCAGTTGAAGCAATTTATCAATATGATCGGCGATCTGATTGTAAATAATTTCTCTGACTGTGGTTAAATTATAAGGATTTCCAGGATTTTCTGAATCTTCAAGATACAAAATTTGCATCGGCGGTTGCGGTTTATTGTCAATCATCATCTGAACCGGCGGACGTTCGGATTTTACAGGTTGAAAACTGACATTGGTGTACACAAATGCCGCAGGGTTTTGTTCAAAAATTGCGTTGATCGCTTCAACAAGCAATGAACTGGAACGCCAATTGGTATCCAGAGTAAATTGATGACTGGCATTTTCAACACCTTTCAGATATGCAAATAAATCAGCACCCCGAAAACTGTAAATGGCCTGTTTTGGATCTCCAATAATATAAAGGATAGTTTCCTGATGATTAAAGATGGTATAAAAAATTCGATATTGAATGGGATCTGTATCTTGAAATTCATCAATCAATGCGGCCTTGTACTTGTTTCGAATACTTTTGGCCAATGGGCTGTTTTCACCATTTTCAAGGGCTTTGTAAACATAATGAAGTAAGTCATCAAAACTTTGAATTTGAAGTTTCTTTTTCTTTTCACATAAAACATGCTGCGCATTTTGCATGAATTCTTTTTTAATATGCGTCATTTTTCGTTGATACAGGTCTTTCAGGTCCGAATACGAATCCATGAGTTGTTCACAGATGTCAAAAAATTGATGTTGCGGCGGCTCAAATGATTTTTTGGTTTTGTTTCTGATTTCTTTTGCCTGAAACTTGCCAAGAAGTTTTGATGGTAAACGTGTAAAAGGTAAATCGGAAAACAATTCTGCCAGTTTGTTCATATATCCGGGGATCGCAGCCACATTAAAACTTTTTCGATTCAACCTGTTATCATAATTCAGTAAATCATATATATCATTGTAATAATTATCAAATATCGCACATGTCTGTTCAAAATATGCTTTATAGTTATTTTCTTGATCAGAGATTTCTTCTGCAGAAGGGCATTTTACATCCGGAGAAATCTGCACAAAGGGGGCGCGAAGAACATAATCCATCCAAGTTCGAATCATTTCCGGTGTTTGTCCGGTTTTTCTGGCGTACTGTAAAAAAGGTAATGAGGCTTCGTAAAAATGCTGCCGAAAAAAATCATCTGCCATCTCCTGAATCAGATGAGAGACATCGGCAAGCAATTCTGCATCAAAAATGACACCACTTTCAAATGCATTTTCTTTTAAAATCCGATGACAAAAACCATGCATGGTATATATGGCTGCTTCATCAAAATTTCGTATGGCCATTTCGAGGTTTTGGACACGTTTTAATGTGGGGGGGCATTTCCCAAACATATCTACCATCCAGGGATCACAGGATGATATTTTAAAATTCTGATTTTTAAGATAACTGGCATAAAGGACATGCATATCATAAAGCACATTTCGAATACGATCTCGCAATTCTTCGGTGGCAGCATCAGTATAAGTTACCACAAGAATATTGGAGACATGATACGATTTTTCAATTATCAGGCGTGCATACAGACTGCATATGGTATACGTTTTTCCGGTTCCGGCACTGGCTTCAATCAGGTTGGTATCTTCTAAAGGACACCTGATTAAATGAAATGGTTGCGGAATCATAAATATTGCTCCTGCCTATATTTTCCAAAAAAGTTTTTCTTTTGCATTTTATATTTATATTTTTAACCGGGGTGAAATGTCAAACAAACCTTTGTGCCATGATCATCAGGAAATTCTTCGGCTGATCTTGAAAGAACAAGAATATCGCCACCATACTTATGCATAAATTTTTTAACCAAAGGCATGCCAAAACCTGTGCCACGTTCCCCATTAGTTCCCGGCCTGTTTGTTGATTTTGAAATATCAAACAGATAACCAAGCAAATTATTGGGGATACCAATGCCCGAGTCTTCAATTATAATTGAAACAGCTTGAGAATCTTGTTTTTTAAGATATATATTGATAGCAGTGCCTGCTTCGGAAAATTTAATCGCATTTGTAAGTAAATTGTTAAACACAGTATTGACCAGGGAAATTTCTTCAGCGATGACCATTACATTTTCAGGGAGATCCAGTTGTATATCAATATTTTTGTTTTTTGTCTTTCCTTTAAGCATCGCCAGAGATTGATCCATCGATTGCTTGAGATTTAGCGAATAAACAATCATTTCTTTTTCTTCAGTTGCCATGAGACGCCGTGTAAGATCGATAATATTCATGGCATCTCTGGATGCAGCATTGATGTCATTAATGATCCCCCTCTCTTGCGGGTACTCCTTAAGATATTCCGAATAACTTTCAATGGCACCCAGTGGATTACTCAAATCATGACACAGCACGTGCAAGAGTTCGCGTTGGGATTCCAGTTGTTTTTTCAATAATTTTTTAGTGAGCTGCAGATGCAAATGGGTTCGCACTCTTGCGATAAGTTCACGCGGTCGGAAAGGCTTTGTAATATAATCAACCCCACCAATGGTATAAGCCTCCTCAATACTTTCTTCATCACCTCTGGCAGTAAGAAAAATAACAGGAATGTCTTTTGTTTTGGGATTGTTTTTTATTTGACGACACATTTCAAAGCCATCAAGATCGGTTATAATGATATCCAGAAGAACAAGATCGATCTTTTCTTTATCAAGTATTGTCATGGCATATTCAGCAGATTTTGCAGGAATCACATCATATTTTTTTAATATGGCCGACAACATATCAATATTTGCTTCTGTATTATCTACTACAAGAATGGTCTGGCCTTTTTCTTCAATAATCATGATATATCCTTATTAGCTGTAAAGAAAAATGCGGAATAAACCCATTTTTTTCTATAAGAAACGATTTTTTTAATAGTTTGAAATTACTATATATTTTGAGCGTTTCTTAGCAGAGATTCTGTTAATTGTGAGTCTAAACAAAAGGTTAAACTATAGAATAATGGAGAATTCAACCCCCAACTGCCATTGCTGACAATCAATTTGTCCCCCCATGTTTTCAACAATGGATTTTGCCAGATAGAGCTTTATATTGTCATATGATATCATTCTGAGACTTGGGGTAAACATATTTTGGATATCCTCCTGACTGCTATCACCACTGTTATCACGTAAAATAATAAAAGATTTACCATCCTGAATACTGATTTCAATGGCAATCTTGGGTGCTTTAACTTTTCTCTTCAATAAAGTTTCCCTGACATTGGATAATAGATTGACAATAACCATTGCATATTCATTAATATTTCCACTGGCCCTTGCCGGCTGATTTTCAATAATTTGAAGCTGTATATTATCTTGAATAAAAGATGCGATGATGATTTTCTCGGCAAAAGAAATGGCGTTGCGAATTGTAAAGACTTGTGCCTGTGTATCGTTATCATATAGATGAACAAATGAATTCAGTGTTTCAGAAAAATTGATTTCTGGCAAGTCATCCTGTTGTCTTGAAAAGTAATTCCAATAGTTGTGGAGATGTAGCAGCATATCTTTTGTCATGGCCTGTGCTGATAGAACGCTCAGTTTTTGGGTATTGATATTTAAATGACAGGCATATAAATCCAGATGAACTTTAACCTTTTCCAACAGCTCGACCGGATTATATGGTTTAATAATATAATCAATGATTCCAAGTTTATACCCCCTGATCATATCTTGTTCCATATTATTGACAGAAACCATCATCACTGGAATATTTTTTGTACGATCATCATCTTTCAGCCTTTTGCACACTTCAAATCCATCCATTTCAGGCATAACAATATCTAATATAATCAAATCAATTTTTTCGTTCAATGCAATTTTTAAAGCATCCTGGCCAGTTAAGGCAGGCCTGACATCATAATGTTTGAGAATACCCATGAGAATATCAATATTTAATTCGGTATCATCAACTATTAATATACAAGGCTTTTTTTGCATTTTTGTCCTCATTTTTTATTTTTCAAACTTTTTAAAATAAACATTTATTAAATGTCTGTCAAATTGAAGAATTTGTCTGTAAGTAAACATGATATCGATTGTTTTTGTATGAATGATAAAAATGATTTGAAATCACCTTGACACTTTAATTTAAATAGATTATTAATTAAAGATTTACACAAATCAGGGCAATAGGCCCCTGAATCAATAATATTCTTGTGAAAGGCAAGCCATGAAAAAAGAAACAGACTTTATCAAACAACGTCGTCAAAAAATTGATGCTTTGAAAGAATCGGGTTATCACTTGTTTCCAAACGATTTCGAGCCTGAACATACTGTTAAAAATATCCAGGAAGCTATTCCCGAGTCTGACGATGCCCCTTCAACCATATTCAAAACCGCCGGACGTATCATCGCAATTAACCGATTTGGAAAAAGCAGCTTTATTCGATTTCGGGATACCACTGGCCAATTGCAGGGATACATTCAAAAAAACAAGGTGGGCAATGATGCCTATGCACTGTTCAAACAAATGGATATTGGCGATTTTATCGGAATTTCCGGACCAATTTTTAAGACAAGGACAGGTGAATGGACAATTCTTTGTGAAAACATCAAGCTCTTGACCAAAGCAATACGTTCGTTACCTGAAAAATTTCATGGCATCAAAGATCCAGAGAAGCGATACCGACAACGCTATCTGGATTTAATCATGAACCAGAATACAAGAAATATTTTTGTTACTCGCAGTCAGATTATTCAAAATATTCGTCAATTTTTTCTCGATAGACAATTTCTTGAAGTTGAAACCCCGATGATGCAACCCATTGCCGGTGGTGCTGAAGCAGCACCTTTTATTACCCATCATAATGCGCTGGATATGCCATTGTATTTAAGAATTGCGCCGGAATTATATCTCAAACGTCTTGTTGTGGGCGGTTTTGATCGTGTATTTGAAATTAATCGCAATTTTAGAAATGAAGGCGTTTCCACCCGACATAATCCGGAATTTACAATGCTTGAATTTTATCAGGCCTATGCCACATATACACATTTAATGGATTTGACTGAGATTATGTTTCAATTTGTTGCACAGCAGGTGCTGAGTCAATTGACATGTGAATACCAGGGCGAAACAATAGATTTTTCAGGTTCATGGAAACGCATGACCTTAATGGATTCGCTGGTTGAAATTGGTGGTGTGCCATCCGATATTTTAGCGGATCGTGACGCCTTAGTTGCCTTTGCCAATGAAAAAGGTATCAAAATGAAACCCGATCGCAAAACCGGCAAAATTGTCACCAAATTATTTGATACCCTGGTTGAACCAAAACTCATTCAGCCCACATTTATTACCGCTTATCCGGTTGAAGTTTCTCCCTTATCACGAAAGAATGATCAAAATCCAGAATTGACAGATCGTTTTGAACTGTTTATTGGCGGAAGAGAAATTGCCAATGGCTTTTCTGAGCTGAATGACCCTGATGATCAGCGGGAACGCTTTTTGAATCAGGTGAAAGAAAGAGAGTCTGGCGATGAAGAAGCACATCCGATGGATGAAGATTATATTGAAGCACTGGAATATGGCCTTCCCCCAACGGCCGGTGAAGGTATTGGGATTGATAGACTGGTTATGCTTTTAACCAATGCAGACTCCATTCGGGAGGTGATTCTCTTTCCGCATATGAAAAATAAAGCTGGAAATTAATAATTCATGGCATTTGAATCATACATCGGCTTCCGCTATTTAAAAGCCAGGCGCAAACAAAGATTCGTGTCGGCATCAACGTTGATATCAATAATGGGTGTTATTGTTGGTGTCATGGCACTCATTATTGTCCTGTCTGTGATGGCAGGTTTTGAAGATGAGCTTAAACAGCGAATTTTATCTGTTGCATCTCATGTGCAAATTACGCAAAACAATGGACGTTTCAATACACATGATGCTGTGATACAAAAATTGAAAACAATTGATCAAGTTCAATCAATTTATCCTTATGTCCAGAGCCAGGTAATTTTGAAAAGTATTGCCACAGTGTCCGGAGCATCCATATCAGGTATTGATTTTTCAATTCCACGACAAAGACAGGATGTTGAGAAAATGATGGTTCAGGGAACCATTAATGATTTATTAAATCAATCATTGCCTGATGCAGATAACAAGTACCAACCTCCTGGTCTGATTATGGGGCAGGAATTGGCCAAATCATTGACTGTACGTCCCGGAGACAGTGTTTACGTTATTTCGCCTAGAGGTATCCTCTCACCCTTTGGTCATTTGCCGGCCATGAGGCGATTTCTGGTAACAGGAATAATGGCGTCAGGGATGTATGAGTTTGATGTCGCGACAGTATATATGAAAATAGAAGATGCACAAAAAATTATGCGGATGCCGGACAGTGTCAGCGGTATTTCTCTAAAAACCAGTGATATTTACCATGTGAATAAAATCAGGCAACAAATTGAGACCCTATTGGGTACAAAATTTCGGGTTCAGGATTGGATTCAAATGAATCAAAATCTGTTTTCTGCATTAAAACTTGAAAAAGTCACCATGTTTATTATTTTAACGCTGATTATTCTGGTTGCAGCTTTTAATATTGCGGGAACACTCATCATGATGGTAATGGAAAGAACCAGAGATATCGCAATTCTAAAAGCAATGGGAACACAGAAACGCAGCATTCGAAAAATTTTTATGATCAATGGCTTTTTTATTGGACTGACCGGTACGATCATCGGTGCTATTTTGGGAATTGCTGCTTGTTTGAGTTTAAAAAAATATCAATTTATTGAGCTTCCAGGCGATGTATACTACGTAACAACGCTTCCTGTAAGAATTTCAGTAACTGATATTTCTTTGATTGCCTTTTCTGCATTATTTATCTGCTTTCTGGCAACTCTGTATCCGGCGCATCAGGCGGCGACATTAAATCCGGTAGAGGCCTTTCGCTATGAATAATCACACATTATGCTTACAAACACAAAAGCTGGTAAAAAGCTATCACAGTAAGGCAGAAAAAATTGATGTCCTCAGTGGGATTAATTTTGAAGCACAAAAAGGTGAAACTGTGGCTGTAATTGGCGCGTCGGGTATTGGTAAATCAACTTTTCTCAATATCCTCGGCACATTGGATCAACCGGATTCCGGACAGGTTTTGATTGATGGTCATGATGTTTTTGCTTTTTCTGATGATGAACGTTCCCAGTTTCGATCCAAATCAATTGGATTTGTTTTTCAATTTCATCATTTGCTGCCTGAGTTCAATGCTTTGGAAAATACCATGATGCCCTTACTGATACAAGGTGTTTGTCGCAAAAATGCGGCAAAAAAAGCAAAAGAAATTCTGGATATTGTCCACCTGTCTCATCGGTTGAATCATCGGGTAACTGAACTTTCAGGCGGTGAGCAACAACGTGTTGCTGTTGCCAGAGCCTTGATTCATCATCCATCATTATTATTGGCAGATGAACCCACAGGAAACCTGGATCAAAAAAGCAGTGAATATGTGCATTCATTGCTGAAACAGCTTAATGAACATTTTCAAATGACCCTGATTGTTGTCACACATAACATGACCCTGGCAAATATTATGGATCGATGTGTGACCTTGAAAGATGGTCAATTAATTGAAAAAATATAGGAGAGTCATGCGCAATCTGATAACAATCAGTATTTTATTCTGTTTGTGTTTAATCATAACAGTTCCTGCATTTTGTCAAACCAACACACGAATTGCCATTTATCCCTTTGCCATTCACTCAGAGGCAAACCTGGATTATTTTAGTAAGGAATTGCCACAATTTTTAAAAAAATATCTCATATTGGCTGGAGTGGATCAGGTGCAGGAACTTGCAGCCCCTGCAAATAACTGGCAGTTTGATGATCAGGAAATTGCGATGATTCGCAAACAGTCCGAAGGAATGGATGTTACCCATGTCATATGGGGCAAGTTTATTCAAAAAGAACAGGGCTTTGATCTAAAGATTGCATTGGTGGACACCTTATACCAGTCTCCAGCCCATTTTTTCGAGATGAATGGCATTGATATTGTCAATTTGAATGCCACTGTCAAAGATCTGGCAAAACAGATTTCAAATACCATTTTGGATATCCCGGTAATTACAAAAATTGTTATTCAAGGAAATGAACGTATTGATTCCGATGCCATCAAGCGTGCCATGAAAACACAAATTGGCGATCCTTACATTCCAGCCAAACTTTCGCAAGATTTGGAAATTATTTATCGCATGGGGTATTTTGATGATATTCGTATTGATGCTGATACGGAGCCGGATGGCGGTCAGATAGTGATATTTCATGTCAAGGAGAAACCGACCATTTATAAAATCCATATTAAAGGCAATTCGGTTTATGATGAGGAGAAAATTCGTGAAAATATTGATATTTCTATGGGATCCATTCTTAATATTTATGATGTTCAGGAAAATATCTCACGCATTGAAGCCATGTATAAGGAAAAAAATTATCACAATGTCAAGGTTGATTACGAACTGAAAGATCGGGAACATAATCAGACAGAAATTACTTTTAGAATTACTGAAAACAGTAAAGTTTATATTCGACAAATAACATTTATCGGCAATAAGGATTATACTGAACGTCAATTGGAAAAATTAATGTACAATCAGGAAAAAGGTTTCTGGTCTTTTTTTACATCATCTGGAAATCTCGACTCGGAAAAATTGCAGCATGATGTCATGCGCATTCAAAATCATTATCATAACAATGGTTATATTGATGCCAGGGTGGGGGAACCTCAGGTTGTTATCAAAAAAACACAAATTGAAATCACCATTAAAGTGGTTGAGGGCATAAAATATAATGTTGGTGAAATTGACATTACCGGAGATATGATTTTGCCAAAAGAAAAAATGCGTGACCTGTTAAAAATCAAGTCAGGTACAGTTTACATGCGTGAATCCATACGAGAAGATCTGACATTTTTAACAGATCTGTATGGGAATGCCGGTTATGCATTTGCAGATATTTATCCCAAAGTAAAAAAAGATGAAGAAAACGCGCTTGTGAATATTACCTACCATATTGAACAAGGCAAACAGGTGTATTTTGACCGCATTATTATTACCGGCAATACCAAAACACGGGATAAGGTAATTCGTCGGAGACTTCGCGTTTACGAACAGGAATTATACTCTGGCGTGGGAATTAAACACAGTATTAATGAATTAAAACGACTGGATTTTTTTGAAGATGTTCAAATTGATACCCAAAAAGGGGTCAACCCCAATACAATGGATGTAAAAGTCACTGTCAAGGAGAAGCCCACAGGCATGTTTAGTTTTGGGGGGGGCTATAGCAGTGTAGACAATGCATTTATTGTAGGCTCCGTATCGCAAAGAAACCTGTTTGGACGTGGGCAGATATTGGAAGCCAAAGGACAGATTGGGGGATCGACCAATCAATTTAATATATCATTTACAGAACCATGGTTGTTTGATATGCCTTTGTCATTTGGCGTTGATGTCTTTAACTGGACTAGAGAATATGATGAATACGACAAAGACAGTAAAGGCGGCGGTATTCGTTTGGGATATCCCATATTTCGAAATACACGCGGTTACATTTCATATCGCTATGATCGGGCAGAAATTGATAATTTAGAATATGACGCGCCATATTCAATTGTTGTCCTTAAAGGTGTTAATGAAACGAGTTCATCGACAATTTCACTGCATTATGATACCACTGATCATCCATTCAATCCATCCAGAGGAATGGATCACAGCATTTCTGTTGAATATGCAGGTGGTGCTTTAGGCGGAGATATTGATTTTACAAAATATCGCCTGAAAATGAGCAAATATTTTCCACTTTTCTGGTATACTGTCGGTCTCATTCATGCTGAAGGCGGGTATGTTAAGGAACATTACAGCAAGGAAATTCCTGACTATGAAAAGTTTCATCTCGGTGGAATTAACTCTTTAAGAGGCTTTGAATGGGAAGATCTGAGCCCTGAAGAAAAAATTCCTTTTACGTTCAATAATGATGGCTCAGTCAAAGACTATATCTCAACAAAGGTTGGGGGAAATAAATATGTTCAATTCAACGTGGAGTTTATCTTTCCAATTTTACGTCAACATGGATTGGTCGGATTGTTTTTTTATGATACCGGTGCGGTACAAAAAGATAATTTTCGGATTCAATTTGACGAATTAAGAGAAAGTGCGGGCTATGGTATCCGATGGTTTTCACCCATGGGGCCGATTCGTCTTGAGCATGGATATATTTTGGATCCGCAAGGTGATGAAAGCAGTACTGGTCGATGGGAATTCTCCATTGGAACAATGTTTTAAGACTGGCAAGTAAACAAATTTAAACTAATATTTTAAATATTCAAACTTTAGGTAAGAACCAAAAGGAGGTTTTTTTATGAAACACATTAACATGATTTTAATCACTTTTTTAACAGGCGTAATCTTTACGATTCCTACATTTGCTGCTAATTTGAACAAAATAGGTGTCGTCGATTTTCAAAAAATTCTCGAAACCTCAAAAGTAGGTAAAGCTGCACAAAAAGAGATTAAAAGTGAGGGTGAAAAAATGGAAGAAACCCTCAAAGAAAAAGGTGCTGAAATTGAAGCACTTAAGAAAAAACTGGAACGAGACGCACTTGTCATTGATAGAGATACGCGGGCTGAAAGAGAACGTGAAATTCGAATCAAAATAAACGATATCAAAGCACTTCAAAAGAAATATATGTCAGATTTCAGGGATCTTGAAGCCAGAATGATTGATCGAATTCGTACACAGTTAATTGATATTATTGAGAATATTGGAAAAAAAGATGGCTTTTTATTAATTATGGAAAAAAATCAGGCCGGCGTTTTGTATAGTCCAAGTACTGTGGATATCACAGAAAAGGTCATTCGTTTATACAATCAAAAAGTGGAAAAATAATATGCGCATGAAACTCGGCGAACTGGTCAATCATCTGAAAGGCCAATTAAAAAATGGTGATCCAGAAATGATCATTCAAGGCATTGCCCCTTTTGATCATGCTCAACCCGGGTGGATCACCTTTGCCATTGATAAAAAAATTCTGCCAAGAATTAATGAAACCTGTGCAGATGCCATTATCTGTAGCAGGCAGCTTGAAGATCGTCCGGACATTGAAAAAACGCTTATTATTGTTGATAATCCATATGCTTCATTTGCAAGGGCGGCGCAGTTATTTTTGCCCCCCGCACCATCACCAACAGGCATTCATAAACATGCAACAGTGGCTGAATCGATTACATTGGGCAAAAATATCTCAATTCAACCCGGTGTTGTTATCGGAAATAATACCACCATTGGTGACAATGTCATTATTCGTGCCAATACTGTCATTGGAGATAAGGTAACTATTGGTAATGACACGTTGATTTATCCAAATGTAACGATTCTGGATAATTGTCAGATTGGATCTCGTGTGATTATTCATTCCGGTACAGTGATTGGTTGTGATGGCTTTGGATTTGCACCGGATGGCAACACTTATGAAAAAGTTCCTCAGTCTGGGATTGTTCGTATTGATGATGATGTTGAATTGGGGGCAAACAATACTATTGATCGGGCGACATTTGGACAGACATGGATCAAACAAGGCGTGAAAACTGACAATCAGGTACATATTGCACACAATGTTGTGATAGGGGAAAACTCATTATTGGTCGCACAAGTCGGTATTGCCGGAAGTGCAAAACTTGGAAAACACTGTATCGTTGCCGGACAGGCCGGGTTAAGCGGCCATCTGACTGTTGGAAACAATGTAACGATTGGACCAAAAGCAGGTGTTGCGCAATCGATAAAAGATAACCAGGTCGTCAGTGGCAATGTGGCAATGCCACATCAGATATGGCTGAAAGTTCAAACGATTATTCCCAAATTGCCGGAGATAAAAAAACAGCTTGCACGTCTCGAGAAAACAATGGCTGCCTGGAGCGAAAAAACGAATTCTTAATTATCGTAAATATCGAAAGGGGTAAGGATGTATACGCAAACATTTGAACAACCATTTCTGAACAATATGGATACATCCATACCCCCTGTATTTGCGATGCCTTTACAAAATCCCCCGAAAAGGAAAAAGCCTTAAAAGAAATTAAACGTTTAAAACAGTTATTTATTCAAAAAAATAGTTGATATGAGAAGTTATTTCTCGATAAATTGGAGAACTGATACATGCATTATGATATTCAAGAAATTTTGAAACGTATACCCCATCGGTATCCCTTTATTATGGTGGATCGGATCATTTCGTATACACGATCAAAACATATTGTGGGTATCAAAAATGTATCAATTAATGAGCCATATTTTCAGGGGCACTTTCCTGAACGACCTGTTATGCCGGGCGTTTTAATAATTGAGTCTTTAGCACAAACCGGTGCAATCATGGCATATGATGAACTCATACGCACACCTGATAAATTTTTGTATTTGACCAGCATGAATAAAGTTCGATTTAGAAAACCAGTCGTGCCAGGCGACCAGATGGTGCTTGATCTCAATGTTGTTCGAATTCGAAAACAGGCTATAAAAATGCGGGGCAAGGCTTTAGTTGACAATGAAACTGCTGCTGAAGCTGAACTTATTGCGATTTTATGTTAATATTGAAATATGTTATTCCATATTTTTATTTAATCATAAAAATGGGGGAATTACTTTTTGAACATTCTTAAGGAATTCTCACAAAAGAAGTTCCTCATGTCAGAAAGAGTTAATTCTGTTCATTTTGAATCTGAATTATACAGAATAAGATGCATAAGATGAAATAAGACACTTTTAATACATCTTATGCATCTTATTCAGCGTAATCCTGGTTCAAAAAACAAGGAATGCAATCAATTAAATGAAGAACTTATTTTTTGAGTATTCATAAGGAGGAAAATATGATTCATTCAACAGCAATCATAGATAAAGGCGCGACGTTAGGTGTCAATGTATCCATTGGGCCTTACAGTGTTATTGCAAACCATGTAAAAATTGGTGATAATAGCATCATTGGCCCCCATGTTACAGTTGATGAGCATACAACCATTGGAAAAGACTGTCATATTTTCCAATTTTCATCAATTGGTGCTGTGCCACAGGCATTAAAATTTGAGGGAGCAAAAACCGAGGCAATTATTGGTGATGGTTCTGTTATCCGAGAATTTGTAACAATCAATCGCGGCACCGAATTTGGTGGCGGCGTCACAAAAATTGGACCGCGAAATTATTTGATGGCCTATTGTCATATTGCCCATGATTGCCATACAGGCAAAGAAGTTGTTTTTTCTAATAATGCAACCCTGGCCGGCCATATCGAAGTTGGCGATTGCGCAACTTTGGGAGGGCTTGTGGCTGTGCATCAATTTGTGCGAATCGGTGAGTATTCATTTATTGGCGGAAAATCTGCTGTTGTAAAGGATATTCCGCCGTACGTCATTGCTGCCGGTGACAGGGCGACCCTGCATGGTCTCAATAAAGTGGGATTAAAACGCAGGGGAGGCATTGATGATGACTCTATGAAAGCACTTAAAAGAGCCTACCGAATTACTTTTCGATTGGGAATCACAATTAATGAAGCCATCGAAAGAATTAAGGCTGAAGTCGATTCCTGTAAGGAAGTTCAAACATTTTTGGATTTTCTGCAAAGTTCCGAGCGTGGAATAACGAGATAGAATTACGAAAAATCCAGAAATAATTAAAATGAATTAATTCCGAGTATCACCGTACTGTTTGAGTCAGAAATGCAGATGCACGTTTTTCTTCAAGCGGTTTGGAAAAATAGAAACCCTGTACATATTCACAGGATAATGCTTTTAATATTGATAACTGATCCTTTTCTTCAACACCTTCGGCAACTACATCAAGATTTAAATGCTTTGCCAATGATAAGACTGTTTTGACAATCTCCATGTCTTCATCAGATGCATTCATTTTTGAAATAAAGGATCGATCAATCTTTAAGCCATCAATAGGAAATCGGTTTAAATATGACAATGAAGAATAACCCGTGCCAAAATCATCAATAACCAATCGAATGCCCATATTTTTCAAGGCATTCATTTTTTCGATGGATGATTCTGCGTAATCCATTAAAACGCTTTCTGTCATTTCAATTTTGAGCTGATTGGGCGGACAATTATATTTTTTCAATATTGAAGCGATATAATCAATAAAATCCTGTTGAATAAATTGTTTACTTGATACATTGACACTTACAGACAGGTTTCTGTATTCTGACGAGACATCATTCCATCGTCTAATTTGTTGACAGGCTTCAGATATTACCCATCGTCCCAAAGGTACGATCAGTCCCGTTTCTTCTGCAAGGGGAATAAATTTTCCCGGCGATAAGATACCATGCTCTGGATGAACCCATCTCACCAGTGCCTCAAACCCTTCAATTTTTTCAGACCCTGTTTTTATAATTGGCTGATAATGAAGTCTCAGTTTATTCTTTGCAATGGCATTTCTAAGATCATTCTCAATTATCAGAGATTCCAGAGCCTGTTCATGCATTTTTTTATTAAATACCTTAAAACAGGCTTTTCCAGAATCCTTTGCGCGGTACATGGCAATATCAGCATCTCTGAGCAGATCTTCAGTATTGGCATAATCTTTTACCTTTAAAATAATGCCAATGCTTGCACTCACATAAATTTCGTTATTTTCTATATAAACAGGTTCTTGTGCAACATTACGAATACGACGTGCGACGTTGATAACATCTTTCATCCCGAAAAATTCCTCCAGGATGATTGCAAATTCATCACCTCCAAGCCTTGCAACTGTATCAACAGATCGGATACATTGTTTAAAACGTGATGCCATTTGTTTTAACAATTCGTCTCCAACATGGTGACCTAAAGAATCATTTACGCGTTTAAATCGATCCAGATCAAACATAATCAAAGCGTATTGATAATTATTTCTCCTTTTTCTTCGTTCGATGGCATGATTCAATCGTTCCATAAACAACGCACGATTGGGAAGACCAGTCAGTGAATCATAGAATGCCTGTTGATACAGTTCATCTTCAAAGGCTTTTTTTTCGGAAATGTCATTGTAAATGTAAAAAATGCCATCAATTTGATTATCAATTTCAATGGGGTATCCCAACATTGATACTGGAATCAATCGCCCAGTTTTATGTTGTCTAACTGTTTCTTTATGGATTGTTTTTCCTTTAAGAACTGTTTGATTTATCGTATTCACTTCATCCACACGATCTTTTGGCACGATCAGTTCTCTATTCATCTTTGATTTCACTTCATCCGAAGAAAATCCGAACAACTTTTCAAATCCTTTGTTGATCGAAATGATTTCACCAATTCCATTAATAATGACGATGGCTTGTGGTGAATTATCAAACAATTGTTTAAAATAAGCTCGTTGCTGCTGAAGAGCCCCCATAACACGATTGTACTTTTCTGCAATGTGTCCAACTTCAGTAAAAGGATCTACCGGTACGCGAAGGGAAAGATCCCCTGTTTTTTCATGCTCATGCATGGTGGCAAACAAACGGGATGTTTCTGTTTTGGCACCATGTTCAGAAACATTCAACCCGATGAATTCATCATTTTTGTCAACTCTTAAAGGAAATTTTTTGTCAATTATCCACAAAAACAGCATTGATAATGGGAATGCCACGATAAATGCAATCAATATTCCCAGTGATTGAACACCAAATTGCGCCAGACGACTTAACCCGTTTCCAAGAATTGATTCATTGCCAAATATAGCAACAGCAATTGTCCCCCAAATCCCACATCCAAGATGAACTGGAACAGCACCAACAGCGTCATCGATTTTGTATCGAAGCAATAAATACTCTGATCCCATGCAAACCCATGCTGCAATCATACCGATACCAACTGCTGAAACTTCGTTTACACAGTGACATGATGCTGTAATTGAAACAAGCCCGCCAATTGAACCATTTATCAGATAGTTAATTCTGGGCATTCCATCAATGTACCATCCAGTCAATAAATATACGACAGCACTACTGGCACCTGCCAGCATGGTTTTGACAATAATACCGGGAACCTCGGCATTGAAAGCCAGTGTGCTTCCAGCATTAAATCCAAACCATCCAAACCACAAAAGCAATGTACCAAGCACAGAAAGTGGAATATTCCATGATGTCATCTCAACAGCTTGGTTGCTATTATCAAATCTCCCTTCGCGTGGGCCAATAATGATTAAAGCGGCCAATGCGACCCATCCACCAATACTATGTACAACTGTAGATCCTGCAAAATCTATAAAGCCAAGTTCCAGGAGCCATCCAGAATGTTGTGACTGATCTATACCATTCCATGCCCAATGTCCATAAACAGGGTATACACATGTCGATAAGAATATTGCAATCAGCAGGTACGATGCAAAACGCATTCGTTCTGCCACAGCACCAGAAAAAATTGTTGTTGCTGTCCCGCAGAACATCGCTTGAAAAAAGAAAAAAGCAGAGAGAAACGCATTGTTTTCAAAACTATAAAAGTAATGAGATATGCCTAAAAATCCATGATATGTTTGTCCAAACATGATGCCGAAACCAATAATCCAAAAAAACAGGATGGCAAAAACAAAATCTGCTAAATTTTTAATTGCAACGTTTATACTGTTTTTTGATCGTGTCATGCCCGATTCCAGACACATAAATCCGGATTGCATCAAAAAAACTAGTGATCCGGATACAACAATCCATAAAATATCAATAATTTGTTTTTCCATTATATATTCCTTAATTGTGTTTTCTCATAGTATATAAGTTTTTCTATTTATGAAAATTATTACACCATAACATATATCAAGGCAAATATTATGCCAAAACAAGATATGCAAATATTTATAAATAGTTAAGAAATAATTGAGGATATTTTTCATATTTTTGATACATTATATGGAAGAATTTTTTAGTAAAAATTGATAAGTAATTGCATTACTAAAAAGATACAATTCTGTATCATGATAATATTTGATACATATTTGATTAAAATGGCAGTATTTCTTAAGCACAATTTTTATGGTTCGAAATCAAAAAATGGGCATGAAAGTAATCGGCATCCTCATTGCAAGCAACAGATCGCAGGCGTATTGAAATGATCGTAATGAAAGCTGTTATTGACATTGAACAACATCTGGGATATTGCTCCCATGAAGATATAACAGATTTATTATTGCATTTTCCAGTAAGACAATGATAAAAAAACAACTAAATTTGCGATTAAACACAAAAGGAATCACAGATGAAAAAAATATCAATCCATCCTGGATTTTTTTTAAAAACAACATTCATTGATCCGGAAAATCTTTCAATAAAAACGCTTGCCCGAAAACTGAACATTTCACCCCAAAAACTTTCAAAAATCATCAAGTGTCAACAGTCCATCACTCATGATCTTTCATTAAAATTATCAGAAATTTTTCATACACCGCCTGAATTCTGGGTTTTTCTTCAAAAGCAATACGATCAAAGTGAAAAATCAAGAGGTACTGATTCTCCTTTTTATCACCTGATGACAATTATGGGAGATGCCATGCTTAAATTGATAGGTGTGCAATCAAACAATGATTATCAACCCCGTGCTATTGTATTAAAAGAAAAAAAGCTATATCCAGATATCGTGGCATTTCCAAAAAACAAAGATCGTGAAATTGTGATGATCGAATTTCAAGGATATAAAGAACCTATGTTACGATATAATATGGCGTCCAAAATATCCATGTTTTGCACACAAGAACAATACACCGGCCCAATTATAGGCGCAATTGTGTATACTGACAGTGAATGTATGAAAGCATCTTTGCCCTATTCGATTCAAAGTCACTGTGGAAAGTCATGGATTAAGGGTGAATTTATTGAAATTGATCTTTCTCAATTTACAGAAAAGGATTTAATTGACATTGATGAACAATTAATCGTGCTGGCACCATTTACACTACCCAAAAATTATCCCAAAAAGAAATACATTCAAAAATGCAGGCAATGGAAAAAACAAATTGATCTAATGTATACTGATGAAACAGTTCATCAAGTCACCGATCTTTTATCGATATTGATATTAGATCGCCAAAGAAATATGGACAGAAAGGAGATACAGGCCATGTTTGATTTTGATATATCTCAAACAAAAGTTGGAAAAGAACTTTTTGAAGAAGGTAAAATAGAAGGCGAAAAAAGAGGCGAAAAAAGAGGCGAAAAAAGAGGCGAAAAAAGAGGCGAAAAAAGAGGCGAAAAAAAGGCTGCAAAACAATTAATTGCCAAACAACTATCTAAAAAATTTGATATTAAACTCAGACGTATCATGCCAAGACTTGAGCCATTAAGAACAAAAGACATGATGGAGTTAGGGGAAAACTTGTTAACAATGAACTCTTTTGACGATGCATTTCAATGGATTGATAATCGAAGACAAATGATAAAAATGGCGGCATAATTGATGAGGAACGTGCTGGAATCAAGAGGGCTGAACTGTTTGATCAGATCGAAAAATTGGTCAGGTGGGAGAACACCAATAATCTGAAAGTGATCAACCAGGCAAGGGCTGAAATCGTCCGCTGAGTGGCATCACGAAAGATAGAGATTGATGAACTCCAAAAAGAGACCATTGTTTTTTGTCACAGATGAGGGGCACACTGGGGTTTGATAACTTTGGTTTTGAAGAAAATTAAAAGCTGTGAGGCTGAGTAGGAGACAAAAAAATGAAAAATAAATCAATAATCATGGAAAATATAACCCGGTTAAATCCCGGTAACAGGGTGTTTGGTGTCAGTGGTAGTCCAAGAGTTAATGGGAACTCAGATCTTATCCTAAAGCAAATACTTGTTGGAGTGGCTCATGAAAACCTTGCGTTTGAATCACATAACTTATCAAAGATACAATTCCAAGGATGTATCGGTTGTGAGCGGTGCAGAAAAGATAAAATCTGCACCGGATTAATGGATGGCATGTCCCTGGTTTACAAGAATATCATTACATCAAAAGGCCTAATTCTTGTCTCCCCAACACACAATTACAACATCACGTCATGGATGAAAGCCTTTATTGATCGTCTATACTGTTTCTATAATTTCACAAATGATATTCCCAGACAATGGTCCAGTCAACTGGCCAATCAAAACCGAAAAATGGTGATTGCGGCAATTTGTGAGCAGGAATCAAAAAAAGATATGGGATTTACCCTTGAAGCCATGAAGAATCCTCTTCAGGCACTTGGCTATGAAGTGGTTGATGAAATATCTGTTTTTAAAATATTTGCAAAAGGTAAAGTCAAGAATGACAACAATGTGATGGAACAAGCCAGGGAAGCGGGAGTGCGACTGGCAAAAGCAGTGAATAAGTATTGTATCGCTTGAAATTGTATCCACTTGTGAAATCATCACAGAATGTTTTTATCACGCAAAATTCATTTTCCTTTAATAAAATGCATGGTTTTTTGATCATCGGCATTCAAATAAAATGTTTGAATGTACTGAAAGTTGCCATCACCTGAAATTATAAGCTGATCAATTCCCCGACGACCTGGCGAGCAATTCTTTATCTCCTTTTGATTTCCCAGCTCACGAATATATCGTGAAGTAATATAGAGCAGGCCCGCCCGATCTCTTGCCACGGCATACGCACCATATTGTCCGCAAGATTTTCCATATGACCCACAATCTTCATGGCCATATTGTAAAATGGCAACATTAAATTGATTCATTTGTGTGATCAAATTACCATCAATGTCAATAATATAGACATTGCCACCGCCATACCATGAATTACCAGCAGCACCAAACAAGATTTGAGAGTAATTTTCAATAAATATTGTATTACCTGGATAATCTGACAGGCCTTGAACGCCTGTGATGACAGTTTTATTGATTAGATCAATGATATCAAGTGATGCATAACTGTTTGAATAGGTGGTTAAAAAGCCACGATTACCATCAGGGGAGACGATCAAGTCGCTGAGAGAATCCCTTGCAACCAGGTCCTCTTCTGGCACATCTATGGTTTCAATGATTTCATCTGTATACAAATCAACTTTAACAGTTATTTCATATAAGTTTTTAGAATTGTTTAATGGATTCGGCTTGATTTTCATCGGATTCCGGGTTTGAAACAAATATCGATTATCTGCTGTAATTGTTGCATATCGACTATCCACATACACTGGAAAATATGGGAACAACCATGTTCCGTCAACAATTAAGTGATCTACGTAAATTGCTTTCCACACCTCAAAATCAATTTTGACTGTACCGGCATAGCAATAATGATCATCAGAAGAAAAGAGTGGGTAAAAACGATTATTCCCGGTTTGTGAGAAAGGTAATGGGTCACCGACAGCCTGATGTGTACTGGATAAATAAACCTGTCCGGTATCATCAATTAAAAATCGATTATCATTAGAGCATCCCACAATGTTAACATTGGGTATATATCCAACAACAACACCATTTTTGCCATTTTGTTTTGTTGCTTCAAGATCAATCACGATGGTTTCAGAAATGGTTGCGTCAACCAAATAACTGTATAATATCTGATGTCCGGGCGTATATTCAATCGGAGCATGTTCGATAAGATAATTTTTTTCTCCAAGTGTGACGTTATAGCGTGTGGCTGTAATTGTAAATGTATTTGCCTGGTTTGTTTTCAAAATTTTATTGATGCGAACGCCCCCATTGGAATCGGTTATGGTTCGTTCTCCATTGATAAATACTTCTTCCGGACGTTCAAAATATGCAGCCAGTGGATAATTCGTAAAATGTGTCGTAATTGTATACGATGTTGGGCTGCTGTCGTCATTATTCTGACCATCATCTTCACCTTGAGATTCTTGTTCGGCCTGTACCAGACCTTGTTGAAGGCTCCCCTGGGCATCAACAGCATCGACCAGCGTATAATGCGTGGCAGATGAGGTTTCATTCAGTGATTTAATAATATTGTCAGCATATTGCGTAAAAGATTTTTTCTCATCTGTCTCCTGATCATCAAAATTAATCTCATACACGTCAGTATTATCCTCAACCTTAGTTTGTTTCTCTATCACACTGATTACAGACGCAGGAATGTTAATCGTATTACCTGATATTGTACCGACAGAAAGTAATAATCGTGTAATATTGGTAACTTTTTCATTATCAACACTGATGGCATTGGGGACAAGATTCACCGGAGACATGTATTTTTCTGCTTTCACTTTATCGCCTAATTTTACATTGCCAAGATAAAAAGTAATGTATTCCTGATCAATGTACTTGAATTTTCCCTCTGATTCTGTGATTCCAGATTGTGTATCCGTAGAATATCGTAAGCCATTCACACTTTGTTTCTGGTTTGTTTCGAAATCGTAACCTGAAATAAACTGTCCCTCCCGCACCGGGTCCACTTTTTGGGCTTCATATTCAATATCACTGCAGGCCGAAATATGAAATACAGTGAATGCAAATAGTAAAAAGTATCGAAAAATAAATTTATTCATGATTATCTCCTGATTTTGTCAAACCACAACATTGGATTCTCATAAATTGAAAAGATTTACGTTCAAGTCATTTGAGAACGACAACAGTAATATTCAAATAATTTCAAACAAGTAAAATTACAGCAAATAATATGCCATTAAAAAAAAATTTAATTAAAACTTTTATGCTTCATTATAACTGGTTTCATCTGAATATGATTTTAATGCATTGTTTTTCCTTAGGAATACTCAAAAAATTAGTTCCTCATTTAATAAATTGCATTCCTTTTTTTGAACCTGGATTACACTGAAGAAGATGAATAAGATGATTTAAAAGTGTCTTATTTCATCTTATTCATCTTATTCATCTTCTTCAGCGTAATCCAGGTTCAAAATGAACAGAATTAACTCTTTCTGAAATGAGGAACTTATTTTTTTTGCATTCCTTAATGCATTTTTTTCAGGCAATATACTGCACCTTTAAGCCCGCTGTATTTCCGCCCCAAGTGCATTCAAACGCTGGTCAATTCTTTCATACCCTCGGTCAATCTGTTGAATATCATAGATTTCACTTGTACCATTGGCGCACAAGGCAGCAATCAGCAATGCCATACCAGCACGTATATCCGGGCTGTTCAATTTCATACCTGTTAAATTTGAAGGCCCCACGACAACTGCACGATGAGGATCGCACAGCACAATTTGTGCGCCCATACTGATCAGCTTATCCACCCAAAACAAACGACTTTCAAACAGTTTTTCAAATATCAGGATTGTGCCCTGACATTGTGTAGCGACAACAGTCATAATACTGGTTAAATCGGCTGGAAATCCGGGCCAGGGAGCATCATCAATTTTTGGAATGGATTTGTCCATATCGTGAATAATTTGCATTTCCTGATCCGGTGGAATATATAAATCCTGACCCCGAACTTCTGCTGTAACACCCAATCTTTTAAAAAAATGCAGGATCAACCCCAAATTGTTCAGCCCTGGATTTGTAATGGTTAACTCACTTTTGGTAACCGCTGCAAGCCCAATAAGCGAACCAACTTCAATATGATCTGGTTGAATGACATGAGTACAGGCGTTTAAACTGCTCACACCTTCAATGGTCAGTGAGTTGGAACCAATACCCTGAATTTTTGCCCCCATTGCATTCAATAAATTACATAATCCCTGAATATGTGGCTCACAGGCCGCGTTATAAATAGTTGTGATACCTTCAGCCACTGAAGCTGCCATAATTGCATTTTCTGTTGCCATAACACTGGCTTCATCCAAAAACAAATGTGTGCCCTTGAATCCATTGTCACAGCGGAAATAAAAGGTGTCGCCTTCCTGTTTGATCGTCGCGCCAAGCTCAGTAAGAACCTTGAAGTGTGTATCCAGACGTCTTCGGCCAATAATATCCCCACCAGGAACGGGCAGGCGGGTTTCACCAAAGCGATATAACAATGGGGATGCCATTAAAAATGAACCTCTTATTTTGCGGCATAAATCCATATCAGGTGTACAAGAAATGAGATTTTTGACATCAAAAACATATGTATTTTTACTCTTAAATTGAATGCCAACACCCAGACGTTCCAGAATAAGCTTCATGGTGTTGATATCTCCAATATTGGGCAGGTTTGTCAATGTTACCTGAGAAGATGATAACAAGATGGCAGCCAGTACAGGGAGAGACTCATTTTTATTCCCTGAGGGTTCTATTTGACCAGAAAGGCGACATTCCCCTTTTACAATAAATTTTTCCATAACACCTGTTACTCTCCTTTTTTATCCTGTTTAAGCTCCAAAAAGAAGTTTGACAACATATCAGGGTTCAGTGGCTTGCGTATGTATCCATTGACAGGACACGACACCGATGGTTTATCCTCTTTTTCATACATAATCACAATGGGTGTGTTTCTATATGCATTGTCTGGAAATTTATTTCGTAAGCTTGATATAATTTTATTGCATTCATCATTGGGCAATGTGCCGCTGATAAACAGGAGGTCAAATTCAATCAACTCCATTGTTGACTTTGCGTCATCTAATGATGACACCGCATCTGCACGAAAACCGGCGTTTTTCAGTGTATGTACTGCAAGACGTTGATTTACCATATTTTCTTCAATAACAAGTACGCGACGTCTTATTGTTGCCTGCTTTATTTCTGTTTCATTTTTCTGTGGAATTTTCTCAATGGCAATTGTTTCAGACTCTTGTGGTGAGTATTCAATACACTCATTTTCCGGTACCATTTCGAACAGTGCTGTAAACCAGAAAGTTGAGCCCTCGTTTTCAACGCTTTGAACGCCGATCTTTCCTTTCATTAATTCAACGATTTGTTTGCTCATGGCAAGACCAAGACCTGAACCACTATGCCTGCGGGACATGGAGTCATCCAATTGTGAAAAGGATTGAAACAAATAGTCCAGCCTATTTCTGGGAATGCCAATGCCGGTATCAGTAATGGAAAATTTAATGCGGATTTTTTGTCCAATATTTTCTTCAACCTGAACACGCAAGATTATTTCACCATGGTCTGTAAATTTGATGGCATTATCAAGAAGATAAACCAGGACTTGTTTCAGGCGTCCGGTGTCGCCTTTCACACATTGCGGTACATTCCTGTATATGAGGTGGCTTAATTCCAGTTCTTTTTGAAAGGCTTTTTTCTCAATACGTTTGATACTTTCCTCAATGGTTTGTTTTAGATTGAATGTTGATGTGTCCAGCTCAATTTTTCTGGCTTGCGTACTGGAAAATTCCAAAATATCATTTAAGACTCCCATCAGCATTTCACTTGAAGACCTTATGATTTCAACATACTCACGTTGTTCAGCAGTTAAAGGCGTATCAAGAAGCAGATTCGACATACCAATGACACCATTCATTGGCGTTCGTATTTCATGGCTCATGTTTGATAAAAATTGTTTCTTTGCTTTTGTGGCAACTTCAGCTTCTTGTCTTGCACGCTGTAATTCGGGCTTGAGTGAATCAAGCTGGGCGGATAAATGTTTGATTTCAATAAAAGCACGCTTGGACAAACGACTGCTCAAATAAATGGAAACGATGAGCATCATCACAAAAAAACCGGCTATAAATTCCAGGACATAAAACAAACGTTTATTCATTACCTTATGGGATATGCCCATATGAAGCACTGACTGTGATTTCCCAATTTTGACGGCAACGTCTAAGAAAGTGTTGCCATTGCTATCTTTGGCGCGATGCACCGATAATGATTCTTCCGGATTAAGCTGAGAGCCGACAACATCACGAGATGCCTCGTTAGAAAACATCTGAACAAGGGGTTTACCTTCGTGGGCAATCCAAAGGTACAGTACAGAAGGATCTTTTTTTAGTACGATACCCAGATGATTTTTTAAATCAAACTCTTTTTTATGTCTTAAATATTCCTTGCAAAGATCACTCAAATAAAGTGCATGCTCTTTTGCAAACTGGGTTTCATAATAACGATGCTGATAAATACTGAAATATATTAAAGCAGTACAAACAACACCATTGACAAATAGAAGTAACAACAACGATCGAAAAAAAATCCATCGTTTGTGTTTTGAATAGGCCATAATCTTTCACCTCACAAAAACTCGTTTTATTAAAGCAAGAACTATTTCCCAAACCATCGCTTGCGACGACCTTGCTGTTCATCGTTCTTTTTGACCACCATCAATTTTTCTTCTTGATTGTTTTTAATCTGGCTGACTTCCTGAATTGTCACATTATTCATATCCTTATCCAGAACAAGAGATGCTTCCGGCCCGCTAATTGAAGTCCCACGAGCGACAAAGCCATGAATAACAATAGAAAATTTACCTTTATTCCGACGAATTTCTGATTGAAGATTTTTTATTTTTTCTTCAATATCAACGTTCTCTTCTTTCAGTCTCTCGATTTTTCCCAGAATTTGCGGATCATAATCGGTTATCTGCTGGTTTACATCATCCCATTCCCTTTGATACAATCGCTGGCTGTCTTTTGCAGAAGAAATTTTTGATTCCATATTGAGTATTTTATCTTCGTACAATTTAATATCTCTTCTTTTATTCGTTTGACGAAGCAATTTCAGACGTTTTTCAGCACCAGGTTTGGCATCCTCAATGCGATCAATAAGAATATTTAAATCTTCTATTTGTTCATCAATTTCCTGAAGTAATTTTTTAAGATGAATTAAGGGGGCTTCGTATTCACTCAAATCTCTATTGTTTTTTACCAGTTTTCGCTTATAGTTCATCAATTTATCGAGACTGGTTGTATCTGTTCCGATGGTGAGCTGGCATTCTGGTGATGTGTCAGAACCAACACTTTTGGCAATAATGCCTCTGGAAGCTGAGATGTCAGAGGCCATAACGCGTCCGCGATCAATGACACATTCACCACGTGTGATTATTGTGCTGTCCAGAATTTCCTTTTCAGCATAAACATTACCATTGGCATGGATATTGGCACCTTTGATAAATTTGGCATGAACCTGACCCTTTGTATTAATTGTTGCACCAATAATCCCCCCTTTCACTTTAATATCACCAGTTGTCTCAATTTTTGCGGTCATGATCCCCTGGGCAGTCAGACGCTGGGCACGAACATAAAAATGGCTTTCAACAACGCCTCTGACATTGACAAGACCTTCATACTTGATATGACCGGTTTTCATGTCAACATCACCATGAATCATCAGCTCGTTTTCAATGGATAACTGGTCTCGCTGAGATACGACAGGCAAGCCACTTAGTTTAGCATGCGCCTGATTTCTATCTGATGACAATTGGATGCCTTTTCCACACAGGAGACTTTTACGTTCGTATTTGCCAATTCGTTGAATATCCCCAAAGATTGTTTTCCCTTCCTGACCAGGATGCCCCAAAATACGCTCGGCAACCAGTTGACCTGCAACAACATGAGGTGTTTCACCGCGATCTTTAAAATCCATTGCGCCATCTTCTTTTTCTGTGCCGGGTTTTCTTTCTCTTTCAAAATGATAGACTATTTCATCATCCCTGGGTTGGATTGTTTCATCGCCTTTGGCAATTAAAAAGTTCTGTTTGTGAAGTTCGGGGGTATCAATGTAGTCCTGTATTTCCTCATCAGGGATAATTCCATATGTGATATCTCTTTGCGCCAGCATTGATTTAATATCTTCAACTGTTGTTGATGGTCTTAAATTATGTTTTACAAAAATATAGGCTTCCATCTTGTTCTGAACCACACGTATCATTGGAAAACTATATCTTTTGGGTTTTGGTGGCGGGGGAGGCTCTGGTTCGGGTTCAGACGATTCCGGCTCAGACACTTCGGGTTCTGACGCATCAGGTTCTGACATTTCAGGTTCTGACACCTGGGGATCTGACTCTTCAATTTCGGTTTCAGTTTTATTTTGAGTCCCTTCATTCTGAGCTTGAACAGGTTCATATTCTTGTTCGGTTGATTGTATGTCCACAGCTTGACTATCTGTTTCGTGATTATCAAGATTTTCTTCATTCATATTGTCAGATGGTTTTTCATCATCAGATCCTTCATCTGTTTCAATTTTTTGAACAATTTCTTGTTCATGATCAGAAGCTGTTTCTGCTGCGTCACTGGCATCTAAGTTATCAGGAATATCCGATGCTTGAATATCTTGTTCTTTTATGTCATCAGTATCATTCAGTTTGTTCAATTGGTCTAACTCAGATAATAATTGTTTATCGTCTGATGATGGTTCTGGCAGCATGTTTCGGCCATCATTTCCTTCAAGCAGGGCTTTGAGTTCTCGTTGTCTTTTAAGGATGGCCTGAAGTTGTTCATTTGTGAGGTCCCCTGCTGCCACAAGAATATCTCCGAGTAATGTAATCTGTTTTTTTTGATCAAACTCTTTTAATTGTAATTCAAGGGCCTGATCAACTGATTCCTGTGAAACATATCCCTCCTTCACTGCAATAGTACCAAACTGAACATCCTCATCTTTGATTTCCAATCTGTTCTGACGAGATAATATGGCATCACGATACGTTTTATCCAAAACATCATCCTCAGCCAATATGTCCCCAATCAGTCTGACAGAACTTAATGTTTTATAAATGTGAGATTGTTTCTTAAATGCTGTTTTGATTTGTTCCAGAGAAACCAGACCATTTTTTATGGCAATCGCAGCAAAATATTTTTCTTGTTCCGAAATGTTGGATAAGTTTTCCACAGTTGCATCGGTGTCATAATCAGATTGCCCATTGACTGATTCTAATTTTTTATTTACGGCTTTTTGTTCATTGTTGTACTGAATGCGATAATCTCTTTGTGTACTGAGAATAATGTCTCGTTGAGATAAAGTCAGTTTTTCGTTATCAACTAGCACTTCACCTAACAACCGGATTTTCGTATCACGTTTAAAATCAATCCATTGTTCTCTGAGAGATTCTTCTAGAGTTTTTTCATCAATAAACTTTTTTTCAAGGGCAATTTTACCAAATCTCATATGTTCCAATGTATCCATCCGATTTTGTCTGGATAAAATGGCATCCTTTTGCTCGGGTAATAGCTGATCCCATTCAACGAGAATATCGCCAATCAAACGAATATCGTAAGATTTTTTAAATATACGTGATTGATATTGCAGTGCTTTTTTGACATGAAACTGGCTGGTAAAATTATTTTTTATGGCGATAATCCCAAAGTTTCTATCCTGATCAGTGACCTCCGACATTTTTACAACATTTTGTAAAAATTGAAGTTGTTTCTCGGTAATCAGTTGTGATTGTATCAAATATGCGCCGATATCCAGACTGGCATTTTCAGATTTTTGTTTTCGATATTCAGGCAAGGCCGATATCAATTGATCTTTATCCGCAATACCATACTTTATAGCCAATTTGATAATCAGCAACTCAGATTCTCTTGTCTTTTTCATGCGTTGAAATTCCTTATATAAGTTGAGAAGGTGGAAATAATGATAATAATATTTTAAATTCAAATATTACAATCGCATAGGTCTATAAGTTTTGGTATTTTTTAAGATAATGAAAATAATCAGGAATCTCGTTCCCACGCTTTGCGTGGGAACGAGAAGCTTGAATGTTTTCATTATCTTAAAAAATACCAAAGCTTGTAGACCTATGCGATTACAATAATATTTACTATACATTATCATGAATTTCAAGTAACAAGTTTTATTGACAGAATTTTGATATCAGAAAAGTACAGGAATTGTATAATTAGCTCAATATGCCCCAAAAGTAATAAGGATGAATAATTGTTGATGAGTATCTTTTTTTTGGATTGGGTTGATAGGGTAAATCGGTTTTTAAAATCAGATGAACAATCTGGATAATTTTTTGGTGATACTTGTTTTTTATTAATATATATGATCGTCCAACTTTGGTTTTTCCTGGCATGTGTATCAAAAATGACGATTCTATTTCCATTGATATCTTCTTTGAGGTTTTTGAAGATGAAATGATTATTAGTTTTTCAGAAACACATCGACTTTTTATTATACAACTCATTGATCATAAGACGATTTCAAAAAAGGAATTTCAAGGATTACCAATAGATATTTTTATTGAGAATGGGTTTGTTCTTTCAGATGACAATCATTATAAATGTCCCATGATCGAATAAAAGGTAAAGAATATTTGCAAGCAACAGTTAGCCTATCGACAAAGTTCATGAATCAAACTTTCGTTATCTACCGGTTTACTGACAATACCATTGGCCCCTTTTTGCAAAAATAAATCAACGTCATCAGAATTGGCGGTGTATGCCAGAATGCGCAAATTATTGAGATCGGGATTTTTTCTAATTTCTTCTATGGATTGAATCCCATCCATTTCAGGCATAAATTGATCCATTAAAACATAGTCATATGGGGTTTCATTTACTTTTTGAACACTAATACGGCCATTTTCTGCTTCATCAATAATCATATCTTGTTTTTCAAGGAGCTTTTTCACAATAAAACGATTGACAGCATTATCATCAACAATAAGAATTCTCTTGTTGATGAGCGAGCAGAAATCTTTTTCTCCCTCAAAGGCAAAATTGGCTTCATTGATAATGCGTTGCAAGGTCTGATCGGATACTGGTTTCGAAATAACCATAGAAAACAAATTTGGGGAATCGTTTTGGGTGAGAGATAGGGTATGATTGGTGTAAGCAACCAGTCTCGTATATTTCAAGATCGTATGTTTTCTTATTTCTTTGGCCAGATCAAACCCATTTAATCCAGGCATATCAATGTCTAATAAGGCCAGTGTGAAAGGTGTGTTTTGTTGCACATTTTTTTTGAGGATTGAGATGGCCTGTGTGCTGTCATTACAGACTGAAAAACGAATCTGCATTTTTTGTAATTTATGCGATATGATTTCAAGTTCATGGGAATTGTCATCAACCACAAGAATATGGGCATGATTGAACAGCGTGTGTTTTTCGATTTGTTCCTCAGATTCTTTCAGCCGAATGTCAAAATAGAACACTGTTCCCTGTCCCAGTGTGCTTTCAACATGAATAATTCCGCCCATCAATTCGATTATTTCCTTGGATATGGCCAGGCCCAAACCTGTCCCCCCATATTTTGATGCAATCCCACTATTTTCCTGAGAAAAAGGTTGAAATAATTTTGAAATGTTTACTTCAGCAATGCCAACTCCCGTATCTTTGACTGAAAACCGGATTGTATAGGTATGATCATTGACAGCCATTTTTTTGATAATAAAGGAAATGGTACCGGTTTCTGTAAATTTTGCAGCATTGCCTAAAAGATTGATAATTACCTGACGCAGACGATTGGGATCTCCCATGATGTTTTCTGGTAAATCGGGATCCCATTCAAAAATGTAGGTTGTGTTTTTAGAAAGTTTAGACGCGAGTAGCTGGCCAATATCAGTCCCCAGAGTTTTTAAAGAAAAAGAAACAGATTCCAGGGCCATCTTTTGTTTTTCCAGCTTTGCCATGTCCAGAATATTATTGATCAAATTAAGCAGATACGTACAATTGCGTCGGATAGTCTCAAGATATTCTCTGGTTTGATCCGGATGTTCATTTTCAAGTAAAATATCTGAAAAACCCAACACCGCACCAATTGGCGTTCGAATGTCATGAGCCATGACATTCAAATAATTATTTTTTAACTCAGCGAGCTGTTTAAACTTTTCAATTTCTAAAAGTAATTGATCCTGAGATTCTTTCAAAGCATTGGTCATTGTATTAAAGGCTTTTGAAAAATCCCCCATGAAATCAACACGCTGATTATAATCGCCATTGGCTATTTGTTGGGTTTGCCATGTCAGATGACTGAGGCTTGAGTGAAGTTGCTTGAATGGGGATGCCAAAAAGTTGTTTTTTGGGATACGCACATCAAGATTGCCTTTTGCGAGCGGCACAATGGATTGTTTGATTTCCCCAAATTGACCGATTAAATCATTCATCATTTGAGATAGCTGTTTAATTTCGTCATTTGTATCGTTTTCACAATCAATCATTTTGGGTATCTGCCCTTTTAACAAATAATATACCGATTCTGTTATGCGGTCAATACGATTGGTTTCATTTTGATTCATTTTTTCTCCGGGTTTTTGGCACTTTGTTCAGGAAACAATATGATTTACAGCTCCAAAAGCTGAACCAATTGAGACGCCAGATCCACATTTATAACGCATCCAGTCATTATGCGCAAGAATCGTTCCAACGGCATACAAATGATCATAAACAACGTTGTTTTTCTGATCCAAAGGCCGAAATGCTTTATCTACCTGAATTCCTGCCTGATGAATTTCATGTCCGCCAGCATGCAGAAAATTTTTGTGATGCCACGCCATACGGCTTTCTGGTTGATAGACGGGTAATTGAAATAATGGCTCAGTAATCGTTGTTCTGCTGGAAAGTAATCCCTTCCCCATAAATCTTCCGGTTGCAAGAATAATATTTTTTGCAAAAACTGTCTGATCATCCGCATGAACGACAAAACCATATTTACCATCCGGTTCAACCTGTGTGACAGTTTTTTGATACAGTTTTCCCCCTTTTTGCGTTAGCCCATAGCTTAACGCATTTCGAATACGAATGCCATGCATTGACAGCGGCAGCGTTGGAATTTCAAATACCGGTTTTCCAAACATTGTTTCGAGCCTGTTACAAACATCTGTATGATAATATGAACCCAGCATCGCTGGAAATCCAATACATTTCACGCGTTGTGCCCGCGGTAAAAGCAAATTAACCAGTTGTTCCTGCACTGATTTTGACTCCAAAGCGTTGGCCATATGATTTGTAAAAACTTCACCAGACGTGCCAGGAAATGTTATGCGCGCTGTCTCAAGCTCTGGCCAGTCATCTTGTAATGTTTCTTTTATTTGTCTGGCACTGAAGCCTTTCAAGCCATCAATATCTACCAGAAGTGCTTCCTGATGCTGCATCATGGCATCAATGCCATTCCATATGCTTTGTGGCACAGCATGAGTTTGTTTTTGTGTCCCAATGGGGGTGATCGCCTGAATATTTTGATTGGGAATATAATGATAGTGTATGTTTAAGGCATCCAAAAATTCCAGCCAACTGCCGGCTGCCTGAAGCAATTGATCTTTCGACAAAAAAGCATATGGATGACTGGGTTTTTCCTGGCAAAGCATATCAATGCCATCCCAGGGATTTTGCCATGTTTTCTTTTCTTGCGTCGGATATGTACCCATGATGTCAAAAAAGCCACTGTAAAACTGAAGTGGGCTTCCACTGCCCATTTGAATTGTTTTCAGTCCATTTTCCAGTGAAAAAAGTGTGGCAGCCATGCCTGCCAGCCCTGACCCAATAATCAGGACATCACAATAATCTGTTGATACGCTCATGATTGATCCTCCTCAGGTAATAAACATCCATCAAGATTGAGAAAGCCACAATGAATGGCCTCTTGAAGCTCTGATTGAACCATGGGAATATCCCATAACAATGGCCGTTGACCACGCCATCTCTCCTGAAGAAACCGCTTGAGTTGGACAACTGCATCCTTACCAGAAATATCCCCCCGATCCACCATATGTGATGCAATTCTTGCGCTGCAATATGTCCCCTGACATGGCCCTTTTCCAACCCTGCTTCGAAGTCCAATGCCGGTGAGATCAGGATTTCCATGTTTGCTTTGCATATTGGAAATAATATGATCAATGGCTGTTTTTGGAATCATTTCGCATTCACATAACATGATATCCTGACTGCGATTGTGATGCATCCATTCCTGCGGCGTGAGCCCAGGTTCGGTCCATCGGCCATCAGTTGTTGAAGGCATGGGTGTTGTATGTGTCTTGCATGGTACCGATACCCCCAGACGTTCACATACCATATTTGATGTTTTCTCTGCCATGAGCCGATAGGTTGTCAGTTTACCGCCTGTAATTGTGGTCATATTCTGAACATCATGTTCTTCATGATCGATCAATGCAAATCCGCGGCTGACATTTCGATCATCTGAAGCCCCTGGTTGGCTGATTAATGGCCTTACCCCACAGTATGCACGAATATATCGTGTATTTTCCAAAACAGGCACCATCGCGGAACCTTCTTTAACAATGCTGTCAACTTCCTGAACAGACGGCCAGATATCATCCGGATCAGAAATCCTCACTGATGTTGTTCCAATAATTGAGACAGATCCACCCGGTACCAAGATATCGGCATCGGCAGCCTGTCGCAGACGGTTTATGACCCGATGACTCAATCGTTTTTGTGTGACCAGCAGTGTTCCTTTGGAGAATAATACTTCAAGGGGAATACCTGCCATTTTGGTGATATTTCCGGCCCATGCACCGGATGCATTGATAACCCAATCGGGTTGGATATGAAAAATTTCATTGGTTTGTGTATTACGAATGTGGACAGAATCAATTTTTTTATTGCGAATATCAAATCCCACCACCTCTGAAAATCTGAAATATGTACTACCCAGTTGACGTGCATGAGCGATATTATCCAGAGACAACATAAAAGGATCAACCGATGCATCCGGCACTTCATATACAGCAATTGTACGTGGTGAAATATTCGGTTCCATTTCTCTGGCATCTTTAACGTCAATCGAGGTGGCGGTGATGCCACAACGCGAACATCTATCTGAAAAATCAGCAATATAGTTTTCATCATCTCCTTCAACAGCAATAAACATACCATTCGTGGCTTCAACACATTGAGGTGCAATTGCTTTGATTATTCTGCCTTCATCAGCACATTCTTTGGCTGCTTCGCTGTCAGTTGCAACATATCTGGCACCACTGTGCAATAAACCATGATTACCACCTGATGCCCCGGCATTGACATCTTTTTTATCAACCAATACGCATTGAATCCCACGAAGGGCCAAATCGCGAATAATACCTGCACCGGTAGCACCGGCACCGATAATAAGAACTTGCGTTTTCAATTGATTATCTCCTTTATGACGAATTTCGTCCATTGAATCATTAATAATTATTCCAATCCTTTTAAAACAGTAGATATAATAATATCTTGTTGATCTTTTGTCAGGTATGGATGCATCGGCAAACTCATTATTTTCTGGCTGATTGTTTCAGACACTGGAAAAGATTTTTTGTTTGTTTTCTGGAATGCGGGTTGCTGATGAATGGGAATTGGATAATAAATGGCTGAGGGAATACCATTGTCTTGTAAATGTTTTTGTAAATGCTCGCGCTGTCTGGAACTCTCCACCTGAATTGAGTACTGTGCCCAGCTACTCTGGGAATATAATGGAATATACGGCGTGATGATTGACTTATTCTTTTTGAAGGCCATTGTATAACGATCCGCCACATGCTGCCGGGCCAATAATTCATCTTGAAAAATATCGAATTTTTCCAAGAGGATAGCTGCCTGCATGGTGTCAAGGCGGCCATTTATTCCAATATGGATATGTTCGTATCGATGACTCCCCTGACCATGCAGCATAAGGGATCGGATTTTGGCTGCATGCGTATCATCATCAGTAAAACACATGCCGCCATCACCATATCCTCCCAATGGCTTGGCTGGAAAAAATGAGGTACAGGATATATCTGCCAGCGAACAGGTGCGCTGATCTTTATATATAGCACCAAAGGATTGTGCCGCATCCTCTATCACAAAAAGATTGTACTGCTTTGCAATATCATTAATTGTGTCATAATCTGCCGACAGGCCAAAAAGATCCACTGCGATAATACCACGAACATTCTTCGATTCTTTCAAACATATTTTTATCGTATCTTCAATTGCCGATGAATTAATATTGTAAGAGTGTGGATCAATATCAACAAAAACAGGCGTTGCACCAAGCAGACAAATCACTTCAACTGTTGAAATAAATGTAAATGGTGTTGTGATAATGACATCCCCCTCACCAATATCATAACACATGAGTGCCAATAACAATGCATCAGTTCCTGATGATACGCCAATCGCATGTTTGCTACCCACATAAATGGCCAGTTTATTTTCAAGTTCTACAATTTCAGGGCCCATAATATATTGGCCATGATCCAAAACTTGATTTAACCGAACCTCAATTTTATTTCTAATTTTTTGTTGTTGGGATTTTAAATCAATAAATTGCATTTTAACTCTTTCTTTTTTTCGATAATTCAAATTGATAGGGGGACAGAATATCCCGCCTGCATACCCATGTAGAATAACAGATTTTTAGACATTATCAAGGATTAAAATCAAACATTTTGCATTTAGAAAGGTAAAACACAAGAGGTGTCGACCAATATTAGATTCTTTTACCATCAAAAAAGCATCAGCAAGTCCCATATCAATGATATATGACTTTGAAGGGTTTACCATTTTTCTTCTTTCCGATTGAGAATAGATGCTTATCGTTTGAATAAGGAAGGTATCTGCTATATAAGACAGGTATTCATGAATGGTTGCTTTTGAAACTTTGATACCATTTGAGTAAGAGTGTAGGGGCAAACACAAGATTTGCCCCTACATTCGTTCTCGGACATATGTTTATCCTCGGTTATTGTCAAATACCAAAACTTATAGACCTATGCGGTACAGAGTTTAATTAAACTATTCCCTGATCCAACATGGCATTCACAACCTTAACAAAACCAGCAATATTTGCACCTGCCATATAATTCCCTTGCACACCATACTCATTAGCAGCATCCATGCACGTTTTGTGAATATTTTTCATAATCATTTTTAAACGAGAGTCTACTTCATCCCTCGGCCAGCTCAGACGCATACTGTTTTGAGACATTTCTAAACCCGATACAGCCACACCACCAGCATTGGCTGCTTTTCCTGGCCCATACAACAATTTATTTTCCAGATATATATTGATGGCATCAATATCTGATGGCATATTGGCACCTTCACTCACCAGAAATACACCATTGTTAACCATTGCCTGTGCATCTTTTCCATTAATTTCATTCTGTGTGGCAGAGGGAAATGAACAGTCTGCTTTATAATGCCAGAGTGGATTATGATCCATTGAAGCATTTGTTTCTGTATAAACGGCTTCCGGGTATTGATCCACATATTCTTTAATTCGGCCACGACGAATATTTTTCAATTTTTTGATAAACGCCAGCTTTTCAGATGTGATCCCTGATTCATCATAGATACATCCATTTGAGTCAGAAAGTGTGACAACTTTCCCCCCCAATTCAATAATTTTTTCAGTTGTAAATTGTGCCACATTACCAGAACCAGAAACCAGACATGTTTTGTTTTCAATGCTGTCATTTTTCGTGGCCAACATTTCCTGAGCAAAATAGACACTGCCATATCCAGTGGCTTCAGGTCGGATAAGACTACCCCCCCATCCCAGGCTTTTTCCAGTTAGGACACCAGTAAACTCATTGCGAAGGCGTTTGTACATGCCAAATAAAAAGCCTATTTCACGGGCACCCACACCAATATCCCCTGCGGGAATGTCTGTATTGGGGCCAATATGACGAAATAATTCAGTCATAAAACTCTGGCAAAAACGCATGACTTCATTATCTGTTTTTCCTTTGGGATCAAAATCCGAACCGCCTTTTCCGCCTCCCATAGCCAGGGTTGTCAGGGCATTTTTAAATACCTGTTCAAAGGCGAGAAATTTTAAAATGCCCAGATTGACAGATGGATGAAATCTCAATCCGCCCTTATATGGACCAATGGCACTGTTCATCTCAATACGAAATCCCCGATTCACATGAACCTGTCCCTGATCATCCACCCAGGGTACGCGAAAAATGATTACCCGCTCTGGCTCTGTAATTCTTTCAAGAATCGCAGCCTGCCGATACTCGGGATTTCGATCCAAAACTGGTTTGACAGATGCAATCACCTCTTGTACAGCCTGATGAAATTCTTTTTCAACAGGATCTTTGGTCTTAATATACGTCATAAAATTTGAAACATTTATCATAAGTCTCTCCTTTGCTTCATATGAGTGGCCTGATCCACTCCATTAATAATAATCAAAAAACATATCATAATACAAATTCAGGGGCAACGTAAATCCGATATAATAATAATTGATGTCGTCAAAGAATTATTAACAAAGTGCAACAATTAAAAACTGATTGACAGCCCAATTTTCTAATGATAGAAATTTTTAAATATGATACTGATAAAAACATATTGTATTTCATTCTCGACCAAAGTTAATATAATTCGGGGCAGGCTCCAACTTTTTTACTAATTATTTAATTTAAATAAGGCATTGTGTTGATAATTTTTTATAAATAATGTACATTGTTTGACAATAATTTTTTTAATTAAGGAGATCCCGATATGCAACAAATTCAACCAATCAATAGTTGGAGAATGTATGGAAAAGTTATTGAAAACAAAATTACAGTGGAGTTACCTGTTGGTTTGAATTCTCAGGAAGTCGAAATTTTTATATTTCCCAAAAAAGCAGATATTTTCATTGCTGCAACAGCTATTTCGCGAAATTTTTTATTGGCAACGTTTAGCTTAAATCATTTTAAAAGAATCCAGAATTTTCGTTTACTTAATATAAAAAGCTATTAAGGTGTAATATTGTACACTATTTTGCAGTAGCGAGAACATTTTTAAACATTAATACTAAGGTTCTTTGCAAACAATTTTGCTATTGGTTATTGTTCAAAGATCACGATTTCTATGATGTTTAGCAAAATTGCTGCCAGCTACAAGACTGCAATTAAACGATAAAACTAAATTTTGTCATAAATGCTTATTTTAAGCCAATTAATAGAGCAGTCATCTTTTGCAGTTAGCGATGACATTTTACCACATAAACAAAAAGGTCAGTGCAAACATTTTAGTAATTGGTTATTGAAAAAAAGTTATTGGTAATTTGGAAATATGTAACCAAAACCCAATTAGCGGTACTTTGCAACAAGAGAAATCAGTAACTAAATAAAATAATTAGAAATACAATATCTGTGTTAACCAGACACCAAAAGCTGAGCGGCTTTTTCAACAATTTTTTTTCGGGGTTATATTCTATTATTTCATCAAAGCAAATCCTTTTTGCTTTTGGTTCAGGTTACACCTGTTCAATAACCTTCCCTCATATGGAAAGGATGGCTGAAATATGGGCGTCAGTAATTTTCATATATTCCGACAGGGGCCAATGCTTGCAACCCTGGCACAAATTGCAACCAAAACGATCTCGCGAAATTTGTTTTCTAAGACAGATGTTCCCCTTCATTTACCAGGGCCTGTAATTACAAAACAAATATCTCCAAGATCACCTGAACTGATCAAGGACTATATCAAACATGTTGGCGGAGATCCAGCTTCTTACAGTGGATTCTTACCACCTCATTTATTCCCTCAATGGGGAATACCTGTTTTAACCCAAACGATTCCTTCAAATATGTATGATGTCAGCAGAATTTTGAATGGCGGGATAAAATATTGTGTGAAAAAAAAGTTACCAGCCAATGAACCACTCAAATTAAGTGCCCAGTTAAGGGATATTGAGGATAATGGCAAGCGGATTATTTTTATTCAGCAACTTATTACTGAAACAGCTTCAGCACCAAATGCATTGATTGCTGAAATCAAAGCCATATTGCCTGCAAACAGAAATACAAAAGATAATCAACCCAAAAAGGAAAAGCCCAGAGTCCATAGCGAGGCGCGTGAAATTGGCCGTTTTACTCTAAACATAGATGATGGCCTCAACTTTGCCAAACTTACTGGCGATTTTAATCCGATTCATTGGGTACGTTTTTATGCAAAGATAGCCGGCTTTCCAGATATGATTCTGCATGGATTTTCCACAATGGCGCGAACGGCTGAGATATTGATTAAGAATCGCTTTTCTGGACAGGTGGAATTACTCAAGATGTTTGATGTCCGATTTGTTCGCCCTTTAGTTTTGCCCAACTCGGTGTCTGTGTTTATTTTCCAGGATCAAATCTGGGTCGGACATGCTGCTGGCGGGGCAGCATATTTAACTGGTCGATTTGGTTAGAGCGACAAGACTTTTTCAATGTAGTGAATATTATTTAACCATTTAAATTATTTTGTAATCCTTAATTTTCAAAAAGGAAAAAAACAATGAATGACTACCTGGTACAACTGGCAACAAAACCAGTCATCAAAACTTTGATCGAAAAACTGGGACTTCCAAAACTACCTCCTGAATTAAAACGCAATAATCATCCCTGGGAAGAGCGGCCATTTAATGATCAAAATGTGATGATTGGACAGATGGGTTCAACGCAATTAACGAAAATACTGGCAGAAATTATGGTGAAAGGCGGTGCGATTCCATATGTTGAGAAGGATGAACCTGTTTTTAATGTTTTTTACAAGGCGGGTGATGCTTATGGACGCAAAGCACAAGTTCTCATGCAAAAGAAATTGCCATCTTCATATTATCTCATATATGATGCCACCAATATAAATATTCCTGAACAACTGGACAACATTTATTCATTTTTTCATGCTCATTTAAGAGTCCTTAATTCTTGTGGTCGCGTGGTTATTCTATGCCGCCCGCCATCTGATGCCAAAAACGTTTTATCTGAAACCACAACACATGCGCTTGAAGGCTTTATTCGGGCGATGTCAAGAGAAATTGGATTTATCGGGGCTACTGCCAACATTATTTATGTTCATTCCAATGCGGATTACTTGTTGGAACCTGTGCTTCGTTTCTTTTTATCAAAACGTTCTGCGTATATAACAGGACAACCTGTGTATATCAATTCGTTGGTGAAAACAGACAACATCTTTCCTGATACACGACCTTTGGATGGTAAAACAGCATTGGTTACAGGCGCAGCTCAGGGAATTGGTGCTGAAATTGCGCGATCTTTTGCACGTGAGGGGGCACGTGTCATAATACTGGATCGACCTGAAGCTGATATGAGTGCGGCAAAACTTGCCTCAGAAATTGATGGCGCACTTTTCTTTTGTGATATCACGTCAAGTTCAGCAAGTGACAAAGTTGCAGAATGGGTAACAAAAAAATTTGGTGGTCTGGATATCATTGTTCATAATGCAGGGATTACGAGAGATAAACTTTTGGTAAACATGAATCAAAAAAAATGGAAACAGGTTCTTGATGTCAATCTTTATGCTATCCTGCGTCTAAATAAAAAAATTATCCCCATTATGAGAGATAACGCCAGAATGGTTTATCTATCATCTGTTTCGGGGATTGCAGGTAACCGGGGGCAAACCAATTATGCAGCGTCCAAATCAGGCATAATCGGTTACGTGTCTGCATTGTCCAGAGAACTTGCAGATAAAGGTATTGCTGTAAATGCTGTCGCACCTGGATTTATTGAAACCCAAATGACAGAAAGAATCCCTTTTGCAACACGGCTTGTGGCGCGACGTCTGAATAACTTGAATCAGGGTGGATTGCCCGAAGATGTTGCCGAAATAATCACTTTTTTAAGCAGTCCGGGTGCTGCCGGTATCACTGGTCAGGTGATACGTGTTTGTGGTGGTGCTTTGATTGGAGCGTAATCATGAAATCAACAAAACAAAGAAAGGCTGTTGTTATCGGTGGTGTACGTACACCTTTTTTAAGATCGTTTGGCGATTTTACATCACTTGGCACCATTGACCTGGGCGTCGCAGCAATTAAAGGTCTTTTAAAAAGATTTCCCATAGCCTGGAAAGAAATTGACAGTATGATATGGAGCGGTGTTGTACTTCCCAGTGCCACAGTGAATATTGGACGCGAAATTCTGTTTGACCTGGGATTTCCAATGACAATTGATGCATATACGATCACACGTGTATGTACTTCCAGCTTGAAAGCAATTACGCTTGCGGCAGAGTCTATCGAACGTGGCGAAGCTGATGTGATTATCGCTGGTGGCTCCGATTCCACAAGCAATGCAGAGGTCACCATGCCACAATCTCTGGTACATAAATTTGCACCTGTGGTTCTCAATCCAAAATCAAGTGTAAAAAATTACTTTCGCGTATTGACTTCCTTAAATCCAATAAATGATCTGATTCCTAAACGTCCGGCAATAAAGGAACGAATCACAGGCGAATTAATGGGAGAATCTGCTGAAAAAATGGCTGCTCGGAATCAAATTAGTCGTGAGGCACAGGACCGGTTTGCATTGCAGTCACATCAACGTGCTGCAAAGGCCATCGCAACCGGACGATTTGACAGCGAAATTACATCGGTTGTGTTATCAGAAGGAAAAGCGGTTCATGCAGACAATATTGTTCGTGGGAATACCAATCTGGAAAAACTGGGAAAACTCAGGCCAGCCTTTGCAAAAAATGGAACTTTGACAGCCGGTAATTCCAGTACGTTAACTGATGGTGCTGCAGCCGTGCTTATGATGGAACTGGAAAAGGCAAAATCTCTTGGATTGCAACCGTTGGCAACATTTCGCGCATGGTCTTACGATGCGGTAGACCCCACGGACCAGTTGCTCATAGGACCGGCAATTTCAATGCCCAAAGCAATCAGCATAGCGGGTATGACACGTAAAGATATCGATTTGATTGATATTCATGAAGCATTCGCTGCACAAGTACTCAGTGTGTTAAAAATGCTGGCATCAGATCAATTTGCCAAAGATCGGTTAGGATTTGATAATTCTTTTGGGTCTGTTGACCCAAAAGAAATCAACATACATGGTGGTTCTGTTGCGTTAGGCCATCCCTTTGCTGCAACTGGTGCACGTATGGTTTCAACCATGGCCAACGAACTGAAAATTTCTGGGAAGGCAACAGCTCTTTTAGGAATTTGTGGTGCTGGGGCTTTGTCTGCGGCAGCAGTGATGGAGGCTGTTTAGATAGTTACTTTTCAAAAACGAGGGGAGATCAATTGATGTTGTTTGATATTGAATTATTCAGAACATGGTGCTTACAGTTACCAGATACTGTACTAAAAATTTCAAGTCAGGATGAATATTACAAAGTCCATAATAAAACATTTGCGGTGATAAATGCCCATGGAATCAGACTGAAATGTTCTTTAGAAGAATTTGAACTGGCAATTAAAAATCCAGATGTTATTCCATCATTAAAATACGCATCCTCACACTGGATTCAAATTGTTGATTTCAAACATTTGAGTATTGAGGATTTTCATGAGTTTATTATTAATTCATATGAGATTATCGTTACCAGTCTGCCTCAAAAAATTAAAAGAAGACTATTGAAAAATTTGAGTCATGAAATTGATTCTCCCTGGAAAGATGTAATCAGCCTGTTGTTTAGTGATTTTATGCATTTTTTTGCACCGGATATTGCGAGGGATATAGATTGGAACAAGTCTCCAATATTCATGGATAAAGAACTTTCACAGATAATGCAGGGTGCCAAAACCGGAAAACGATTTGTGGACAAGCTGGTTCAGGTGTTCAAACGTTCTGGAGAAGAACGTCTGGTGCTATTTCATATTGAGGTTCAGGGGCAAAAACAATCCATATTTCCGAAACGTCTGTATGCCTATTCCAATAGACTCGAAGACATGTATAATGCTTTAGTCGCAAGTTTTGCTATTTTAGCAGATGAAGATGCCAAATGGTGTCCAACTTCATATCAAAGAGAAATTTGGGGGACACGAAAATATTTTGAATTTCCAATGGTTAAGTTATTAGATTATCGAGATAAATGGGATGTGCTAGAACAATCCGACAATCCATTTGCAATAGTTGTGATGGCCCATTTAAAAATGCTGGAAACCAGAAATGATTTTGAAAAACGATTGCATTGGAAAATAGAATTAATTAAAATGCTTTATGCAAAAGGGCATAGTATTGAAAAGGTCTATGCCTTATTCAAGTTTATTGACTGGATTATGTTGCTGCCCAGACAATTAACAACTACATTCAAAGATACCATTAAACAAATAGAGGAGGAAAATAAAATGAAATATATTACAAGCGTGGAACTGATTGCCAGGCGGGAAGGCAGAGAAGAAGGCAGAGAAGAAGGCAGAGAAGAAGGCAGGCAAGAAGGCAGAGAAGCGGGAAAAGAAGAGGGCAAAATTCTTGGTCAGATTGAATTGCTAAACAAATTTAAAGCGATGAAAATGCTTGCAAAAGACCAATATAATCAGATGTTAAAGTCTTTAAAATTACAACTTAAAGATTTATCTCAGGCAAATCAGCCTATTCAAGCTGTCTGCGCTTAGGACTATTCATAAAATAAGTCCTCTGTTAAGCGAAACAAGGAATTGATAAATGCAAAACAATTATTTAATCAAACCCATGAGTATGGCGTTGGCGTTTCTGGGACGTATCAGCAGTTCCGAAAAAATCAATCAATTGAAACTTAGCGAACCTGCTCTCAAACTGGTGTATCAAATTTTACGCCAAAGTGTGCGTGCTGGAAAAATGGCGCAATCACGGTTTTTAGCATCAACACCTTTAAAACCCGAAGAAAAATTAACGAAACATAAACCGTTAAAAAAAGATACCTTTGACCTTACCCTGACACGTGAACAACAAATGGTTAGAGATGAACTGCTCAAATTTGCAAAACAAAATATGCGACCCATCGCCCGAGATGCTGATAATGGCGAAATACCGTCAGATTTTTTAAATCAGGTCAATGAATTGGGGCTGGCGGTAAGCGGTGTTCCAGAAGCGATCAAGGGCATCGGGACTGAGAGATCTCCAATTTCGATGATGTTAATGGCTGAAGACCTGAGCTATGGTGATATGTCATTAGCGCTTGCAGCACTTTCGCCATCAGGTTTTGTCAATGCACTTACCGAATTTGGATCGTCTGATCAACAGGCAAGGTATCTTCCATCCTTTACTGAGGATAACTTTATGCCGGCAAGTATCGCCCTGATGGAACAATCAGTCCGCTTTAATCCTGATCGACTGAAAACAACTGCTGTTGCAACCAATGCCGGATATCGTTTAAATGGCATGAAGTGTATGGTGCCATTGGGGATGCAGTCAAAACTGTTTGTTGTGTTTGCCAATCTGAATCATCATGGCCCCAGAGGATTTATTGTTGAACGACATTATCCGGGGATCAAGATCGAAATTGAGAAAAATATGGGGCTTGCTGCTGCGGGGATGTGTACCCTGATTTTAACAGATGTAGAACTGCCAAAAACAGCCCTGTTGGGTGAACAGGAGGTGCATTATTCTCATCAACGAATGATTGATCTGGCACGAATCGGTATTTGCGCGCTGGCAGTGGGAACCTGTCAGGCTGTTTTGGATTATGTGATTAAATATGCCAACGAACGCGTTGCCTTTGGTGAGCCAATCAGTAATCGCCAGGCAGTGGCATTTATGATTGCTGATATGGCGATAGAACTCGAAAGTATGCGAATGCTCACCTATCGTGCAGCATCTCGTGCCGAACAAGGACTTTCATTTCATCGTCATGCATATCTCGCCCAAATCATGTGCGCCCAACAGGCCATGAAAATTGGCACAAATGGGCTTCAAATTCTTGGCGGACATGGCTTTGTTTGTGAATACCCATTGGAACTATGGTATCGACAACTTCGGGCTGTTGGAATTTTAGAAGGATCACTTGTGATATAATCAGGAGGGCATCATGATAAATTTGGAATTACCCAAAAAATTAAGTCGGCTTGGTGACATGGCACACGCTGTGGCTGAAGGAATGTTTCGACCTGTTTCAAGAAAATATGATCGTCTGGAGCATACATATCCAAAAGAATTGGATATGTTACGTTCGATTTTACAAGGTATGGCTGATGGTGGCAGCGATATGGGTGCCGATGGTCTTTCAAGAGAAAAAAAAGGCAAGCGAAAAGAAATAAATAATGGAACGAATATGGCCATTGTTTTAAATATGATGGAAATCTGCTGGGGTGATGCGGGACTTGCGTTGACAATCCCCGGTCAAGGGCTCGGCAATGCTGCCATTACTGCTGTTGCGACGCCTGAACAAAAAAAACGTTTTGATGGTAAATGGGCGGCTATGGCGATCACGGAGCCGGATGCCGGCTCAGATTCGGCAGCTATCCAGACAACAGCGCACCTTGATGGCGATGAATGGGTCCTTAATGGTGAAAAAATCTTTGTGACCTGCGGCGAACGTGCTGATTTAATTGTTGTCTGGGCGACGCTGGATAAAGAATTGGGACGTGCTGCAATTAAATCATTTGTTGTAGAAAAGGGGGCACCAGGTTTTAAGGTGACCCATTTAGAAAAAAAATTGGGCATTCGTGCATCAGATACAGCAACAATTATGCTGGACAATTGCCGCATTCCCAGAACAAACATTCTTGGGTCTGAGGCAATTGATACCAAAAAAAGCTTTGCCGGTGTGATGCAGACTTTTGACAATACAAGACCGGTTGTTGCTGCGATGAGTGTCGGCGTGGCCAAAGCTGCCTTAGACTTAACACGTGATTTACTGGAAAAAGAAGGAATACGTTTTCAATATCAAGGCAATCGTTTTGACATACCGGCCATTGAAGCTGAATTTTATCGTATGGAAGCAGATTTGGAAGCCGCCCGATTATTAATGTTTAAAGCCGCGTGGATGGCAGACAATGGTATGCCCAATTCCAAAGAAGCGTCAATGGCCAAGGCAAAAGCAGGCCGCGTGGGAAATGATATTACTTTGAAATGTGTGGAACTTTGCAGCAGCATGGGCTATAGTGAAAATATTTTGCTGGAAAAATGGGCCAGAGATTCAAAAATATTTGATATTTTTGAGGGAACCCAGCAAATTCAACAGCTTGTTGTTGCGCGACGCATATTAAAGAAAAGATCGAAAGATCTAAAATAAAAAAGGAACAACCAGATGACACAATCATCACGAATTTTAGGTGTTGGCAAATATTTGCCATCGCGAGCCGTTCCAAATACAGAATTGGAACAAATCAAATCATTGGAAACAACTGATGAATGGATCCAGCAACGGACTGGTATTAAATCCAGACATTATGTGGGCGAAGAAAGCGGTACAGACATGGCTTTCGAAGCTTCAAAGGAAGCCCTTGCAAATGCCAACCTTAGTGTTGATGATATTGATTTTATTATTTATGCGACCTTGAGTCCGGATCACTACTTTCCCGGCAATGGGTGTTTTCTTCAAGACAAACTGTTTGGAGATCGACCTGTTGGTGCCCTTGATGTTCGTAATCAATGCACTGGCTTTTTATACAGCCTGGCGATGGCCGACAGTCTGATCAAAAGTGGACAATATCGGCATATTCTCGTTGTCGGTGGTGAGGTACATTCCAGAGGGCTGGACTTTTCAAAGGAAGGCAGATCTGTCACTGTTTTATTTGGTGATGGTGCAGGTGCTGCTGTGGTAGGACCTGCAACAGATAATCATCCAGGGATTTTAGGACACGCCATGTATTCCCAGGGAAAACATGCTGATGCGTTATGGCTGGAATATCCATGTAATGCGTATGATTTCTATATTTCACAAGAAGACCTTGATGCCGGACGCCAATATCCAAAAATGAATGGCCCTACTGTATTTAAACATGCCACGCGACGTATGGTTGAAGTGTCAAAAGAAGTTTTGAAACAAACGGGTAAAACTGTAGATGATATTGATGTTGTTCTATTTCACCAGGCAAATCTCAGGATTAACCAGATGACTGCATCAATGCTCAAAATTCCTGAAGAAAAAATGGTGAATACCATCCAATGGACAGGCAATACAACTGCGGCAACGATTCCAATTTGTATGTGCGAGGCCCTTCGTCAGGGTAAAATGAAAGAAAACGATCTGGTACTATTATGTGGCTTTGGCGCAGGATTTACCTGGGCAGCATCATTACTACACTGGTAATATTATGACAACATATTCGATAGAATCCATTGGTATTATTCACACACCGCATAAATCCATTGAAAACATGCCCATTCAGCCCAAAGGGGCTGTTGGAATTGAAGGATATGTTGTGGTTGATGAACAATATGCTGATGGATTAAAAGATCTGGATGGTTTTTCCCATATTTATCTTATTTATTATTTACACAAAGCCATACGTACTGAATTATTGGTAAAACCTTTCATGGATACGCAGACAAGAGGCGTCTTTGCAACACGATCACCGCTTCGTCCCAATCATATTGGAATTTCTATTGTGCGATTGAAACATATTGAATATAATAAACTCATTGTTTCAGATCTGGATATTTTAGATCATACGCCATTGTTAGATATCAAGCCCTATGTTGAACGTTTTGATCATGTTGATGGCAGCCAATCAGGGTGGTTGACTGCCAGTGAACGAGAAATAATAGAGAAACGCTCTGATTGTCGTTTCAAGTAAATTTTGATTATTCTGAGTAATGTGTAAAGGTTGCTGTCGGGGTTTACCCAGTTTATTGTTTTGCACCGACATTCAACATTCCCTCAATAAATGGATCTATGACACCATCAAGCACATTATTGACATTACCAACATCAAGATTAATCCGATGATCTTTAACCATCTGGTAAGGATGCAAGACATAAGACCGAATTTGATTGCCCCATGCAATATCATCTTTTGAGCTGTGAATCGCATTCATTTCATCAACCTGTTTTTGTTTTTCCTGCTGGTAAATACGCGCTTTTAAAACTTTAAGAGCGATCTCCTTGTTTCTATGCTGTGATTTTTCCTGTTGACATTGTACAACGATACCCGTTGGAATATGCGTTACACGAACAGCACTACTGGTTTTATTCACGTGTTGTCCACCGGCACCACTGGCGCGGAAAACATCAATACGCAGATCTTTATCCTCAATATCAATCACGATTTCCTGAGTAAGTTCAGGGAAAACAAACACGGATGCAAATGAAGTATGTCTTTTTCCATTCGCATTAAATGGTGATATTCTAACGAGTCTGTGAATACCTGTTTCAGATTTAAGGTATCCAAAAACATATTTACCATTGGCAGAAAAGGTCACACTTTTTATGCCAGCCTCATCACCGGGTTGCAAATCTATTAATTGTGTTTTATAGCCATTTCGCTCAATCCATCTGGAGTACATGCGAAACAACATTTCTACCCAGTCTTGTGCATCAGTGCCGCCAGCTCCTGCATTTATTGATATGATCGCATTGTTGATATCATTTTCATCAGAAAGTTTCTGGGAAATAGAAAACTTTGTAATCTTATTTTCAAGTCCCTCAAGATCTTTTTGAATTTCACCCAGGGTACCAATGTCATCTTCCTCACTGGCCAATTCAAGCAAAAGTGAGTTGTCTTCAACCTCATGAGTTAATGTGTTCCATTCTGAGATCTTTGATGTCAACTGTGTGCGCTCTTTGAGAATCGTTGCAGAATTTTCATGATCATCCCAAAAGCCGTCTTTGCTGATTTGTTGCTCAATTTCATCAAGTCTTTCCTGTTTTTGAGCAAGGTCAAAGACAACCTCTTAAATTTTGAAGTTCATCTGTCAATTGCCCTATTTTTGTTTTTACTTCTCCAAACATACATTTCTCCTTATTTGATTTAAAATAAATAATGATATATAAATCATACCATATGCCTTTAGGTAACTCAATATATATCACAGCAATGGCATGATTTTTGTTTAATTTTCATTTGTATCTGTCAATTAATGAATTAAGGAATATTTATGAAAAAATATTATCTGTTTGTAATATCAATGTTTTCTATAGGCATAACGCAATTTTCACTGGCATATGATATGCCTGATGCACTATCTCAGATTCAATTGCATGGATTTATTTCACAAGGATATGTTTTTAGCAAGACACATAATTTTTTATTTAATGATATGGATCATGGTTCTTTTGAATTTAATGAATTAGGAATAACCGTCTCAAAAAAAATCAATGATAACATACATTTGGGTATTCAGCTTTTTTCTCGAGATCAGGGAGATATTGGCAACAATGAAGTTGTTGTAGATTGGGCTTATGCGGACTATCATCTCATTGATTCTTTGGGTGTTCGTGTTGGAAAACTTAAAATGTCTTTGGGTCTATACAATGACACACGTGATATTGACATTTTAAGAACCAGTATTTTTTTACCCCAGAGTGCCTATTTAGAATATTACCGTGATGTTCTCAGCGGTCTTCATGGTGTTGGTATTTATGGCAATCTCCCATTTGACTGGGGAAGCGATATTACATATCAAATCCAGACAGGTACGTTAAAAATTGATCCAAATGGTGGCGTTACAACACTTCTTCGTAATGAGGCCAATATTGACAGTCATCCATTAATGAAAATTGATTCATATTCTGTTGATAATTGTATTAATGGTATGATTATTTTTAGCCCTTATCCTGGTATTCGACTGGCATCAAGCTTTATAAAAACCTCTACAAAAATGGATGCGATATTAAATCCTGATCTGTCGCGCATTTTTGCCGATGAATACACTTATGCGCAATTATACTACAAAGGGTTGATTGATCAAGACACTGCAATTCAAGATCAAATATCAAAAGGAACCCTCGCAATGTTTGCAGGTTTTCCACTGGAAGCTGAGGTGGATGATGTTCTGGCGTATATGCATTCAATTGAATTAAATATTGATCGTTTATTGTTTATGATTGAATACTATCATTATACTTACAATATTTTCATTGAAGTTCCAGAAACTTTAAAACTATATAACGATAGTTTTTTTACAGAGGGTTATTACGCCAATGTTGTCTATCGGTTTAATGAGTTTATGGAGACTGGCCTCTATTACTCAATCCTTTATGATAATGGATGGGATAAAAATGGTGATCGTTTTGTTATGAAGGGAGAAAACAGCTATCAGACTTTTTTAAAAGATTTGGCCTTATCATTTCGTTTTGATATCAATCAAAATTGGACATTCAAGATTGAAAATCATTGGATGGACGGCACGGCTTTTTTAATGCATATTAACAATCCTGAAAGGCGGAAAAATTTAGGACGTTATTGGCATATGTTTGCGGCAAAAATGACATTTCATTTTTAAATTAAACTCTTTAAATCTAAAACAAGTTGTTCCTGACCCAGACACGTGTGTTGAGTGTGATCTTATCTTTTTTATTCGTAAATGGGTTAAATGTCTGAGATTGTGCAGAAATTTTAAATTCAACCGACCCAATCGCATTAAGCGGCAAAGGCGGGTCAGGCATTAATTTTCCAGAAAGATCATAATAAATAAAATGCAATGCAAGAATATTTTCAGCAACAGGCTGAGGCCGTCGAGATTTTCCACTACAGCGCCCAAGTTTAAACAAGCCTTTTTCTTGAGGATATAAAAAATAAATGATGATTTCATTTTTCTCTAATGCTTTTCCATCCCATGGATATTGAAGATCTGATGTAATATGTATTGAATTGGCATCAGTATCAAATCGGTCTTTGCTGTCTGTTTCATTTACAAAACCAACCAACCCCTTATTTAATGGATCGCATCCGCACAAACTGATATCATTGTAAATCATTGAAACCGCTGTTCGCAAATCTTGAAATAATTCTGCTTTTTTGGATTCAACGCCATATTGCCGCAAGTTAATCTGATAATAGTGATAGCCTGAAAAAACGATTATAAACAAAAGACTGGTATAGATAACAGCTTCAATAATTGTCAGACCATTTTGTTTTAATATATGATTCTGGAATGGAATCATTGTTTAATCAGAATCCGTCCGGCTATGGAGGTTGAAATTCGAAGCTTTTGCCCACTTAAATTTTGAATCGTAATTGTTGCAAGGGATGCAATTGTGCCATTGGGTTGAAATACAGGGTTATTGGTCCATGAGACAATTGAAACACCCTTTTGATCAATATGCCCCACATAAAAACTGTGATTTTGAGATTCTGGTAAATATTCCGCATGGATTGACGCATTACCCTTTTGAATTTCATAATTTCCAGTATTCATGAACATTTTATCAGGATCAAACACAACTCTATATTGATTGTTTGTCTTTGAGGCAAATGAAGCTGCCCGCTGCATATCAGATTTAATTTGCATGGCTGCTGCTTTTAGTCGGTAGTTGGGCAGATATTGTCGAAATCCCATCAGGCTGATAGCAGATATTGAACTAATAATAGACAGGGCAACGAGAAGTTCAACAAGCGTAAATGCAAAAATATTTGTTTTAATTTTCTGCATGTTTCTTTTCCTTTCATATCATTAAATTATTTAAAATCATTTTTACCCCTTCTATTATATATAGACACATAAATTTTTTTTTTCTTTCACTAAAAATTAAATTTTTTCATTTTTTTTGTTTTTTTGCATATCTGTAAGCGGCCCGCAATTTTTTATTTTTTTGAAACACTTTATCGTGCCATATTGTTCGAAGATAATATAATGTCCATTCAATACCATTTTATGAGAGAAATACAGTGTATAAGCGTATAAATCTTTATAATTATAAATAATCAATTTATTTTCAAGCAACGCTGATTCTTAAGAAAAAGTGTAAAATATAGTGTAAAAGACTTCACAAATTTTTTTTTTTTGATATTTTGAATTTTTTTTGTAAGAAATTCAAAAAATTGGTGTCTATATAAATAAAGGGGTAAAAAATCGACGAATGATTAAATATTAAAAAATTAGTTTTTATGAACATATTATTCAGTTATTTGAAACGTTGATAAACACAGTAAAATAGAAAGAACCCAGTAAGATGAATGTAATATGCGATAAATGTAAGGTTGTATATCACTTTGATGAATACAAATTAAATCCGGAAGGTGGTTTATTTCGGTGTTTCAATTGTCATCATGTTTTTTCAGTAAAACCAGAACAATCACCATGTTTGCAAGATCAAGATCAATCCCAAAAAAATGACACAATTCCTATACAAAAAACAATTGTATCAGAAACAAAAACTATCGATCAGACCAAAGAAAATAAGTCCCCCAAAATACCTAACGCTCAGGCTAATGAGAATATTGCATCCAAAATATCTGACGCGCAAGACAACACGAATATTCCATCCAAAATATCAATGTTTTCAAATATTAAAGGAGATTTTTCAGGTTCTCTTTCTGCTGCGATTATTACGTTGCCAATGGCAATAGGTTATGGAATTATAGCATTTGCACCAATTGGAATCCATTTTGCACCTCAGGCTGCACTTTTAGGTATTTACACAACGATATTTGGCGCATTCATTGCCGCATTACTGGGCGGAACACCACTTCAAATTACAGGCCCCAAAGCTCCTTTGACATTGATTTTATCCACGCTCATTGCCAGTTTATGTACAAAAATTCCAGGTACGATAGAAAACAGAGATATTATTATCGTTGGCCTCGCTGCATTATGCGTTGGTTCAGCAGGAATATTTCAGGTTTTGTTTGGTGTGCTTCGCCTGGGTAATTTAATTAAGTTTGTTCCATTTCCAGTGATATCAGGCTTTATGAATGGAATAGCCATTCTGTTGATCGTGAAACAATTAAAACCGCTAATTGGTATGGACAGGCATTTATCTGTGTTGAAATTATTTTCAGACCTGTCATCATTTCAGCCAGTGACACTGGCTGTTGGCCTGACAACAATAATTGTACTGTTTCTTGCCAAAAAATATAATAAAATTAAAATTATCCCCGCATCTCTCATGGGATTGGGATCAGGTACATGTCTTTATTATATTATGAATCTTTTTGTGCCGACAGACATGATGGGACCAATCGTTGGCAGTATCAATGTAGAATTTCCAACACCTGATATTTTTTATTACTTTTGGAAAGCATCATATCAGATCCAGCTCTGGGATTATATTCCAGACATTATCATTACAGCATTTGTTTTGGGGCTGTTGGGTGCAATGGAATCGTTACTCAGTTCTGTGGTTTCGGATAATCTAACCGATAGCCGTCACAACAGTACGCAGGAATTGGTTGGACAAGGCATTGCGAATATTTCATGCGCATGTTTTGGCGCGCTCCCGGGGGCGGGATCTGTTCCACGAAGTCTGGCCAGTTTCAATGCAGGTGGACGTACACGATTGGCCGGAATGCTTTGTGGTTGTGTTATTTTTGTTGTGATTATGAGTATTGGCAAATTGGTGGGAAAAATTCCGATGGCTGCAATTGCTGGAATTATAACATCTGTTGGCATATCAATGTTTGACAGCTGGACCATCAGCCTTATCAAAAAACTGACAGCACCAAAAGAACAACGACGTGTTGCCCTGGTAAACCTTCTAATCACGCTCACGGTTGCAGCAGTAACTGTCAGTATCAATTTGATTGTGGCAGTTGGTATTGGTGTGGCCATTGCGTCGGGCCTGTTTATGTCAAAAATGGGTAAATCCATCATCAAAAGAAAATATTTGGGAAGTCAGTTTCACTCAAAAAGAATGAGAAGTCTTACTGATAGTGACTTACTGGAAAAGGAGGGCGATAAGATTGTTGTGTTTGAACTTCAAGGCCCATTATTTTTCGGTTCTGCTGAGAATCTGTCAAATCAGATTGAAGCAGCCATGGTAACAGCTCATTATTGTATTATTGATATGAAACGTGTGACCGAAATTGACAGCACCGGTGCCAATATTCTCACCCAACTGAAACGTACTTTTGAAAAAAGCAAAAAACATCTCCTGTTTACCTATTTAAAAAATAATGAAAAACTTTGGGGCTTTCTTGAAATTATGGATATTTCACAAGAATTGGGAGATATGCGATTCTTTCCTGATACAGATGCCGCTCTGGAGTGGTCTGAAGACAATTTATTAGAAAATCTACCACAAATGACTGGCGCAAGAAATGAAGTGTGTCTCGAAGATATGGACATTGTCAATGGATTTACAGCGAAAGAGCTGAAAGTTCTAAAAAAACGACTCTATCGCAAAACATACAAGGAAGGAGAACCGATTTTCCATGAAGGTGACCCCGGTCGTGATATGTATTTCTTGACCAAAGGCTCTGTCAGTGTAAAAATTCGATTACGCGAAAGAAATCAACTGAAACGCATTTTTACATTTAATTCCGGCGTGATTTTTGGAGAGGTCGCGCTCCTTGATGGTAAACCCCGTTCTGCTGATATCTGGACGGAAGAAAGTACTGAAGTGTATCGTTTATCTTTGGATGATTTCAATGTCTTCAGAAAAGATAATCCAGAAATTGCAATCAAGCTCATTCAAAACATGGCACGCACCCTTACTCGTCATTTGCGTCGAAGCTCTGATGAAGTGCGGGCACTTGAAGATTCGTAAATAATATTCTGACTCTACAAAAGAATGAACAATTATATCACACAATATTTTATTCATTGACAAACGAATCGTATTCTGTACATAAATAGCGAATTTTTTTTGGAGGATTGTTTATGACCGATAAGTCAAAAAATATTCAAAATGTCAATGATATCACACCAGGCGTATTGGAAGTCGTTGAATATAATTACAGCGGTAAAAGAGACATTGATATTATAATTGAACAACCAGAGTTTACATCATTATGTCCTATGACAGGATTACCCGATTTCGCAAAAATTCAAATAATCTATACCCCTGACCAATTTATTGTCGAGCTGAAGTCTTTAAAATATTACTTACTTCAATATAGAAATGTTGGTGTATTCTATGAACATCTCATCAATGTAATACTTGACCATTTAATTGAAAAGGTAAATCCAAAAACAATGACCATTACTGGTTTTTTTACACCGCGTGGCGGCATTCAAACAAATGTTGCAGCAACTTATAATCAAGAAACAAAATAAATCATATTATTGAGAATAAAGGAGTATAAAATGAAACGATCCTTTTGCATATTCAGTATAATGTGCATTATCGTTACGATATTCGCTGGATGTTCAAGACATCCATTTTACCAGAAAAAGCAAGATTTTGTTATTGCTCTCAAGAAAAAAATTGGACTGGTCGCATTTGATAATCGCGAAAAAAAAATATCTCAAGCCCAAATTGACAGTTTTTATCTCAGCATTGTTTCTCATATGAAACAAAGAGATGAATCCCTATACTTTTCAGCCGATGACAACATGCCTGAAATTTTACAAACAACATCCCGTTTATTATCCACAGATCATATTGATAGACAGGCCCTTATTGAGTCCGCACGAATAAAAGGGTATCAGGCACTTATTTGGGCGCGTATTTATGATATGGAAATTATTCATAAACTGGCAGGTATTTATGGATTTAGAAAAAAAATGCCATTTGTGCAATTTCGGGGTGAATTTTCGCTCTTTGATTGTGAAACGCATACAAAACTATGGTATTTGCCTTTGGATGAAAGCTATCGTCTGGACAAATTATTTGGTTCTGATGAAAAAAAACAGGATGGTTTAAATGAAATAACAATTAATAAAGTAGTGTCGCGCTTATCAGAATTCATTGCCACCCAAATGGTAGATATTCTGGAAAATACCCCATGGAAAGGATTTATCGTTGAAAATACCGATAATCAATACGTCGTATCATCAGGATCAAAGACTGGTGTAATGAATCATATGACGTTTAATGTTATTGGATCTATGGGAACCATCAATGGAATTTATAATCAAACATATCTTGTTCCGGGAAACCCAATTGGACAAATCCAGGTCGTCGAGGTTAATGAAAATACCTCAAAGGCTGTCCCACTGTATGGAAATCAACTTGAAAAATCCATATGTGTTTGTAGATAATTTTTGCACTTTTTAAAGGGCGTAGGTACATACGCCCCTTTGTTATTCCTGCACAGGCTTTAATTATCTTGTTTTTTACGATACGACCTTTATAATAAAAGCCTCATCCCATTCGCCCATCTATCTTTTTCTGCAAAAAATCGAAAATAATTTTATAATTTATCTATTTATCTCGGCACAAAAATTGCTGCAAACAAGAATGAAACTATTCAAATTTCTTCTTAACATCCAACAAGACAGGTTGTTATGGTTCGATTTTTTGACATCACTGAAAATGCCGGCAATGTCATGATAAATCTATACAGAAATGTCATTCATATGATTTATCTGTGGTCAGATACAATTGTGTCTTTACTAACTGTTCTAAATCCATTTTATAAAGGAAATAAATCTTTTCGACGTCAGGTATCTTTTCAAATTTTATTTACTGGTGTTGAGGCTTTTTGGCTGATTGGCGTCATTGCACTTTTATGCGGCGGAACCGTAATTATTCAGGCCATTAATAACATGCCAAATTTCGGTGTTGGGGAATATTTTGGAAAACTATTCAAAATATTTGTTGTGCGTGAAATTGGACCTATCGTTACATTTCTTCTTGTGATGGGACGTTCTGGAACAGCCTTGACAGCCTATCTTGGAAATATGCGCGTAAACAAGGAAATTACAGCTTTGGAAGCTATGGGCATTCAGCCTGTAGATTATCTGGTAATGCCTACATTTGTTGGCATGGTGCTTTCCATGATTTGCCTGAACTTTTATTTCGCAATTATTGCAATTGTTGGTGGTCTTGCTGTGGCAGAGATTATTATTCATATTCCATACATGATCTATTTGCAAAAAGCTTTTGCATCAATCAGCCTTTTTGATGTTTATTTTATTCTGGGAAAAAGTATCATTTCCGGGATGGTAATATCCATTGTCAGTTGCTTTTTTGGTTTGAGCGTGAACAATATTCGAGAAGTTTCAATGGTTGTTATTAAATCTTTTGTTGTTTGCGGTGCCATAAGAATTGTTATTAAAGTGATTGTCATTGCTGCATTTTTCCGCGTGTTATTCCCTGAAGCAAGAGCATTTTTTGGTTAGAGGGCAGCATGAAAAAAAAGTTACGAAATAAAGAAGTGAATTCTAATTATATAATAGAGTTAGAGAATGTCACATGCACCATTGATAATAATTTATTATGTAAAAATGTCAGTTTTGCTTTGGAACTCGGGCGTCACTTGACCATATTATGGAAAGATGGACTGGGAAAATCAACATTTATGGAGATTTGTACAGGACTGACAAACGTAAAATATCAGGGCATTGTCAAACATTATGGGAAAAATATCAAACACTATGCCAATGATATTATCATGAAATTGAGAAGTAAAACAGGTTATGTTTTTCAGAATTCGGCACTCATCAGTAATCATAATGTGTTTGATAATATTGCCTTGCCCTTAAGATATCATTCTCAAAAAAACAATCGTGAAATTGATAACATTGTCAATGAATTGATAAGCATTTATCAAATCGAAGAAATTCAATACCTGCTTCCTGAGATGCTCACTACCAGCCAGTCAAAAATCGTCGCTGTTGCACGGGCACTGGTGGTTAAACCAAATATCTTGTTTTTGGATGAACCATCACTGGGCCTGGATCATGAAAGTTTCGACTTTGTTGTCAATCGCATTAAAGAGTTTGCACAACAAAAGAATACAATTACGCTGGTGCTTACAAAAAGTTTATCCTTAAGCAAAGCACTTCAATTTCCGGTTGCCATATTTTTTAAACAAAAACTGACAGTACCCAATCATTTTGGGGATAGCAACAATCAATCAAACGCAAAAAGCATCATATCTCTTAATTGTAGAAAAGTAATATGATGTTGTCTTGCAGAAAAAAAGATAAATATGAAAAAAATAACACCAATTCAACCCAAATTGCCATTACTCAGGCAATACCGCTCATTTTTTGTGGGATTGTTTATAATTATCCCCTCAATTGTCATACCTGTTTTTTTGGCTTATTCATTTATTCTTTCTGACTTTATGGAAGATTGGGCATATTTGAATGTCAGGTATGATAATGCCTTTGGCCTGATTAAAGGTAATTCAGTCACTTATCGGGGGCAAACTATCGGGCATGTCTGCTGCGTTAATTTAAACGAGAATTATGTTGCAGCAAAGTTAAAAGTCCAGAAAAAATACATGGCATTTATTCGAAAAAACAGTAAAGCACAACTGGCACAAAAGTACTTTGTGGTTGGAGATTGGTGGATCAAAATTACGCCGGGAACGAAAGATGTTGCGTTTGTTCAAAATGGCGATGAACTGGAAGCGACTGTGCCCATTGTGATTCATGAAACCATTCGTCAGGCAACTGTGCTGGTTGAATCAATCAGTAATATGGTTGATAGTATTCTTGCTGGAAAAGGTACTGTGGGAAAACTATTTGTTGATGAGCAATTCTATCGCCTGGCCATGAATCTGGGGAGAAAGGTCGAATTTTTTCTTGACAACAGTAAAGATTTATTACTGGATGTTGAAAATTTAATGACACGTGTGATGGGTCTGATGGATAAAGCCGATAAACTTATGGAAAACTCAGAAAATTTAATGGGAAGTGCAAAAAAGCTCACCGCTGAAAGTGAAGACATGCTCAATAAAATGATTGTACTGATCATGAATATGAACAATGTGATGAAAGAAATGAGCAATCTTATTCAAGCGTTTAATTACGTACCAGATGATATGCTGGATACAATGAAACGTATGCGGTTGGCGATGGATGAAGCAGACATTTTTTTCCAGGCCCTACAGGATCATTGGCTGTTTCGGGGTGCAGTGAACCGTATCAAGGCAAAAAATAAACAATAGTTTCGATTCCAAAAAAGAATATACCAGTTATTAGCTATGTTTCTATTCTTTTTCGAAAATTATTTCATTCTCTAACCAATCATTTTAATTCTATTCCTTTAACCACTGATAATAATATGGTATAGTTTTTGCGATATCATCAGGTAAAGATTTCTTGAAATCATTACAAACTTTAATAAGCATCTAAAATTATGCAGGAAATAGATATGCAAAATTCAAAAAACGCCTTGTCACAGTTCAATTTAATCTTTAAAGCCTTTGATGTTATTACTGAAGGGATCATGATCACCGACAAAAAAAAGAATATTATCATGATTAACAAAGGCTTTGAGACAATTACAGGTTATTCATCATCAGAAATTGTGGGCAAAAATCCCAGGATCATGTCATCCGGATGGCATGATCGCAATTTTTATCAATCCATGTGGAAAAGTGTTTTAAAAAACGATATGTGGCAGGGTAGAATTCATGACCGACGTAAGAATGGCGAAGTATATGTCCAGTTTTTATCCATTTATTCTGTAAAAGATGAAAATGGTCAGTTAAGCCACTTCATTGGCATTTACAATGATATTACAGAAATATATGACGCACAAAACCGAATTAACCGATTGACCCATACAGACAACCTGACCAGTTTGCCCAATCGTACATCTTTGATGATAAAACTGAAGAATGCCATCCGCCTTGCCAGCCAAAATAATCTGATACTTGGCTTAATGTTGTTTGATATGGATAATTTTAAAAAAATTAATGATTCTGCCGGTCATAAAGTTGGAGACCTTCTGTTGATTCAGGTTGTGGAAAAAATAAAGCCCAGAATTAAAAATCTTGGAACAATGGCGCGATTGGGTGCTGATACTTTCGCTATCGTTTTTGAAAAGTTGAAACAATTAGAGGATATGGTTTATTTCGCGCAACAGATTCTGGGTATATTTGAACAATCCTTCATCATTGATGATCAAGAATTTTATATTTCTGCCAGTATTGGGATGTGCCATTACCCTGAAGATTCACACACTGCTGAAACAATGGTTCAATATGCCGATGTTGCCATGAATCGTGCAAAGGACCTTGGTAAAAATCGATTTGAGTTATATACACAGGCGCAAAGTGAAAGAATCCGAAATAATATCACCATTGAAAACAGCCTCAGAAAAGCGATTCAAAACAATCAATTGTCAATTTATTATCAACCACAAGTGGATATTTTGTCTGGAATCATTACAGGATGTGAGGCCCTGTTACGATGGTATCATCCGGAAAAAGGTTTTATTCCACCGGATATATTTATCCCTATTGCTGAAGACAGCGGGTTGATCGGCATGATTGAAGAATGGCTTCTGAGAGAAACTGCCAGGCAGATTAAACAATGGAAAGCACACGGTTATCAATTAATCATGTCTGTGAATATTTCAAACTATCGTTTCAAAATGAGAGATTTTGTTGAATCCACCCGAAGGATTATTGAATCTCAACAGGCCAGATGTGAATGGTTTGAACTGGAATTGACCGAAAGAATTGTGATGGATCATAAAGAGGTGATTGAAAAATTAAATCAATTGAAAGGCCTCGGATTTAAATTATCCCTGGATGATTTTGGCACAGGATATTCATCATTGGCCTACTTAAAAAAGTTTAATATTGATAAACTAAAAATTGATAAGTCTTTTATTCAGGATCTTCCTGATGATGCCCAAAGTCGTGATATTGTCCGTGCTATCGTTTCTCTGGCAGACTCCCTGAATATGGCTTCAATTGCTGAAGGTACTGAAACAAAAGGTCAGCTTGAATTCCTGGCAGATCTTAATTGCAAGGCCTATCAAGGATATTTTTTCAGTAAACCGATTCCTGTGAACGAATTTGAAAAACTATTACAATAATTCAGGATGCTTAAAGGTATGAAATCTTTTATATTTTTTTTAATTTTTTTTTTCTTGCATGCCAGTTCGTTGTCAGCAATACATCTGTCGTTTACAACACAAAATCTTGAACCTTTCAGTTATCTCAGTAATAATGGCCCTGCGGGACCATCAGTTGATATTGCCAGAGCAGTCTGTGATGAAATGAAAGCTGATTGTATTATTGATCTGTATCCCTGGCGACGGGCATATTATGAGGTGAAACGTGCCCGGGCCAATGGTATTTTTTTTATTGGAAAAAATCCTGATCGTGAAAGATGGCTTGCATTTTCCCCCCCCATCGTTGGTACAGAATATGGCTTTTTTGTTAATCATAACAATCCATTAGTTTATCACGTGCCCAATGATATTGACGGCTATATTGTGGGTGTGTTTGGGCCATCAAATACTTCCGCTTCGCTACAGGAAATAAAAATAGAGATGACTAATTTTTACATTGATATGGAGGATAATGACGAAGCCGGATTTCGCAAATTATCAGTTCAGCGGGTCAATGCCGTATATTCCAACCGAGATGTGGGGTTTAGTCTGATCAAAAAGCTCAGTCTGTCAAATATCCGATATGCGGGAGCGCACTGCAAATTGTTTTATTATTTTGCTTTCAATCCGAAACTCACACCTGCTAAATGGATTGAACAATTCAATGAGGCTTACCGGAAACTATATCGTTGTGAAAAAATCCACCAGATTTTGAACAAATACAATATGAGTCCTGCGCCATTATTCTGATGGAATTATACCGAATAACAATTTATTTGTGCCACAAAGCATAGAACAAAACTCGATAAAAAAAAATATGATCGACTTGACTTTTAAATCTTTATAATTGTAGTATCTTTTGTATGAAAAAAAAACACTTGAAATGAAACTGAAAAAACTGGGATGGGAGTTTTATCGTCATGGAGGTAATCATGACATACGGATGGTAATCGTCAAGAACCAATTCCAAGGCATAATGCTCGAACTATCTTGATGTATCGGAAAAACAGAATCCTGCTTTATATTGGTTCAAGTGCAATTCCGCTTGCTAACGCGCACGGCTCAGAAAATTTCGGCAGTTTTTAATCTGAGCCGCGCGCGTTAGCAAGCGGGAATGTACTTGAAGCAAATATCAAACAGGCTTTACGATGACGCACAAAAGTTACCAAACTTAATACATAACAACAAAAACTTTATCACACACATAATAAAAAATATGCCCAATACATCAAAACTGTTACCTTTAGTTGCAGACGAAACAGGACAAATATTCGAACTTGAAGGTTACAATGCAGTCGGAAGCTGTGGTCTGAAGGATTTCGATATATTAACAACCCAAAACACCATTCCCATGCCCTATGGCAGTGAATTGATGTTTTTACCTGATCGGTCTCCAATTGTGTATAACCCTGAATCAGATTCCTTTGAGGCCCTTTATGAAAATCCATATGAACAGGGAACATCATTGTTTCCAGTAGCGGTTTTCTGTTCACCAGGCTATGTCTTGTCTCGAGTGGGTGCATTTTTGCCTGATGATGATTGTCAACCATTACCCCTGTTTTCATATGGGGCTGTTGGATGGGGGCAGGATGGTTTTCGGGTGGCAGCCATTCAGGTGGACTGGGAACCTCGCCAGGATTTGCGTCAAATGCCAGTTTCAAAAATTCGCTCAGGGGTTAAACGGTTTCAAAGAATAATGCCCAAAAATCAGCTTAGAAAACATCTGGAACATTGTGCGCTGGTTTATGGATGTCCAGCCGCCAAGAATCTGTTTATTGGTCGCTTCGAAGCCCCCTTACCCACATCAACCTCCTGCAATGCGCGATGTCTGGGATGTTTGTCATCATCCAATAATTGTGCCAACCGGTGCAGTCAGGATCGTATTACTTTTACGCCCTCGCCTGATGAAATTTCCGAAATCGCACTTCAACATATTCAAAAAGTAAAATATTCAGTGGTCAGTTTTGGCCAGGGATGTGAAGGTGAACCTTTGTTGGCATCACATGTCATAGAACCGGCCATAAAAAGAATACGTCAACAAACTGATGCCGGAACAATCAATCTCAATACAAATGCAAGCCGGCCTGATTTACTCAAACGGCTTTTTCATGCAGGTTTGGACAGCATGCGGGTGAGTATCAATTCTTTTCAGAAAAATGCCTATTTAAGATATTTTCGGCCGGTCAACTATACATTTGAAGATGTTATAAAAAGCGTTGAAATCGCCTTATCACTTGACAAATATGTCTCACTGAATTATTTGAATTGCCCAGGCGTAACAGATTCTCCAGATGAAGTTCAGGCACTGGAATATTTCTTAAAACAATACCCGATACATCTGATTCAATGGCGAAATTTAAATATTGATCCCATGTGGTATTACACACAACTCACTGATTTACTTTTAGAACCCGGTATTGGCATGAAAAATTTATTAAACCGCCTGACCCATAATTTTCCAAATCTCAGATTTGGATATTTTAATCCATCAAAAGAAAAACCTGCTCATGCGTGAATCTCAAGAACGTCTACAGCAATTAATACAAAGGCCATTGCAAATAGGAACCCGGCTTCTAAATAACAGATTGGTCTTTGCGCCCATGTCAGGTCTGGGACACGTGGCTTTTCGTGAATTATTGGCGGATTATGGACATTATGGCTTGTTATTTTCTGAAATGAGCAGTGCAAAGGCCATTCCTCAAGAAAATAGACTGGTGTCGCCTGTTTTTCGATGGCGTGATGAAGAAAGTCATTTACTTGTCTGGCAAATATTGGGGAATTCACCCGGTGATATGGCCAAAGCAGCCAAACGCATTGAACAGGAAGGTTTTTTTGGAGTAGATATCAACTTTGGTTGTTCGGTCGCACGTATCTGTAAACGCGGTATGGGCGCATATTTACTAAAAAAGCCGGATCAAGCAATGGATATTATTAAGGCTGTTCGGTATGCTGTGGATATTCCAATTTGGGTAAAATTTCGTACCGGATGGCTAGATGCAAAAAATCGCATTAAACTGGAACCTGCGGACTTATGTGACAAGGCTGTCAATTTTGCTTGTATGCTTGAAGCGGCCGGTGCAGATGCAATTACATTTCATCCACGAGTGGCACCGGACCGACGGACCCGACCTCCCAAATGGACGCATATTGCGAAAATAAAGCAGGCAGTAAATATTCCAGTCTTTGGGAATGGCAATGTATTTGATGAAAGTGATTGTTATGATATGTTTGATCAAACGGCCTGTGATGGCATTTCACTGGGCAGAATTGCATTGGCCAAACCCTGGTTTTTTGCTTCATTAAATGGCATGTTTGCAGCCGATGATAATACCTATAGTGAAGCCATCTTTCGGTATATTCATTTGCTTGAAAAACACTATGATCCACAGCAGGCAATAAAACGATTTTATAAATACTCCAGATATTATTGTGCCAGTTTTCGTTTTGGAAATACACTCCGTGCGAAGATTCGAAAATCAAAATCATTTGATGAAATCAAATGCGTATTAAATAAGTTTTTTGAAAATTCTTTGATGTTGAATCAACGCCCAAACGAAAACTTGTTTGTTTGAATAATTGACGTTACATGAGGTTAACATTTATGAGTTCACAAAATTCGCTTATGCGATTAATCCTAAAGAATAAACGACTCTTTATTATTATTGGCATCTGCCTGTTTTTGATTGAAATGGAAATATTTGCTGTTGCCATACTGAAATCAGGCAATCAGTCCAAAATTGTGGTTATCAATGACCAGAATAATGTCATCTACGAAGCTGATGGCAGCAATCTGACTGATTTCAACAAATATTATTTTGAAAAAAATTTTGGCCCTCTGGACCAATATGATGTCAAACTCAGGTCTAATCATATTCCCTTTCCTTTTCGTGCATGGTTTACAGCTGCTTTTGGAATACCGGTGGGGATCGTATTACTGGTCGCATTTGTGTTTAAGGCCATTACAAATTTACTGGGTGAAGAAGATTCAAAGACCCAAAAAGAATCCGAAAAAAAATCAGGTGATGAAACCGCTTTTGAAAACGTTCTTCATCGAATCAGTGATGTTAACATTTTTGTCATTGGGGCTGTTGTATTTTTATGCTTGTTTGCTTACTGGGTAATTCCCAACTTTATCACATATATTGGTGAAGTTGGCGCGCATGCCATTCTTCGATTTAAATGGTTTTTTCTGGTGGGAGCCATTCTATTATTTTGCCTTTTTGTGTGGGTGATCTATTTAAGATATTTATTGGCCACAAAAACCATTGAAAGCAAAACAGAAATCGAAAAGCAGAAACTTCAATTAACTTATCAGGGAGATGACACCAAACAAATTGCATGGGAATCCCCTGAAAACGATAAGGTTGTGGACACTGATGCCCCAATTGATGCCAAAATTATATCAGAAGGTTAAGCCGGTCAATTTTGACCGCTTACCTCCCATTGCCCAAGGCATTCAGATATTATCGGATATCAGAATTGCATCTGTGAAACAACAATGGCCGTCCAATTCAATTGATAATGTAAAAAATGTCTTGCAACAAGCCCTGATCAATGTCCCGCTTCCCGCTGCAAAGAAAAATTCAGTCGTCGGTATTGCGGTTGGAAGCAGAGGTATTGACCAGCTTGATCGTGTCGTTCTTCACTGTATTGAATTTCTTCGCGAAAAAGGTTTTTCTCCGGTTCTTATACCTGCAATGGGAAGTCATGGTGGGGGAAACGCATCCGGACAAAAAGAGGTTCTTGCCGCACTTGGTATTACAGAAAAATTAATGGGGGTTCCTGTACTGGCAAGTATGGATACAAAGCAAATTGGGGCAATATCACCGGAATTTCCAGTTTTTTTTTCTAAAGCAGCCATTGAAGTTGACCATCTTGTTATCATTAATCGTATCAAGTCTCATACAAAATTTGAAGGAGTTATTGAAAGTGGACTCTGCAAAATGCTCAGTATTGGCCTTGGAAAAGCTACTGGTGCCGGTTTATATCATCAAAAAGCTGTCACTGAAGGTTTTTTTTGGATTGAAACCATTGCCCAAATGATTATTAATCATTATAGTATCATGCTTGGATTGGCATTGATCGAGAATCAGAATGGGCATTTATCACACATCGAAGCAATTCCGGGAAAAAATATTGTTTTGCGTGAAAAAGAACTGCTGTTAAAAGCCAAAACATTGATGCCATCAATCCCATTTGATCAAATTGACATTCTCATGATTGATGAAATTGGCAAAAATATCAGTGGGATTGGCATGGATTCCAATATTACTGGCAGACATCGAGATATTGTGGGAAATGTTTATGCGAAACCGCATGTCAAACGGATCTATGTGAGAAATTTGTCAGAAAAAACCCATGGCAATGCTAATGGAATCGGTCTTGCGGATGTTGTACGTACCCAATGCTTAAAAACAATGGATTTTGAAGCAACATACATGAATGCACTCACAGCATTATCACCTGAAAAAGCGGCGATTCCAATTTTTTTTGATACAGATCAGCAGTGTTTGGCAGCATGCTTGCATACAATAGGTAAGATAAGAGGTCAATCGGTGAGACTTGTGTGGATAAAAAATACGGGTACTTTAGAGCGTTTTATTGTGTCTGAAGGTTTGAAATCCGACATTGAAAAGCACGTTGCTGTCAGTCGGATGACAGAGTGGTCTAACATATCATTTGATGCATGTGGAAATATTCTTGAATATTAATTTTTTTTAAATTTTTCAAATTAATAACTTGACATGACAATCAAGTTTCGATAGGTTTATATCAAAGTGATTTTGGTCTCTTCCTTAGAGTGAATCAACAAATATTATGATTCATTTCCAAAAAAAAAGGATACCACAACATTTGCTTTTCAATTTAATCCTGAGGAACGCTCAAAAAATCCCATTAAAAAATGCTTTCTTGATTGCTCAATAATTCAATGCTAACAGTAAAAAAAATAATATTGAGCCTCAGAGCTTTCCTAAGACTTTAAAAGACAATCAACATGTCTAAAATGCAAGAAATAATATAACTACATGGAATACATTGTACATGTTTAGAATGTATTCCTATATTCCTTATTAAAATTAAGTCAAATATCATACAGTACACATAGGTCTATAAACATTGGTATTTTTGAAAATATTAAAATAAAACTACTTTAAAGTCCCGATAGGGGCGAAATTATTGTAGCTTGGTGAAGACGTTCTATAGTATAATTTCAAAGGGTTAAAAACAAATTATGATATCAACAAAGGCATTGGCGTAATTATATTTTTTTTAATTAACGAAAGGCAAAAACATGAACATTAACATTGAAAAAAACATTGTTGAATTCAAGCCTGAAAGTGCTGAAGAAACAGCACAATTGGAATCACTCTGGAAAACGATTGTTGATTGTGCAAGATTTAATAAAAAGATGGTTCCAATGGGAGAGTTTGTTCCCAAACATGAAGAAAAAAATATTGCGCGTTTTGTTATTGAAGGTGAGACCGAAACAAACACAGAGGGCGTTGCAGAAGCATATGCTGATAACGACAGCAAATATATATGCATGACCTGTAACAAATATGTTGATCTAAAAAAAGGTGATCGTATCCCTCTTTGTTGTGGCAAATTAATGGAAGCTTTGGATTGATATGATTGCAATCCAATAATCAATGGAGGTATTTTATATGGCAGAAGCAAAGGTTGGTTGTTCGGAACCAATAAAAACCTCATTGGCAAAGGAGCCTATTGACAAAAAAGAAATCAAGAAGGAGTTTATTATGAATTGTGCAAGAGTGGGTGCAAAAGCACCTGATTTCGAAGCAAAAGCCTATCATAAAGGGGCCTTCATATCTGTAAAACTCTCCGATTACCTTGGAAAATGGGTGATGATATGTTTTTATCCGGGAGATTTTACGTTTGTCTGACCAACAGAAATATCAGCGGTCGCTGATAAATATGATGAGCTACAAAAATTGGGACTGGAAGTTCTTTCGGTCAGTGTTGACAGTGTATTTGTTCACAAGATTTGGGAAGAAGAAGAACTGTCAAAAATGGTTGATGGAGGGATTCCTTTTCCAATGGTGTCAGATGGTGGCGGAAAATTAGGTCAGTTGTATGGTGTATATGATGAGGCATCAGGCGTAAATATACGTGGAAGATTTCTTGTTGATCCAGATGGCGTTATTCAAGCAATGGAAGTTTTGACGCCACCTGTTGGTAGAAATATTCACGAAACGATTCGCCAGGTTCAGGCATATCAGCTTGTTCGTGAAACCGCGGGAAAAGAAGTATGTCCTGCTGAATGGACACCCGGTAAACCGACATTAAAGCCAGGACCAGATTTAGTCGGCAAGGTTTGGAAAGTGTGGAAACCATAAGACATTTCCAAATCATCCAATAAAATCTGCAAGAATATAGTATATGTTTGAGACGTTGTAATGACAACGTCTCATCAAGAAACGCGTATCAAAGAAACCTATTTACTTTGAGACAATCATTACTTGATCAAACAAGCCTTTATTTAAACTTATCATCTTTACTTTAACTCTTGCTTTTGCGTATTTTGTGAAAGCAAAACCACAACGTTAGTAGAGTATTATTATGAACATTGTTGAATTAAAAGACAAAACTATCAGTGATTTGAACCAGATGGCAAAAGATCTCAACCTTGAGGGTGCCGCTGGTTTACGAAAACAGGAACTTATTTTTTCAATTCTTCAGGCACAAATTGAAAAAAATGGCCAGATCTATGGTGAAGGCACATTGGAAATTTTACCTGATGGATTTGGATTTTTGAGAGCCCCAGATTGCAACTATCTTCCTGGGCCGGACGATATTTATGTATCGCCCTCTCAAATTCGTCGATTTAACCTGAAAACAGGTGATACAGTTTCGGGTCAGATTCGACAGCCAAAAGAGTCGGAGCGATATTTCGCGCTGCTTAAAGTAGAAGCGGTCAACTATGAAGATCCGGAAAAATCTCGAGATAAAATACTTTTTGATAATTTGACACCGCTTTATCCGACAGTAAAAATGAAACTCGAACGAGAGGAAGACAACTTTTCCATGCGTGTCATGGATTTACTGACACCTATTGGTTTTGGTCAACGCGGTTTAATTGTGTCGCCTCCCAGAACCGGAAAGACCATGCTGCTTCAAAATATTGCCAACAGTATCAATGCCAATCACAAAGAAGTCAGTCTGATCGTGTTATTAATTGATGAACGTCCTGAAGAAGTCACAGACATGCAACGATCTGTTGATGCTGAAGTAATCAGTTCTACATTTGATGAGCCTGCACAGCGTCATGTTCAGGTTGCCGAAATGGTCATTGAGAAAGCCAAGCGTCTGGTAGAACACCGCAAGGATGTTGTTATCCTGCTGGATAGTATTACACGCCTGGCACGTGCTTATAATACCGTGGTACCGCCTAGTGGTAAAATTTTGTCTGGTGGTGTGGATTCTAATGCCTTGCATCGCCCCAAACGTTTTTTCGGCGCAGCGCGCAATATTGAAGAAAGCGGGAGTCTGACCATTATCGCCACAGCATTGATCGAAACTGGCAGCCGCATGGATGAAGTGATCTTTGAAGAATTCAAAGGCACTGGTAATATGGAAATCCATCTGGATCGACGTCTTTCTGACAAACGAACCTTTCCGGCCATGGACATTAATAAATCCGGTACACGACGTGAAGAACTGCTTCTTGATGAATCTGTACTTCAACGGGTTTGGATCTTGAGAAAAATTCTTGCCCCTATGAATCCTGTCGATAGCATGGAATTTTTACTGGAAAAAATGACTGGCACAGAAAATAATCAGGTTTTTCTTGATTCAATGAATTCTTAGTGATATAGTATCTAATTTTTATGCATGAATTGCTTTCCATAAGGATCGGTGTGTCTATTACTGATTTGCAAGTGGGAGCTATAATCGCATAATCATGAAGGAGTATACCAATGAAAAAAGGAATTCATCCAGATTATCAACAAACCACCATCAAGTGTGCTTGTGGTAATGAAGTTGTTGCCGGTTCGACCAAAAAAGATATCAAGATTGAAATTTGTTCGCACTGCCATCCATTTTTTACCGGAAAACAAAAACTGGTCGATACGGCCGGACGAATTGAACGATTTAAGCAAAAATATGCAAAATTCAATTCACAAAAACAATCCGCATAGTTGATATATCATGTTTGAACGTTTAAAAGGGGTTGAGAGTCGATTTGATGAAATAGAGCGTTTACTCAGTCAACCGGACATTATTCAGGATCAGGAAAAATACCAGAAAATTATCCGAGAGCATGCAGAATTGTCCAAAATCGTTCATGCCTATCGGGGCTACAAATCAACGGCAAGTCAGATAGATGATGCCAGAGAGTTGATGAAAGACTCTGATCCAGATATGAAAGAACTGGCCCGAAATGAGTTGACCGAATTGACAGAGACAAAAGAACGGCTTGAAAAGGACTTGAAATTCTTATTGATTCCAAAAGACCCCAATGATGGTAAAAATGTACTGATTGAGATCCGTGCCGGTACAGGCGGTGAGGAGGCTGCATTGTTTGCGGCTGATCTATTTCGCATGTACAGTCGGTATGCAGAAAATCATGCATGGAAAGTCGAGGTCATGAGTGAGCATCTAACCGGTGTGGGCGGCTTTAAGGAAATTGTTGCCATGATTTCCGGTGAGGATGCCTATCGTGTACTCAAATATGAAAGTGGAACGCACAGGGTGCAGCGGGTACCAACCACTGAAAGCCAGGGCCGTATTCATACATCAGCCGTTACAGTTGCTGTTTTACCTGAAGCTGAAGAGGTTGATATTCAGATTGATCCAAACGATTTAAAAATTGATGTTTACCGATCAACCGGCCCGGGCGGACAAAGTGTTAATACCACAGATTCTGCTGTAAGGATCACGCATTTACCAACAAATCTGGTTGTGACCTGTCAGGATGAAAAATCCCAGCATAAAAATAAGGCCAAAGCATTGAAAGTGCTTCGCGCCAGACTTTTAGATGCGAAGAATCGAGAACAGCATGACAAACGATCTGAAGAACGTAAGAATCAGGTCGGAAGCGGTGACCGAAGCGAACGTATTCGCACATACAATTTTCCACAGGGTCGGGTCACTGATCATCGTATCGGTCTGACATTATACAAGCTCGAAAACATACTTGCAGGGGATATTCAGGAAATTGTGGATCAGTTAATTACCTATTATCAGACACAGGCTTTGCAAGAAGTTGAATAAATCCGTACCGTGGACAATTAAGTCTGTCCTTGAGTGGACACAAACATATTTCAAAGAAAAATTTGTTGAAAGCCCCAGGCTGTCGGCTGAAATATTATTGGCAGACACATTGGGGCTTGAACGAATAGACTTGTATGTCCAGTTTGATCGTCCACTTGATAAACAGGAATTGTCAGGCTTTAAATCCAAACTGTTAAGGCGGGCCCAACACGAACCCGTTGCCTATATCACAGAAAAAAAAGCCTTCTGGAAATCAATATTCGTTGTCTCGCCACATGTATTGATTCCACGACCGGAAACCGAATTATTAGTGGAACATGCCATTTCGTTAATACATTCAAAACAGGGTAATATGCGTATCCTTGAGCTAGGCGTTGGTTCAGGTGCGATTATTGTTTCATTAGCCACTGAGTTTCCATACCACATATATTGGGGCACAGATTATTCCTTTCCAGCCATTCAAATCGCAAAGCAAAATGCCATGCAAAATACAGGTTGCGACAATCGTATTCAATTTGTTGTTTCAGATTGGTTTGAATCAGTTTCAACATTACAACCATTTGATTTGATCATTTCAAACCCGCCTTATATTTCGAGGGAGGCACTCAGTAAACTTCAACCTGAAATAACGCGTTTTGAACCACAAATGGCTTTGGATGGCGGAGAGAAGGGATTCATTCACCTTCAAACAATTATTGAACAGGCTGCAAACTATCTTTCCACTGATGGCACCTTACTATTAGAGATTGGTTTTGACCAGCGAGAATTTGTAGAAAATTGTGTTGCGTCAGGCAATGATTTTAAGTCAGTGAAGATACTTAAGGATTATGCAGGGCATGATCGGATAGCCTGTATATCGGGTGTTTCACCATGAAAAACTTTTCCGAAAAATACGCGCATCAGGTAGCCGATATATTTCAACAGATGGATCTGGCATACAAAAAATCAGCCGATGCCTATGATTTTATCTGCAATGGGTGTGAAGACAATTGTTGCAATACACATTTTTATCATCATACGCATATTGAGTTTGCTTACCTTGTTGAAGGATTGACACAATTGCCTGTTCACAAACAGAATCAAATAGTTGAAAACGCCCATGAGCTTTGTGAAAAAACACAGGCACTATTGGACTCGAATCAACGTGTCTGGCTTTTGTGTCCTTTAAATGAAAATGGAAAATGCATGTGCTATGACTACCGCCCAATGATCTGTCGCCTTCATGGCCTTGCTCATGAACTGAAATTTCCCGGAAAACCTGTTCAGTACACACCCGGTTGCAATGCTTTTTCTCAGCATTTCAATGCATTGAATCTAAATGAGTATTATACACTTGATCGCACACCGCATTATATGCGGATGGCTCGATTGGAACAGAAATTTATTGCAGAATATAATATTCCGCACCGATTCAAGAAAACAATTGCAGAAATGCTGATTTTGCCCTGGCAAAAAAATGAATCCATTTTTACTACATGCTTTCAGGGGCACGAACTCCCAAAAGTGTCAGACCATTCCGAATAACTGTTTGAATGGCTTTAACTAAATAAAGTCTGGCCTTGGTCATGGATTCATCATCAGATAATACCCTGTTTTGATTATAATAATTATGAAATAGCGATGCAAGATGTGTTAAATAATACGCAATGCGATGTGGTTCCAGACGTGCCGCAGTTGTCATGACAGTTTCTGGAAACTCTGACAATGATTTGATCAGGCGTAAGTCATCCTCGGATGTATTTAGTATATGCAAAGTATCACAATCCGCCTCAATTGATGCTTTTTTCAGAATACTTGATATTCTGGCATGAACATATTGTACATAGTAAACCGGATTGTCATTGGTTTGCTTTTTTGCGAGTTCAAGATCAAAATCCAGCGGACTATCATGATGACGCATTAAGAACAAAAATCGACAGGCATCAGGCCCGACTTCATCAACGACATCTTTCAAGGTCACAAATTCACCGGCACGTGTTGACATTGCAACAGGTTCACCATTACGAAGCAAATTGACCAGCTGCACCAGAATAACATCGAATTGATCTCTTTTTTTCCCAAAGGATTCAATGGCTGCGGATAGTCGTTCAATATAGCCATGATGATCCGCACCCCAGACTTCGATGAGACGACAAAAGCCCCGATCAAATTTATCTTTGTGGTAAGCGATATCAGAGGCAAAATACGTGTTTTGGCCATCCTTCTTACATATGACCCGATCTTTTTCATCACCCCATGATTCAGTCCGAAACCAGACCGCGCCATCTTTGTCATAAGTCAGGTCATTTTCGCGTGCCCATTGAAAGGTTTTCTGAATTTTGCCGCTGTCATAAAGGCTTTGTTCACTGAACCAGCTGTGAAATGTCACCCGAAAATCATTTAAATCAGACTTGATGCCATCAAGAATAATATGCGCCGCTTTTTTGGCACAGGTGGAAATGGCTTCATCAGCATCCATATGTTGCAGTGTGTCTTTTTCCTGCTGTGCCAGTTCCTTTATATAATCACCCTGATAACAGTCATCCGGATAATCCACCGATTGTCCCATTAATTCACAATACCTGAGATACACTGAACGGCCAAGTGTATGAATTTGACGGCCAGAATCATTTATATAATATTCTTTCTGGACATCATAACCACTAAAGGAAAGAATACTGGCAATAGAGTCCCCAACTGCCGCTCCCCGACCATGACCAATATGCAATGGTCCGGTAGGATTTGCAGATACAAATTCTATCAAGACAGGTTCATTGTTCCCCATATTGGATCTGCCATAATGTTCTCCCTGGGCGTGAATGTTTTTCAGTTTTGCAAGCCATGCATCAGGTGTCAGATAAAAATTAATAAAACCCGGGCCAGCAATTTCTGTTTTGGCAATAATATGGTTTGGATCATCCATATTGTCCATAAGAATCTTTGCAATTTTGGCGGGGGCCATTTTTTGTATCGACGCAGAAACCATTGCAATGTTGGTTGAAAAATCACCATGAGACTCCTGACGTGGTTTTTCAATAACAGGTTGAGATTTATTAGGTGATTTTAGATCACCTTTTTCAATGGCTTTGTTAAAAGCAAATTGAATAATATTTTGAAGTTGTTCTTTCATGTCTGTTCCAATCTTAATAGGTTAGGTTCTTTTTTTGGATCTTTTCCTCGTTTTTTTTCTGGTGTCAACGAAGGATATTTTAAAAAATTTTCGTGCATCTTTTAATAAAAGCATCTGTTTAAAGGGGTCAACAGGGCATGGCTCAAAATCAAATTTTTGGTAGAATTTTTTAACGTTTTCATCCTCAGCATGAACTAGTATTACTTTGATCCCTGTAAGTTTAGCAGCCAATAATGTTCTACTGATTGCATCTTTTAGAATACTATTTCCACAATTTTGTTTCTGAAATTTTTTATCTACAGCAAGGCGAGAAATTATCATTACAGGAATTGAATACCTTTCCAGTTTCTTAATTATTCGAGGTGTGGCATGTTGATGCTCAATTGCGCCAATCGCTAAACTGTAATAAGCAATAACATCATTCTGACAACAGCAAACAAAGGTAAAGGTTTCATCTGCCCTTTGGCTTTGAAAAGCAGATACTTGTAACCATGAGTTTAATTCGGAATTGCCACAATCAAATTGTTTTGTATTATGCGTTCTTTTGAGCTTTTCTGGAGCCGAAATATTCTCTTTCATTCTTCCCATGGTGCCTTTTGATTTGAGAGTTTTTGTAAAGCCGGTTTTGGCTTTGTAGGACCTTTAAGCGCAGCAGTTATTTTTTTCCATTCGTTATCATCGGTAAAAAATACTCTTTGGTCTAACAAGGTATCTTTTGCTGTATTAAAGGCACTTTGTAAAATAAACTCTGTTATGCTTTGTTGTCTTATTTCGGCAGCCTTACGAATAATACTTTGTTGTTGTATTGTTGCTCTGATACCTATTCGTACCTTTTTGATCTGACGCATCATCATCCTCCATTTATTGTGGAGACACACAATACTATAAAATATTTTGTTGTCAAGAATATCTATTAAATCGACCCAGAATAAAATGTATCCATATCCATATTATTTTTCAGCACGAATTTGAATCATATTGGTTTCAATCTTGTTTGAATGATAGTGTAGATAGTTGAAGTGATATTTTCAATAAATATTGTTTTTTTGTTAAATTTATGTGAGATATTTATTTAATCCAACTGTATAAAATATAATATATTAATCATAAATCGGAGAAAAGTATCAAATGTTAGACTTATTATCTCTTCAATCAACATCAACAAATCCGACTGTTGTAATGAGTATATACACGGTAACACTTTCATTTATCTTATCGGTCATGATTGCCTTTACTTATGAAAAAACATTCAGAGGCCTTTCGTATTCAAGAAACTATGTGCAGGCATTGATTTTAAGTCCAATTGTTGCATCAACTGTCATGCAGGCCATTGGTGATAGTCTGGCCACCGGTCTGGGGATGATGGGTGCGTTGGCCATTATTCGATTTCGGACCAGTTTAAAGGATCCAAGAGATATCATATTCATGTTTGCTGCACTTGCTGTTGGTATATCATGTGGCGTGAATGGGTATTCTATTGCGTTGGTTGGAACGATTGGATTTTGTTTTGTTTCTTTCATTTTATATTATTCACCATTTGGTCATATCAGTAGCTTTGATGGCATGCTTCGGTTTAATCTTTCCAATGATCAGGCGTCAATTTTTGAATTAGAAGTTATTTTAAAATCGTATTGTAAAATTTTTGCTTTGATTTCACTTAGAGAAATGAACCAGGGAAAAAGAATTGATTACGCATATCAAATAAAATTAAAAAAAGGAAAAGAAAAAAATGAAACGATCAAAGCACTTTCTCAAATTCATTCAATTGAAAATATCAGTCTCATGCTTCAAGAGACAACTGTTGAACTTTAATTAATTAATAAAGGAGGGAAAATCTATATGAAAAAATCTGGAATTTTATACCTGACATGGTTTCTGGCTGTTCTTATGCTCATACTTTCAGTAAAGAACAAACATATTGAAGACCATCAATTTTTTGGAATAGCAGAAAGCAACGAAGTAAAAATAAATTTTGAAAAACCGGTTGAAATAAAAAATATTTATGTTGTTCCTGGTCAACATGTGTCAAATGGCGCACTACTTCTTGAATTGGAGCAACCAGAATTAGTAATGCGTCTCAATGAAATCAAACATCAACTTTCAGAATATAAACTCCAGCAAAAAATTGATAATAATAAAATACAAACACAAATAAAAGGGTTGAAAGCTCAAAGAATTGCAAAAGTGAATACAATCCAGTCAGAAATAAAGCAACTGAAATCTCAGCATTCGCTTAATAAGCGGCTTACCGCAGATTTAAAAAGTATCATGGAAACGGCTTTTGCACCAAAGGATACAATGAAAACATCAATTTCAAGCCCGCTGCAATTAAAAATTGAAAGCCTGGAAGAAGACCTTAAGCTGATAATTCATCAAATCGATATCAAAATTAAGGCACTTAAAGCGATGCTCTATGCCAAAAAAAAACCACTTACAGAAAAAATTGAGAGCTTGACTAAGGAAATTGATCTGTTGACATCTGCAAAAGAAAAGTTGCTGATACATTCGGACAATAATGGAATTATTGGATCTATTCATTTTAAACGTGGTGAAAAGGTTTCACCATTTGTGCCAATATTAACAATTTATACACAATGTCCTTCTTATGTGAAAGGGTTTATTCATGAGAATGTGTATAACAGTATTTCGGTTGATGACATAGTTATTGTATCCTCACTGACCGGTAATAATTTTATTTCTGATGGTTCGGTCGTGGGTGTTGGATCAAGAATTATTGAATTTCCGGAAAGATTGAAAAAACGTGCTGAAATTAAAATTTGGGGAAGAGAGATTCAAATTAAAATCTCAGAAAAAAATGAATTCCTTCTGGGTGAAAAGGTAATGATTCAAACAAAGATGACATCTCATTATAATATCACTGCCTGGGAATCATTAAAATATTATATTTCAAGTGTTTATAACTATTTGATTTCTATACCTGTGTACAAGAAAAAAGAACTGTGTACCTTGGTAGAAAATTGAACAATGCAAAAAGAAATCCCCAACAAACTTGAACGTTATGAGTTAAAGTATTTGATTCCGGAATCTTGGATTGATCCCATTTCTGAATATTTATCCATTTACTGCTCTTTGGATCAACACTCTGCACAAACATCTGATCAATACTATATGGTTTATAGTCTTTATTGTGATTCACCTTCATTGACTTTTTTATATCAACGCATGAATGGTGCAGAAAATCGGTTTAATCTGCGTATACGAACTTATGATATAAATAGGTGTTTGCCTTGTTTTTTTGAAATAAAACAAAAAAAAAATACAGTTATTAAAAAATATCGTGCGAAAATCAATGATCCCGATTGGCCAGATTATTTTAATCGAAGCATTCCTGAAGAAATGTTATCCCAGGAGAACGTTTTACGCTTTTATCGTTTACTACAGTCATATAACGCTTCTCCAAAAGTATTCACACAATATCGAAGAAAAGCCTATATTTCTGATATTGATTCATATGCCAGGGCAACTTTTGATATTGATCTCAAAGCCTGTCCGCAAACTGAGTTTCAGTTATCATCAGGCGCATATCGAATGTCACCTTATGATCATGAATTATGGTTTTTACCTGGAACAAGTGTAATTCTTGAATTAAAATGTTATACGACAAAGGTGCCTTTATGGATGATTGATCTCATCCATCAGTTTAATTTAGAAAGACATCGCTTCTCTAAATATGTTTCAAGCCTGACTGAATCTTATTCTTTAAATTACTTACAATATAATAATCGGTTTTCAAGGTATTTCTAAGTCAGGTATTATTATATTAAACGTATCACGCCTGAATGTTGAAGATATGGATTGTATCAAATTTATTCTTGAACATAGGCTTTACTCCTGTTCTTGTTCGAGGGCGAACATAAGCTTCGCCCCTACTTTAAAATCAGCATCTGTTATGATTGGCCTGGAAATGTTCGTGAACTTAGAAGTGCGATTGAATATGCATTTGTTCTTTGTCAGGGAAACGAAATCGGACCAGAACATTTACCATACAAAGTAGTTGATATTCATCCAGATTGTCATGAACAACCATTATCCATTTACGCAACAACAAACCAATCTGTTCAAGCTGACAATGAACAGGAGAAATTGATTCAAGCCTTCAAGCAGACTCAGGGGAACCAATCAAAAGCAGCAAAATTTTAGGTATCAGCAGGGTAACTGCTTGGAAACGAATTAAAAAATATAAGCTGGGAAATGTGATCTAAAATACAAAAATAATTTAATTAAATGACCTATTTGATAAACATCTCCTGAGAAAATTGTTTTTATTGACAATGGGCTTAACTTTTGTTAAAGCTGAATGAACATTCATTCATTTTTTAATGTCAAATTAATAGGCTGTCAACTGTTATCGAATGAGCAAAAAAACGAGAACAGTTGACAGTCAATATGAGAAAGGAGATTGTAAAAAAATGGAACCGGTAATTATTCCACCCGCATCGTACACAATATTGGGAATACCGCTAATATTGTTATACATTATTATTCCCATTATTGGTGTCGCACTTTTTACGTTTATCATCGCCCAGCGGATGCAGCCGTTGGTAAAGGCAGCACCAGACAATCGGTTTGACCAGTTGGGTTTGCGTTTGTTCAATATGCTGAAATATGCAGTTGCACAATATAAACAGCCCAGATATATGCTGGCTGGTGTCTTACACATCGTTATATTTGCTGGCTTTTGTATTTTATCAATACGATCGATCACCCTTGTCGTTGTGGGACTCAAATCTGGCTATACTTTGCCACTGTTTGATACATGGATTGGCACAATTTACAATGTATTAAAAGATATTGCTGCAACCGCCGTTTTGGTCGCAGTGGTTGTGGCTGCAATACGCAGGGGAATTTACAAACCTGAACGTTACAAAGTTCCAGAAAAATATGGAAAAGATCATACTTCAGAAGCTGTTTTTGTGCTTGCCATGATTGGTGGTTTAATGGTGGCGGATATGTTTTTTGAAGGCAGCGATCTGGCAGCACATATGAATAAAGGGCTTGAGACACATTATGTTCTGTTTCCACTGACAGGTACATGGTTTGTGACCTACATCCTGACCCTTTGTTCTGATGCAACCTTACAATTCTGCCATGTATTTTTCTATACAGTACATGAAATCATTTTCTTTTCATTCTTGAATTTCTTGCCATTGGGCAAACATTTTCATGTCATCACTTCCATGTTTAATGTATTTTTCATGAAACTCAACAAAGGTTCTGTCAAGCCAGTTAAATGGGGTGTGTCTGATGATCAGCTGGACGACCTTGAATCCTTTGGTGTCAAAAATTTTGAGGATTTTACCTGGAAACACATTTTAGATTTCTATTCATGTGCAGATTGTGGGCGATGTGCCGACCAATGTCCGGCCAACCATGTCGGAAGACCTCTGGCACCGAGATTTATTACAATTAAGTGTCGAGATTTCTGTTTTGACAAATATCCTTTGAGAGAAGAAAGTGTTGATAAAGGGCCCCTTATTGGAAGTATTCTGGAAGAGGATGAAATCTGGTCATGTACGACATGCGGTGCCTGCGAAGAAGAATGCCCCTTGCTCATTGAATACATTGACAAAATTGTTGATCTCAGACGCGGGATGGTTGACGAAGGCATGGTTCCACAGTCACTTCAAAAACCCCTCAATGCATTGGGCAAACGCGGCAATCCATATGGTAAAACCGAGAAAAAACGCGGCGATTGGACCAAACCATTGACAAAGGATGAAGGCTACGAGTGTAAGATTCTCAGCGGAAAAAAGGCCGATAGCGCAGAGATTCTCTTTTTTGCAGATAGTATTACATCCTATGATGATCGCATTCAGGAAATCGGGCAATCATCTTTTAGAATTTTGAAAGCATGCGGCGTTGATTTCGGTATTTTAGGACCTGCTGAAAAGGATTCTGGAAATGAAGTCCGTCGATTTGGCGAAGAAATGTTGTTTCAAGACTTGAAAGAAAAAAATACAAAAGCGATCCTTGATGCAAATGTCAAACGAATTATTACTGCAGATCCCCACGCGCTCAATGCACTGAAAAAAGACTATGACAACCTGCCACCTGTGGAACATGTGAGCGAATTTTTATATCGTATGATTCAAGAGGGGAAAATTCGATTCAATCCCCTTGAAAATCAAAGCGACATTTATGTCTATCATGATCCCTGTTATCTGGGACGTCACAATCTGGTCTATGATGCCCCGCGGACAGTTCTTGATAACATTCCTGGATTAAAACGTGTTGAAATGGAGCGAAGTCGAGATCGTTCGTTCTGCTGCGGTGGTGGGGGATTGATGCTTTTTTATGAGCCCGTTGAAGAAACACGTATGGGCAAAGAGCGCGTTCAAATGGCTGCTGATGCCGGCGCGACTGTGATTGTTACAGCATGTCCATTTTGTATGGTCAACATTGAAGATGGCATCAAAACCAGCGGCAATGAAGGCAAAATTAGAGCGATTGATCTGACCGAACTTGTGGATCAACAAATAGTCAAGTAATATCAAATGCAGGGGTGCCTGCATTGAAATAAATAGCAATCCCTTACCGGAATGTACAATATTCCGGTATTGGATTTTTTTTGGAGGATAATATGGATATTTTGGTTTGTGTGAAAAGAGTTCCTGATACCTCAGAAAATGAAATTGAGGTTAACAGTGAGGGCTCTGATATTGAACGCGATGATTTGGTCTATTCAATCAATGAATGGGACAATTATGCTGTTGAAGAAGCCATTCAAATTGTGGATAAAGTGGGCGGATCTGTCACAGTAATGGCTATCGGTGATGATGAATCTGAAGAAATTATTCGTCGTGAAATGGCAATGGGTGCAAATAATGGTATTCTTTTGTCTGATGATGCTTTTGAAAAATCAGATGGCCGTGGATTGGCAACGATTCTAAAAGCCGCAGTGGACAAAGGTAATTATGACCTGATTTTAACCGGTGCACAATCTGACTCAGGTGCGGCGCAAACGGGTGCAATGCTTGCAGCCATGCTGGATCGTCCATTTGCATCTTTGGTTAATCTGATAGAAGTCAAGGATGACAGCACATTAAAAATTGGTCGTGAAATTGATGGCGGTAACCAGGAAATGCACGAAATCAAATTGCCGTGTGTTTTGTCGATTCAGACAGGCATTAATGAACCCCGATATGTTGGTATTCGCGGGATTCGTAAAGTCGCATCAGTAGAAATTCCAACAATGGGCGCATCAGATCTGGGAATTGACTCGGCATCTATCGGTGACGCTGGTGCCAAAACAAAAACACTAGATTATTTTGTTCCTGAATTGGGTGAAGGTGCTGAAATGCTTGAAGGCGACACAGATGAAGTTGTCGAAAAACTGGTTGAAATTCTGAAATCCAAAGGAGGTATCAAATAATGCAGATTTTTGCGTATATCATAAATAAAGATGGTAAAGCTGATGATACAGCTTTAGAATTGGCGCTGGCTGCAAAAAAACTGGACTCCGATGCTCAGGTTACAGCCATTGTTGCTGGATCAGGAATTGACAATGTTTGTCAGGAAATCAGTGCCGCTTATAATGAAATCTGGAAAATCGACAATGCCGTTCTGGCTTATCCTGATGGCGAAATCATGGGAAAAATATTGCCTAAATTGTTACCGGAAAATGCCGTCTTGCTGTTGGCCCATGAATATTTGGCAATGGATATGGCACCGGGCTTAGCCATTCGTACAGATTCTGCATATATTGCTGATGTAACCGGCATTGAAGGCATGGATGGCACAACCGGTAAATTTGTTCGTCAAGAATTTTCAGGTATGGTCAGCACACACAATACGTGTGATCTGTCTAATGGTGCTATTATCACTGTTCGTCCGGGTGTGTTTGCTTCGGAAGAAACACCTTCAGTGGGTGGCTCAGTTGTTGATAAATCTGGTGATATCGAAATCCCTGAAACCAATCGTAAATATTTGGAAACTGTTGAAGCTGAAGTGGGTGATGTGGATATCAGTACGTCAGAGGTTCTGGTTTCAGTCGGGCGTGGTATTGAAGAAGAAGATAACATTGATATGGTCAAGGATCTTGCTGAAGCAATGGGTGTTGACTATTCTTGCTCACGGCCAATTGTTGATGCCAAATGGATGGAAAAATCTCGTCAGGTGGGAACATCTGGAAAGACTGTTAAACCGAAGGTTTATATGGCTCTGGGTATCAGTGGGGCATTCCAGCATCTTGGTGGTATCAAAGGGTCACCATTTATGATTGCTATCAATAAGAATCCCAAAGCACCTATTTTTCAAGTTGCAGATATTGGTGTTGAAGGAGATATTCTTGATATCATTCCAGAATTGACAGAGAAAGTTCAGGAACTTAAGGGATAATTATTACTGTATTCATGCAATATCACAATATTGTCCTGGCGTTTCATTTGAAACGCCAGGAATTCAAAAGTCAAATAGGGCTAATATGCCCCTTACCTGTTTTATTTTTCCCCAACAAGAACTGTTAACTCATCTTCATCAGCAACAACTGCAAAGCCTGCACCTAATGCCGTGTTTAAGTCGAGAAGGTTTGTTTGAAATGCGATTTCATCAATAATCTTGAAGATTTTATGTGCCTCATGCGCATATTTTGAAATATTATCCATAGATTGATTGACTTTTTCTATGGATGATTCTGCAGATGAAATATCTTTAAAAGATTTTGATAAAAATGCGTTGATTTCATCTGCCTGTTTTGCATTATTGTTCGCCAGTTCTGTGACTTGATGTATATAATTAGATAATCATCCCCACAACAGCCCCAGTCATGCAAGTTGCTAGCGTACCAGCAATTATTGAACGTAATCCCATGGTCACAATTTCATTTTTTCGTTCAGATGCCATTGTTCCCAGTCCCCCAATCATGATTCCAAGACTGCCAGGATTAGCAAATCCGCATAATGCATAGCTCATAATAATGATGCTTTTGGGTTGCAAGGTGTTTTCAGGCAACTGGCTTAAATCCATATATGCGATAAATTCATTTAAAATGGTTTTTGATCCCATCAGTGCCCCAGCCACAGGTGCTTCCTGCCAGGGAATCCCCATTAACCATACAATTGGAGACATAATATATCCGAAAAAGCGTTGAAGAGTCATTGGTTCCCCACCTATATGAGGCAAAATACCCATAAATATATTGATCAGATGCACAATTGCAACAAGCGATATCAGCATGGCAACAATATTGAGAAACAATTGAACGCCCTGAAGTGTACCATTGGTTATTGCGTCCATAGGACTCAGTGTATCACTGGATATCGAGATATCACCCAGGGTGACAGTCTTAGTCTCAGGAATCATAATTTTGGCTATGGTAATGGCAGCCGGTGCACTGATAATGGACGCAATCAACAAATGCCCCAAAGCATCAGAAAGAATAGAACTTAAAATGCTTGCATACAATACCATCACTGTTCCAGCAATTGTTGCCATGCCACACGTCATCAGAGAAAATATTTCACTTCGTGTCATTTTATTCAGATAAGGCCGGATTAATACAGGTGCTTCAATCATTCCAACAAAGATATTGGCAGATAATCCAACCCCCTCTGCCCCACCAACATTCATGAACTTTTGAAATATCAGTGAAAACAAATTAACAATGCCAGGCAAAATTTTCCAGTAAAAAAGCAATGATGACAAAGCACTGATTACAATTAACAACGGAAGCGCACGAAATGCTAAAATAAAGCTTGCACCAGGATACTTTTCTACAAAAGGGAGGTCCGCACCGCCCAAGTATCCAAATACAACTGATGTTCCTGCAACAGTCGATTCTTCAAGTGCAACAACAAGTTTGTTTAAGGATAGAAAGATAACTTTTAAAAAAGGAAGTTTTAAAAGCAGGAGCGCAATAACAATTTGGATGAATACGCCTTTGATAACAAAGGTTAAATTAACATTTTTTCGATCCTCACTGATTGCCCAGGCAATAGATAAGAAAATTATAATACCGAGCATACTCTGGTATATTGCATTCATTTTGTTTTCCTTCTTTCTAATTAACTATGATAAAGGTTTCATAAGGAACTCTCTGAAAATAAGTTTCCCATTTCAAAAATATGTTTGTCAGAGGTTTTTGTTCTGTAGAGACGTAGCATGCTACGTCTCTACGTGCCAAACTATTATACGTTCGAAATAATGGGGAACTTATTTTTCGAGTATTCCTGAGTAATATTCTACCATAATTTATGATTACTTACTTAAAGTATTCATATACTAACGTATATTCTTCGTTTTTCCAAGTGAAAAGAACGTATCTATTGTCTTCAAAATTTTTTTCTTATCAAAACCAATTTTCAAGTTGCATTATTAATAATTTTTTTTTAAAATAACCGTTCGATTAAAAAAAATATGCTTTTTATCGTATTGGCAAAAACGAACAGGAGGTCATATAAAATGGATGAATTATTACAACAACGCTTAGATGAACTTCAACAGGCACGCGAACATGTCAAAAAAGGCGGTGGCGAAAAAAAGATTGAAAAACAGCACGCCCAGGGAAAATTAACAGCACGGGAAAGAATTGATGAATTATTAGATACAGACAGCTTTTTTGAAATCAACATGCTTGCCGGCCATGCCATTGATTTGCCCGCAGATGGTCTGGTTTGTGGCAGTGGCATGATTGATAATCGACCTGTCTTTGTCTATTCACAGGATAGAACTGTCAGAGGAGGATCAGTAGGAGTTGAGCATGGCTATAAAATGTACCGAACAGTCGAGCGCGCCCTTGAAATGAAAGTACCCTTGATTGGGCTTCATGATTCGCCAGGGGCACGCCTTCCAAACTCTGATGAACTAAAGTGGCTGGGGGAACGAAAACGATCAATTTTTTCAAACATTTCTGAAAAACACGGGGGTGCAGTATTTTACCCCAACACGCAAGCATCAGGGATAATCCCACAGATATCGGCAATTCTCGGAAGCTGCGGTGGTATTTCAGTTTATTCTCCAGCCTTGAATGATTTCACTTATATGGTGGATAATATCAGCCATATGTTTATTACCGGTCCCCTTGTTGTAGAAATGGTAACCGGTGAAAAAATTTCAATGGAAGAACTGGGTGGGGCCAAAGTTCATGCGCAAAAAACTGGATCATGCGATTTTCGTCACAAAACTGAAACAGCGTGCCTTTCAGATATTCGTCGTTTACTGAGTTTTTTACCTTTGAATTGCAATGAATCCCCACCTGAATATTCAACGGGTGATGATGTCAATCGATTATGTAAAGAATTACATACGATTGTTCCCACAATTCCAAATAAACCTTTTGACATGCATCGTGTTATTGAATCCATTGTTGATAATGGTGATTTTTATGAAATAAAAAAAGAATTTGCATCAGAAATAATTGTTGGTTTTTCACGCATGAATGGCAAAACTGTCGGCATTGTGGCCAATCAACCGATGGTCATGGCAGGCTCGTTGACAACTGATAGTTCAGATAAACAGGCGCGTTTCATTCGTTTTTGTGATTGTTATAATATTCCTGTTGTTTTACTGGTTGATACACCGGCCTATATGCCAGGAAGTGACCAAGAGCATGCCGGAATCATTCGTCATGGGGCGAAAGTGCTGTATGCACTTTGTGAGGCAACTGTTCCCCGCATTGCGCTTGTATTGAGAAAAGCCTATGGCGGGGGAAATTTGGGAATGGGGGTTTTACCTGGATTGGGAACGGATATGGTTTTATATTGGCCAATTATGGAAACCGGCATTCTCGGTGCTGAGCAATCTGTTATGTTATTGTATGGGCGTGATCCGGGGGCAGATAAAGATTATATTGACCTTAAGTTAAAAGAATACAAAGAAACTTATGCCAATCCAATTTATGATATATCTTCGAATATCAATGTTGCAGACATTGTTGAACCAGAAAAAACAAGACAATATTTAATTCGTGCGTTACGAATGCTGGCATCAAAATCAGTTGTTCGGCATGAAAAAAAACATGGGAATATGCCTTTGTGATGTGATTGACCGGGGCATTTTTTTAGGAATGCTCAAATACATTACTCAATCGAACAGGTCTGACCTGTCCGACTTTTGAGTATTTCTTAGGAATTTTCGAAAAATAAGTTCCTCATTTAAATTGTTCGTATTGGGGTTTATGTACTGTAGAGACGTAGCATGCTACGTCTCTACACGACCTTATTCTTTTGTACGATCAAATAAATTGAGCATCTTATTTTCAGGCGATTCCTTAATGAATCGTATTGACTCTTTCTAAAAAGAGGAACTTATTATTTAAGCATTCCTTAGTCTGACGACCTGGCTATATTAAAGAGCCGGTGCCTTGTTAACTGGAAATGATTCCATATGCGGTGCCATTGCTTTGCCCAACCAGGCAATGGTTTCACCAAGATTCAACATGTTGTTCAGGCCTTCTGGATCGTTGTTGACTTCTCCCTTGTTCATCCCAATACCTAAATTCCAGTAAGTAGAACCTGGCACGATCATTTGTGACATCATAAACATATGGTTGATTGAATCAAAAACATGAACCGCACCTGCTCGTCTGACCGCAGCAACTGCGGCACCAATTTTGCCACGAAATAAACCGCCATTGGCGAGGGCCACAAAACCTGAACGATCAATAAGGGCCTTAATGTCCGCATTTAAAGCGGCAAAATATGTTGGAGACCCCAAAATAATCGCATCAGCTTCAATCATTTTTGCCATGACATCATTAAAGCCGTCATTTTTAACAGAGCATCGTTGATCTTTATTTTCAACACATTTGAAACAGGCCATGCACCCTCTATAATTTTTTCCACCCACTTGAACCAGTTCGGTTTTCCAACCAGCATCACTTAATGGTTCAAGAACTTTTGAGCATAGTGTTTCGGTGTTGCCGCCCTTCCTGGGACTGCCATTAATTGCGATTGCATACATTATTCACCTCTTGAAAAGTTTATTTTTAATGATTTTATTTTAACCACGCCATTCAGTATCATCAACTGTTGTTTTAAAATCAGCTTGTGCAACTTGTGGAATATCTTCATGCATGACAGATAAAATATCTTTCTCGGATGGCTTACCCATAAAAACAATCCCTTTTCTTGGGCATTTTTCCATGGCTTTTTGCAGTTTGTCAATGCCACTGTCATCTAGTGAAGAGTATGCTTCGTAGTTCACAACAGACAAATTATTTTCAACTTTGAACAAATCACTGTTTCGCTGACATGCTTTACACCCAATACAGCCGACAGTACAAACATCCTTGACCGCTTTTCCAAAATCCTTGTTGGAACAAGTCACAGCTATCATTTGTTCATAGCGGAATGGCACCATGGAAATAATATTTCTTGGACAGACTTTGGCACAAGCCCCGCAACCGATGCATTTGCTATAATCCACTGTTGCCAATCCATCAATTACGTGAATGGCATCATATTTACATGCAATGGTGCAGTCTCCAAAGCCCAGACATCCATAAGTACACCCCTGAACACCCGCAACAATATTTGCTGTCTGACATCGCTGTTCACCGCGATATTCTGTACGTTGTAATCGCTCAGGGTAATGGGCACCACAATGTACGACGGGTCGATAGGGAAGACTTTCTTCAACTTCAACGCCCATGATACCGGCAATTTCAGCAGCGCATGATGCCCCCCCCACAGTACACAGGTTCACCTCAGTTTCTCCAGAAGCCACAGCTTCAGCATATTCACCACAACCAACAAATCCACATCCGCCACAATTGGCACCGGGAAGCACCTCATTGATAGCTTCAACCCGCGGATCAACTTCAACGTGGAAAGCCTTGTTGGCCCATCCCAAAATATATGTCATGATTACAGCCATTCCCACCAGGGTTCCGGCTGATAAACTAATTGTTACCCAGGTCATCGATAACCCCCAATATTTATTATTTTAACCAGAACCGTGCAGGCTGTGATCTATTTGGATCACCTGTACCTGAACAGTTTCGGGTGTTTTTGGTGTCAATGCTTTTTTCAATCCAGAATCAACACCGGTAAATCCCATAAAAGCCAATGCCAGAATTCCAGCAACTACCAGTGTTATGGCAGCACCCTCAAGTGGTTTCGGGATATCGCATAATTCCAGTTCCTCACGTATACCTGCCATGATAACTATGGCGATGGTAAATCCAACACCACCGAAAACAGCCAACGTTAAAGATCTTCCCAAATCCCAGGCATCAGCAGGATTGTCCACGCCTGCAACATTGCTCATGATCGTTAAACAGGCAAAAAGAATAGCACAGTTTGTGGTGATAAGGGGCAAAAAGACACCAAATGATTTATATAATGCCGGAAAAAACTTTCGCACATACATTTCAACAAACTGAACAGATGAAGAGATGGCAAAAATATAAACGATATAACATAATATGGTTAAATCAATATTGGCAGCCATTTCCGGGGATACAAACAGTCCAGCCATCCATTTTGATAATGGGGCGCCTGGTTTAAGAATATATGTGGTTATGGTCCAGCTTAAAAATGCTGCAATAGAAATAACAAAGGTCACAGCACATCCCATTCCAAAGGCCATATCCACTTTACGAGATACACCGATAAATGGACATATCCCAACAAAATAGTACAAAACGAAATTATTGATCAATGCTGCGCCAACAGCGATCAACAATATATCGACAATGTAGCTCATACGTAACCTCTTTTGTGCTTCAAAAGCTTAAGATTATTTAATTATGCATCCTGTTTTTGCATGCCATACCAATTTACAGCACCCAAAAGCAATCCCAGAGTCAAAAAAGCACCGGGCGGAAGTACCATCACAACCCAGTCTGGCCAGACCGCTGGCAGCACACTGATACCAAACAGCATGCCAGTTCCCAAAATTTCCCTCACTGCAGCGATACTGCCCAATGCAATGGCAAAGCCAATGGATTGACCTATGGCATCCATGCCTGCATGCACAACAGATTGCTTTGATGCACACACTTCACATCGACAAATAATCAAGCAATTGACAATAATCAATGGAATGTATGGCCCCAGTGTTTTACTCATTTGATACATATATGCCGCCAAAAATCGGTCGGCAATGGTAACGAAAGTTGCAATGGTCAGGGTAAAAATGACAATTCGTAAATGCGGCTTTAACAAATCTCGAATCAGGCTGGTAATGATATTTGCACAAAACAAAACAAATGCTACTGCACCTGCCATTGTCATGGCTGCCTGTAGACCATTGGTAACAGCCAATGTTGGACATAAACCCAGTAACTGCCGATAAACCGGATTTTCAGGCAAAATACCCTGTATAAATCTTTCGTATGGAGTTGGTGCATCTGCCATATTGGATTATCCTCTCTTCTTTATATCAATCGATTCAATCGATTGCCTGTTAATTTGCACGTTTCGACAATGGATCGCGCAAATCCTTAATGGTTGTGTTGATAATTGAACAAACTGCGCGTGATGAAATCGTTGCCCCGGTAATGGCATCTATTTCATGAGCTTCATTCGCGCCTTCTTTGGTCACCAATAGCGGGGTCGCAGTTTTTTTGGTGATAAACTGCTTTCGCCACTCATTTGTGATGATTTTATTGCCCAATCCCGGAGTTTCTTTTTGATCTAACACAAACAATCCAGTAATCTTTTTCAATTTGTGATCCATGCCAACAAGGATTTCAATTTTGTCGGCATACCCCTGTCCAATGGCTTTTGCCACCCATCCAGCCGGACGACCATTTGGATATTTGGCTTTGAACACATTGTAAAATACTTTTCGGTTGTGTTTCATCACTTCGATTGTTTGAGGCTCTATAACGAGTTTTTGTTTATCAGACAAATCCAGGGCTTTTTCTGCACCTAAAATCATTTCCGGTACTTTTTGAAGGGTCTCATTGATTTTATTGGCCTCAATTAATGGTCCCAGTGTCAATTGTATGCCTGCCAGGGACCCACCAAAAAATATTGCCAGTAATAATACCAGCCATGCCTGAATAATATAGTTATTGCGAATGCGATCAAGCGTGCTGGTTTTCATTGGTTCCATAGGTTCTATTGGTTTCATGATGTTATCGCTCTTATTCCTTGTATTTTTATATGTCTATTCTGAATTAAGTTCGACACCTTTAAGGTGGCCATATTGCCTGGACTGTCGAACTATTTTTGACAATGAATTAATCAACCGCCCAAAGGCCGTGGTACAGTCCACCGATTAATCAGTGGCGTCAATGCATTCATCAATAAGACCGCAAACATAACACCTTCTGGATATCCGCTGAATATGCGAAGCAACATCACAAATGCGCCAACACCAAGTCCGAAAATAAATTTGCCTTTTGGTGTCAATGGACTTGTGACAGGATCTGTTGCAATAAAAAAAGCACCAAATAACAATGCCCCGCCTAAAACATGATGAATTACTGTCCATTGACTGTCTGTCATGAGATCCGCAATACCACCCCAAATCAATACAGACAACAACACGCCAGCAGGAATTTCCCATGACGCTGTTCGCCGGATACATAAGTACAGGCCGCCAATAATACAAGCAAATGCACTTGTTTCACCCAATGAGCCATTGGTCATTCCCCAAAACAATGCTGACAAAGATGCCACCCCACCGCCCTGCTTGAAGGCATCCATTGGTGTAGCCTGTGTCAAAACATCCACAGAACATCCTGATGACTCAAAAGCTGAGGCACCCATCAGGCTGGCAAAGGCAATCATAACAAAAGCACGTCCAACCATTGCTGGATTGAAAATATTCATCCCCAGACCACCAAATATAATTTTGCCAATACCAATAGCAACTACCGATGCTATGGCAGCAACATACCAGGGAGCTGTGGCTGGCAGAGAAAGTGCCAGAATCACTGCGGTGATTGCGGCAGAATAATCATCCAATGTGACAGTCTTGTTGCGCATCCTGACAAAAACTGTTTCTGCACCAAGACAACACACAAGACATATAGCCAGTTGCTTGATTGCATAAAGCTTAAAGACAATTACTGATGTCAGAACCAGAGGTGCCAATGCAATCAGCACATCCAACATGATCTGCTGTGTTGTTAACCCTGATTGACTTAAATGTGGTGATGGGGCAACATGAATCACAGGCACCGCTGTATTTTTAGTCGTCTGATTTTGTTTCTTATCTGTCATAATCTTTCACATACTTTGCAACGATCATGGATTTTTTGCAGAATTTAATGGTTTCAACCCTTCGTTATCGTTGCGTATCTGCTTGAATTACCATGAAAAAATGTGAGGCAATTCAAGCGTTGGGTTATTTTTTCTTTTGCGCCATAAGTTGTGCCTTGCCCATACGAACCAATTGAACAATTGGCAGATTGGCCGGACAAATAAAGGCACAGGAACCACATTCAAAGCAGGCCATAATATTGTAACGTTCTGCAAGTTCCAGATTCTTGTTTCGAGATGCCAGAGCAAGGCGCGTGGGAACAAGATTCATGGGACAGGCATCGATACATCGGCCACATCGTACACATGCGGTTTCTGTCTCTTCACGAACATCCTCATGGGTCAACACTGTAACACCACTGGTTCCTTTTGTAACCGGCGCAGATAAATCTGAAAATGCAAACCCCATCATGGGACCACCGGATATGATTCGTGCCGCGTTGGATTTCAAGCCCCCACAAAAATCAATCAATGCACCATAGCTGACGCCAATGGGTGCTAAAACATTTTTGGGCGTCTGAATGCCGGCACCGGTCACACTAATCACCCGATGTGTCAATGGTTTGTTGCGGATAACCGCCCTTGCAATACAGGCTGCTGAGCCAACATTACTCACAACCACGCCAACATCCAATGGTAATGCACCAACAGGAACTTCCCGATTTGTAATGGCAAGAATTAACTGTTTTTCACTGCCTTGCGGATATTTGGTTTTGAGAGTCGCAATGGTGATTCCAGTACCCTTTGCCGCTTTCTTGAGTGCAGAAATGGCTTTGGGTTTGTTGTTTTCTATCCCAATGAAAATGTTTTTCGCACCTGCCGCCTTTGCCGCAAGAAGCGCGCCTGAAATAACAGCATCGGGCACCTCAAGCATCAGGCGGTAATCCGGCGTCAGGTATGGTTCACATTCACAGCCGTTGATAATTAATGTATCCACAGGCTTTTTCGGATTGGGAATCAGTTTTACATGTGTGGGAAATGCTGCCCCGCCTAATCCGACAATTCCGGCTTGACCAACAGCATCAGTGATGGTTTTGGAATCATATTTTTCCAAATCGTTTAATGGCCATTCTCCTCCAAGTATTTCATCAAAAAGCGCCTGGCCAGATAGTTGATCTCCATCAGCTTTGATGCTGATGGCAGGTACATGACGCCCATTTGGAAGCGTCACGCTGACATTTTTCTGAACTTTTCCGGATAGTGGTGCATGCAAGTTTGATGATACAAAGCCACCAGCTTCAGCCAACAAATCATTGAATGCGACAGTTTGTTTGGGCTTGACCACCGATTTACTTGGTGCGCCAATATTTTGAAGCAGCGGTAGAATAATCTCTTGCGGTGGTGGCATCACCTCAATTGCTGAGTCTTCGGAAAAACGCTTTCGTTCCGGAGGATGAACGCCATGAGGAAACGTTCCTTTTCCCTCTGTATAATTTGAGCTAAACCCCATTTTATCTCCTTCAAAACCGCAATAATTTAGTTATTCTCAGAACGATTATGATTTTATAAATTTCGTCCTTTATTTTTTGACGCATTGCGGCTTAAAAAAAATTCTAGCTAACAGAAAAGAGAGCGTTTGTAAAGCTTTTTTTGGAATTGTTTTTTTTTGATATTTCTTATTAATGAAATTTATTAAACATTTATAATTTTCGGAACTTTAGTTTGGTAAAGATGTTGAATGTTTCTGAAAAAAATTATATACTGAATTTATCAATGTGTAAGTTGATGCAGTGTAATTTTAAAAAAGAACCGAAAGATTAAAACTGACGAATAATTATTAGTAGAACTGCTTGGGTATGTGGTGTTGGTCGAATAAGGCAACATCACTCTTTATGCCAGGAAACAATCTAAACATGATGTACCGAGGAACCGGATGAGCGAACTGTTTACGTCCGGATCTGTAGGGAGGTTGGGAGTAATCCCCGACTTTACCCGGACATTACGTATCTTTTTTGGGAGAATGTGTGACAGTCGTACAAGAAAAAAAACGTTTCGTCATTTTTGGCTTTACCTGTCGTTTAGTTGTTGCATGTAGTCTGATATCAATTTTTTTTGTGTATGCCGGACAATATTATGTTCAGGCGGTATTACCGATTATAAAAAAACAAATTCAATGGTTTCATTCAGATTATATTCTTCATACCCTGACCTATGATGAACAGTATCTGTCTCGTGAAATAGCTGTCAACATATCCATTATCAGACCATTTACTGATAGTTTTGGCAAAAAAGGTAATTGGCGGGATGTGACTTACAGTATTCATGCAAGTACATTGTACAGCCATCCAATCATTATGTTTACTCTTCTCATGGCATGGCCCGGTCTTTCAATAAAACGCCGAATATTGTCAACAGGATTTGGAATTATATTGCTACTTGTTGCAATTATCATGGATCATCCATTTCATTTAATATCTCAAGCTGAAAAAGGATTGATTATTGATTCATTCATGGGTAAAATACGTGAATTCTGGGTCTTTATGTTGACAAATGGTGGGCGCCAGTTTATTTCTGTACTGATGGTCTTATTGGCAATTAGTTATGAATTTTTTAAACTGCCTGAACCGCAGATCAAACAACAAATTCACAGAAACGATCCATGTCCATGTGGCAGTGGAAAAAAATACAAGCACTGTTGCGGCAAGTCGAAATAACCGCTTAAATTCTTTTTTCCTGCCGTTTCAACCTTTTCCCCAATGCCTGACGACTTATCCCCAGGATTGGTGCTGCTATAGATAAATTTCCATTTGCGCGTTTCAAGGCTTCACGGACAAGCTGTTCACTTGCTTCTTTAATGGTTGGAAGATCTTCAAAATAATCAAAAACATTCTGATAAATTTTTTTCATATCTCGATTTGCATAATTTTGCTGGCTCTGTCGATAAATATACGATTTAAATGCTTTCAGTGACAATGTATGGGATTTATGCCGGCATAGTGCATCATCTATCATAGCTTTCAATTCTCGTATGTTTCCTGGAAATGAATATGTATTCAACAATTGAATCATTTCTTTATAAACAGCAGGCTTTTTTTTGTTTAGATTTTTTGCGCCATGTCTTAATAAGTAATCTATTAATAGAGGTAAGTCATCCATTCTTTCGCGCAAGGGGGGTAAATGGATACGATGCGTATGTAATCGAAAAAATAAATCTTTTCGAAAAATATCATTTTTGACCAGATTGTCGATATCGCAATTGGTTGCTGTAATAAATCTGGCACGACATTGTCTGGGTTGATCCTGTCCAATAGGATAGTATTTTCTTTCTTGAAATAAATTCAGCAGCTTTATTTGAGATGAATTATCCAGATCGCCAATTTCATCAAAAAAAAGTGTACCAGACTCTGCCTTTTCACACAAACCGATTCGCTCTTTAGTTGCACCAGTGTATGCACCTATAACATGGCCAAACAAGGTGTCTGTAAACATATTGGCATCAATTCCTGATACATTAACATGTATGAATGGACCTTTGCGATTCGATATTTTATGAATTGCCTCAGCCAGTAACCCCTTGCCAACACCTGTTTCACCAGTGATAAACACAGGATGCATGGTAGAAGCAATAGATTCAACATATTGAAAGATTGATAACATTGAATCGTTTTGTGTGATTATTTTAGAAAATGCACCTGGATGCTGCAATTTCTTTGTCAACAAGGCTGTCAATTTAAAATATCCTCACCATGAAAATATTGTTCAAAAAGGTTATTCAACAATTCCTGTTATTCATAATATCTTATAAATGAAATACATTTAGTATGAATATTCACATAAATCAACATTAATTACAAGAAATTACCTTTTAGGGATACTCGAAAAAAAAGACGGGGGGGGGGAAGCACCATTCATTTTCTTTATGTTGCAATAAATTAAGCAATAGATTGACAGGATACTTATGATTGCAGGGATTGTCTTAAATGCCTCTACTTGATTATTTCAGACGGCTTCAGAGATCAGCCAAAACAGCTTGTATTTTTATTTCTAACTTTTGAGCCATTTGTGATTCCATTTCGATTGATTGTAATAACTGTTGTGATAGTCCAATCACACCATTTAATGGTGTTTTAAGATCATGACGAACCATTCGTTCTACATCTGCTTTGAGTTGCTCGGCAAATTTCCGTTCTGAAATGTCCCGAATGATTGACCATATTCCAACAGGATTGTTTTTGTCATCACTTATCAGCCATGAACAAATGGAAACCGCTATGCAATTTCCATACTTATCAATAATCTCCTGTTCGTACTCATCTGTATGGCCTCTGGTAAGGATTTGATTTGCTCTGATTTCATGTATCATATCATGCCATTTTGGCGGGATTAGTTCAGTAATGTCTTTATCTTTTAGCTCTTGATGCGTATATGAAATCATTTCCAAAAATGATGGATTGGCATCTTGAATGCGATTTTGCATATCAATATAAAGAATACCATCAATACTGGAATTATACAAACCACGATATTTTTCTTCACTCTTTCTCAGGGCGGATTCAGCATTACGTAATAGTTCCTGTTGACGATCACTCATTTTGATTAGTCGGGAGGATTGTTTGTATAATTTTTTGTATTTGTTCAGTAGATCTTTTATGTCCCCTACAAGTGGATTGTCAACATGTGCTTTATCAGATAACAATTGTTCGGTTGTGTAGATAATTTTTTCTTCTCTACTAAATAAAGTTCTTGACATAATTGTTTTCCACAATAGAAATCATACAATTTCAAAAAATTATTGATTGTTTGAGCTAATATTTTGAATCAGAATTTTTTAGAATTATGTAATTCTGAAAATTCTGATTCTAAAAAAGACGAACGATAATAAAATATTTTTTTAGACTGTCGGTATAGGAAAAGTCCAATCTACCCTACCCGATAACATAGTGCCCTTCGGGCAAATTTTGATTAGCCTAACTTTTGTGCGTCTTCGTAAAGCCTGTTTGATATTTGCTTCAAGTACATTCCCGCTTGCTAACGCGGGCGGCTCAGATTAAAAACTGCCGAAATTTTCTGAGCCGCGCACGTTAGCAAGCGGAATAGCACTTGAACCAATATAAAGCAGGATTTTGTTTTTCCGATACATAAATTTAACGCTGCTTAGGAATTCTTGGAAAATAAGTTCCCCCATTTAATTTATTGAATTCCCATTTTTGAACCTGGATTACGCTGAAGAAAATGAATAAGATGAATTAAAAGTGTTTGATTTCATCTTATTCATCTTCTTCAGCGTAATCCAGGTTCAAAATGAATAGAATTGACTCTTTCAGAAATGAGGCATTTATTATTTAAGTATTCCTTAATCATTGTTATTTAACACATTACCTGATTATTGCAAGCGAAATATTATAATTAATATAACTGCTTGTAAATTGTATTGTTTGTATATACAAGAAATAAAGCCGCATTGTGCCATCAAGATTAACTCAATTATGGTATTATTTTTAGCGAAGTCTTTGACAAATTAGTTTCATACTGGTATCGTATTAACTTAATCGTAATTATTACAAGAATGTATTATATTTAAGGATACATACCAGATGAAATTAAAAAAGAAACAAATATGGATATTTGGCGATTATCGGAATTATTTTCAAAATCGCGTGACACTTCAATTGTTGGCAAAGGCAAGGGATCTTGCACAAGAAATCAATGCTGATGTATGTGTCCTTGTCATGGGGCACAATACGCAAGAATACATTGACGAATACATTGCACATGGTGCAGATATTGTCCATTCGTTTGACCATAAGGATCTGACTGATTACAAGGTGGATAAATTTGTTTTCCTGACATCACAACTGGCACGTCAATATCAGCCGGAAATATTTCTCATTGGGGGCACATCCTTTGGTCATGAATATGCACCTCGTGTTGCAAAGAGACTTCAAACAGGTCTTACTGCGGATTGTATTGCCTTATCGATAAACGATAATAAATGTCTGGTTCAGACAGCCCCTGCCTTTGGTGGTAATCTTCTGGCAGAGATTGTGACACCGAATCATCGTCCTCAAATGACAACTGTTCGGCCAGGCACATTTCAAGAACTTCCTCATGATTACGAACGAAAGGGTAAAGTGATTCATCATGATTATGGTGATGATTCACCCAAAGAGCGTATTCGCTGGATTCGATCTGAACGCGAACCTCAAACCGAACAAAGCCTCGAAAAGGCATCTGTGGTCGTTTGCGGTGGTAGAGGCATGCAAAGCAAGAATAAATTCAAAAAACTGTTTGACCTTGCCCGCTTGATTCGCGGCGAAGTTGGAGCCACGCGCCCGGTGGTTTACTCACGATGGACATCTGCAGAAACACTGGTCGGACAGGCAGGAAAACAGGTTGCCCCTCAGATATTATTTTCATTTGGTATCAGTGGCGCAATTCAACACACTGCAGCGATCTCTGATTCCCGATTTATTATTGCAATCAACAAAAATCCACATGCCACAATTATGAAAATGGCAGATGTTGCAATTGTTTCAGATGCCAATCAGGTTTGCAGTGCATTAATCAAAGCATTTAAAAAAAGAATCCGGATTTGAAATAAATACTTGACAATATGTTGTTTTTCAGTAAATTGATTTTAATCAGTTGTTACAGATAAGACAAAGGAGGTTGATATGAAAAAAATATTATGTTGTGTTCTTTTTGTATTCTGTATTTGTTCGGCATATGCCAAAGAACCAAAAGCTGTAACCAATGAAATGCTTTTGGAAAAAATTGAGATGTATCAATCTTTGAATAACAAAAAGTTTGAGTTGATTTTTAATGAAATAAAAAACTTACGAGAGGATATGAATAAACGTTTTGAACAGGTTGACAAGCGTTTTGAACAGGTTGACAAGCGTTTTGAGCAGGTGGAAAAGCGTTTTGAGCAGGTGGAAAAGCGTTTTGAGCAGGTTGACAAGCGAATTGATCTTATGGATAAAAAGTTTGATAAACGTTTTGAACAAAATGAAAGACATTTTGAAAAACGTTTCGAACTGATAGCAAATGAAATGAAACAATTACGTGAAGATACCAACAGCCGCTTTGATTTTAATCAACAGTTAATTATATTTTTATTGACAATGGTTGTTGCCGTACCTGTTGGCATAGAAATCTGGCGAAAAATTCAAGAAAAAAATCGGATAGATCCCAGCGAATTTGATGCAATTACCTGGATTATTGCAGAACTGTCAAAATATGATGAACGCGTCAGATCAATCATACGGGCCGCAAAAGAACAAAAACAATTCATCTTACCCCAAAAGCTGGCATATGCAGTGTGAATGAACAGACATCTCAATTAATTTGCATAACTTGTTTAAACAAAGAAAGAATTCCCAGTTATGAAAATTATTTTTTTTATCATGACAATAATACATTGTCTGTGGAGTTCAACATATCTCTTTGCCGGTGAAACAGTCCGTTTGACCAATGGGGAATGGCCTCCCTATTTATCAAAAGAAATGAAACATTATGGTGTTGCCAGCCACGTCATTGAATCTGCATTTAAGAATGCCGGCGTCACAGTTGAATATGGTTTTTTTCCATGGAAAAGAGCTTTTATATTGGCTCAGCGAGGAAACTGGGATGGTTCAGTTCTCTGGTCTCCCTCTGAAGAAAGATGTAAGCATTTTTATTTCAGTGATTTAGTTGCCAATGATGTGAATGTTTTTTTTCACCTGAAGAGCAAGCCTTTTGACTGGAATAACTATTCTGATCTGAAAGGTCTTATCCTTGGAGCAACACTTGCCTATGACTATGGTAACGATTTTACAACTCATGAAATGAATGGTGCAATTTATGTTGAAAGGTCTGTCAAGGATGAAACCGGTTTCAAGAAACTGCTGGGCAAACGCATTGATCTTTTTGTCTGCAATGTGGATGTAGGATACTTCCTTATTCACAAGATGTATCCCATAGAGACGGCATCCCTGTTTACCAATCACCCGAAATCTGTGAAAGCAGCACCGCTTTGTCTTTTATTATCAAAAAAAATAAAAAAAAATCATAAATTGATAGAACAATTTAATAATGGCCTCAACCAATTGAAAAGTAATGGAAAATTCGATGCATATTATGATGCATCCCGCCGAGGTAAATATAAATAATAATTGCATTGGATACAAAGAAAATCATGTTGCTACAAGATTTGGCATAATGCCGCTATATCACTATTAATTACTTTAATAAGAAGAAGGAGATATTATGAAAAAGATTGTATCATTTGTAAGTGTGGTGTGTTTACTGGTGGTTTCGTCGGTTTGTATGGCCGGTGAAAAAGTACGCTTGACCAATGGGGAATGGCCTCCTTATTTATCAAAAAGCTTGAAACATTATGGTGTTGCCAGTCATGTCGTTGAATCTGCATTTAATAATGTCGGTATTACTGTAGAGTATGGTTTTTATCCATGGAAAAGAGCATACACGCTGGCGCAGAGAGGTGATTGGGACGGGTCGGTTGTATGGACACCGACTGATGAAAGAAAAAAGGATTTTTATTGCAGTGATCCTGTAGCCAGTGATGTCACTGTTTTTTTTCATCTGAGAAGCAAACCTTTTGACTGGAAAAGTTTTTCTGATCTCAAAAATTTGAAAATTGGGGCAACGCTTTCATATGATTATGGTAAACCATTTGCAGAAAATGAAAAAAGTGGTGCAATAAAGGTAGACAGGGCTGTTAAGGATGAAACCAGCTTTAAAAAATTGTTGATAAAGCGAATTGATATTTTTGTTTGTAACCTGGATGTTGGGTACAGTCTAATTCATAAGATGTACCCAATTGAAACTGCTAGCCTGTTTACCAATCATCCGCTTCCAGTAAAAGAAGCACCACTGGTATTACTTTTATCCAATAGACTGGATAAAAACAAACAATTGATTGATAAATTTAATAAGGGCCTGAAACAGTTAAAAGACAGTGGAAAATTTGATGAATATTTCGATGCATCACGCCAGGGTAAATATAAAAAATAAATTGCGCATTTTTTGATTGTATCCCATTTCCAAATATGCTAGGCATGTTATTTACATGTTAATAAATCAATCAATGATCGAAATTGGAATAAACATGAACATTTTCAAGTTTATTCACACGCCATTTTAAGGATTGTAAAGTGAAAAATAAAGCAAATGTATTACCGGACTTTCCCATGGGAGGAGTCCATCCTCCGGAAAGAAAAGATCTAACAGAGTGCCTTCCCATTGAAGTTATGCCCGACCCACAAAAAGTGGCCCTGTTTTTAAAACAACATGTTGGATATCCAACAGAAGTCATGTTCGACCTGCTCAGCGAAATTCATTCGCCCGAATATTATCTTGAAGATAATATTTGTAAGGATGGTGCCTGTCGGTTGGATAATGCTGAAAAAAAACAGGTGACAGTCGGAGAGTTGGTCGGATCTACAAAAAACAAAATGGGGGCAAGTCTACATTCTGGTATCAATGGTGTCGTTGATGGGGTTTTTGATACGATCCATCCGGTTCTGGGAAAATCTCCGGCAATTATTGTTTCCAAAGATGGACACAATGATACGCCATCATTTTCACCAAAAGACTGGACCCAGTATTCTAAAGAAGAGCTTCTGGCAAAAATTAAAGCTGCCGGAATTGTCGGGTTGGGGGGGGCCGGTTTTCCGGCAGATATCAAATTAAATGTCAAACCCGACATTTTTTTGGATACGTTAATTTTGAATGGATCCGAATGTGAACCTTATCTTACATGTGATCATCGGGTAATGGCAGAATACCCAAGTGAAGTTATTGAGGGTGCCAAAATTATTCTTAAAATTTTAGGAATTACCCGATGCGTGATCGGTATTGAAAACAACAAGCCGGATGCGATCAAGGCGTTGGAAGATGCTGTTGCCAATGATCCAAACAAAATGGGGTATGATATTTTTATTCAACCCCTGACAGTCAAATATCCTCATGGATCCGCTGACCAGATTATGCAAAGTATCACAGATCGTGTGCGACCCTCTGGCAAACGTTCATCATCCATTGGTATTATTGTTCAAAACGTTTATACAACTAAAACCATTTACGATGCCGTTGTATTGGACAAACCTTTGTATGAGCGCGTCGTTACCATTTCTGGACGTGGCATTACCAGACAGGCCAATTTACTGGTTAAGATTGGTACACCACTTATTGACATTGTTGAATACCTGGGTGGTACAACAAATGATCTTGCAAAAATTATTATTGGCGGCCCAATGATGGGCGTGGCAGTTTCCAGTTTGAATGTGCCAATTACAAAGACGACATCAGGCGTTCTATTTCTTACTCGCGATGAAATTGGTGAAGATCAGACCTATGGTCCATGTATTCGATGTGGTTTTTGCCTGGATGCCTGTCCTATGGGCCTAGAACCGAATAACATTGGTGTCTTTGTTGAGGCTGGTAAAGGGGCAGAATGTGAGCAATTTGGGTTTTCAAAAGATTGCTTTCAATGCGGCAGTTGCGCATATGTCTGTCCGGCAAAACGGCCATTGGTTCAATTTATTGGACTTGCTCAAATAAAGGTCGAAGAGGCCAAAAGGAAAGAAGAGAATTAACATGAATTCATCCACACAAATCATTGAAAGACCGTATTATAATAATCTGTCGGTGTCTTTTTCTCCACATGTTCGAACCAGTGTTTCTACAGAGCGTATCATGTGGACAGTGGTGGCATGCTTGATGCCCTCACTGATTTTGTCTATGTTTGTTTTCGGCCTTCAAACATTGGTTATTACTGCTGTCAGTGTAATCAGTTGTGTGTTGACTGAAGCCATTTCTCAAAAACTCCTAAAACAACCCGTTACAATTACTGATGGCAGTGCTGTCATTACAGGTGTGCTTATGGCATATGTCATTCCACCAGGTGTACCTGTATGGATGCCTATTCCGGGCGCAATCATGGCCATTTTTATTACAAAAATTATCATGGGTGGTTTGGGATTCAATGTTTTTAATCCGGCACTAATGGGACGTGCATTATTGATGGCCAGTTATCCAGTTGCAATGACAGCCGGCTGGGTTACCCCTATCAGAGATTTGTCACTGGGACGTTATTTTAATGCGGGCGTCGATGCGGTGTCTTCAGCCACACCTTTATATGTTTTAAAACATTATGGTATCAGCGGACTTATGGAAAAATTTGGCTCTTTGTCCACCATGTATTTTGATTTCTTTTTTGGTTTCAGTCCTGGATGCATTGGTGAAACGTCTGCCTGTGTGTTGCTTGTTGGTGGCCTTGTCCTGTTATACAAGGGCTACATTACCTGGCATATTCCAGTATCTGTAATTGGTTCCACTGCATTTTTTACATGGATTTTTGGCGGAGAGATCTGGTTTTCCGGAAATCCTGTTCTGGCTGTTCTGTCAGGCGGAGTCATTTTGGGTGCCTTTTTTATGGCAACAGATTATGTCACATCACCAAACGAAAAGCGTGGTCAAATGATCTTTGGCGCAGGCATTGGCGCATTGACTGTACTCATTCGTTTAAAAGGGGGATACCCTGAGGGTGTATGTTATGCCATTTTATTAATGAACCCACTTGTTCCGGCATTAGATCAATGGTTCAGACCCAAACGTTTTTCTGAAGGTGCATTATGAAAGAAATAGTAAAAATTACCATTGGATTGACACTGACATGTCTGATCGCTGCAGGCATTATGGGCGGTGTTTTCGTTATCAC
>Ga0272440_1000042_pt1 | contig 109325 bp, 72 predicted proteins | sample SSMMMBAug17_FD_192440 | JGI IMG/M metagenome (GOLD analysis project Ga0272440, IMG submission 192440) | Marine sediment archaeal communities from Little Sippewissett salt marsh, Falmouth, MA, United States - SSM-MMB-Aug17 | ecosystem: Environmental > Aquatic > Marine > Wetlands > Sediment ... | reverse complement strand
GGGGGCATTTTTCTTAGCCCTGAAAGGGCGTTATATACCAGCCCAGGGCAACGCCCTGGGAAAATATCAAAAAGAGTCTTAAGCCCTGTAAGGGCGCCACATAAATGGGCTACCTATTATTATTGTTTTTTTTGAGTGTCGCCCTTTCAGGGCTCAAATCATTGTAATGTCTTACCCAGGGCGTTGCCCTGGGCTGGTATACGCCGCCCTTTCAGGGCTAATAAAATGCCCCCTTTTTTAGAATGCGCCCCATATAAGATTATAGGCATTGTTTTTCTATATAGGTTTAACTCCGATTAGATTAAACAGTTAATTCAATAATAAATTTTGTGCCACGGGGTTCATTATCGTAGACCGATATTTTGCCATTGTGATCTGATATAATTGAATTCACAATCGAAAGCCCCAAACCGGTCCCTTGCTCTTTGGTTGAAAAATATGGCTCAAATAATCTGGGTTTATCTTCATCAGATATTCCTATACCCGAATCGGCAACAATAACCTTGACCGCTTTTTTATTCTCCATTGTTTCTAATGTGACAGAAATATTTCCCTGTTCACCAATGGCTGAAATGGCATTATCAAAAAAATTGATAAAAGCACGTTTAAACTGCTGTTGATCAATATTCAACATGGGAATCTCATTTTTTGCTTCCAGTTTGAATGTAATCTGAGGCGTTCCCTCTCGATACAAGGAAATGGTCTCCTCAATTAATGGAACGAGATCGCAAGGTACTGGATTAACTGTGGGAAATCGAGCAAAGGCTGAAAATTCATTCACCAAATTCCTGATTTGATCCACCTGATCCACGATAGTTTTACTGCATTCGTTAAAAACAGGATCATTCAGTTGTCCTGAAAATTTTCGTTGCAAGCGTTGTGCGGATAATTTTATTGGGGTTAGTGGATTTTTGACTTCATGGGCAATGCGGCGAGCAACTTCACGCCACGCAGCAATACGTTGAAGTTTTTCCTGCTCGGTCAGGTCATCGAAAACCAATACCATTCCCATGTGAGCATCATTTTTTCGAAGGGCTGTTGCATGGAGCATAAAACTCTTTTGTCGTCCATCAAGATTAATCTTGAGAGGCAAATTTAATGATTTATCGAGATTGAGTTTATCCATGACTTCTGATGCCAGTGTCAGGTGTTGTCCATGAAGTAATTTTCGATATGACTTGTTAATGACGTTCTCAGATGCTGTTGATAGCATGGATGTTGCTGATTTATTTATTGTCGTAACCAATCCGCGTTCATCAAGAGAAACAACCCCTGCTGAAATATTATCCAGTACGATTTCCATATATTGTCTTTTTTCTTCAATTTCCGCATTTTGTTCTTGAAGTTTGATGGCTGAGTATTCCAATTCTTTTCGGCTTTTATGCAAATCATATGTCATTTGATTGAAAGATTGAACCAGGCTCCCCATTTCATCATCACCAACCTGACTGATTCGAAATGTCAGGTGCCCCTCAGCCACGCGACGTGTCCCCTCTGCCAGATTTCGAATAGGAATGGTTAGGGATTTTGAAACTTTTAAGCCAAACCAGATCGCACCAAATAAAATCATTAATGCCACAATGGTCAAGGTCACATAATGAGTAATTTTTACAGGATGTTTTAATAATTTTAGTTGTTGGTATTCCTCAATACCTTTGGATACAGATGCAAGATTTTCTGAGATATTTTTTCCAATAAATGTCGTAATAACAATCATGACTTTTGCATTATTCTCACCCTTATTAAATGGGACCGCCCCAATTGTTTTGATAAACTCCCCTTCAATGGTGCCAATTTTTAAATGCCGAATGCCAAAGGGCGTCAATTTTTTTTGAAAATCATCAACAGATACAGGCTCGAAAAAGTCTTCATCCATTTCAGACGCCATTGATATCGCAATTCGTTTATAATGCCTTGAATAAACCTCAATGGCAAAAAGATTAAATGTTCGGCGGGCTGTCTGAATATAACTAATTAATTTCCCTCGACTTTCATATAATTGTCTTCGCTCAATCTGATTGGCAATTTTTTGTGTATAAAACTGATTATGATTCTCCACATAATCGTACAATCCGCGACCGACAGCCAGGGCATTGTTAAAGGCCTGCTCAATTGACGCATTAAACCAGAATTCAATGCTGTTTGATATAAAATTTACAGAGAAAAAGAATAGGATAATGGTCGGCACAAGTGAGACTCCCAAAAAAGCCATGACCATTTTTGTTCTTAATTTCGATCCAATTTTTTTAATACGTCGCTCGTATATTAGCTTTGCGGCATTCCGAAACACCATATAAATCAAGAACAGCATGAGCAACATATTAATATTCATAAAAATGAACATCAATACAGTGTTTGAGAGGGGAATCTGATTACCCAGTTTAACAAATCTGATTTCAAAATAGGTTAACAGTAATAACAGTAGACCAATGATCAAATATGTTAATCTGGTTTGCTTTGTATTGACTTTTTTTATTGCTTTTTGATTAATATTATTTTTTGAATATCGATTCATAGTTTAAAATCATCCGATCAAATCAGGCGAGAGGATACGCCCATCATAACCATCAATTGAATAAGTAAATCATCCTACACTAAAAAGATTAAAAGGATTAGCTTTGATGCTAGAGTGTAACAAAAATACCAATTATGGAATCCTAATATATGAAATCAACAGTATACCAATCTGTTTCTAAGTTCCACATTGAAACAAAAAATAAAACATAATGCAAATAAAAGGGTAATCGGACTTCATCCAATTCTGCTTTGGCACGTATCTGATACTGACTGCCTTTTGTTAATTTTCGAAGCGGTGCGATGGCTAAGTTGTCGATCCTGGACATCATTTTTTGGGCTTCTGGAAATGAAGATGTAATATATGGGCTGTTTTTATCCCATGAACGCGTAATACTGAATTCTTTTTTCATGGGATCGTACTTTATAGTATGAGCGATTTGAATTGCAGATATCTGGCGATCCATTACAAAGCGGCGCACTTTATACAGACCAATAAACGTAGAGAAGGTTGCTGGAACGCCATTCATGATTGCTTTGGTAACTTCGTTTGAAAAACACCCCTTGATCCCCATATACAGTAACAAATCATCTCTTGTATTTGTAATGATGATATCAGTAAGTTGAGCTTCATTGGGCCAAACATTTGATGAAATGCCAATAAAGCAAATAATTAATAAATATTTTTTGACATTGCGTTTTTTCATAATAAATAAAAAAATTCTGATTATATTATTGAACAATTATGGGATGCCCTTTTTTTTCTAAGCCAAGGAGCAGTTTAGGGGCAAACCTTGTATTTGCCCTCGGAACATAAACCATACAGGAACCTATGTCGGAAACCAACGCTTTTGAATCCGAATATAATATTTGAATTACAATGACTCAGTTTTCCAGCAATCTTTTCTTGTAAAAAAAGTTTCTAAAAATTTGTGATGCAATGCATGTCCAGACTTGTGAATTGTAATATGACCCCATACAGGCATACCCAGTAATGAAAAATCCCCCACACAGTCCAAAATTTTATGCCGAACGAATTCATCCTCAAATCGAAGACCATCTTCATTTAAGACTTTATCTTGATCAACAACAATGGCATTATCAAGTGACCCCCCTTTGGCAAGGCCAAAATTGCGCATCATATCCAACTCGTGCAAGAAGCCGAAAGTGCGGGCAGGTGCGATTTCAGATGCGAAACGATCCGGTGTAACATCCAGTGAGTATTCCTGGTGTCCAATCAGTGGATGTTTAAAATCAATCGCAGCACTTATTTTAAAGCCATCGTAAGGCTCCAGTCGAATGGACTTATCCCCCTCACTAAATGCCAGAGGCGCTTTAATCACAAAAAAAACCTTGGGACTATCTTGAAAAACCACACCTGCCTTTGAAATCAAATCAGAGAATCTGACAGCACTTCCATCCATAATGGGCACTTCATATGCATCCATTTCAATAATGACATTGTCAATCCCCATACCAGTTAAAGCAGCCATTAAATGCTCGGTTGTAGAAACTATCGCGCCATCAGCCCCCAGAACAGTAGCCAGGCTGGTATCAACAACCCGCTGAAAAATGGCTGAAATTTTTGGTTTTCCAGGTAAATCGGTGCGAATAAAAATACGTCCTTGATTGGGAAGTCCAGGTTTTAACGTAATATTCACAGTCTGACCTGAATGAAGTCCTATGCCTTGACTGGAAATGGGTTTTGAAATTGTTTTTTGATTTTTTTGCATCATGATGTTTTTTCCTGGTGTCATAGAAAGGCTCTGTATTAACGTATCAAACTTTTACTCGTCAAGGGGCTATTATTTCTGTGAGATATTTGAACATTATAAGAAAATCCCTTGCGCGTATGCTTATCTAATACAACACAAAATTTCACAGAGCTTTGATCCATTCGCTCATATGTTACCCATTTATCTATTTGTTCTATTTTCCAGCTTGTTTCATTCAATCGACAAATAATTTCTATCGAAACAGAGACAGGACGCGTATTATTTAATTCTATGCGATCCTGAAAAATCTCTTCCCATGATAAGATATTACCTTCAGAATCAAATTGATAATGATCTGTTCGTTTTTTCATGCGCTTTTTTTCAACATTAACTTGATCCTGTTCACCTAAAAACAGTTCAACTTTTTTGCCAATGGGAATATCATCAAGTTTTGCCTGTCCTTCATATGAAAAATGCTGATGTTGATAAATATCATGATAGATTCTAATTTTTCCGCCTGGAAGTGGCATGAATTTATTCTTGTCAGGCATTTTTAACTCATTTTTAAATTGAATAATACGTATCACTCGATTACCATATTTTTCCGAATTAAAACGATACACATTTGTAACAGGAATTGACTGATTTTCCATTAAAACCAATTGTCTATCCCATTTATCGATCAAGTCTTCCCTGCGATCAATTTCAAAAACAGCATATTCACTGGCAGTGTCCATCCTGATTGCATTGGGTACAGGTTCACTCATTGCAATAGCGGCATCCATTTGAGCAGTCAAATTATATTTTTTTCGCTGTATTGCTTTGATTCCTTGTTTTCTCTTTCTATGTTTTTTTTCGGGATATCCATATGTCAGTTTTTCAATAGGTTCCAGCATATTCACCGAACCCATCATAAGATATATCTTAGCCTGTTTAAAACTTTCACCACTGTGGTTGTTGACACGAACATAAGCCTTTAATTGCATTGTTTTCTCATCATGCGATAATATGGCCGCATAATATGCTCGCCAATCCAGACCTGATGTTAGATATCTTAATTTCATGGGAATAGATATTGCGCGGGTACTGCTAATTTTCCAAATAGCCATTTGATTCATATGTGCAGGAAAGCGAATATTTTTGATATCAATACCTTCTATTGTTTTTTCTGTAACCATTTCAATACTTTCTGGATCAATTCGCGTATGTAACCATGAAAACTGAAGTTCGTTTATTCCTTTGATAAGAGATAAGGATCTAATCTCTTGTACAATTGCCATAGATTGTGATTTGTAAAGCGTAAGCGCAATGTTCTCTCTTGATGGTAACGTGACAAGGTCAATTTTAGCTGATATTGAATTTGTCATTGAGACAAAAAGTATTGCCACAAGTGGTATTATCGTTTTCATATTTCCTCTTGAATGGGTTTTCATTAATAGTATACCCGAAGGTATGTACATACACCCGCCTGACGGCTATGGGTCATAGACGTCCACTAAGGTAGATGTAGTTATACCAACGATCTTAATCCTACCCTACAATACAAGCCAAACAAAATCAAGTCTGTTTAATATTGAAATCTACCAATCATATTTTTCAATTTCTCTGCCAACGTGCTTAATTCAGTTGAGCTGGAATTAAGTTCCATGCTGCTCGCGTTACACTCATTTGCTGACTGACTTAACACAACGATATTTTGAGTTATTTCAGAACTTGCTGCTGAGACCTGAGCAACATTTGAAGAAACTTCCTGAATACCTGTTGATGCCTGTGAAATGTTTTCAGCAATTTCTTGAGTGGCTGAACTTTGCTCCTCAATCGCAGCTGCAATAGTTGTAACATAATCATTCACTTCCTGAATCACATCTGAGATTTGATCAATTTCATCCACAGCATTTGAAGTAGATCCCTGAATATCATCAACTTGACGTTTAATTTCATCAGTGGCTGAAGAAGTTTGTCGCGCAAGTTCCTTGATTTCATTGGCAACAACAGCAAAACCTTTACCCGATTCACCAGCTCTGGCAGCCTCAATGGTGGCATTTAACGCCAAAAGGTTTGTTTGATCAGCAATTTCTGTAATTGTTTGTGTAATACTATTTATCTCTTTGGCCACTACACCCAACTTATTGACGATCTCAGTTGTTCCTCTGGCCTTTGTAACAGCACCTTCAGCTTTGGTTTTTGCACGGCCAGCCTGTTCAGCAATTTCATTAATTGTTGCGTTCATCTGTTCTGCAGCAGCAGCAACAGTCCCTGCATTCGTTGATGCCTGTTCAACAGCAGCAGCAACAGAATCCATATTCGTACTCATCTGTTCTGCAGCGGCTGAAACACTGTTTGATCTTTGTGAAGATTCATCAGCGCCCTGGCATAATTGTTGTGAAACAGCTGAAAGTTCTGTTGAAGCAGATGCTAGTGTTTCAATACCGCTGGCTACTTCTTTAAACATTGATTTTAGAGATTGAACCATTTTATTTAGAGACTTGGCAAGTGATCCAATCTCATCAGATTGTGAAACATCCAATTGACCTGTCAAGTCACCTTTGGCCATTTGATCGGCAAAATCAACACCTTTGACAATTGGCGTGGTAATAGATCGCGTAATAATCAATACCAAAACAAAACCAATAATTATTGAAATAATCAGCACAAAAAATGTAATTGTTTTTGCATGTTCAGTAGCAGCAAGCATGGATTCATCAGATAAAATATTATTACGGGCTTCCCGCCTGATTTGTCCAAGCAAGTTTTGCACATCATGTAATGCTGGAACTGTTTGTTGCGCAAATATCTTAATTGCTTTTTCTCGAAGCATTTCTTCATTTTCTTGCCAATGAATTAAAGCATCAATTTTTGAAAGACACTTTTCAGCATAGGGTTGAGTTTTATTAACAAAGAAAGAAGCTGCTTCTTTATGTTTATTCTGCTGAATTAATGACTGTAATGTCTTTCCACTTTTATGCAAGGCATGATGCGGTTCAATAACTTGATCAACCAGGTCAGCAAAAAACCTGTCATTTTGTTTTCTTTTCAGAACTGAATCAGAAACAAGCCATTTTCCCAAAGAACATTTCTCATGATCCAGTTCAATCCCCAGCGTTTTTTTTGAATGGTCCAACAAGGCATCCTTGACAATATTGATCCATTGTAAGTGGTCAATTTTTTTTTCATGCAAAAATTTGCCTAAATGGGTGTCCACCTTACGATAATTTTTTTTAATCAAAATGGCTGAATGATGAAGTTTTTCGTGTGGCTCTTCTATTGCCCTAAGCAGCGGTGCAAGAGAAGGAACAAGATGCTCTGCTTTAACTCTCCCTTCGCCATGCAACCATTTTCCAAAAGAACATTTGTTATGATCAGTTTCAATGCTTAGTGAGTGCATACTATCATCGGTAAGCAGTGCATTGAGATCGTTTACCCAGTTTAAATGGTCAACCTCTTTTTGTGCCAGCAAGCCTTCCAGCCGATTACCATTGATAACCAATTTAGCATCATGAACAATCTCGTTGAGATCAACAATATTTGTAATACCATTTAACACGAGAATCGCCAAAATTATGCCAAATCCCACTGATAACTTCGATCCTATGGTTAAGTTTTTCCAATACATTATAACACTCCTAAATGTAAGTTAAGTTTAAATAATTTTTGAATTGACTACTGATAGAATTTCATTGCTTCTAATAGGGCGCATTCCCAAAAAGTCGGTTATATTTTCTTAGCCCTGAAAGGGCGGCAACATACCAGCCCAGGGCAACGCCCTGGGTAGATGGTAGCCTTGGTTTTAGCCCTGAAAGGGCGCTACATATGCAAACAATTAAAGAAAAAAAAGTAACGCCCTTTCAGGGCTACATCGTTGGTTAATTTTTACCCAGGGCGTTGCCCTGGGCTGGTATGTTGCCGCCCTTTCAGGGCTACATCGTTGGTTAATTTTTACCCAGGGCGTTGCCCTGGGCTGGTATGTTGCCGCCCTTTCAGGGCTAAGAAAACAAATGTCCGACTTTTTGGGAATGCGCCCATTCTAATATGAATTCAATGAAATGTAAAGTTTTTAATCTGTTTGTGAATACATTATTGTTGATTATAATGTATTTTGGAAGGGCTATTCTTAGAAATACTCAAAAAAAGATCCTCGTTTTAAAAATGTTCCTTCTTTTTTTCTGAGCCAGGATTACACTGAATAAAAATAAAAAGATGAATTTATTTAAAGTGTTTTATTTCATCTTATTCATCGCTTACAGTGAAAGCCTGGTTCAAAAAACAAGAATGATATATGTAATGGTGCATAGCTTTATTCAACATCAGCATATTGGTCTTTAATGTGTAAAATTTCCGGTTTATTATCCAGAAACAAATCCACAATTTCAGGATCAAAATGCTGGCCTTTTTCCTGAATCAGCAAATTAGTGGCATCATCAAGAAGCCATGCTTTTTTGTATGGCCGAACAGAAGTTAACGCATCAAAAACATCAGCCACTGCTGCGATTCGACCTTCAAGGGGAATATCCTTTCCAGAGATACCATTTGGATAGCCCTTGCCGTCCCACTTCTCATGATGTGTTAATGCAATCGTTTCAGCCAATCGACATAAATCAGAATCAATGCCTGAAAGAAGTTTTGCGCCAATGGAAGAGTGATTTTTCATAATCTCAAATTCGTCTTTATCCAGTTTGCCGGGTTTGAGCAAAATTGCATCAGGAATACCAATTTTCCCAATATCATGCATCGTGCTGGCATTCTGCAATTGCTCACTTTCTTCTTCATTCATCCCCATTGCTTTGCCCAATATGCGTGAGTAATGACTCATACGCAGAATATGCATGCCAGTTTCATTATCTCTATAATCTGCTGCCCGAGCCAGTCGTTTGACTGTTTCATAATGCGCGCCGCGCAATTGGTTATGAATCAGTTTTAATTCATTAAGAGCATTATGCAACTTTTTTGTTCGATCAGCAACAGCAAGCTCTAAATTGTCTTTAAGAAGTTTTAATTGGGTGTGGGTCCGAATCCGCGATAAAAGTTCGGCATAATTGAATGGTTTGGATACAAAATCAACAGCACCGAGATTAAAGCCTTTAACAATATCATCTGGATCATTTTTTGCGGTTAAGAATATGATTGGAATGGATTGGGTCTTTGGATTATTTTTTAATATTTCGCACACTTCAAAACCACTCATTTCAGGCATCATAATATCTAATAAAATGAGATCAGGCTTTTTTTCTTCAGCCATTTCAAGAGCAATTTTTCCATTCATGGCAGCCATAATTGAATAATTCTCAATGAGAAGCCTTTTTCCCAAGACTTGAATATTTGTGGGTTGATCGTCAACAATTAGTATGCATGGTTTTATGTCCATTGTATGCTCCATCAAAAGTTTAAAAATATGCTGTTAATCACTGATTATGGATATCTTTTTTTAGCCCTGAAAGGGCGAAAATAAAGCCCAGGGAAACGCCTTGGGTATTATTTCGTTTGTATCAGTCGGACGAATTCAACTTGTCTTACATGTCCGACTTGTATAAGAGCGTATTTACAAGTTGGGGGAACATGTGACTTGTCAGACTGGAAAAATAATTATTCAATCTTTATAAATAAAAATTAATTAAGAATTAGAAAATAACTGCGAAAAAGATTTCAATTCGTTTTGCAGTTTAACCATATCAAAAGAATCTATGTGCTCAAGTACTCTTTTACTGTAATCATACATTGGGTCGCAAGAAAAATTTAAAGCCTGTTCTTTTAAATCAATTGCCCATTGTTTGATATCATCAATGTATAGCTTTTCATGAATATTCTCCCATTGGTGATAAAAATGGGATTCAAGAATCTTTTTAAATTCAGGCATATTAAAAATTACATCAGGATTCAGCTTGAAAGAATTTTTCACATTTTTCTCATTATGAATGACCTGTTCTTTTTTTATTGAATAAGGTATATGTTTTATCAACTCCTTAATAATCATATTTTTGTGAAAAGGTTTTTTGATATAGGACAAGCCCTCTCTTTCTATTTGGTCCAGGGTTTCTTGCAAAACTGATGCGGTAATCATCACAATGGGAATGTTTTGAAGTCCATCCTCATTCTTGATAATTTTAGCAGCTTCATAGCCATCAAGCACAGGCATATGATAATCCATAAAAATGAGATCCGGATGATGCGCTTTTGAAATGTCAATTGCTGTATTGCCATTTTCTGCTTGCAATACTTGAAAACCATACCTCTTAAGATAATGTGATAAAACGTAACGATTCGTAGAGATATCATCAACAACAAGAATCCTGGTATTTTTTTTAAATTCAATATGATTTGGATCTATCGCGTCTCTTTCTTTTGAATACTGATCTTCATCCACTTTGACAGTATGATCAAATAACAACAACAAAGACTGAACAGATGATCTGATTGTAGTTAAATAATTCTTTTGTAATGGATCTGTAATTGTTTCAGAAAGGATTTCTGAAACACCCAAAATAGCATTCATCGGAGTTCTAATTTCATGCCCCATTTTTCTCAAAAAATCTGATTTTGCTTTGGTCTCTGCATCCCCTTCATTAATTGAATTCAAATTTGATACACTTTGGCCAATACATAATAATCCATCCACATTGCCATCTGAATCTCGTATCGTATTGTCGTACCATGAAACAACAATCTCTTTTCCTGACTTTGTTACAATAGAATTGGTATTTCCGCGTGTATGGATGTTGTTTATCGCTTTAAAAAAAAATTGTCTGATTTCATCCTGTAAATTAACTGGTAAAAAGGTCTTGAACCAATCCTTGCCTTTGATTTCTGCCAATGAATATCCAGTAAGTTCTTCCATGTGGGTGTTGACCATTTCAATACAACCCTGTTTATTCAAAATCATAATGATGACAGGTGCTGTATGAATGATCAATTCATTTAGCTGTTTTTGTGATAAAAATTTTTTTTCAAGCGCTATGATTTCTTTATCTTTTGTTTTTAGTTGTTGGTTTGCAAGATGCAACTTTTTAACACATTGATCCATTTCTTTTTGTTCGGGTACATTTTCTTTTGTTTGCATCATCGGAATGTAACGGCCTCCTTTAAAATGATTGCACAAATAATTTTTCATAAATAGCATATTTTATGCCATTTTTGCAATGCATTGGGCACATTCCTATTAAATTGACAGTCCTTCAAGTCAGAAATGTTGGACTGATCAGATATTTCCGACTTGTCGGATTGGGAAAGTTCTTTTTCACACATCCCATAACAATTCATCGATCAAATTTCAGCGATTAAAAATTCCAAAGCCCCTGTCTTGATTTAATTCTAATGTCCTTTGGCACAGGTTCTTTCAAGTCAATGAACATATAATACCCCGCTTTTATAAGCATATGCTTGAATGGCAATAGATCAATCCGCCAATTTGGGAATATCCAATGTAGATGATCATCATAAGAAGAAAACCAGGAGATTTCACCCTTTGGACTTATAAAACTTTGGCCGGGTCGAATTTCCGAAGGTGGAATACGTGAAATAGTAAGCGGCCATAATCCTGATACCACAATACCTAAAGGCAAATCTGTTTTATCAGGAATTGAAAGAATATCATTTCTATTAAGTTCCGGGCTGATAATGACACCTGAAAACTTTTTATTTGCAAGGAGTTTAATTTCGTAAGAATTGCTGACATTACAAAAAGGGCCTGCCCACAATTTGCATTTTGAGGGATTAAAAAAACAGGCTTGCCAGGGTGCGTTAACAACAAAACGCCTGGCACCATTCTGCCAAACATTTGAAATACGTTTTTCCCACAATTTTTCATGTTCAGGCCAGATGACTGGTGGCAACCACCACCAAACATTTGATATAGTTCTTTTTGACAGCTTTTCAACATTTTTTCGGGTTAACCATGCACCAAATTGTTGACGTCCCATTTTACCTTCAGTTTGTCGAAAAACACTTATATCTAAAGTGTTACGATATACACCAACAGATCGCTTTAAATTGATTTGCTTCTTAATTGGTTGAAATTCAGAAGATTGTTCCTTTTTAATCACTGGCAGCTGATCGTTCAATATTTTAATTTTTTCAATCAGTGAATCATCCTTCCGATCAATCAAAAAAATAGGGGTTCCAATTTCAGGCAATGGAATGTTTGTTTTTTTCTGAAGAACCCATTTACCCCCTTTTGGGATGGATTGTTTCATTTTTTGAACATGATGTCCACTTTGATCTTCATAGCCAATTCGTAAACGATCTCCAGGAAAAACAGGTTCTTTTGGCGAAAAAAAGCGATTTGACTTTTTTCCGGATACACTAGCTATTTTATATCCGGACCCTGTTTCCTTATCTGTTGAAATGGGATGATATTTCCGCTGTGGTAAAAAATAATAATGCGTCCCATGTCGCCCGAGAGCATATTCAAGCAACGCAAATGCTTTTTTCTTTTCTTCGGGATCATGACCATGATCACGAAACAATTTATATGCAAGGGTTGTGTGATAAACATAGTGAGGCCCCTTTTTTCGCCCTTCTATTTTCCAGGCACGAACCTGAGGAATTTTTAATAGCGTTTTCACAAGCGCATCTAAACATAAATCAGCGCATGAAAAAAAACGTTTTTTATGTCCTTTATAATTGTAAATGCGACGACAAGGCTGCACACATTGTCCTCGCAAACCACTTTTTCCCCCTAAATAACTGCTCCAATAACATCTTCCCGAAACGCCATAACACAATGCGCCATGTATAAAGACTTCAAGAGAAATCTTTTTTGAACATGCATTGGCCATACTTTTGATTTCATCTATGCTTAATTCTCTTGGCAAAACGACACAATCAACATCAAGGCTTCCTTGAACCCATCTCAATGCTTCAAAAAAGGATATATTTGCCAATGTGGACAAATGGATTTCACCCTTAAAGCCCTGAGAACGTGCCAATGTAATTAATGATAAATCCTGTATGATAATAGCATCGGGTTTAATCTTTTGAAAAATTTTCGCGAGCCATCTGTCCAGACCAACAAGTTCTGATTCTTGAATCATACTATTTAAAGTCAGATAGACATCAACATTCTTATCATGAGCCAGGGAAGTCAATGCTGCAAGTTCTTCTATATTAAAATTTTTTGCCTGCATACGTGCAGAAAACGATTTAACACCACAATAAATTGCATCTGCACCTGCTGATAAAGCAGCCAGAAAAGAATCACTTTCTCCAGCTGGGGCCAGTATCATTGGACGATTATTTTTTTCAGTCATTGATAGATCCAATTAAGTGTGAGATATCCTGGATATTTTTTTCAATTAGATATTTACGAATTCCTTTGACTATATCCATTGTTACATGTGTATCAATAAAATTTGCTGTGCCAACCTGAATTGCCTGTGCACCAACAATTAAAAACTCCAGTGCATCTGATGCAGTCATAATGCCTCCAATACCAATTACTGGAATAGAAACCGACTGAACTACCTGCCAGACCATTCTGAGGGCAACAGGTTTGATTGCAGGTCCAGATAATCCACCAATGATATTGGCCAGCACAGGTTTTTTACGATGAATATCTACTGCCATACCTGTCAGTGTATTAATTAACGAAATGGTATCCGCACCAGCATCTGCTACAATTCTGGCAATTTGAACAATATCGGTCACATTGGGAGACAATTTAACAATCAAAGGTTTACCTGTTCTTTTTCGAATTGCAGAAATGACTGCGTAAGCCAAATCTGGATCCATTCCAAATGCAACACCACCTGCTTTTACATTGGGACAAGAAATATTGACCTCTAATGCAGCAACCTTTTCCAAATGTTCCATTTTTTCAGCTAGAAGCGCATATTCATCAATGGTTTTACCATATATATTTACAATTACCGGAGTATTGAACAGGTTTAAAAAAGGCAATTTTTGGCGAATAAAAACATCGAGTCCGACATTTTCCAGCCCAATAGCATTAAGCATGCCACAAGGTGTTTCAACAATACGTGGCGGTGGATTTCCTGGATTCGGCTGAAGGGACAGGCCTTTGACAATTATCGCACCCAGTTTATTTAAATCAACAAAGGATGCGTATTCTTGGCCATATCCGAATGTCCCTGATGCTGTCATCACCGGGTTCTTCAATGTCAGGCCTGGGGCTATGGCGACATTTAATTTCGGATCAATGTTCTGTTTCATTTTGTAATTCACGCTTTATTTGATGGACCCATTCTGGAAATATGGGATTGGATATTTGATCACGAATTTCAATATAGGTTTTGATATCTAATATGGGACTGCCATCCAGTGCTTCCAGACCTCTTACTTGAAGCACATTGCTTTTTCGCTTGAGTAATTCAACTGTTGAGATCAATATGGAATTGGGACGTGCAGGGGATCGGGTTGCAAATATACCTTGAACAGGTAAATCTTTTCGTCCCATTGGATGGACTTTTCTTAGCTTGCATTGTTCATCAGTGAGGAGATGTGGCCAATAAATCACAACAATATGAGAAAAGTTTTCAACACCATCTAACATATCATTATATGAAGGATCGATAATCAATTCAGAAAGGGTTTGATTAATTTGCTTATATTTTAATTGGTTTTGACGTTTTCTTTCAGCAATATCTATATTTTGCTGAAATGAGGATTGTTTGATTTCGTTTTTTACATAACCAATTGGTTTTATTTTTATCTCCATAATATTCCTTAATATTAAATTACACTAACAATGCCATCTTTAGCGCTCATTTCCAAATGCCCCACTGAATTGAACGTTTCAAGACGATAATTGTTGTTTGATGCATAAAAAGAAGTTAATGAACAATTGTATATTGTCCACCCCAATTTCAAGGATGAAATGGGTGTCAATCCCAGTATCAAATGCATGCTAATTGCAATTAATCCAGCTGATGTAAAAACAATTACAATATCTTCTTTTTTCTGTTTTTCAGCAATCGTGTGAATCCCCTGGATAACGCGCTTTGTATATGATTCAAAAGATTCAATCTCATTTGAATCATCGCCTTTTGATATCCATCGTTCAATCAGTGCTGAAAAAATACGTTCAAATGTTGGGAAATCTGAAAATGCGTTTCCAATCTGTGTTTCAATTGAAGGATCATCAGCAATTAAACCAGGAAGATGGCAATCAATGATGCCTTGATAATCGTATTCATTATACATTGGATCATAACAAATGTCATTATGAAATTCAGCATGCTGTTTAACTATTTCAGATGTTCTTTGTTGTCGCTTTAGAGTACCAGAATAGATTGCAGTTGGTTTAAGTCTTGTCTGTTTCATAAACTGGCCGGTAGTTTTCGCCTGATATTCACCCATGTCCGATAGCTGATCGTAATCACTTTGGCCAAAACCGGCTTGTCCATGACGAATTAAGATTATTTTTCCCATGATTTTTTTCCTTTGATTATTAAGAAAGATGCCAATAAGGAATTTTTTGATAAGAACTTATTTTAAATTTGTTGTCTTGTGAATCCTTTTCATGCCTTCAATAATTGTTCCAGTTAGATCAGCTCCTGTTAGATCAGCTCCTGTTAGATCAGCTCCTGTTAGATTAGCTCCTGTTAGATTAGCGCAAGATAAATCTGCATCAGTTAAATCTGCCCCTTTAAGAACAGCTTCAGTTAAAAAAGCGCCAGATAGTTCAGCTTTTTTGAGAATAGCTTCAGTCAGGTCAGCTTTTGTGAGCGTTGCTCCAGTGAGATTAGATTTAGTAAGATCAGATTTAGTGAGGTTGGCTTTTGAGAGATTAGCTTCAAATAAATTTGCTTTTCTGAGAATAATACCACTTAAATTTGCTTCAGTGAGATCAGCACAACTAAGCTCCTTAATTTTTTTCTCTTCAATACACTTAACAAGTTGTATTTTAGAATATATATCATTGTTATCTAAGCCTTTCTCTATCCATTCAGGAATAATTCTTTTATTTTTTATTAAATTCTTTGTTTCAATTGTTTCATCACTTTTTTCTATCCCCTTAACAAGATCACCAAAGTCAGCTCCACTTAAGTAAGCTCTTCCAAAATTAGTATTATTCAAAATAGCCGTTCTTAAATAGGCTTTTTCAAGTTTAGCTTCCCAAAATTCTGCCTCACAGAGATCAGCCTTTCGAAGATTAGCACCTCTCAAGTTAGCGCCACTTAGATCAGCGCCTTTAAGGTTAGCTTCACTCAGATCAGCTTTACTTAGATCAGCTTTACTCAGATTTGCTCCAGCCAGAATCGCTTTGCTAAGATTAGCTTTCCTAAAATAGGCGTTTTCTAAATCTACTTCAGCTAAATGAATCTTCCAAATTTCAATTGTTTCTTTCATCAGTTCTACAATACCTTGATATTTTGAACTTTCAAGAAATAATGATTCAATGATAGTAAAAGGTTCAAAAAGTTCAGGTTTTCTTGGGCACTTCATTCTTTGAATACTTACAATTCTATTTAAGGTTTCTTTTCTTATTTCTTTGATACTTAACTGGGCAAATACACTATTCGCTCTGTTTTCAATTACATCTATTCTTGCTTCATATCTTTGTGATGTAATACCATAAAGTGCAATATATACTGTAAAAATTCCAGATACCCAAATTAAAAAAGTTGCAGGTGGCCTAACACCAGTTTTTGGGTCTATAGGAGGTCTTATTTTTTTCCATGATTTTGATAGAATAAATCTAATTGGGATAAAATCCCAAAGAAACCATTTTATAAAAAAGCACCAGATTATTTTATAAATGAAAAAGTCCCAAATTATGAATTTGAAAGTATTGAAACATCTAATTATTATTTCGTATATGTAATTTATCATTTTCTGTTCCATGTGAAATTGGCCCAAAATTTATGATCAATTACCTATGGGGTTTAGCTGGGTTTAGCTTTTCAACACCTTAACCAAAATTAAGGAGATATTATCAGCACCACCAGCACGTTTCGCCTTTTCTATCAGTTCTCTACAAGCACGTTGTAATTGATTGGGATGTGATTGAATAATAGAAAAAATTTGATCGTTTGAAAGCATATCATATAAACCATCAGAACAAAGAAGAAACATATCTTCAGGTTGAATCACTTCTGCCCATGTAAACACTCTCAAACGATTATCAACACCAATGGCCTGGCTTAAAATATTTCGTGCGCGACATTGCTTGACTTCTTCCTGTGAAAACAAGCCTTGATCAAGCATGCTTTGAATTTCAGTATGATCTTGTGTGACCTGATCCATGTCATGCCCACGAATAATATAAACCCGGGTATCTCCAACATGTGCAATCCATGCCTTTTGCTTTCTGATAACCAATGTTGTCAGTGTTGTTCCCATGCCATTGAAATCAACTATTTTGAGAGATTGCATCAAAACATTTTCATTGGTTTGATAAAAAATCCCTTTTAAATAGTCCCACATGGTATTTTCATTGACCCCTGGACGATGATAATATTTCAACATTGCCTGGCATGCCATGTTGCTGGCAATTTCGCCAGCATTATGACCACCCATCCCATCAGCAATTGTAAATAAACTGCCATAGGATTCAATATCAAATCCTTCAGGATTGCGGTCAAATGTTCTTATAATTAAGGCATCTTCATTATGTAAACGAATAGATCCTCTGTCTGTCTGATAGGCATATTGAATCATGGGAATTACTTTCTCCAAAATTCGGGAAGTAACAAAATAATAATTGTATATATTTCAAGGCGTCCCAAAAGCATACACCATACCAGCAACCATTTTCCCAGTGCAGGTAATCCTGCATAATTTTCAGTAGGGCCAACAGTACCAAGTCCTGGCCCAATGTTGCCAATAGCCGAGGCGACTGCGGAAAATGAAGTTATCAGATCAACGCCCAATGATGCCAGCAAGACAGAGCTAATTGCAAATAAACCGACAAAAAGGCCCAAAAATCCCAGAACACTGCTGACAACTTCTGATGAAACAGGTTTATAATTCACCTTGATTTGTCTGACGGCCCGTGGATGTATCAATGATATCAGCTCTTTATAACAATATTTGAAATAGATCATGACCCTAAGGCATTTCATACCACCTCCTGTTGAACCGGCTGATGCACCAATAAACATACAAAGCAGCAAAATGATTTGGGTCATTGAGGGCCACAATTCATAGTCTGCCGATCCATAACCTGTCGTGGTAACGATAGAAACTACTTGAAAAGATGCGTAACGAAAAGCCTGACCAATGCTATCGTATATCGGATAAATATTGATTGTAACGATGACTGTTATGATAAACACAAAACTGATGAAAAAACGACATTCTGAATCTTTCCAAAAAGTAATTGGTTTTCCTAGCAATGCCTGATAGTGTAATGAAAAATTTATACCTGCCAACATCATAAAAATTGTAATGACTGTTTCAATGTAAACACTATCATAATGTGTTATTGAAGCATTCCTGGTTGAAAAACCACCTGTTGGCATGGTCGTAAATGCATGATTAAGAGCATCATAGAAGCTCATACCGCCAAACATCAGAAAGAATATTTCAGCCAGGGTAATCCCTGCATAGACTTTCCATAATATCATAGCTGTATCACGAATACGTGGTTTAAGTTTGTCTGGTACAGGACTGGGCACTTCTGCTTTATACATTTGCATACCTCCCACGCCCAATAATGGCAAAATGGCCAGGGATAAAACAATAATCCCCATACCTCCCAACCACTGAATAAAACTTCGCCAAAGCAACAGGCTGCATGGTACAGCCTCAATATTGGTCATCACTGATGCACCGGTTGTTGTAATTCCTGATACAGACTCAAAAAATGCATCAGTAAATGTTTCAAATGCATGTCCATAATAAAAAGGTAGCGCGCTGAAAAAACTCACTGCGATCCATCCAATTGCCACAATGGCAATACCTTCTCTTGGACTGATATGATCATTATCATGTATGCGAAATCCATAAAACAAAAGCAATCCAATTGTTTCTGTAATAACTGCTGATATCATTATTGGCCTGAGTGAATTATCCTGGGTGAGAAAGCTGCATATCAATGGGATTATCATTGTCAACCCCAAGAATATTGATAGAATACCTACAAAGCATAATATATAACGCCATCGCATAATGAGAATCCTTTTTATAATATATTAAAAAAAAATTTAGGATATCACATTTTTTTCCTGAATTCAAGTTTGCTACTGCAACTCAGATACGAATGTTTTGTTCTTGATTTTCTTTACAACTGTTGATATCTTTTTTCAGACAATGATAGATAATTATAAGATTGAATCACAAATAGCGGATAAGATAGCATCCAGGCTAATATAAATATAATTATACCAACGGGTAGCGTAGGTGCGAACCTTTGTTCGCCCTCCGAACAAAAGCCAAAAACGAACCGATATCCGAAATCAATACATATATTACCGAACATAGGTACGATTCCGATTTTTTTCAGGAGGGCGAAAATAAGGATCCCCCTGAATTGTTTTCGGTCGTTGGTTGAATTCCGGTTTTTGCGAGTAAAATTGTTACACCACAATCGTTTCGCAAATAACAAGGAGAAACCTCATGGATAAAAATTTTCTCGAACTCTTTGGAAACATATTAATAGGTGCTTCCAGAGGTAAAAAGCAGGTTGACGAAATGCTCCGATGGGTACAAAAAAGTGTTTCAGCTTCTGCAACTGGAATATATGAGCTACCAACAATGTTTAAAAAATTTTATGGTCTTGACCAACTATCCGAGCGAAGCGCAGAATATAAAATGATGGCTGAAAAAGCTGTCCAGGATTTTCAAAACTCATTGAAAGAGTATGTCACACTTTTAGGAATGATTCCAAATGATCAAACTGTTTCACGTGATGAATACCTTAATCTTATTAGAAAATATGAAAAACTCAAAGAAAAGTGCTTAGATCAGGAAGAAACCATCAGACACTTACGCATAATTGTCAATATGGGTAAGGAAGAAAAAGACGCGCCTGATTTAATTTCCGGTATTCAGGATATTGTTAAGGGGCAAACAGATATATTCCAAAAAGTGGTGAAAAATTTTACAGGTTACTTGGGAATCAACGATACTGATTCAAAAAATATTAGTAAACATTGATATTTGAGAAATTAATTTGATGACACAAAAAATTAGTAAACATTTAAGCATGGAAGGTCCGGGAAAATTTGTATTTCATGGGGACCTCCCGGAAAACGCTATTGATGCCCACGTTCATCTTGGGGTCTATGTAACAATGAACTTATGGTTAGGCCAATTAAACCTCACAGGCCCGGGCACATTTCTTGAAAATTTACGAGAACAAATACAGGAAATATTACTATATCGTTCACAACTTTTTTCTCAATTTCCGAAAAATTTGTTTCAAATTATTAAAGGAATATTTAACGTTGCACCACTAAAGACAGATCTCATTGGCCCAGGCCCAGAACCTGTTTACCTGTTGACTGATTTTCCAGCTTTTTTTCAATATAACCAACCTGCTTTTCTTGGGCTAAATACCCGCTCCCCTTTTATAATCATTCCGCAATTATTATCCATGTTAAAAGCGTTTCCAGATGGCCTTGAACAAGCAAATCGACATAACCTTATCAAATATCTTGAAACATACAATATCAAACAGGCTATCGTATTGCCTATCGCAGTCAGTCGTTTTGACTCGTTTTCACAGGCCACCCTTGAAACCTGCCTGGGATTTGATCAATTGCCCGCCTTTTGCAGTATTCATCCTGACCATCCCGAACTTGCAGGACAATTTGATCATTTTAAAAAAATGGGCGCTTGTGGATTTAAATTTCATGCAGATTTTCAACATACGCAGCCTGATAGTCACAAGGCGCATGTTTTGTTCGAGCATTGCCTGGCAAATAGATTGATTGTGCAATGTCATGTTGGATGGCCATCTAGACAGACAGGACTGAGTCAGCCTAAAGCATTTGAAAAAGCCCTCAGTCACTTTTCAGGGCTGACATTCATTCTCAGTCATATGGGGTTGGCAGACTTTGATGAAACACTTGATCTTGCCAAAAAATATGAAAATGTTTACCTGGAAACAAGTGGTCAAACATCAAAAAACATTGCCAAAGCATCACAAGCCATTGGTGCAGATCGTATTCTTTTTGGAACAGATTGGCCCATATATCACCCTGCTGTTCCAATCAGTTGTGTGATGGATGCATTTTCTTCATCCAATGACCTGGAAAAAGTTTTTTCAATAAATATGAAAAAACTTTTGGAACAGGCCAAACAGTCAACAGGTACAATTGATCATGGAACGTTTTGATTATTTTATCCGACGATTATTGTTAATTATCCCCACCTTTATCGGTATTACCCTCATGTGTTTTTGTTTAATCCAATTTGTACCTGGTGGGCCTGTAGAACAAATGATACTCAAAATGAAAGGAATGGCAACATCAGAAGGGCCTGTATCTGCTAAGCATTCGGAATCAATATCCACTGTTCAGAGAGAAGCCATTGAAAAACATTTTGGTTTTGATCAACCCATTTATAAAAGATATCTAAAATGGCTGTTTTATGATGTTGTGGGTATGCATATGCAATCATATGCTTTTCCAAACAAGACAGCCTGGCAATTGATTCGAGAAAGATTTCATATCTCGTTAATATTTGGCATTACAGGTTTTTTTTTATCATACCTGATTTGTATTCCATTGGGGATTGCCAAAACGTTGCGTCATGGTCAATCCTTTGATCTTATTTCAAGCCTTATTGTTTTTACCGGTTATGCCATTCCCCCATTTGCCTTTGGAATGATTTTAAAAATGCTGTTTTGTGGAACTGTTGACGGCTTTTTTGATTTTTTTCCAGTCACAGGTTTTCATTCTGATACCTTTGCCAGCCTGTCATTGATTGAAAAACTTTTTGACATTGTTCATCATATGACACTTCCCATTATTTGTTATATCATTGGGAACTTTGCAGTGTTGACAATCTTGATGAAAAACTCATTAATGGAACAGTTGGGTAAAGATTATGTTCGGATGATATTGGCCAAAGGAGGAAGTGAAAAACGCGCTGTTTGGGGTCATGCGTTAAGAAATGCATTGATTCCAATAGCGACAGGTATTGGTTCGATCTTGACAATCATGTTTGCCGGTTCAGTGGTTATTGAACAGGTCTTTGAAATTCCTGGTATGGGGCGGTTAAGTCTTGAGGCGATAGTTGGACGAGATTACCCTGTATTCATGGGAATTCTATCTTTAACATCACTGTTGGGACTCCTGGGTAATGTGCTTTCTGATTTTTGTTATGTCTTGATTGATCCAAGAATAAATTTTCAGAAACAATGATTGCCGGGGTATTTTCAGATTAATGTAGGAACGAACTATCTTCGACCGCCAGATAAAAACCGAAATCAAACCTATGTTTGCAAATACGTGCATTCGGTTCGCATATAGGTTTGTTTTCGGTTTTATTTTAGTTCCGGGTGGATTTCGGTTTTTGCTCGAAGAAACCCTTTTCCACTAACTTGAATATACGCCGAGATATTCTTACTAAATCATGGAAGTAAAGCCATTTTTGGGCATCCTTTTTTTTGAGCAGTTCCATTAACAATTATTATTATATTATTGTAGATGCCATGATGTGAATATGGAATAACAATATTTGCACGCTGTTGACCTTCAACTTGAGGGGTAAATGACACTTCAAACTGACAGCTTTTACCGGGTAACAACTTGTTTTGATTACATTGATTATCTTTTATTGTAAACGCGTTAGGATTGTCTCCTGAAATATATGGCGATTCAATATGGATCGGGCTTTGATTTTTTTTTGTTTTTTTTAACCACCTGTTCATATTGACACGGCTGCGAGAATTGGGAATATTCCAGCGATGAATGTTTCTTTGGCGAACCTGTTTCTTTTTTACTTCTTTGTTTTCAATAATTGTAATTTTTACCTTTTCATGCTTTTGAGATTGTTCTGAATCACTAGCAAGAAGATAGAGTTTTCGTGTTGTCTGACTTATTCCCAAAGGTTGCGTGCCAAAGTCAATATTTGTGGTGTTTTCGTTTATTTTGTATGAATTCAAAGCATTACCTGAACTGGTTAATCCAGTCAATATGAATATGTTTGCCATTAGAATGGCAATAAAACATTTTTTTTTCTTTGTATAAGTTGGATAAATCATAATATCCTCCCTGGAATAGTATAAAATTTTAAGAAAAATTTGTGCTTTTGAAAGTCAATTCGATTTTTTTGGTAGAAAACTTAAGAATAAAAAGTATAGAAGATATATTTAAGCAAACAACTTACTATTATTTATTCACAATTTTTTTTAGGAAAAAGCAGCTAAATCATCAGACAAATGAATATGCGGAAATCATGCCAATTTATCGGACATAACTTATGACCCCAGTTTTTGTCTCAAACCAAAAATAGATACTGTATACACATGTCAATTACTGGAACCAAGATCGTGAGGTAAACCATTGGAAAATAAGGATATAAAATTAGAACAGCCCAGTCGTGGGCATCGATTCTCATTGGATTCGTTGCTGCTTGCCCAAAGCATATTCCCCCAAAAAAAATGTCGTATTCTGGAGTTGGGATGTGGATGTGGTATAATTTCAATTATTATTGCAAATAGTTACCCTGATGTAAGTATTGTGGGGATTGATATACAAAAAAATGCTGTTGAAAATGCTAAAAATAATGTGTTGAATCATGGTTTAAGTGATCGGGTGACAATTCTTGAACGTGATCTGCGTGCTTTAAAAGGGAATGATTTTGAACCATTTCAGTACATTGTCTGTAATCCACCCTTTCGCAGGAAAGGCTCAGGTCGCTCCAATGTTTCTTATGAAAAACAAGTTGCACGCGAAGAAATTGCCTGTACAATGGATGATATACTAAGAACAAGCCGAAAAATGCTTGAAAATCAAGGGGAATTAAGTCTGATTTATCCTTCAGGGCGTGTTGCAGAACTAATGATGAAAATGCCCTTATATAACATAACACCAAATGATTTAATACCTATATATACAAAACAGAATCACCCTGCAACATGGGCAATTGTAAAAGGATGCCTAAATTCACGAAGCGAATTGAAAATTCATGAATCATTATGTTTGTCTAAATGTCATCATGGGCGTATGTACACGTTAGGAGAAAATGTTTGCCTCCAACAAAAAGCAACATCCAACCAATGTCCAAAACCAATGTAAATACGCCCCAAAACCTTTATTTGCGCATTGAAATCCATCTCATCATATAAATCACATCCCGCAATCCAATAACACCATTTCCATCCATATCCAGAGGATAGCACGCATCGTCATGAATACCAGCAACCACCTGTAAACCTTTAATCACTTTTTCAAGTGTTGTCGGAGGCAATACTGACAGATCAATGCCAATTTTATTTTTATTCATTACATCTAAAAGAAAAGCCTCGTCCGAATTCTGTTTATCAGGATAATAAACCACCGGTGCATTCGCTGGAAATACAGCCAAAATATAATTTGATGCTGGCAACAGATCATCAATGACATATTCACCATTTATATCAGAGTAGACTTCAAAGTAATTTGTCTCTTGAAAAGCAACAACTTTGGTACGATCCACCATATGGCACTGGGTCGTAATCTGTCCAGAAATTTTCCGAAGTTTACGCAGATAAAAATCAATATCTGTTCGTCCGGTTTCAACTCGTACAGGTATTGTATCAAGATCTGCCCGATTATATGCCTGGTATGGGTAGTTGGGCGTATCGATTTCAACAATATAGCCTTTTTTTGCTTCTATAACAGGTGTCAGTTCAATAATTGTGTATCGTCCATTGGCATCACTCAATGCGCTATTTTGATCATTTAAAATGTCTGATTTGGCTGTTACCCAAACGCCTGCCATTTTTGTAAGATCAGTTTTATAGACTGTGCCTGCAATGATACCTCTGGCATTGGCTGTTTCATCCAGAATAATATCGATTTTTTGAATGGGAGGGTCGGATGCTGTCACCAGGCTTGCTTTTTGCCATCGTGATACAGAATATAATGGATGAATCTGGCCAATCTGAGTGCTATCAGGAATAACGTAATAATAGTCTTTTAACAATGACTCAGACCACACCGATACACGATAATCATTTGCATTTTTTAAGTGCATGAATGAGTAGCAACCATTTTCATCTGTCAAAATCGTCATACCAAACATGGTCTTTTCGGAATATACATCAACCTGAATCCCTGATACCCCCGACTCCAAATCATCAGATATATTGTAAACGCATCCCTGTATTCCAATTGCAGAAGCACGTTCCAAAACAAAAACAATATCTGTCAAATCGTTATCAATCGTGGATAATTCATCTGCCTGCACATTGCTGTCTTTTTCATTATAATACTGATAGAAATATTGTGTTTCTCCATATGGCGGCCAGGCAGAAACGATTAAATGATTGGCTTTTGGAAGTTCATCAAGTACATATTGGCCATTTATGTCGGTAACAGTACTCTTTAAAAGCATACCATCCTGCCAAACTTCAACTGTATAACTTGAAAGGCCAATTTCTGTATCTTTGGCCAGAACCAGACCGGATATTTTTCGCGATTTGATAAAAATATAATTTGTTTTTTCCAAGGATTTCGAGCCATCTGCACCATAAGCAGTGAGTCGAACAGTATAAGAACCGGGTTTGTTATATTCATGTGTTGGATTGGCATTAGAGCTTGATGAACCATCTCCAAATAGCCATTCATAGCGGGATACATTACCTTGCACCTGGGATTCAAATAAAACTTCATATGGTGCGTAGCCCTCTCTGGCATCTTTTGTAATAAAGTTGACATAAATAGAACTGACGCGCCGCACAGTTATTGTGAAAGATTCAGAGACTATTGCCTGACCATCATTTGCTGTCACTGTATACAGTTGTGTACCCGACTGATTCGGAATTGCGATTAAGCTTATCTTTCCGGTGGAATGGTCAATGGATGCATTTACAATTGTGCTTGTTTCTGGAATTAACTGATATGTAATCTCCTGATCTTTTTCATCCACTGGAATCGCCCCGGAAATGACTTCTACCCATTGTGTATTTGTAAAATTTTGCGGCACACTGATATCTGTTCGATTTAACAAAAAAGAAGGTGGGTCATTCACAGGCACAATATAGATTGCCAGCTTTTCTTCATGTTTTGACTGATAGTTTTGACCATCATCAGCAATAATGGTGATAATCTGGCTGCCATTGGCATTGGCAATGGGAGATATGGACATGCTGCCATCATTTTGATTAAAATGAATATCCACAATGTTGGGTAAAGCACTCCTATAGGTAAATTGAATGACTTGCGTGTTTTCATCCCCTGCAATAGGATCAAGAATGCTTGTTATGAATTGTGTCTCAGTAAAATCTTCAGATAGCTCCAGGGTTTGTTGACTTAATTGAAATGATGGTGGATCGTTTATGGGTTCCACTGTTAATGAAAAAGAAACTTCTGAAATATTGTTTTCTTCCTGACCATCATCAGCAATAACTGAAATGATTTGCGATCCATTCAAATTATCTATGCTCTGGATTTCAACCATTCCGGTTTGATGGTTAATATGGATCAATGCAAAACTTACTGATTCTGGATTCAGGGAATAGCTTACTGTTTCCTCGTACTCATTAGAGGGAGTCAGCCCGGGTATGACATGAATTTTTTGAATGCCGCTAAAATCTTCTTCAACATTGACAGAAGATCTGCTGAGTGTAAAGACAGGTGGGTCATTTTCTGGAAGGACTGTCAATGTCAATGTTTTTTCATACAAGGCATTTACATTATTGTGATCGTTTGCAATGACTTTAAACACTTGGGAGCCATATTCATTATAACTATTTCGAAAAGTAATTTTACCAGTTATTTCATTAATATGAACAAAAGCAAATGGGGTTTCTGCTGGGGACAAAGAATATCGAATCAAATCATTTATCTCATCAGAAGGATTGTCCAATGGCAGTACCTGAATGTTTTGATCACCTACAAAGTCTTCAACCACAGTCAGTGCATTGGCACTCAAAGCAAATGCAGGAGGATCATTTATTGCTCGAATATGAACATCAAAAGATTGAGAATAATTCGCATTCTGGGGTTGTCCATCATCTGCAACAAGCAAGTAGCTGCTGATTCCATTTCTATTTTCAAGACTTTGAAAATTGATACAGCCCGATTCATTATCAATTTGAATATCCACAAAGTCACTGTTTGATGGAGTCAGATGAAATACAACAGTTTGGGATAGTTCATCTTGCGGAACATTGATTATTTCCCAGCCCAATGTTTTGACACCTGAAAAATCTTCATCCAGGATTATCTCATCCGAATCTAGCTTAAAGGTTGGCATATCATTAACAGGAGTAATATGTATTATCAGATTTTGAGCAAACGTATTACTGATTGATTGATGATCATTGGCAATAATCGTTAAATTTTGACTGCCATTGACATTGGGTAAGGATGTAATTGTTAGTTGGCCTGAGATTGAGTTTAAAGACAGTTTAACCAGATCGCTTTGTTGAGGAAAAATTTCAAAAGAAACAAACTGATCTTGTTCATCAGCTGGCATAACTTCCATGATAGGATTGACTGTAATTGCATCCTGGAAATCTTCCAAAAGATTTATTGATGACTGTTGCAGTGAGAAATAGGGGGGATCGTTCAATGATTCCACATTTAAACTAAAAGTGAATTTGGCAATATTATTCATTGCATGATGATCATCAGCAGTAATTGTGAAATGCTGAGACCCATTTTTATTGGGAATTGTCTTAATTTGAATTTTCTTGGCATTTGAATCAATTGAAATATCGGCAAAGTCAACAGTTTTTGGCGTAAGATAATAACTGACAGGCTCGCTTTCATCAGCAGCCAATTGTGTTGGAACAATATCGACAAATGTGGGTGTTGGGCAATCTTCCTGAATGATAACTTCAGATTCAGACAATAAGAAATTTGGCGGGTCATTTACTGAAGTTACAGTTAAATCCAGGTACTGGAAAGCAGTATTATGTTCCGCCTGTCTATCATCTGCAATTACTTTAAATCGTTGATATCCATGTTTATTCGCCTTGCCTGATATTGTTATATTACCACTGTCCGGTTCAATTGAAATATCAACAAACTCAACTTCAGCAGGAAAGATACTATAACTCACAACCTGATCTATCTCATCTGAAGGTACGTCTTCTGGATTGATTTGAATCAATGTCGTGCCTGAAAAATCTTCGTAAAGGCTTATTGATGTTTGAGACAATTTGAATCGTGGTGGATCATTTTCTGCGGCAACATCAAGATGAAACTTATTACTGGCCTGATTGTTTGAATCACTATGATCATTGGCGATAATGGTTAAGAAAGCATTACCATTTTGATTCGTTAAAGGATTGATTGATACAGTTCCATTGTATTCATTGATGCTGATATTGGCAAAGTCAACAGTATGTGGTGACAGTCTATAGGTAACGACCTGATTTGATTCATTGGATGGAACCGGATCAGGGTTAATTGTTATTGTTTTCGTGGGCGTAAAATCTTCCACAAGTTCGACAGCAGTTTGATTGATCTGAAAAGTTGGAGCATCGTTAACCGAATTTATAGAGATATCTATTTGCTGTGAGTAATCAGCGTTTTCTTCAACCTGACTTTCATGTGCAGTAAGGTTCAGGGTTGCTTCACCAAATTGATCCTTGATAGATTCAAAGGTCAATTGGCCGGTTTGCTCATCAACGAAGACGTTAATAAAATCAAATGATTCTGGGAATATGCTATATGTAACCTTTTGCGCCAATTCATCAGGCGGTTGAACCATTGGGTTGACAGACAAATGAATGGTTCCAAAATCTTCAACATTATTAATAGACTGCGCACTGACTTCAAATATGGGGGGAGAATTGACATCCAGAACAGTCACACTGATTGCTTGTGTGGATTCGGCAAATTCAGAGGCACTTTCTCTGGCAATAACACTAAACGTTTGAAACCCATTTTGATTGTGTTTGGGGCGAATTTGAATACGTTTTTGAAGTTCATTGAACAAAATTTCCAATAAATCAGAATTTATGGGTGAAACTGAATAAACAACTGATTGTGCAGTTTCATCAATAGGGGGCTGAACAGGTTCAATATAAATATCAACATACTGAATCTGGTTTTCCTGACATTCTACCACATTTTCTGATAACTGAAAATCTGGTGGATCATTGATGGGATCAATTTGTAATATAAACGTATCACTTGCTGAGATTGCCGGATCTGAAGTATCTATTGCATGAACAGTTATTTCTTGTATACCGCTTTTATCAGCAATACTCGTAATGGAAATAGAACCACTATCCGCATCAATTGCAAGATTGGCATAGTCTATCTGCGTTGGTGTTAAACTGAAACTGACAGCACGATTTGGATGCATTGCATCGGTTTCCACTATTGTTTCAACGACTTCTGTATGAGGAAAATCCTCATCAAGAGTTACGATATCTTGCGTAACTTGAATTAAAAGTGGCGGCATCTTGTCAAGAATTTTCAATTCAAATGATGATATTGCCACATTATTGTGCATCTGATTGTCATTGGCAGTGACAACAAATGTTGCTGTGCCGGTTTCATTGGCAATGCTTGATATGGTAATTTTTCCAGTTGTTGGATCAATGTTTATATTGGCAAAAGAGACAGAACCTGGATTTATCGTAAATGTATTACTTTCAGACTGTTCATCAACAGGAATATTTTCAAAATGAGGGTTGATGGTAATAGTTTCATGAAAATCCTGTTCCAAACGCACATTTGTTTTATCAAGATGAAAGGATGGCGGATCATTGACAGGTAATACATGAATCAAAAGGGATTGATGGGCCAGATTGTTTTCAGATTGAGAATCATCTGCAAAAACATCCACTTTTGTCATACCATTGGCATCAGGAATACCTGTAATGGTCAGTTGTCCGGTATCCGCATTGATAGACATATTGACAAATCCAATTTGAGAAGGCGACAAATAATAATGGACCGATTGACTGGTTTCATCCTGTGGAATAGGTTCAGGTATGACATTGATCTGATAGGTTTGCGTAAAATCTTCATTGACTGAGATTTCGGTCTGGCTGAGTTGAAATAATGGTGGATCATTGACAGACACAATGGTGATTGGCACATACTGTCTCGCCACTGAATTTTCTGCTTGATAATCGTTTGCCACAATTTCAAGCAAAACGAAACCATTCTTATGTTCAATGGCACTTATTGATAACGCGCCTGTGTCCGTGTTTATATCAGTATTGAAAACACCATTATCTTTGGGAATGATGTAATAATTGACTTCTTCAGATCTTTCATTGTCAGGGATTGGATCTGGAATGACAGTAATATGAAGAGTATCAACAAAATCTTCATTAAGAGACAGTTGTGATGGCAGACACTGAAAAGAAGGGGCATCATTGACAGAATCTATCGCAACATTAATCACAACTGTATCAGACAATGGCTCAACAGCAGTATCTTGAACACCAATGATCCATTGATCATTTCCATAATAATTTGCATCAGGCGTATACATAAAAACAGAAGGTTCTGCTCCCAAACCCGATACATATGCAGTGCCATGAACAGGGGGGGTTACAATCAGCCATGTCATTAAATCGTCATCAGGGTCATTGGCAGAGATATGAGGCGCTGCCCATGAAGTTGGAAATAAATCCTCACTGATCCGACGTTGAATGGGACCATTTAGATTTATTTCAGGTGGTTTGTTAATCCGAATCACATCAAATGTGATTGTATAACTGGTTTCACTCCATCCCAAATCGCTGTCTTGCACCTGAAATCCAATAATAGCATAGTTTTTTCCACCCTCATAATAACCTGGTGCAAAGAATAATTGATTGATTTCAATAATATCAAATATTTGTATATTTTCAATGTCTTCAGCCTTAAATATGAGACGTCCCTTTTCAGGAAGAGATGTTATCCGAATGGCTTTGAATGTATCATATGGATCATTATCTGAAAAACCAAAATCAGTCTTTGTAAATTGGTAGGATTCATTTTCCATAATTGATATTGTCTTGCTTGCGCCTGAAGGCAGTTGATTGGGCAAGTCATATTCATATGCAGTAACAATCTGTGGATCAATTGCACTGCCCACAAAGGAATTGGATTGCAAATCCACCCGCTCCAGAGAAAACCATTGATCATTGCTTTTGTAATTCCCCATAAAATACTTTTCATTGGCAGAACCTGGAATACTGTCATCGTTGTAGACTGCATGAATATGGCAGGACATATCAGAAAGACCTGATTGTTCAATTTGCCAATGTTGATTTAATGCTGTCAATGCATTGGAAGGTATATTTAGAGTATAAGGTGCATTTTGAAGGCTAAAATCAATATACGCATTATTTTCCAGTTGGGCAGACTGAATGTCTATTGTTAAAGGCATAATTTTTGTATAACCAACTGGAAAAATACATGTTCGCGTATCATCAAGGTATTGGCGAACTTTCCCTGAATCATCAGTCATAAGAAATGAATTCTGCCCGGATGTTTTCACACTGGTATCTGGCCCAAAATTAAGATTGTTTTTACCCAATCGTAATTTACCATTTACCAGTGTTAATCGTCCATTAATTTGTCTGTCAAAGTTTAGATCCACCGTACCATTACCATTGAGAATAATATTATTGGGGCCATCGACCGCTGGAAATTCATGGCCTGTCGTATAATTTGCATCCACAGCATATTCAAGTGCAGCATCCTGACTGTATGTCAGCAAGTTGTTGATAATTAATTGCCCACTTTTTATTGTCAGTCGATTTTCAATATGAACATTTCGAAGTTCCACATAATGATCGCCAGTTTTTTGGACGATGAGTTGATGGAAATTTTCAAAACCCGTTCCTGAACCAGTTTGATACACCAGATCAACCATCCACCAATGAACAGAGCTTAAAAGATCCGGAAATCTACTTCCTGAAGAGCATCTGGATTCTTGAATATTTCCATCAGGAAAACTGCTTTCAATTTCAGCGTTCATATAGTATGGTTTACCGCCAGTATATGCAGCAATAACATAGGATTCATTTCCTGTTAATGAAATCGGTTCATCCAGTACATGTTCTGTCCATTGCCCATCCGGTATGTTGGTTTCAACTAAAGACAAAGTCTTTCCACTATCTGTCCATAATTTTATACGTGTGCCAAAATAGCGGCGTAGTGAAAAAACTGTAATATCCTCATTTATTCTAAATTTGTAACCCAGGTAAAAAGTGCTATAATAATCAAATTTTTGGGTATGATTTACATTACCGACAATTTGTGTTTTAGGCCCTAATCCTGCAGCATCAACATCAATACTGCCTTTAAAACAGACAGCGCCATTTTGTGGTAACAATGTACCGCTGTTTCTCCATTCACCATAGATATTCAGTTGAGAATTACCAAGATCAAGAGATGCACTTCGCTTAATCTCGATATTCTTGCAATTTGAAGTTGAAGTAAGCTGCGGCATATTGGGACAGCCAGGACCAATCACCACATTATCCGACCCTTTAGGCACACCACCTGTATTCCAATTCTGTGGGTTTGACCAGTCAGAACTGATATTTCCCAGCCAAATCCCCCCACCAGGCATATTGCATTCAGCGCCTATTGTGACAATAATTTTTGGTGTAGCATTTTTGTAAACAAACATCCATTCAACTGTTGCATTACCGCCATTTTTATATGTAGATATTGCAGCATGAGCGGTAGACATAGGATCAGCATCATATTCAATATAGTTATCATCAAAGCCATACCCCTGATTTAAGGCAACTGTCATCAAATGCACAATATTTTCATCATACAAGGCAATTTCCTTGTTGCTTTCATGGGTGAGTTGCGTTGTCCCACTTTGCTTTCCAAACCGATTTAATGATAGATATCCATAAATACCCGTCCTGTTTGTCCATGGATCTGTTCCTGCAGAAAAACCAAACAGTGTAAAAACATTGTTTGAATTTAGAGATGCCTTATACACGGCTGCGTAAGCATATGTATCTGTGGATTCAAATGATTGTATTGAGCTTATGCCACCATTTTCATTTTTGGATCGAATCACAAGAGAGCCATTGGAAAGAGTTGTAGAAACATTTTTTGTTTGCCATTTTTCAGCATTCAGAATAGCACCAGAAAAATCATCAAATAAAACAAATGTATCCTCACCATTTGATGCAGACGGCATGATATCTTTGCCATATTCCATATCAAATGAACTCACACCATGATCAAGAATACGCACCCAAATAATGGACTCTCCCTCTGGATTCCATTCCTGAATCCAATAAGGTAAATTATCCTGACCTTTTCTAAAACGAATGTCTGCGCCCCCATCAAGCACATGATCGTATTCAAATGTTTCTGGATCAAGTACCAATTTCACCTGCATATGATCAGCAGGTGTTGGGTAACTTAATGTAATTGTCCGAATAAAAAGGCCACTCCCACTGGCCAAAACTTTTTGTGTTTGGGCGTTTACAGACGTGTGCAAAATATCATTTTGAACACTTTCACTACCTGAAGGTCTAAATCTAACAAATATGGGCGTCTCAGAAACTTTTGAATGATCAGGAGATAAGCGCAATTGTTGAGGGTAAGTAATAAAGCCATTTCCGCTTTCTGTAGAAATTTCAAATTGTTCCGGCGGTGAAATAATAATGTCATCCAGCAAATTAATGCCGGAAATTTCGTAATTTTTTTCATCTGAAATGCCACCCGCTTTTACACCACAAAAATGATCCATATATCCAGACAAGATGATTCGGCTGGCAAATGTATTGTATTCACCACCAGTAAACAAACCAAAAGCGTTGACCTCACCCGAAAATTTTGGCGTTTGTGCCTGAACTGGATTGAGGAGATACCAGTTTTGGCCATTCCAACGTCCAAAATAAAGGCCTTCACCCTGGATGTTCTCATTATCCAGATCAGCCATAACTGTGCAAGAATAGTTTGTGATGCCTGATGATGATACCTGCCAGTATTGATCTGCATAATTGGATATGCTTGTATTCTCTGCTGGTTTATCATTGACTGTTTGAATACGAACCTGACCATCATTAAAAACACCATCATGAAAAATGGCTGTAAATGGTGCAAACCCCCCTTTTTCACTGATACTTCCCAATGGAAAATATAGCGTATCCGGTTGATTGATATCCGCTATCAATACACCCAATCCATTGGTTACAATGGAGGTCTTGTTTGAGAATGTGCCATTAACAATAGCATTTTCTTGAATGTGAAGGTCATAATCACCAATCGCAAGATAGCCCTTTGTAAATAAAAGTGAATCAACAATTGTAAGGTTTTTGGATAGATATACTCCTGCCTCTGAATCTATGTGAATCACTGAAGGTAAGGGCGTGCTGTTCAATTCGGTCCCTGTTGTTTGATCCTGAGAACCGGCATAGGTAAGCGTTGCATCAGGCGCATACTGCAATGCCCCTGTAAAATGCGGAACACCGGTTTTTATAATCAATGCGTTTTGAATGCTGACAGAACCAAAACTCAGTACAGCTGATATTTGTTTATCAATAATCATGCGATTGAAATGCATAACAAGATCAGCATTGTGAATAATCTGGCAGTTGCTGTACCCTGAAAAAACGACTGTTCCTGTTTGTGCATGAAAAAAACCATCATTTATCCAATCGCCATGAATATTCATTGTTGAATCTCCATTGTTTAGTTGTGCATCCGCTTCAATAGATAGGTGACCATTAATTGTCAATTCAGATTCAAGTGTTAACTCAGAACCTTGTTTCATGGTCAGGTTTCTACAGACAGCTTGTGTATTGACAATGGGTGCATGGGTATAGGTATAAGGAATTGTAACATCCTGCGTTCCATCAGGAATATTGCCATCATCCCAGTTCATAGCTTCGTTCCATTCTGAAGATACAGTACCTCGCCACATGCCAGGTTTGATAGAATACCATCTAATGACAGCATCATTATTTAATATAAACTCTGCCGGCGTGCTTTCGCCAGCAGTAACTGATACACTATCTGATGGAGATATTTCCCAGTTTATAGGAAATCCATTTCCAATGGCAGAAATCTCTGAGCCTGAAACAAAATACATTGTTTGCTGATTTGCTGGCCTAACAGCCTCGGCAGAAATGCTAACACCTGTCAGGCTGACAGTATTATTCCAATGAATATAATTGGTAAAGCCACCTTCTGTATCGCTATCATGGCGCTCACCACCACGCGTGCCTGTTGATTGCCCGACTACTCTGATTTGTCCGGCAGATTGTTTGTTTACATTTAATCCCCCGCTGTTATCGAAAACAGCATAATCCATGGTAAATGATTCCGAATTCTCAACAGTGAGTGCAGCCCCCACTGTACGCCAATTTTCAAAATGGCAATAATCAAAATCAAAATTATCATCACCAGCGTTTTGACCAACGCTTGCGCCTGCTTTGATCACAATTCCCTGTTCACTGAATATGTTTGAAAAAGTAGCATTCCTCGCCTGGATATTGCCTGTATTTTCTACTGAAAAAATTGCATGGGATTCATTTTCAGAGTCTGCAATCACATATGTTGCATTATTCAGGTGCATCGTACCAAAACACCAGGTTCTGGCATCATTGAAAAAGGTGCCGCCATTTAAATAAAAATCAGCCTGATTATCAATCCAAATCCCCCAATATTTTTCTGAAGATCGGTTGTTAATAATAACTTCTCCCCCAGTCTGCTCATATATTCCACCTGAAGTTACATGAATGACAGCATCAAAATCATCTTCAACAAAAACGTTTCGACTTAACTGCCCACCAGACATTAAAAATTGGCCATCATCCTGAATCAGCATGACCTTGACATCAGCAATGGGCTGATTGACAAGTATGCTTTCACCATTTTTTAACATCAGTGTTGCATCATCAACACCAACTTGATCTCCAATAATAATTGATGGCCCTGCACCTTTAAAAGAAATGTTGTGTGTATTAAGATCAAACCTTCCGCTTTGGATTTTTAACTCATTAAACCAGGCATCGTGATCAGAAAGATTTAAACAATGATCTGCCTGCCCCATTTTAACCCGCACCTGGTAAACCTCATGGCCGCCAAAATTTGCAAAAATATTCAAAGGATCCGGTCCAAAAGATTTAAAAATCCATTCCCCACCTGAAACATCCACCTGAACAGCGAGGTCCAAGTGTAAGGCTTTTGTTTGATCCCAACTGACCTGTATTTCAATGGTTCCACCTGAAAGTTGCATGTGCGCCCCATCTTCCATTCGAAAAATACCTGTCAAATCAGGCGTCATGCCTGTTGTGGAGGAAAGCGCGTAGCTTTCTTTTCCAAGAATCATTTTCCCGCCAGACATGATAAATTTACCTGCATTATGGACCTGCAATTGATCAGCAAAGGATATCAGGCCTGATTCAATTTCAAAAATACCGCCTTGATTTATTTGAAGACATGTTTGTCGTAATTTGTTTTCATATCCTACATTCAATGTCGCATTCCTAACACTGAGATGTCCGCCAGTATTGAGAACAATAGCATTATTTTCATTCGTTTCCTGTAACCATTCAGCACTATCAATTTCAATACCACTATAGGCAATAACACGAGATGTACTGGTTAATGCTGCGCCTTTTTCAAGTTTCAAGCTCCGACATTGGCATGTTCCTTCAGAAGAATTCACATATAAAGGTTCATTTAATATGGGATAATGGGGTAAATTGCCATAAAGGTTGACATCAACTGAATGATCAGGGACTTCATGATCACTCCAGTTCGCAGGGTTCGTCCATTCAGAAGATGTTTCACCTGTCCATTTTCCAGGAACACCCGAATACCAAAAAATTTCTGCATTTTCATTAATTGTAAATGATGCTGATTCACCATCGCCCTTTGATGGCGTTGCCGCTTCTGATGGGATGATGCGCCAATGAATGGCTGTACCTGTCAATAGTTGTCCATTTGCATTTACTGATGTGTTTTTGCCAAAATAATAGGTCTCATCCATTGAAGGTGAAATTGCAGAGGCAGTGGCATCTCTTCCGATCAGTTTACGTGTATTTTCCCAATGAATGGTATTGATGGGGCTGCCCTCAGGATCACAGTCAAATTCTTCACCGCCTCTATTTCCAAGATCTGATCCTGTCACATAAATTGTGGCATTGGCATTGATATTGTAGCCACCAGAATTAGTAAATACCGGGTTCATTATTGTAAAAGATTCACCATTACTAAATGAAAGTGCATATCCATTCACATGCCAGTCTTCAAATTGGCAAAAATCAAAATCAAACGCATCATCACCAGGTTCAGTTCCTACCTTTGCATATTGATGAATATTGATACCAGCCATAGCCGAGGAATGACTGTAACGTGAAAATTTTGTATTTTTAGCCTGAATATTTGCATAGGTGAGTATCTCAATGCCTGCTTCTGTTTCATTTTGACTTGTGGAAACTTTGATATGACCGCCATTCAGTGTCATCAAACCATCGCATGAAATGCGAGAATCATTTTCAAAAATGCCGCCACTGAATTGAAAGATTCCTTGCTTATTAATCCAAACATTCCAATGTTCATTGTCATGGTGGTTATTGATTACCACTGTACCACCTGATTGCCTGTATGTCCCTTCAATCCAAAGCACCCTGGCAAAAGAATCCTGTAATGAAATATTTCTAGAAAATGATCCGCCAGTCATAGACATTAACCCATTTTGATAGATATGTATTGCGCAAATGCCAGTTGACTGGCCGGTAACTTGGATATTCCCGGAAGCCATTTCAAGTCGTGCTTCCTTATTGGAATTATCGCTTCCAATGATTATGGCTGTTTCATCTCCTGAAACTTGGATGGTGTTGCCATTGGGATCAAAACCACCATTTTCAATAATCAAATGGTCTACCTTTACATTGTTTTCAGTCAATTTGAGCGTCTGATTGATATTTGTCATCTGGATATAAATATCATTGACAGCATGACCGCCAAAATCAGCAAGTATGTCATCATGGGATTCGCTAAAAACAAAATGTATGGGCGTGTTGACAAATAAAATGCTTGCATTGGTGTGAAACTGCAAGGATGCATCATCAATTTTTGCACAGCCCTTAATTCTGATTTCACTTTCATTTATTTGTATGTGAGCATTTTCTGCAATTGTCCATATGGGAACAGTTAATAATTCACCCAGGCCTATAATCATATTGGTGTTCATTATGTCAAAGCTGGCATTGGAATGAATATAAATACAATGAGATACATTCACAGTACTATTGTTTTCTGCAATAAATTTGCCTGCACTTTGTATTGTTAAACCCGCCAGAAAAATATCATTACCAATTGTTAATTCGCTCGAATCAAGTTCAAACTGACCATTGGTATAAATTTGAAAACTATCCATCTGATTGGCAGTGTGAAGCCATGATGCATTCATCATTTGAACAAGATTGGTGCAATATACATTTGCCTGGGTTGTAATGGTTGATCCTGTTTGCAATGTAAGGCGATTACATTGATTTGAACCATCAGTACTCCCTATTGAAAGAGATTCATCAAGCACCGGATAATAGGGACAATTATTGGGGATAGTGACATCAGTAGAGAGATCTGGAATTTTATGATCATCCCAGTTTGCTTTATCATTCCAGTCACTTGATTTTTTGCCTGTCCAAAGGCCGGAATCTCCAGAATACCATGTAATAACAGCACTATTCAACAATGTAACTTGCGCGGGGCTGCTTTCACCAGATTCAGGCATACTTGATCCTGATGGCGTTATCTCCCACAGAAGTGATGGTCGTCCATTTACAGCTTTACCAGATACGTTAATCAATGTATTGGCTGCATAATAACTGTATGTTCCATTATCTGGGTGCAAGGCCTGGGCGCTGGATTCTTTGCCTTTCAAAGAAATGGTGTCTGGCCAATTGATTTGATTTTGAATACTGCCTTCAACTTCACCATCAAATGCTTCCCCACCGCGTGACCCCAAATTGGAACCGGAGACATGAATAAATGCCGTTGTCGTGCTAATGCTTTGGCCTGCTGAATTTTCAAAAACAGGATTCGTAATTGTAAAAGATTCTGAATTATCCACAGTTAACGCAACGCCCTGCAGGTGCCAGTTTTTAAAAATGCACCCATCAAAATCAGAATCATCATCCTCGCTGGAATTGCCAATAAATGCATTATGAGAAATATATATACCTGTCAGGCCGCTTTTTTGTGAAAAGCTATCAAAAACAGTATTCCTTGCCTCAATTCGGGCACCGGAATGAATATGAAATGATGCAGCATTTTCATCCTGTGAAGCAAGATTGAATGTACCGCCTTGCAAACGCATATGACCATGACAATTGGTTGAAGCATCATTGCTGAAAACCCCACTATTCATTTGAAATAGGCCATCATTAGCAATAGTCATCCCCCATGCATATTGTGATTGTTGATTGTTCAACGTAACACTTCCGCCATTGAGATAAAAAGCGCCGCCATCTTTTATATAGATTACGTATGACTGAGAATCTTCAATGAACAGTTGCCTTTCAAGATGACCACCTGACATAATATCAATTGCACCATCAGATTGAATCAACAAAGCCTGTAAGGTAGGAACATTCTGGTTGATTTTCAGTTCTCCATTTTCAACCAACAAGATCGCATCATTATCGCCGGTGTTATCTCCAATTTTGATTGCAGGGCTGTTGCCTGTAAAATTGATAATATTGTTATCCAATCGCAAGGTACCGCGCTTGATATGCAATTGTTTCATTTGATGGTGTGAATCCGCAAATACAACTTCATGATCTTGATCACTCAGGTTAACAGATACCAATGGCAGGTCATGATTATTTGGGATAGCAAATAATTGCGGATCAATTTGCCTGGCATTGCAAAAAATCAATTCTCCGCCATTGATGACAACATTGGCCTGATCATGAAAGAACAGGCCGGGTTGTTTTTTATCGGTTGAGCCTTGTATTTCAATTTGCGCTTCATTCAGGGTAAAAGTTGCATTCTCTCGAATCTCAAAGCGGGTATCAGAACTACCTGATTCACTGCCTTTATAAGTTCCCACCCGAATATGACCTTGATTTGCAATAAAATGACCATCAACTTTTAAGGCATCAACAATCTCAATATTTCCTTCATCATTAACAGTCAGGCTTGCACCAACGCCAATGTATATATCGGTTTGAGAATGTAATGTGGGGTCTCCACAAAATAAGTAACCGCCAGATATTTCCATTAAACTGCCATTTTGTAGATCAATGGCATTGTTAAAATTATTGTGGATATGCCAATTAACCTGATTCAATTCAATGCTGCCATAATTAAGAATACGACCTTGCGTGGTTAAAGTACTGCTGTTTATTTGCAAGATAGCGCCTTGATGAACCCAAATATCTGTGAAAAAATCATTTGATGTGTGATGCATAAAAAATGAAGCATTATTTAATTGAAGTTGGCTGCCATCAAATAATTGGATGGCATTGTCTGAATTGGTCTCCTGTATCCATTGACCATTTATTTCAATGATACTGTATGCCATGACAGTTGAAGCGACAGTCAATGTGGCACCATCTTCAATGGACAAAGATCGACATTGGATTGTTCCCAAATCCTTATTAATATATATGGGATAATGCAAAACCGGATAAGTCTTGCTGTTGTTTGAAATGAATACATCAACTTTAAAGTCTGGCACACGATGATCACTCCAGTTTTCCGGATTGTTCCAATCTGATGACGTTCTGCCAGTCCAATGGCCTGGGTATCCAGAATACCAGCTAATCTTTGCATTTTCTTTGATAATAAATTCTGCTGAAGAACCTTCTCCACTAAATGGTGAGACAGAATCCTGTGGAGAAATAACCCAATTAATGACAGAACCGGTCAACAGTTCGCCTATCGCTACAGCGGTGGCTTCTGAGGCATAATAGACTGTTTGATTTGATGCTGGAGAAAGGGCCAAAGCAGTGGCAGATTCAGCCTCTAATGTGCGTGTGTTTTCCCAATTGATGTTGTTTATCTGACTGCCTTCAGGGTCACTATCAAAGGCTTCCCCCCAATGAGAACCGGTTTTTGAGCCAATAATATCAATAAATCCGGTGTTCTTTTTTGTTATATTTGTGACTGTATTCTCAAAAGATGGATATGTTATGGTAAAAGATTCGCTATTACTCAATGTCAATGCGCTTCCTGACCAATCCTGGAATGAACAAGAATCAAAATCATCATTATCATCGCCTGACTCTGTTCCTATGGATGCATTTTCATAAATGTGAATACCTGTGCCTCGAAAACTTGTATTTTTGGCCTGTATATTGCCATTATCAAGGACATGAATTGTTGCATTGATATTAGAAGCATTTTGAAACACTTGAATGGTTCCACCATCAAGATCCATTTGGCCACTACATGTTATACGTCCATCATTTTGGAACGTGCCACCGCCGAGTTTAAAAAGGCCCTGGCTTTCGATAAGCACATCCCAATGATAATCTTTATGTTGATTGTCAATAGTAACTTTTCCACCAGTCTGTTCAAATATTCCGCCAGATGCAATCCAAATGATTCTATCATCACTTTCACCCATTTTGAGATTTCTTTCAAACACACCGCCTGAAATAAGAAAATAACCATTTTGAATAATGTGCATGGCAATATCTGAGGCATTGTTGTTTAAATAAATATTACCTGATAACATTTTAACAACTGCCTTTGACGCATTTTCATGTCCAATTTTCATTGCAGTGCCATCACCTACCAAGGTAAGGTTCATGCCATTGATATCCAATATACCATTTTCTACAAATAAATGATTCATTGTAACATTGAAATTAATAAATTTAAGGATTTGTGTTTCTTTGGACATGCGAATATAAACATCATCAACTGTTTTACCTGCAAAATCAGCATGCATGGTATCCTGGTTTTCGCGAAGTTGAAAAATGATGTCTGTATTTTCTATTTCGACTGGCGCACTGCTATGCAATTGAATACATGGTTTACTGACACCCGCATCCCCCTGAAAAATAAGTTTGCTGTTATCTATAGTTAACGCTGTATTACTGGCTGCCATTTTCAAGGAACTATTATTGAGGTCATCCGCCTTACCAAAAAACAAAAAACTATTGAAAACATTAATAGTTCCATTTTCATTATGAATACCATAAGCAAAATCCACAGTGCTGTTATTGATTTCAAGCAGACCATTATTCTTGATTTTCAAGCCTGGCGAAATCAATGTAGCATTATTCACGTGCAGTGCCCCTCCTAAATCAATTTGAAATGAATCAAAGGAATTATTCTCATGAAGCCATGAAGCCTGTTGCATGTTAATGGTGCTGTAACAATACACATTTGCAAAGGTTGTTATTGAAGCATCAGATGAAAGTGAAATACTCATACATGTGTGTGTGCCGATATCACTATTAATTGAAAGGCTTTCATGCAGGACAGGATAATGTGAACACCCTGAATCAATGTTGACAGGTGTCGTTTTCGTAGGGATCTTATGGTCTGCCCAATTTGAAGGATCACTCCATTGTGAGGATTTTAAACCAAGCCACTTGCCCGCAGTACCGGAATACCATGTCACTGTACAATTTTTTAGCAGTGTTATCTGATTTGAACTGCTTTCTCCATATTCGGGTATGGTTGCCCCCCCAGGCTCTATAGTCCAGAGAATAGATTCACCATTTTCAGCTATACCTGAAATATCTACCAAACTATTTGCGGCATAATATTGCGTTTGCCCATTGGGAGGATGAATCGCGATACCTGTATTGCTTATCCCGGATATACTGACTGTATTATCCCAATTTACATAATTTCTTGTACAGCCTTCTGGCTCTGCATCAAATCCTTCGCCACTACGATTGCCATTATCATCTGTTATTGATATCAATCCATTGGATTCTTTGGCAATGTTGTTGCCATCAGTATTATTGAAAATAGGTGAAGAAATGATGAAAGATTCTGTATTTTCAACTGTCAACGCCTGCCCTTGCGGATGCCAGTTCTGGAATGTGCAGCTATCGAAATCAAAATCATCATCGCCAGTTGTATTACCAATGGTTGCATTATGGTAAACATGAATACCAGTTTCGCCACTGCTCAAAGAAAAGGTATCAAAAAATGTATTTTGAGCATAAATTCTTGCGTTTTCATAAACTTTGAATGCAGATTGGCTTTCATCTGTTTGGGCAACCAAATGAAAGGTGCCTCCCTCAAAGCGCAATGTGCCATAACAATGCATCACTGCATCATTATGAAAGGTGCCCCCGCTCATTGAAAACAATCCCCCAGAATCAACTGTCATCCCCCAGGCATATTTTGAATGCTGGTTATTCAGAAAAACTGTGCCACCTTCAAGCAAAAATTCGCCGCCATTACTCATATGAAAAACTTTTGAATAGCTATCAGCAATGGAAACACGACGATCTAAAACACCATTTGTTTGAACCTTAACTTTTCCACCCCATTGGACCTGTATGGCGGTTAAAGATGCCTGATTTTGAGTAATCGCTATGGTACCACTATCAACAAGCAATACACCATTATCACCACCAACAGTGATCGCAGGGCTGGCATATCCATTTATTGATAAGTGCGTACCATTCACTCGAAAAGAACCACTGGTAATAGTAAGTTGGCCGATAGTGTTTTGTGCATTACAAAGAATCAATTCATGAGTATTATCTGACATTTGAACCATAACGCTTGGAATGGCATGGTTATTGAATTTGGCATAAAAATTCTGTATTTGATCACTGGCATTACTGAAAACAAAGGTTCCATTGTTTAATGAAATATTTGCATCTTCATGAAACCAAAGCCCCGGATTATTATCATCTCCAGAACGTTTAATTTCAATTGTAGCTTGATCCACATAAAAATTACTTTGCCCTCCACCAATTTCAAAAATAACATGTGCATTGTCAGTAATTGTTCCGGTATAGGTTCCAATAGAAACATGCCCACTGATTGCTGTAAAATGGGCACCATTCGAGATGACCAATCTGTCTGAAATTTCAAGAGAACCTTCATTGACAATAAGTTTACCACCGGCTTTAACAATCAAATCTGTCTGATGATGAACACCTGGATCGCCACATGAAAGGATGCCATCATTGATTTCCAGGACACTTTCATTTTCTAGAACAATGGACTCATCATGATAATCTCTATGATGCCACGTACCTCCATTGATTTGAACATTGCCATAATTGACAACAATATCATTTGTGGTTAATTTTCCACCCTTTTCAATGGTCAATTGACGACACCGGTAAGAATATTCATAATCTTCTAGATTCACCACCAGTCGCCCAATCAGAAGGGGATAATGGGAAGCACCTCCTTGAATGGTAACGCCCACAATTTCATTTGGAACATGAGCGATATCCCAGTTACCGGGTTCATCCCATTCATTGGATACATCACCAGTCCAAATGGCATTTATATCCGGCTTTGTCAGTTCCCATCTGAGAATAAAATCACCATGACCATCTCTGTAATAAGCGCCATTGATCCAATAAACTCTTTCTGGATGACCGGTCAAATTTAGCCATGATTCCACACGTGTGTCAGAATCATTCACACAAACAATTTCATATGCACCCGGACAAGCTCCACCATATCGCATGGAATGCTGAGAATCATAGGTATTAGAGACTTGTTGGATTTCAATTTTATGACCTTCTGGCACATCAATATAAAAAACACGGTCAGGTGCATAATTGCCACAAAAATTATAATAATTGGGTAAGTAGCCTGTGGTTGTCGCAGCATAGGGACTTGTCAGCTTTGTTAAATCCTGAGCTGTAGCACATGTATCACCTGTTTGTGGTTCAGGTTCAGTTTGAATGTCAAGATTACAAATCATGTCCAGCAGATTGGGTGTATATATTGTGCGATAATTTATGCCAGGTTGGGTGTTGTCAGACAGCCTGAAATAATAATCCAATGGAATCCCTGAGTAATAAATATACCCCATTCCCAAAGGATATATAAAGGCGGCAACATTACTGCTTTTTTCTGATGAAACAAGATATTGAATTGTCGTTGATGGCAAGGAGGATGCAACAGCAAAACCATTGGTATTCAGTAATGTGCTTTCTGTAATAGCGCCATGATTTCCCTGAATCAAGGCATTGTTTCCTGTGCCATAAGGCGATAGATTGATAAAGATGTTGGTATTGCGAATTATTGATATTGAAGTGTTTATTAAGAGGGAATTGTCTGAATTTCCAGCAGAACGATCATGAACAATCATTTTCCCACCATCTCTAATCCAAATTTCAAGGAAAGTAAGTCGTCCCAACAAATCATCTGATGGTTTATCATTTGATGCCACATTGACCATAAGTACATCAACCTGTGTCAAATCAAATGTAGCAATGTCTGAAATATATACGGGTGTATACCCTGTCGCTTCAATAATTGTGGCCGGTTTCGTGTCGTATGTTCGACCATCAGTGTAATAGCCAATCATACATGACCATGCCTGTAAGTTAAAAATATGAAGCATACAAATCACAATTACATATGTGTAAAGCCGTGTTTTCATGTTAACCTCTCTTATTTTACAGTTTACCACTCAATGCTATTGTTTTTTTTTGCAAAAATTTAGCCGCTGATTGCTCTCATGCTCTGGCTGGAAAATAAATAGCAGCAGTGTGCGGGCAAAAATTTTGAACATTGAGTAACATTGATTTATCGGATAAATCAGGCAGAAAATCAATGTTTGATTCAAAATATATTTCGATAAATTATAGTATTTGCAATTTTTAGGCAATATCAAGTTGGGTGGTGTATGGACAAGTTAGGAAAAAATCTTTGTTTCGGACAAAAAGCGAAATCTAGCCTATGTTCGGTTTTTGTTCAATTTTTTTTTATTATCATGGAAACAATTAAGAATATTCTGTTCAAAACTCATCTTATTTGGGTTGCAATCTTTTTATTTTTAATCAATACAATAGAATTCATCTGATCATCCTTTTTCAGATATTCGCACTTATCAATGTAATTATCAATAATAAATAAGCCATAACCACCTTCAGGATATTCTTTTTCCGGAGGCTTGGGATCAGTAGGTGGGTTTGGAAACGATTTTCCCCAATGATGAACAATCAAACGTACCTGATTGACATCATCATCCGCACAAATCACAATTTCATGATGTTCTTCGTTTAAATATGCATACTTGATAACATTGGATATCAGTTCAATAATGGCAGTTTCCAATTCCCAGACAAATGATTTGGCATCCATTCCTAAATCTATTGTTTTACAATAATTCATAACAAATTTTCTGACATTCTGTATTTCAACCAATTGACTTTTAACCTTGATTGACTGACATGATTCATTGTTTTCTAATAGATTATCGATATCATCGGGTTGCATCATCGCGTGTACCGCACAGGAATGTTCTTTTCGCTTTAACACAACACATGTTAAATCATCACCAAGGCTATCGGTCTTCGCAAATTTGAAAACTTCATTTTGAATGTGCTGGACAATAGTATTCGGATCCTTTTTGCAATACTTTTTAATACACGAAATCAAGCGGTCTTCACCAAAAAATGTACCATCAGGACGACAGGCTTCAGTAAAACCATCAGAGTACAAAAACAAGATATCCCCGGGGTCAAGATAAAATGTAATTTGTTGATAGTTTTCATCAGGGATGAATCCCAGAGGTGTATTATCTCCTTTGATCAAACTACATTCATTCGTAAGGGCATGAAAATGAATGGTTTGTGTATGTCCACAATCAACAAGATCAATAGATTGATCCGAACAATGAAAGCGGACATAACATAATGTAACAAACTTTTCCAGTTCGATTAATTCATTGGACATGACCCAATGAACATACTGAACAATTTGTTCAACTTGTGGAATTTGATCTGTTTCATCTTGTAAGAGCAGTTGTGTAATTGCACGATAGAAATTAGCTTTTGTTGCAGCGCCGATTAATGCAGCTGGAACGCCTTTGCCCATGACATCGCCAAGAAAAACATCCAGGCATTTTTCTTGATGGCATATGAAATCATAGAAATCGCCATCAACTTTTTGTGATGGCTGTGTAAATGCAGCAATTTCGAGATCAGGAAAGGATTCAGGCAGTTTTCCCAAAAGCAGGGTTTGTTGAATTTTTGCGCCTATTTCAATAAGATCCTGTTCTCTAGCTTTTCTTCGATCCATTTCTTTTTTCAGGGTCAGGGCTGAACGCACACGTGATTTTAAAACAATCGGATTAACTGGTTTGGTGATATAATCAATTGCACCGGCATCAAAAGCCTGCTGAAGCGATTGAGATTCATTCATGGCCGTTACCATAATAATTGGAATATCCGCATACAAAGGCATTCTCTTGATATGTGCACAGGCTTGAAGACCATTCACTTCAGGCATCATGATATCCAATAATATAATATCAATGGCTTTGTTTACCGGTTGATTTTCCAGATACATATAGGCTTCTACAGCAGATTCAGCATGCAATATATCCGAATAACCGGCTTTTTGAAGTAGAGATTCAACCAGTTTTCGATTAAAATATGAATCATCGACAATTAATATACTCATATTTATTTCGATGATGCAATGTGTATACCAACGCTTTTTTTATGCATATAAATTTGATAAGAAACTGTTCTTCACATTTGACCTGTTCAACTTGTCCAACTGACACAAATGAGTAAATTTTTTATCCGAGCTTTCCAATACCCCTTTATTAGCATGCGTGCTTCCAAAGGTATGATCACTGTTTTGAATCCACAAAAGTGATGCCTGCCCTATACAAATTAAATCAATTAATTCTTTTGGAATGTTGGGACTGGTCATAGGCCATTTATGAAATATGTAAAAAATTGCTGTTAATTTGAAAAACGGTCAGCACAGCAATAATTATCATTGACATATGTATCACACAAATATACAGTTTTACTTAATTCTTAATGAAATGGAGTAAGTCATGAAAATTATTCAACAACCAAAAGACATTCAAAAATTGTCAAATGAGATTAGACAAACAGATCAATGCATAGGCTTTGTTCCAACGATGGGCTATTTACATGATGGCCACATATCACTTTTAAAAACTGCGCGAAGTCAATCTGATTTTGTCGTGTTAAGTATTTTTGTTAATCCTACCCAATTTGGCCCACAGGAGGATTTATCCATTTATCCAAATAATTTACCAAAGGATTTGGCTGCCGCAAAACAGGCGGGTGTAGATGTGGTCTTTACTCCCACTGAAAGGGATTTGTACAGCACAAATTATCAGACTTTTGTTAACTTAAATGAGTTGCCAAATCATTTGTGTGGTCTTCATCGTCCTATTCATTTTCAAGGCGTCGCAACAATTGTTACAAAACTATTCAATATTGTAAAACCCCATATTGCGTTTTTTGGTGAAAAAGACTACCAACAGCTTGCAATAGTCCGTCAAATGGTGATTGATTTAAACTTTGAAATCAAGATAGCCGGATGTCCCATTATTCGTGAAAAAGATGGGTTGGCAATGAGTTCTCGCAATATTTTTCTGACAACCAAACAAAGGCAGTCGGCATTATCTTTAAATAAAGCATTAAATCAAGCCCAACAAAAAGTATTGCAAGGAATAACTGACTCTAAAAGTTTAATAGCAGAAGCCCAAAAAAATATTTCATCACAGCCTGAAGCAATGGTCGAGTACATTCGTGTTTGTGATAAAGACACACTAGCCGATTTACCATCAGTCAATAAAGATTGTTTAATGGCAATGGCTGTAAAGGTTGGGTGTACCCGTTTAATTGATAATTGCATTCTTTTTTATAAGATTTAATCTATTGCTTGCTTTTTATTTATTTTTTTTGCTATAATAATTGATTTGATTAATTCATTTGTCATCTTCCATAACTAGTAATAAGAAGGCAAGTATGCAAATTACAGAAATACTGGCACGGAACGCACGATTGTATGGAAATGAAACAGCATTAATTGAACGCGATCCGGCACATAATCACCGCAAAGAGATCAATTGGCAGACATTTGATGAGTCCTCCAATATATTGGCATCATTTCTGATATCAAATGGCGTAAAAAAAGGAGATCGCATTGTTCAGCTTATGACCAATTGTATTGAGTGGCTTCCGATATATTTTGGTATTTTACGCACTGGTTCCTGGGCAGTACCGCTTAATTTTCGTTTTTTGGAAAAAACAATACTTAAATGCACTGAAACTGCAGAAGCCAATGTATTTATTTTTGGTAAAGAATTTATTGAACGGGTAGAAGCGATAAAAAATTCTTTAGACCAACTGATAAAGCTATATATTTTCGTTGGGGACAAGCAGGATTGTCCTAAATTTGCGATTTTATATAATGATATCATACACAGTCAGTCAGCGCTTAGACCACAATTACACAATATATCTATTGAAATAACAGACCCTGCTGCACTGTATTTTACATCAGGCACAACCGGAACACCTAAAGCAACTTTGTTGACACATCGAAATCTTGAATTTGCGTGTTATGTTGAAAACCAACATCATCAACAAGACCATCATGACAATTTTCTATGTATTCCGCCCTTATACCACACCGGTGCAAAAATGCATTGGTTTGGTAATTTTATTGTTGGTGCAAAAGCCGTTATTTTAAAAGGTATTCAACCCAAATGGATTTTGGAAGCAGTATCAGAAGAAAGCGTTACAGTTGTCTGGCTTCTGGTGCCATGGGCTTTGGACATATTATTTGCAATTGAATGTGGTGATGTCAAATTGCATCATTATGAATTGTCACAATGGCGACTTATGCATATTGGCGCTCAACCCGTGCCAACCAGTCTTGTACATGAATGGACAAAAGTATTTCCACATCACCAATATGATACCAATTATGGACTGACAGAAGCAACTGGTCCTGGATGTGTTCATCTCGGAACAGAGAATATGCATAAAGTTGGCGCAATTGGCATCCCAGGTTTCGATTGGGAAACAAAAATCATTGATGCATTTGGTAAGCCTGTTGGGCCTGATACACCTGGTGAATTGGCTATAAAGGGGCCAGGTGTCATGCGCGAATACTATAAAAATGTTGAAGCTACCCGTGAAGTGATTAAAGAAGGGTGGTTATTGACCGGTGATATAGCCCGCAAAGATAGTGATGGTTTTATCTGGCTTATCGACCGGAAAAAAGATGTGATCATTACGGGTGGTGAAAATATCTATCCAGTGGAAATTGAAGATTTTTTACAGCAACACCCTGCTATTCAGGATGTTGCTGTAATTGGTTTACCCAGCCCTCGTTTGGGCGAAATAACTGCGGCGATTATTCAGATAAAACCTCAAAAAGCAGTTGTTCGTGAGGATATTGAGACCTACTGTCAATCTTTACCACGATATAAGCGACCCAGAAAGATCATTTTCGATCAGATTCCCAGAAATCCAACAGGAAAAATTGAAAAACCCAAACTTAGAAAAAAATTTGCCGGTCGAACCGAGAGTTTTAGTTTATAGGAGATGTTTATGACCAATCAAATAACGCAATTATTAAATCAATTTATCGAAAAAATCTCAAATGGTATTATCCAGACGCAGAAGCAAATTAGCGAACGTTTGCAGGAAATCTTTGTTACAGCTTCCAAAGACTCTGATTCTGATGATTTTTTTTCTCAAGACGTTTTGGATTCTCTTTTGGCTGATGACAAAACATCCTGATACGTCAAAATTGATTGTATTGTGTTAGAAAGAGAGATTTTAACCATGCGATTTGGTGGATTTATAAAAAATTCATTGATTGATTATCCTGAAAAAATCAGTTCTGTTATATTTTTTAAAGGATGTAATTTTCGATGTCCTTACTGCCATAATAAAGAATTGGTTTTTGGTCCTTCTCACATTTCATCAGTATCTGAACCTAACACAAACATGGTTGAAGAATCAAATGTTTTTTCATTTTTAGAAAAGCGTAAAAGGTTAATTGATGGAGTGGTTTTATCAGGTGGAGAGCCAACACTGACAAAATCATTGTATCGTATTTGTCAGATTATCAAGGACATGGGATTCATGATAAAATTGGATACAAATGGTAGTTTCCCCAATATATTGGAAAATTTATTATATCATGGTCTTGTTGACTATATTGCAATGGATTTTAAAACATCACCTGATCGCTACCCAAAGTATATTTCAAGAATGGTTGATATAGATGCAATCAAGGCCAGTATACAACTAATACAGGATTCAAAGATAGACTATGAGTTTCGTACAACCTGTGTTAAACCCATTGTTGATGAATCTGTTATACACAAAATGGTACCTTATGTTGAAGGTGCAAAACGGTTTGTACTTCAAAAATTTGTTTTTTCACCTGAAATATTGAATCCCGATTTCTTTTTATCTCAAAAGGAAAAAGATACCAATGATTTAGAAACATACCACGACTTGATTATGCCTTGGGTTAAGAAATGTATTATTCGAAATTAGTTAGTTAGGTAAGTTTATTTCAGGAATTATTTAAGCACAAATAAGGATATGTATCATGATTACGGTAAATTGTTCTTGTGGTAAAACCTATCAGGTTAAAGACATTTATGCCAACAAGAAAGCGAAGTGCTCATGTGGTAAAGTTCTTTCCGTACCGGATATTTCGGCTGAGGAACTTGAAAAAACTTTTGAAAAAATTATTTTTTCCTGTTGCAATTGCGGAAAATCATTCAATGTATCATCCAAATTTCAGGGAAAAAAAGTACGATGTAAATCGTGCAAAACTGTCCAGGCAATCCCATTTATATCTGATCAAAATGAAAAGAATGAAATAAATGATCAGACTTCTAAGGTCGATATTTCTCAAGAAGCTGAAGATGAAATACAGAAGGATGATTACGATGAAAATGTGGATGATAACGTTGCCCACAAAGAAGATGTATTTTCAGAAAATAAAGAGGCTGAAGATACAGAATCTTCTGAAAAACCAAAAAGGGTGCTGATTATCTGCCTTGTAATGATTTTTCTAGGCGCAATCGCTTACGGCCTTTATTCTTTTTATTCTGAGAAAAAAGGTGAAACCCTTCCTGAATTACAAACAACCTCTGGCGAAACTGTTTCTGAAAAAAAACCTGAGGCATCGACAGAATTGAAAGAACAGGAAAAGGTAGAAAGCGAAGTAGAGTATGATGAAATTATTGAAGAAAAGATTTCAGAAGAAAAGAAACCTGAAAAAGAGGAGGTTCAGCCACCGATCGAAACCTTAACATCTGAGCCAGAAAAAGATGAATCTCAATCCAAAACTTTCAAAAAGAAAGATATAATTGAAACGCTACCTGAACCAACTGAAAAACATGAAGAAGAACATATATCTCATGATAAAATTGAGCCAGAAAGTACAGAAATAAAAACGCAAATGGACAAAGATGACAAAAAAAGGATTGCCTCAATTGATCCCAAAACGCTTAAAAAAGACACGAAAAAATATTTAAGAACTACACCAATGGCTTATACGAAAAAACAAGTAATTGATATGATACAGAAATACAATTTTTATGAGGCACAATTTAATCCCAATGGTGGTTTTCCAAGTCGTTTCGTAGATAATCGAAATGGAACCATAACAGACAATGAAACCTTACTGATGTGGCAAAAATCAGGGACGCGTGAAATGGTATCATGGAAAAAAGCGCCAGAATATATTGATCGCCTCAACAATCGAAAATTTGCCGGCTATTCAGATTGGCGATTGCCAACTCTTGAAGAATTACTTACGCTGACCGAACCACGTCATTCGCGTCAAGGGCTTTACATTTCGAGTTTTTTTTCTCAAAAACAGGGAATTGTTGCTAGCGCTGATTCCTGTACATACGATGGTAAGAATCTCCCCTGGTATATCAGTTTCTTGCGTGGGATTTCCAATTGTATTTCATACAATTTAATTGATGAATTTCATGTGCGTGCGGTACGTTCAATGGATCGACCGGACAATCAGGTGCATAACTAGAAAAATATGAGCCTTCTCTGGCTCACTCTTTGGAGAAACAATGAAAAAAAATAGAAAACCAAATGATCTGACAATTCAGGAAGTTAAATATTTTCGGGCTATTGAAAATGTGTTCATGAAAAGGTGTCATCAATTTGGTTACAAAGAAATTAAAACCGGAACCATTCAACCCCTTCATATTTATACAGCACTTGGAACACTTAGCCCGAATCGACTCAGACGAATGTATTCTTTTCTGGATTGGGATGGCTGGTCCGGCGAACGTGTTGTATTAAAACCTGACTCGTCACCATCTGTTATACGTTTGTATGCAGAAAAACTGTATGATATACAAAAAATACAAAAACTGTTTTACGTGGAAAACCATTTTGAATGGTCCGATACAGGTGAAAATATATCAGAGCGATGGCAGTGTGGTATTGAGAATATTGGTGATCTATCAGTGACTTCAGATATTGAAACCATTTATATGGCTCAGGATATCCTTGAAGAGTTAGGATTTGATAATCGACACATATTTCTATCATATCCAGCAATTATTCGACATATCGTTCAAACAATAATTTTTTCAAAAGATCAGCAGATCCGAATACTAGATGAAATCAAAAAACAACGCCTGGATCATGTTAAAACCATGTTATCTGGTATTGACAAAGGTTCAGTATTGCTAAAATTATTGGAAATAAAAGGTAATTCTGTTAATTATCTTAAGAATGTTTTTCAATTGCTAAGCGGTCAGGAGTTTAAAGCAATCACCAATGATATGGAACAGTTGCTTCAAGTGAGTGAAAAATTAGATCAAATTAAATGTGCTTACACCCTTGATTTTTCATTAATAGGCAATCTGGATTATTATACAGGCATACAATTTCAAATATTTGCTGAAGATAAAAGAAAATCAAATGCTGATATTTTATGCGCAGGAGGGAGATATGATCACTTGGCCCTTGAAATGTTTCGACTGTTGAACAAACAAAGTGACTCTATTGCACAAGATTGCATTCCGGCAATTGGCTTTGCATTGTATGCCAAAAACATTATCAATCAATTATTTGCCAGAAAGAAAAAACAAGTTATAAAACCGCATATTGCTATATATATAAGTAGATTGGCATCTGAATCAATTAAAATTGGTCAATTCCTTTCAAACATATTGGCTGAAATGGACTTTACATCATCAATAACATTCACATCCGTTGAGCAAGATATTTATAACCAATATGGTGCAGTTATAGAAGTTGACCATGAGCGTTTTCATAGTGGCTACCAATTCTTACATGAGCAATCCTTAAACAAGCATATATTGAATTATGTTTTGGGAGAAAACAATGGATAATCAAGAGATCAGCCTCTCGCTACCTAAAGGTGATATTTTACCCTTTTTGTCTAAGCAGCTTCAACAAATACAATTCCCCATTGACGGCTACACCTCTGACAATAGAACATACAGACCGAATGTACACCAGTTAAAAGTTCGTGCAAAGATTATGGCCGAAAAAGATGTGATATTACAGGTTGCTGCTGGAAATTATGATCTTGGCTTTTGTGGTAAGGATTGGATTGAAGAATACACGGTTCGATTTAGTGCGTCATGTTTACAAATTTTATTTTCAATTGAACATTCCAACCAATCTGTATTTGTTTGCAGTGGCATAGGTGGAAAATTCAACAGCTTGAAAGATTTTCAAAACTACCCTGACTATATAGATATCGTCAGTGAATATCCAAATCTGTCAGAAAATTTTGCAATTTATCATCGATTAAAACGGTTCAAAATATTCTCAGCATGGGGTAGTGCTGAGGCTTATCCGCCTGAACATGCACACCTGGCAATTTTGAAGGCAACAAATGAAAACATGCTTCAAAAAAACCGGTTAATTGCTCTAAAAAAACTATTTGATATAGATTTATGCCTGATCGTTAATTCCCACGCATATCAAACAAAGGATTTAACTACTGTTTTACAATACCTTTTTGCTTTGGAGGCAACATATGGCAGGAATTCCTGATAAATTAAACCTGGCATTACCTGATGGTCATCAAATGAATCATCTGGTCCCTTTTTTAGTAAATTCCGGCATCCGTTTTGATGGCTATGAAAAAAGTAATCTGGAACGTCGTCCCAAAATTATATGTGAATCTGATCAAGCATTATCTTTGTTACCTAATCCTGAAAAAATTACAGTAAAGGTTATCCGTCCACAAGATATGCCGTCACATGTAGCTAACGAAAACTTCGATCTTGCTGTTACTGGTACAGACTGGTGCAGTGAACATCTTTTGAAATTTCCTGGAAGTCCTGTTGTGGAAAGATTGAAACTTGGTTTTGGTATGGTTCGAATTGTTGCTGCTGCTCACAAAGATATTGGAAATACACTTGAACAATATATCCAAAAATTTCGCCAAGAACATCCAAACCGGCCAATGAGGATAGCCTCAGAATATGTATATATTGCAGATAATTATGCTCTTTTAAAAAAATTGTCCCCCTATCGAATCATCATGACCTACGGCGCGACAGAGTCACTTATACCAGAAGATGCTGATCTCATTATTGAAAATACTGAAACAGGAAATACTTTAAGAAAAAATAATTTGGATATTGTGGATACCATTATGACATCAGAAGCTTGCCTGATTGCAAGCGAAAAGAGCATGCGTATTTCATGGAAGATGGACTTAATTGCTGCAATTGAATCTTTATTTATAGGAGCTCTCGGTCAGTGAATCAATATGAAGCTAGAATTGCGTTAACTTTTCTGACTTTTGAGTACAGTATTCTCCATGGCAATCAAGACGGAAATCATTAAAATATATATCATATTTATAGAATGAAGATTTAATACGGTTATCGTACAGGGCATGGAAACCAATCTCATCAGGTGGAATCTGGTTGATAATGGATAAGTCTTTGGATAAAATGGAGCGATCACTTAATTTATTTGTAGAACTGCCAGGGTCATTGTGTCCCACTTTAACAAATCGGAGTTTAAGTGGAAAGTCCCAATTTGTTTCTTCATTTGTGGCACGAAGACCTATTTGTACTTCATTGATTTTTTGTCCGGCGGATTCTTTTTCTTTAATAAATGCACCGATATTCAGCCACTCCTTAAAACCCCATTCAAGTGGTTTCAACTTTTTTATAAAATTATCAGCGCCTTGGGTACTTCTTAAATCACAATATGCTAACAAATCTATTTTATTTCTCCTCTCAGTTTTTACCCAAAAAATGACATAAGGTACATTGGGTACCAGACATTTTGCTTTGGGATCTTGACATGAATCCTCTTCACCTTCAAATTGAAAGGAGTCTCCTAAGTGTTGATTACAGTCACTAGAGGAATCATCAATCAACCAACATGGTGGATTTCCCTGTTCTCTTCCAGCAGATTTAAAAAGGGATATTCCGTAATATGCAATGCGATCACGATCATAGTTCGTATCGTTTATTACTCTAAAGTTTAAGCCAGCCATAAAATCTCTGCCTTTTTGTTTATATGAAGGATAACAGTTAACTTTTATTTGAATTTTATAGCTAAGAACTTTTGTAATTACATATTGGTACAAACGTAAATCTGGCAATTTATCATTTTTTCCCCAGTTCAAACTTGACAGAACCCAATTCCATTGCTGATCTGATTTTAGCTGAAGCGAAGAAATCGTGTTGATTGAATCAATTTTTGCATAAAAAGTATCTGTAAGATTCCATATGCGATCATCATCACTTGCATTTTGATCTTGATCAAAGTGTTTTACTTCAAAATCAATATTCAAATTATTTGCATCTTCATATTCTGCATTCAGCTGTCTTTTGGATTCAACAAATGATTCTGTATCTACTTGAGCATATGAATGAATAAATATATCTCCTCGTTTCTGAAGTTCTCCTTTATTAAATTTCAATGAGATATTACCGGCAATATTTTTACTTTGGGGAGTACGAGAAGCTACTTTAGGGATTTGAATTGTAAGATTATCATATTCGTATGTATCTTTTAGTTCATTATAGTTTTTTCCTTCCTTAATTTTCATAATGACATATCTAAGTCCAGATTCAGATAGATAATAGCTCTGTTCCACACTATTTTCAGACCTAATCGCATACGATTCATTTTGTAACAAGTATGCAATTGAGGATGCGAGTATACCTACTAAAGTAATAAATATAATAAATGTAATAAGTAATGCGCCATGATTATCTTTCATAATTGACCTCCCTGATTATTCAAGGGTTCCAAGGGTTCTGGGAACAACGGTTATACCTGTAAAAGAGATTGAATAAGATCTTTGTTTTCTCAATACAACCGGGTTTATTTCAAATGAAATATCAAATTGAATGGCTGTGGATTTTCTATCTATCCAATTATCTCTCCACATATTATGAGAATTCACATTATCAAAGGCATCAATACTTGTAAGGTATCTAAGTTTAAAATCACTAATTCTATCTGCACAAACGACATTGTTTATTTTTAAACAATTATCTTGATAGGAAATACTCGTATCTTTTAGGTTATTGAAACGTGAACAAAAAACAATTTCATCTGCACTGGCTCGACGCATTTCCGTAATATGAACAAACTCATTTACCAGACGATTGATGACCAAACGTGCTTGTTGAGTTAATTCGGAATGCTGTTTGTGCATGGTGTAAGCATCAATATAATTCACTATTGAAAATCCAGCCAGCCCGGAGATAAAAACAATTATCATCAGGGTTGCTGTGATCTCTAACAAGGTAAAACCTTTATTTAATTGATAAAATGAATTTCTCATATTTTTTTTATTTATTTTTCAGTAAATAAAACGGTTAAACTGGTATGGGAAAATCGTTCAGGTTGGATGGTTACCAGTAACATTTTACCATTTGATGAATAGTCTCGAATCATGTGGATCTTTTTTGAAAGTTCCTGCTCTTTCACAAATTCATTGTATTTTACAAAATACTGAACATATTTTTTTCCATTATATCCGTATGGATAATATGAAGGGGGGGACCCGACTCTTGTTACATATGAATTGGTCTGTCCAATTCGTTTTTTCAGTTTCAAAAGGTCAAATTCAGGCTCTTTAAAGCATCTATTTACATAGTCATGGGTTATATTCTCAAGGACCATTTTAATGTCTATCATTTCCTGAAAGTCTGCGACAGATCGATCATGTCGAAATATTGATAATCCCAAAACCGGTATCATGTAAGAAAGTATAAAACAAATTACAAGTAATGTGATAACAATTTCAAATAATGTAAAACCTGATTTAGAATTCATTTTTTTTCCTCATAAACAACTCAACTAATTACTTTGAATCGTAACATGTCCAGTTGCATTTATAACAAGGTTTATCGCTTTATTTGTATATGGTGCTGTCAACTGTATGAGTATATCTCGTTCGCATTGTTCACCTTCTTTATCTACAGGCTTCCCAAGCGCATCAAAAAAAAATTCATTTTTACGGTTATTATTTGGCAAACATGGATTCGTTATTTTATATGTAATCCCATTTTTATGCGATGGGTATATATCGCTATTTGTCCAGACAGGGCTTTCGTAATCGACATTTTTTACTTGAGTCGAATTAAATGATTTACGTACTAAATTAATGGTTTTATCCTGCAAAAATTGTATTCCCCAAAGATCATCATCACGCATTTCGGTCCCCGTATATAATTTTTGCTCAAAATATTGCATGGCTTTTGCTTGAAGAAATCGGATTGTAGATCGAATATTGTGGGCTTCAACCAAAACTTCATATTCTGTTTGTGTCGAACTGAATATAGATGTTATTCCACCACTTACAATGCCGAGCAAAATAAGAACAACCATTAATTCAAATAGAGTATACGCTGATTTACCTTTTATTAATAATTGGGTTCTACTCATTGTTACCATCCATTTTTATGGAACCATTTTGATTTAAGAAATATTTCGTTTTTTCACTCAATGTTTTTATTATTTTTAAATCGTAAATAATCAATTTAGTATGACAGATTTGGAAGTTTTCTTGAATAAAAAAAAGACGTTTATTTTAATAATCAAGCATATTTATCAATGCTCTATCCTTTTCATTCCTTTTCTGAATAGAGCATATGATAAATCTGCTTTTGTTTTTGGAAAGAATATCAGATAAACGGGGCAGGTTGTTTTTCCTAACTAATCTTGATCAATCCAACGAAATTCAGGCCCTCTTAGATTAGAACCTGTGAATACCGGCTCACTGTACTGGAAAATAATTGGTTCCTCCTGTGACGACCCATTAATCTTGATAGTGCTCTCTCCTGGACTCAGTTGCACGATATATGGATCAGTTTCTTCAGAAAGTCCTTCTAACAATTCATTGTCACGACCTTCTTCCCATACATCTTGTGCATCACCTGGAGCCATGATTGCATTGGCATACAGTAAATTACCACGTGCTTGCAACTCTGCAATAACTCCTTGAGCAGCTTTCCTACCGGCTTCATGCTCCAAATTAAAGTATTTGGGCATAATCACCGCTGCCAGAATACCAAGAATTATCAGCACGACGATAATTTCAATTAGTGTAAAACCTTGCTCATTTCTGAACACTCTCTTAAGATTTTCCATCATAACCTCCTTTAAAAAACCTCCTTACAAATAATATAATACCAACAGGTATTTATTATTGCACAAATTTATGGTTTAATATTAATGTTTACATTTGCGATTGTCAATCTTTTCTATATATTTTGTAGCTTTTTAGCATTGTCTTCTATCTTAGAATCTTTGTTAAATCTGCCATAGGAACAAAAATTGATAAGGCAAAAAAGCCAATTATTACTGCCAGCCCAATTGTTAAAGCCGGCGCAATAGCTTCTGTAAGCCGTTTTACTGAATATGTAACTTCATCATCATAATGAAGCGTAACCTCTCGTAGCATCTCGTTCAAACTGCCTGATTCTTCACCAAGTGCAATCATACTTGTAACCAATGGCGTAAAATGCTTGGAATCGTTTAATGGTGGCGCAATCCCTCGACCTTCTGCTAATTTGGTTCGCACTGTTTCAAAATCCTTTGTTATTGCTTTATTATTGATTGTTCCAGAAAGAATATTCATGCTTTCTATAACATGTACGCCGCTGGATTGCAATATTTCAAAAATATTTGCAAACCGCGATATGTTCGCTTTCTTCAATATATCACCAACAAAAGGGATTTTTAATAGTATCGTATCTCTAACATATTGACCTTGCTGTGACTTAAAATAAAACATTAATCCCAATATTCCTAATAAAACGGTCACAATCAGTACATCACCATGCTGTATAAGAAATTGATAAAGCATATCACTAATTTTTGTTGCAAGTGGTAACTCAAGATTATGAGACTTGAATATTTTCAAATATTTGGGAATTACATTGGTTAACAAAACAAAAAAGGATATAATTAGAGCAATTGTTACAAATGCAGGGTACTGTAAAGCTAGTTTTATGTCAGATCGCGTTTTGTATTCATGTTCAATGATCATTACAAGTCGTTCAAAAACCTGGTCTAAAGAATCACTTGTTTCACCCGCTTGGACCATGCTACAGTAAAGATTATCAAACACTTTTGGATATTTTCTAAACGCTTCATGGAGTCGAGATCCACTGCTAATATCTCTTGCCATTTGTGAACATATCTTTTTTAACCTCACGTTTTCAGAATGTTTTTCCAGTACTTGAAGAATTCGAACTATTGGTATTCCAACCTTTAACATTGTTTTAAATTGTTTTGTAAATAATAATAAATCTGATGTTTTAACTCGGGTCGTTTTTTCTTTTAGTGAAAGGGTCGAACCTAAACCAAACATTTCACCCGCTTTTCGAACCTTCGAAGGTATGAGTCCTTGCGAACTTAAAAGATTTGAAGCCCCTTCAACTGACTCTGCTTCAATAGTTCCTGATATGTTTTCACCACGTTCATTTATCGCTTGATATGAAAAAACAGGCATTATTATAACCTTGTTTTTGTCGGGTTATTGATTACTCGACAGTTGCTAACGTTAAAATACAATATCCATTTTCTTTATAAAATGGATTATTTAAACTAGTTACTGTTTAATGTTTATAGCGAATGCTGTTGAAAAAATCAATAGTTAATGTTATTAAAAAAAATAACCTTTTTCTACATCATGACAACAGATGCAGCTTCCTCTAACGTTGTAATGCCATTATATATTTTTGTAAGCGCATCCTCTTTTAATGATTTCATTTTTCCCGAAGACCTTGCATAGCGAGAAATCTCTTGAGCTGAACTTCGTCTCATAATCATGTCCTGAATTTCCTCATCAATAACCAGTATCTCAAATACGCCTGTTCGTCCTCTAAAACCGGTTCCCATACAATTAATACATCCACGACCTCTATAAAAAGTTGGCAGCTCATGCTTCTGGTTTATTTCCAAATGTTGAAAAGATTTTTCCGATGGTTGATACGTTTCTTTACAAAAAGGACAGACAGTTCGTACAAGTCGCTGTGCAAATGAAACAAGCAGTACTGAAGATACAATAAAGGGTTCAATCCCCATCTCTATTAGTCGTGTGATAGCACCCGCTGAATCATTGGTATGAACAGTGCTCAAAACACGATGACCAGTCAATGCTGATCGAACAGATATATCAGCGGTTTCACTGTCTCGAATTTCGCCAACCATTATAACATCAGGATCCTGGCGAAGAATAGATCGCAGTCCGCTTGCGAAAGTCATCCCTGCTTTTCGGTTCAGTTGAACCTGTCTGATATTTGGAACCCGATATTCGACAGGATCTTCAAGTGTAATTATGTTAATGTCAGGTTTATTCAATATTTTGATAATTGAATACAGGCTCGTACTTTTTCCACTTCCAGTAGGACCGGTACTTAGAATCATTCCATAGGGTTTAGCAACAACATCCTTTATTTTTTCAACATCTTCAGGTTTCATGCCCAATCTATCCAAAGTATGGATTGTTGTACCCATATCCAGCAATCGCAGCACTATATTTTCACCATGGATAGTGGGAATGCTGGATGAACGTACATTTATTTCTTTATTTTCAGTTTTTACTGTAAAACGTCCATCTTGGGGCATCATAGATGTTGCAATATCCATATTGCCTAAAATCTTGATACGAGAAATAATGGGTAAGAGCATTGCTTTTGGTGGTGAAGGCACGGCTTGAAGTCGGCCATCAATGCGAAAACGAATTTTTGCGATGTCTTTTTCCGGACTAATATGAATATCACTCGCTCCTTGCCGAACTGCCTGTGCGAGTAACGAATTAACAAATCGAATAACAGGGGCTTCTTCTGCCATATTTTGCAATGAACTGACCTGAACATCTTCAATAATTGAATCTGGTTTGGATTCAGAATCTGTATCGAATTCCATGTCACCAATACCATCAATATCCATTGTATAACCGGAATCCATGCCATAAATAGTTGTTATTAATTGCATGAATTCCTGTTCCGTACAAACAAGAGGTTCTACTTCACAGTCTGTTGAGTCTTCAAGCGTATCGAGTGATTCTATGTTTAAAGGATCAATTGTTGCAACAATCAACAAACGTCCTTTTTTCTGAATGGGAGCCAAATGATATTTTTGAGCAATCTCCAAAGGTACTAACTCAATTAGATCCATCTGTATTGTATGTGTTTCCGCGTTATAACGTTTCACTTTGCCTTCACGGCTAATGATATCTGCAAGTTCCGATTCTGAAATGATTCCAGATTGCGTCAGATACTTTCCTAAATCAAGTCCACTCCCGTTTTGCTCTGCCATTACTTGATGTAAACGTTCTGGGGTTAGAATGTTAGCATCAATTAAAATTTTTTCCAGTCTTTTTGTTTTTAACATCTTTATCCCTTCTCCTATCTTATTCAAGGAGATGTCCTGTCACATTTAATTTGTAATGTCAAGTATCCGTTTTGAAAAAAAAGTTGTTTCATTACCCCATTTACTTCGTATTCGACATTTCTGAGATAAATAATGAGGTAATTGATTCATAAATTGAACTGCTGCTGTATGGTCTTGAAATGGTATAACATAAAGAACAGAAAAAGTTAAACCTTCTTCTCGATTCCAATAAGGAATTATCGATACCTCAGGTGCATCATCAGGATAATTGATATAATAAGTATATGCCGCATGAATATGTTTAAATTGAGCTAATTCAATCCACCACAGCTTATTATTAAGTGAATCTTTTACCAGTGATGCTGTTACAGGAACACCTGGAAAATGAACGGTCTGTCCGCGTTCTACTGACATTGGCGCACTTAGATGCGGGTTGACCATTTTGACATAACGTAAATACCAGGGATTGTATGTTCCATAAAAAAGATGTATCAATCCTTGTAAGGATTCGTGACGCAAACACGTTATTTTTCCAAGAATTACAGGAGATTTGTCTGTCTGATTTGTTTTTAAATTATGAAACGATACACTATTTGAATCCATTTCGTGCGTGACTGGGATATTTATTTTAGAATTATTATGAGAAGAATCAAACAATTGATTAACTCTTTTAAAAAACTGAACTTTTGTATGATCCGGCAAAATCTTTTGATATCCCCAGCCCAAAAAAATACAGATACAAAATAACACAATTAATATTTTATGAATCTTTACTTTGTAATATCTTCCGGATGAATCGCGTTTAATACATGAACGGACCAAAAAAAAATTCGCTCGTGTTTTATTTTGAATGATTAATCCGAGAAGCACCAGATGACATAAATGTAAAATTTTTCTTGGATAACCTCGTGTTGCTAAATATATTGCCCAAAAAGCAGGCCAGGTAAATATATTGGGCGGAACCCGACCTTCACTTGCTTTACTCAGCCTGAACTGAATTTTTTTGATTGTATCAAAAAAGCCCAAAGGCTCAAGTTCATGACAAATATTGACGCGATCTGTAAAATTTTCGTGCGAGGCAAGAATTGATTTAAATTCCTTTTGTGCAAAAATTATTATTTGTAGTAACTTATGGTCATTTGTTTCATAGTTTAAAAATTCGCGCAATATTTCCAGGCAATAATAAGGAATCTTTTGACCTTCATCAATAATAATTGCGATAATTCTATCATTTCCAACGCCCTGTGCATACAAATACTTTTTAATCCGTTCTTTTATTGCCCATTCATCAAGATTTTCATCTTCATTAATCAATCCAAACAGACGTGCAACTTCAGTTAAAAATTCGAGTGAATTTTTAAAGCCAGGATCTAAGATTAAATAATTCTGTACATTGGGATCATCCGCAAATCTCCTAACAATATGTCTGCACAATGTTGTTTTGCCAGTTCCGACATCTCCAATAATCACATTTAGCCCACGTTTCAATCGGATGGCAATTTCCAGCTTTTGAAGACAGCCTGCATGTTGTTTTGATGGATAAAAAAAAGCGGGATCTGGCGAATTAGAAAATGGTTCTTTATTTAATTGTAGTAGTTGGAAATAATCCATAATAAGAATTGTATTTAGTGGAATTGAAATCTACTTTTTATTAATTATGAGAATTCTTAATTTTCAAGTAATGAATATTAATTGAATAAGTTCTCACAAACTTTTTTTATTCATATCACTCGGACAGTGATACCTGCCCGAGTAAAATATTTTCACTAGCAATGAAATATGCACGATTATTTATCTGGAATATTTAATGAGGCGTCATCTAAAAATGGAACATCACGTTCTTCAATAACATCAGCACCAGGAATAACATTACCTGTTATTCGTTTTTTCAGAACATGAGGTGTAATGAATATAAGAACCTCTTCCTTGTTATTTCCTTTACCGTCACTTCTGAATAACCAGCCAATACCTGGAATATGCTTCAATCCCGGTACACCGGTTTGAGAATCGGATTTAATGCTTTTTGATAGTCCTGAAATAACGATTGTTTCGGAGTCTTGAACAATTAACGTTGTTTGTGTTTCTCTTTTTTTGATAACTGGATTTCCATATACACGCGTATCAGTGGAAAAGTCCACCTCATTTTTCGTCACAAGAATTTTCATCTTGAGATAATCAGAACCAATAACATGTGGCGTAATTTCAAGTTTTAGCACTGCTTCTTTAAATTCAACATCAATACTGTTTTCATCATCCCTGGTCATATAAGGTATTTCAGTTCCACTTGTCGTTACAGCAGTTTGATTATCTAAGGTTGTGATTGATGGTCGAGAAATAATATTGACTTTTCCTTCAGCCTCCAAAGCTGATAACTGCATTTCAAGAACATTACCCCCCATTGTCCCAAACATTACACCCATAGAAGCCCCTGAACCTCCGGTCGTATCAGCAGGAAAATTAACACCAAAACCATTGCCAGAATTTCCAAGACCAAACGCTGCACTGGCATCATTTCCTTGTACACCTGGTGTAAAATATAATCGTTGTGTTCCCGAACTATTTGTTTTTGTATCAAATCGACCACCCCACTGTATTCCCAGATCACGGGCCACATCTCTCGTCGCTTCTACAATATCAGCCTCAATCAGAATCTGTGGTGTAGGTTTATCCAGCTCTTGCACAACATTAATTATTCTTTGAAGATCAGATTTATTAGATTGGACAATTAATGAGTTGGTATGTGTATTAACAGAAACATTTCCACGCATTTTACCACTTTTGTCCTTTGTCAACAAAGGAATTAGATTCTTTTGTAACTGTTTTGCATCTGCATAATCAACAGGAATTACTTGTGTTAGAACTGGTTCAACAGCTTCCATATCCATTGATACTGATTTTTGTTTTTCCTTGATTCGTGCTGCTTTCAAATCTCGTTCCATGTCCGAAAGCGTCATCACTCTAAGAATACTCCCCTCCCAGGTATGGGTCAAGCCATTTGCATGTAAAACTCCCAAAAACGCTTCATTCCAGGGTACATTTTTAATGTCAATATTAATTTTTCCTTTGACATTTGAATTAATAATAATGTTTTGACTGACCCCCCTTGCAAGCGTTCGCAATATGACCCCTACATGTTCATTGTCCATTTTAAGCGTTACCTTTTGACTTGGTAATGAACGTTCTTTACGTTTGAGAGGTTTTTTGTTTACAGTTTTGGGTGTCACCAATTTAATATGTTTATTTCTTGGTGATGGCGAATGGCCTTTGGATTCTTGTGCGCGAAGTTTCCAGGTTTCAAAAAATAAATCCCTTTTGGATTGATCTTTTTTATGCGAACAGCCCGCTGCAAACAAAATTACAAAGGTCAGTACGATTCCTATAATGGACGTTAATTTAAGAGTTGAGAAATTATTCATCGCTTTTCACCTTATTATATTTCTAAGGGTTTCCGAAAAATACGGTTATTTTTTCTTGATTCTTTTTGTCTTCGATGATAACCCAATTTTGTTCGATTGTATCGACGTAATAGCCTTTAATTTCAAGTTCTTCATTTAATTCATATTCCATACCATTTATTATGGCCATTCTTTTATCACCAACTGACATATAACCTGAATATGTGAAAACCGGACGTATTCGAGCAGGCATATCTGCTGAATTCCCTGTTCCATTTTTTTTCGCTCCTGAGGGAACTACGCCTTTTCGGTCCGAAAACGGATCCTTGGACCACATACTTTCCGCACGGTTGATGACATAGTTGGTTACTTTATTCATGCCTGTTTTTTTAAGACCATCTTTAACCTCTTTTGTTATGGACTCAAGGTGATTCAGATTTTTCTGGTTTTCAGATTTATCTGATGGCATAAAAAAAAAGACACACACCAGTAACACTACAGCCAAAATTCCATAGGCTATGATTCGTTTTTTCTTTTGCATATGTGTTCCTTTTCTGATTTGTGGATTAAAAATTTATCTTAAAATTATTGTGTTATTATATCAATTAATCAGGAATATACAAGTATTAAATTTTAATGCATTGTCAAACAGTTCAAAATATTCGCTATATCTATCTTTCATATTCGTTGATAATTACTTTAACATGCTCTATGATTCAGGTCAATGGATTGAAGATAGATTTTACCAAGTTTTATTTTGTTTGATCTTTTTTGACAAAAAATTCAATTATTTGTAGGTAACCCAAACTTTCAGAAAATATTCTTTCATACGTCCCCTACTATAGATGTCAATTATTTCAATGTGCTCTAAAAATTGTAGCCGGCCAATTGTCATCAGAAAACTACGAAGCCCATTCAGCCCCCCATGTAGTTGCATTTCAAAAGGTAAATAACGTGAATCTTTTGTTAATGACTTAAACTCCGGTACAAGCGAAAGAACACTGAGACCGGACTTTAAGGCTGATTGTTTGAAATAACGTGATATCGAAGATGTATCCCAAGGTATGATATCAGACTGATCTTTTTCCATCATCAGTAATTCGTTTCCAGGCATATTGGCACTTTCGATCAATGTCTTTAATACAGGTGATAGCGTTTCTTGTTCTTTTATCTGATACATCAATGCATTAATTTCGTCTTGTTGATCTGATGTAATCGTTTGATAAGGCCATATACCTGTCAAAAGTGTAATCAGGATCAATCCACAGCATGTGGCAATGTATGTAAAATTGGGTTTTATAACTTCAATGAGCTGGTTTTTATCAAAAATATCCATAGTTACTCCGTCGTACAGGATTGAATTTGGACTTGAATCTCAAAAATGAGAACTTCCCCATATTGATCTAAATGTTCAAAAGATTTTTCCCGAATAGATGGATTTACAAATATGGGCGATTTTTCAAGAGATAGTATATAATTTGCCAGTGATGTTTCAAAAATATCACGGCCTCTCTGACCAGCTTTCTCTTTAAAAACCATCCCTTCAATGGTGGCGCTCTTCTCATTTTTTATCCGACGTTTTTTTATATTTTTTAGGCCTAAGTCCAATCGAATTCTATTTAGTTGCAAATAATTCGGATTTCGCTCTATTAACTCTGTAATTACTGCCAATCCCAAATATTTTTCAGCAATTTTTTTCTGTGATTTATACAAATTTTTCATTCGCGCTGCTTCTTGTAAAATTAAGTTTTGATCTACTCGGGGACCTGAAGCAGTTAACTTCTCTTTTAATGCAATTATTTCATGCTTATTCTGTCTTGAATCAAAAATCTGAAATAAAAGAACACAGAAACATAAAATGGTTGCTATTGTTAGGCCAATTCGTATTCCTTTATTAATTCTAGTGTTTAGCTTCATCCGTTCCTTATCCTGATAATCAAATAGAAAATTTGGTGCTGATTCATTGTAATCTGAAATGGCTAATCCAATAGCTGGTGTATAGCATTCGCCGTTTACATTCGGATTTTGTGTTTTATAGTCTACAAATTGTGGGATTCCAGGTCTAATAACATCAAGGGCAGAAACGTTTATATCCAATTCTTTCGATATAAATTGAATCACATGAATAAAACGACTCACTGGTCCTTCAATATACAGTTGGGAAATGATATCCTCAGGAAAAAGTGAGTTGAAATGTTGAAATGTTCGCTCAATTTGTCTCAACAATCTTTCAACAGCAGGAAAAATGCCCTTAAAAATTTGGTCTTGATCTATCGCATTTTCATCGTCAGCTGATCCTGGTTGACTGCTTTGGCTAATAATTTTTAATAATAGATTTCTTGCATAATCCAAACTATACATCTGATCTGATTGTATGTCATTGGCATAATTCTCGTTAATTTTTTCAACAAGTGATTCTGACATACTATTCAGACAAGCTTTTATTTTTCGTGTCAATATTAAATAACTGCGACGGTACATGCATATTTTAGAGTATGATTGACCAATACTTAATGTCGCAATGGTATCACCTGAACCAGATAGAATGTCTCCTCGAAGTAGATTTTGAGTTGAAAATTCTTGCGTAGATATCCCTGCCAATGAATAACCCGCATTAATAAATAATTCTTTCAGAGATTTGAGATGTTGTTTTGGTATGGTATACACCATGACCGCAGTTTTACCAATTCCTTTTTGAGTGATATCTCCTATTAATTCATAATTAATGTAAGTGACCTCTTCATCAAAGCCCATCTCTTTTTTGGCTCTCCAAAATATTGTATTGGCAAGATGTTTTTCCTGAACTCTCGGAATCATTATATGTTTGACATCCGATTTTTCAGAAGAAACAAAAGCCCATATACGATATTGTTTGGAATCTCCAATAAAAGCCTTTATATGATTGGAAATGCTTTTGGGTGAAACGGCCTCAGAATCATCTCCAGCTGTTGAATATAAACTTCGCTGACAGTCAATAAATTTCCAAAATCCTTTATTATCCGAAGCGATCTTGACAAATCTTATGTCATTTTCACGTATATCAACACCAATAATGACGTTTTCACTGTCAGAGTTGACTTTATGAGGCAATTCTTTGTCGGATGTTTCCACAATTACATCATTATTCACATCATTGTTGCGAATTAATGTCAGTAATTGTTCGGTGGATGTTATTTCATCATCTGGTAACAATGTGTTCTTCCTACTCATAAAAAAATTATTATTTCAAACAGCTTGACTCAATAAAAAATTTCTCAAACTTTGTCAAGTAAAGGATATTTTTTTTCATATAAGCCATCGCCAAATAATTCGAAATTTTTCTTTGAACTCTGTGAATAGGCCACATAAGCATGATTAGCATAAATAATTATAATTAATTCATTTTAAAATTAATTATTACTTTGTTTGATAATGGACGTTTTTTTGTGATTACGGTAATTCTTGTTTGATCGCTACTTTTGATTATCGATTGGACAGGTGCAGGAAAATTTTGTATCTGAGTATTAATTAATGACGGAGAGAGAGGGATTCGAACCCTCGGTGGAATTTTCATCCCACACTCGCTTAGCAGGCGAGCGCCTTCAGCCAGCTCGGCCATCTCTCCTTGGTTTGAAATTTTTTGATACAACGGAGGGGGTAGGATTCGAACCCACGGAGCTTTGACACTCAACGGTTTTCAAGACCGCCGCCTTCAACCACTCGGCCACCCCTCCAAATTTTTGACGCTTATATAACAAAAAAAATAGTTCTGTCAAATAAAAAATAAAAATAATTTGGAAAGTATTATATTATAAATACGGAATGGGTTTTATCATCAAAAAAGTCGTTATACAGATTCACATACGCACAAATGAACATAACCTGAAACTCAAAATGTAAGCCATGGCTCTAATAGAATAAATATCTTATATTCCTTTACATAAGAGATCGTACTCTGAGGTAACGCCATTGTTTAATAATTATCTATTTATATTAATTAACAACCGGTCGCATCCCTCAAATTTTTGTTCCATGCTTATCAAATCTACCTGATTATACTTGTTTGTAAATGGGCGCATTCCCAAAAAGTCGGATTTTTTTCTTAGCCCTTAAACGGCTGCATGAGCCGCCATGGTTCATGAGCTTAGTCATTACAAAAGGGTACGTAGCCAGGGCAGCCCAGCAATGGTCTGTGGCGACGAGGCCGGTCAACGATGTTCCGGGGGGCATGTCGGCCTAGCTGTCGTGCGAGTCTCCCGCCCTTGGACGAAGCATATACTCCATTCCTAATTGGAGTATCCGATAATGGATATGCGGTTAACATCATTTGCTGACTGGGTGTTTGGTGGTCTCACCTGAAAACAATGGATTATGAACTATACCGGTTAAGCCCCACATTGTCTTCATCATACCGAATTGGCTCAACAAAGCCTGTCAATCTTATCAAAAAGCAGATCATAATCTATTGGTTTCGAAATATAGTCATTCATTCCTGCGTCTAAAAATCTTTCCTTATCACCTCGCATTGCTAAGGCAGTAATAGCAATAATGGGAATTTTTGAATTCATTTTATTATCAGATATTGCTTTTCTAATTTGTTTTGTCGCTTCAATACCATCCATTTCAGGCATTTGAACATCCATCAATACCAGATCAAAATTCTCGGATTCTAATAATGCCAATGCCTCTTTTCCATTTTCAGCATGCCTGATTGTATGCCCTTCATGCTTCAAAAAATGGGTGATTGTTTTATTGCTTAAATAATCATCCTCGGCCAAAAGAATTCTTAGCGCTCTTTTTGGCTGATTTATTTCATCAGAATGTTTCAGCTTTTCTTTTTCTGATAATTCTGGCTGTTCATCAGGAATTTCGAACCTGATGGTAAAAAAGAACGAACTGCCTTTTCCTGGTTCACTTTCACACCAGATACGTCCGCCCATTAACTCTGAAAGTTCTTTTGAAATCGCAAGACCAAGCCCTGTCCCCGCATATGTCTTGGTATATGGTGTATTGATCTGATAAAATTTTGTAAACAACCCATCAATATTTTCTTTAGAAATGCCTATCCCAGTGTCGCGCACTTGAAATAAAAGCACATTTTTATCCTGTCTTTTGACAAATACCTCAATTTGACCTTTTTCAGTGAATTTAACCGCATTACTCACTAAATTTTTAAGAATCTGTTCGATTCGAAAGTCATCACCCATAATATTTTGAGGGACATTTTTTTCGATAATAACTTCATACCTTATGTTTTTGGTGAAAGTCAGACCTGATAAGGTTTGACGTATTCGATTCATAAAAGGATGTATATTGAATGATTTACTGTCAATCTTAATTTTTCCTGCTTCAACTTTAGAAAAATCCAAGATATCGTTAATCAGATATAATAATCTATTCGTACTATCAATGATATGTTCAAGGTATTCAATCTGAACCTCATTTAAGGGGCCCATCATTTCATCTAACAATAATTGAGCAAAACCGAGCATCGAATTGATTGGCGTGCGAATCTCATGACTCATCCTGGCCAGGAATTCGCTCTTTGCTTGGGTTGCCTTTATCAGTTCCTGTTCTACTCTCTTTCGTTCTTTGATTTCGCGTTCCAGTTCGCAATTTTTCTGACGCATCTTTTCTTCCATTTCAAACTTGAACAGTGCTATCTCAATGGTTGCCTTCAGTTCCCTTTCTCGAACAGGTTTGATAAGATAACCATATGGAAAAGTGCGTTTAACATCCGCCAGTAGTTGATCGTCATCATATGCAGTCAAATAGACCAATGGCAGGCAAATTTGATTTTGAATCATACGTGCAGCTTTCACACCATTGATGTCATCTTTCAAGCGGACATCCATAAGTATTAAATTCGGCTGTTCTTTAAGTGCAATATCAACAGCCTCCATTCCCCGATCTGAACAGATTGTCTGATAGCCCCATTTTTCAAACATATGTTTTAGACGATCTCGGGTAAGACCATCATCTTCTACAATCAGCACTCTGCCTTTGCTATGACGCATTTATCTCTCCTATTGTTTTTTGAGTTATCTTTATTTTGGGGAAAGTCAGCCGAAATTCGGTGCCATTATTTCTGACAATTTCCAATGTACCTTCCAATTGCCTGATCAGAATATTAACCAATTGCAAGCCCATGGATTTGGCTTTTTGAACGTCTATTCCAGCGGGTAATCCTTTTCCACTATCATATACCGACAGGGTAAATGCATCATGAGTTTCAAAAAATTTACACTGAATTCTTGGCGAAAATATCAGTTGGTCGTCTTGATGACCTTCTAAGGGAAAAGCATGTTTGTACGCATTTGAAATTATTTCAATATATGCCATGCCACATGGGATGGCTGTTTCGATGTTCAGTTGAATATCTTCAAACTCACTTTGTATATCAATATCTTTTCTGGCATACAAATTTTTTATTTCCCGTGTCAAGTTATCAAGATAATTTTTAAAATCAATGTGAAGAAAGCTGTTTGATGCGTAAAGATCTTCATGAACATAGGCGATGGCCCAGATACGTTCCTTCATTTCATTGAAAACCAATTGAAGCGAGGCATCTTTAATGGATCGGCTTTGCATTTCTATGAGAGAAATAATGACTTCAAGATTGTTTTTTACTCGATGATGGATTTCTCGTACCAGCAATTTTTGCTCTTCGGCGTATTCTTTCAGTTTCGCTGCTGCGGCATTGCGGTCACTGATATCCAGGGAAAAAGCATGATAATAGCGGTTGCCATCATTATCGTTCAGAACCGATACGCGCATAAATACATCAAAGAAAGATCCATCTTTACGTTTTGCCACAAATTCGAATTCACCAGCGCCTTCGTCATTGACATGATCGATTATTTTGTTCAGCATGCTTTGATCAGCACAATGGCTATCTGATAACGTTCCAATTATCTCTTTCAAAGATTCATATCCCCACATGTCAAGGTATGCTTTGTTTGCATAGACAAAGCAGCGATTCTCATCAAGGATATCAAAGCCTGCAAGTGAATTGTTTACCGATTCTGTCAGTAAATGCAATTTTTCCAGTATTTGTTTTCGTTCGGTAATATCTTCATGGCTACCAACCATGTAGATCGCATTTCCATAGTCATCTCTTTCTGCAACACGTCCTCTTGCCCGGATCCATCGATATTCACCTGCTTTTGTTTTCATTCGAAATTCATTCTCATAAAGATCGGGCTTGGTTTCAAGATATTTGTACGAAATATCGAGTGCACGTTCCTTATCATCAGGATAAATCAGATGAAGCCAGTTTTCGTAACTTGCTTCAAATTCATCTGGTTTGTATCCTAACATTGAATAATACCTGGGACTGAAAGTCATTTTGTTGGTCTTGAAATTCCATTTCCAAATACCATCAGTCGTCGCATCAAGAATGCGCTTTAACTCTGCCTCTCTTTTCAGCAATTGTTTTTCGATCATTTTATGTTCAGTAATGTCCTGCAAAGTTCCTGAAACCTGAATAATATCCTGCTTTTCATTACGAATGATTTCTGCAATTTCATGCACATATCGTACACTGCCATCCGATAAAATAATGCGATGTTCGATATCAAATTGCCGATTTTCTTTCAGAGCCCTTTCTCGTTCACAAACAAATGCATCAAAATCATCTGGGTGAATGGTATTTTCGAAATTTTCAATTGTGAGTTCAAATTGCGATTTATGTTGTCCAAAAATGCGATAGACTTCATCAGACCAGACAAGTCGGTTGTCATCCATATACCAGTCCCAGTGCCCTATATGTGCCATTTTCTGAGCATGGTGCAATCGTATTCCTTGTTGAAATAATTTCAATTCAGCTTGTCTGTATTTTGTTACATCTAATGTAACGCCAATAATATGTGTAACACGATTTGTGTGATCTCGCGCAATGGAACGACTCAGGCCCTGAACGTAAATCCACTCCCCGCTTTTTTTCTTCATTCGGACTTCGACCTCATCTTGACATATTTTTCCGGCCATAACATTTGTATAAAATTGTTCTAAAGCGTTAATATCAGAGGGATGGACACGTCCCATCAACCATTCCATGAACAGATTGTATTCAGGAATTTCTTCCTTTTTATATCCAAGCATCTCAGCCCATTGATCACTGTAATAAAGTTCGGGGCCAATGGGCACGTAATGTTCATAAATGCCGACGCCACTAATATTAACTGCTGCAGCGAGTCTGGCTTCACTTGTTTTTAGATTGAACTCACTGCGTTTCAAAGCAGTCACATCGTTGAATGTCAAGACCAACCCATCAACGCGGTTGTCCTGTGTACGAAAGGGAAAGATACGACGAATAAACCATCTGCCATTGTCGGTTTTGACTTCCTTTGCGGACGGTACGAGCGTTTTCATAACCTTTGTCGCATGCGCATGTAATTCATCGTCATGAAAGCGCATAGTCAAATCACTGATGGGTCGGCCAACATCTGAAGGAATCATGTTAAACAGATCTTTTGTCACCGGCGTATACCGCCTGATGGTCATATGATTGTCAAGAAAGACAGTGGCAATTTCTGTGCTGTTTATTAAATTGGCCATATCGTTGTTGGTATTTTCGAGTTCCTGGACTTTTTCTCGCAACTCCGCGTTGACACTTCTTAATTCTTCATTTATGGACTGCAATTCTTCCTTTGATGTTTCCAGCTCTTCATTGGATGACTGCAACTCCTCGTTCATGGACATCATTTCTTCGTTAGAGGCTTTTTGTTCTTCATTAGTAGTTTCTAATTCCTCAATGGTATTTTGTAAGTCCTCTCTTGTGTTAACCAGTTCTGTTTCAAGTTGTTTAACCAAAGATTCATCTATAAAAACATGTTCAACCTGATTGTTCTGATCTGTATCTTGTATTTTACAGTCTTTGAAAGAAATGAGAAAAACTGTTTCCGGCATGTTGTTTTCCTGAATCGGATCGACTGTAAACTGGATCGGATAATAACGATTGTCACGTTTTACACGAATGTCTGTAACCGTGACAGATGCATTGTTCTTTTCGCATTTGTGAACTGCAGAAGTTATTTTTAAACGCAGCCCTTTTTTCAGCATGTTTAAGAGATCCATCACAGGGTCACCCTGAGGTAAGTCCATATATTGTGTTGTTGGCCCGAATAGATTCAGGATTTGAAAACTTTTATTGATCAATACAGCAGCCGGAGCAAACCGCTTCAATAGTTGAGATTTCATAAAGTTCGACACATTTTGCTGAGATACATCCAGGCGGTTAGCTGTTGTAATTCCATGCTTTCTGAAATCATAACTCACTATCGGCATCCGCAACTGTTCATTTCGTTGCGCAATGCAGCGATAAATTCGATATTCTTTGGAAACGATTTTAAACAAATTGCTTTGATAACCGATGGTTTCAGAATTTCCCAGAATTAAAAAACCCTTGTCCTGCAATGAAAAATTAAACAGATGGATAACTTTTTTTTGAATATCAGAATTGAAATAAATCAAGAGGTTACGACAACTTATCATATTGAGATTGGAAAAAGGCGCATCACCAACTAAATCCTGTACTGCAAAAACAACCATTTCCCGAATTGAGGGGATCACATGATATTTATCGTTTTCATGAACAAAATATTTTTCCAAATATTTCGGTTGAATATTGGCGGCAATGGTATCTGGATATTCACCTGAGCGCGCGATTTCGATTGCGTTACCATCAATATCGGTACCAAAAATTTGTGCGTTGGCATGCTTATTTGTTTTTTGAAAAGCCTCGTTAAACAGAATGGCAACTGTGTAGACTTCTTCCCCTGTAGAACAACCAGGCACCCAAATTCTTAAAGGCATTTTAGGAGACATATTTTTCAACATGTCTGGTATTATTTCATTTTTGACGTGTTCCCAGACCTGTTCCTCTCGAAAAAAACTGGTAACACCGATCAAAAAGTCCTTAACAAGAGAATTCATTTCACTGGTATCGTTTTTCAGAATATCGACATAATCAGCGATATGTTTGATATGACGTAAGCCTAACCGACGCATGGTCCGACGAAACAGTGTATTGCGCTTGTAGCATTTAAAATCACGATTCGTATATTTCCGCAGGACTGCCAATACCTGATCCAATTCATCAGTGTCTTCAATTATTTGTTTGCCATTCATGCATGAATGGCTGATAAATTTGACAATTGCTTCCGCCATTTCTGTAATGGAAATAATCAAATCAACCATTCCCGCATCAATTGCGCTTTGGGGCATGCTGCCTTGCTGGTTGGTTTCCGGTAACTGAGCAATGACAAGCCCGCCATGCTCTTTGATATCTTTGATTCCTGTGCTGCCATCTCGCATTGTGCCAGAAAGGATAACGCCAATTGCCTTCTCTTTATGTGAAATAGCCAAAGCGCGAAAAAAGAAATCCACCGGTAAATTCAGGCCACAGGTTTTTGAAATCTCACATGGAAAGAGTTCTCCATTCTGAATAGACAAGTTTCGATTGGGCGGAACAATATATAAATGATTTGGTTCTACGATCATGCGCTTTTCCACCTGGACTGTCGGCATGGTGGTATGTAGGGCAATAATTTCATGCATCAAACTTTTATGAACCGGATTAAGGTGAGGAATGATGACAAAGGCCATGCCGCTATTGGTTGGCATTTCCTGAATAAAATGCTTCAAAGCATCCAGACCATCGGCAGGTGCGCCGATACCCACAATCGCAATTTTAGGTTCATTAAGGTGGATTTGCGAGGATGGATCATTGTCTTTTGATTTTGGTTTGGTCATTGGAGGGCTCCTTTTTGTTCGAAAACGCATGGGCGTATCCAAACAGATATGCGCCCAAAATGCATGTATATCGTTCCCATTCAAATCTATATTTAATCCAGTATGTTAAGCATAAAACATCCTGAATATGTCCTGTTGCATATATTTATGAAACAGGATGAACAAGCAGGTTTGCAATATGTTCTCACGCTTTGGTCACTTTGCGAGGGGATGCATTCTCGGACGATTTGCTTCCAATGATTGGTAAGTCCAAAGCATGGGACGAAAAGCGTAGGCACGTTGCAACATTTTTTATGTTATTACTTGATATTCAAGTTTTTTAGCAAAATAACATGACAGTATAGCTCGTTCCCCATACATTTGTTTCCAAACATAGGTTTGATTCCGGTTATTGTTTGGAGGGCGAACATAAGGTTCATCCCTACATTGGTTTTGCTCATAGACTTGGTTTCGGTTTACCGGTAATTTTGATTACACTCAAATGTAATGTAGAGACGTATCATGCTAAATCTCTACACGACCTTATTTTTTGGGATAATCAACCAAGAAAAATGAGCATGTTATTTTCCGAGCTTTCCTTACTACATAATCAAATAAGTAATTTTTTAATTAAATATATGATACATGATAAAAAATCAAATATTTATTACCCCATTTTTTTTAAATTGTTTTTATTGACAATATCAGAGATAAAAATTAACATATCTAAGGGTGTATATACAATTTGATGTTCAAGTTTTATAACAAGCTACCGCAGCAGCTCGTTTCCAGGATTTTAAGTAGTGCCAGAAAACAAACGTATGTACAAGTTGGGAGAAATGTTTGGCTCAGACCAAACCGAATTTCAACCAATGTCCGAAACCAATGGAGGGGCGAACATAAGATTCGTTCCTACATTCGGTTTTAAACATATAAATATATAAATATTAATTAAAGGACGACAAATGAACAATTTAAAACCCAATACGTCCGCAGGAAAGATTTTAATCATTGAAGATGATGAACAAAATATAAAAGTTTTAACGAACTTGTTACAATCATTTGGTTTTATTGTCGAGGCATCACAAGGCGGTGATCAGGTACTGCCTTTTGTAAAACAAACCTCTCCGGACCTAATTTTGCTGGATATTCTAATGCCTGAAGTCAATGGAATTGATCTCTGCCATCAATTAAAAATGGATGAATTCACCCGTGATATTCCTGTCATTTTTATCAGCGCATTGCATGAAACATCAAAAATACTTCAAGCCTTTACAGCAGGCGGCGTTGATTATATTACAAAACCATTTAATAACAAGGAAGTTGTTGCGCGTGTTCAAACGCATGTTACTCTTAGAAAAACACAGCAGGATCTTGAATTAAAAAATGTGTTACTTCAGCAAACAGATGCAAAATTAGAGAACGTCCTCAAAGAACAATCTGTAATATTGGACAATGTTCCTTTGGGCGTTGCATTTTTAAAAAATCACAAATTTATTTGGTTGAACAGGCAGTGTGAAAAAATTTTCGGCACAACAGTGGATGAATTGATGGGAGCCCGAATTGATACGTATTTTCAATCAAAAAACGAATATTTAGAATACATAGACAGGTCATACCCGATACTGTCTTCAGGAAAAACCTATCATGAAGAATGTCAGTTAAGACGAAACGATAAAACAATTTTTTGGGCAACAACTTCTGTAAAAGCTCTATATACTGATCACGTAGAAAAAGCATCCATATGGATGTTCAAAGATATTTCCAGACGAAAACGTAAAGAACAAATTCTCTTGGAAAGTAAAATAAATTTTGAAGCAATCTTTAATTCATCAACAAATATTATAATTATTCTCGACTTAAAAGGAAATATTGTCAATGCAAATCCGAAAGCCATCGCGGCGTATGGTTATTTAAAAGAAGAATTTATCCAACTGAATGCCTATCAACTGATTCACCCTGATTCACAGGAATCGTTCAAAAAATTCGTGAAAGATGTTTATACAAAAGGCTTTATACGACAGGAGTCAAAAGAAATCCGAAAAGATGGAAGCACCTTTATTGCAGATGTACAGGGGAGCATTGTTGAATACAATGGTAAGCCCCATTATCTGGGAGTATTAAATGATATAACCCAACAAAAACAGATAGAGCAGGAGCTTATTGATGCCCAAAAAGCGTCTGATGCTGCCAACAAAGCCAAGAGTAGTTTTCTGGCAGTCATGTCCCATGAAATCAGGACGCCCATGAATGCCATTATTGGAATGGCAGAACTGACACTGAATACTGATCTGAATACAGAACAGATGGATAATCTTAATATAATCAAAACGTCTTCATATCATCTTTTGAATGTGATTAATGAAATTCTGGATTTCTCAAAAATTGAAGCCAATAAATTAACAATTGAGGAGATTGATTTTGATCTTTATCAACTTCTGGAAAGCGTAATTGGTATTTTTTTGACGCAGGCAAAAGAAAAAGGGCTGTTCCTGTATTTACAAAAATCAGATGCGCTGCCGCAATATATCAAAGGAGATCCCATCAGACTGCGGCAAATATTTGCCAATCTCATCAACAATGCCATTAAATTTACTGTAAATGGTGGCATTATAGTCAAAGCCAGCCAAGAAAATAATTCCTTTCTTGTTTTTTCAGTTACAGATACAGGGAGCGGTATCCCTGAAAACAAGCACCAGCAAATATTTAAAAGTTTTAGTCAGGCCGATTATTCAATTACAAGAACGTATGGTGGTACTGGACTTGGCCTGACCATATGTAAAAAACTGATGGATTTAATGGAAGGAAGTATTTCTGTTTCAAGTCAGTTGGGTGTTGGCAGTACATTTAAATTTAAAATTCCATTACAGCCAGGTGACAAAAATAGTGTCCCTTCTGAAAAATATTCTGACAATTGGGAAAAGTTCAAAACCCATTCCCAATCATTAACAATTCTTCTGGTTGAAGATCATCAAGTAAATGCCAAAATTGCCTTGCGTTGTTTAAAAAAATTGGGATACAATTGTCAAACAGCTTCCAATGGAAAGGAAGCCCTGTCCTTTCTTTCAAAGAATCCAATTGATCTTGTACTTATGGATGTTGAAATGCCTGAAATGAATGGGATTGAAGCCACGCAGCGAATCCGAAAGGGCGAAGCAGGATCAAAAAATGCAAATATCCCCATTATTGCAATGACTGCCCATGCTTTAACTGATTTCAGAGATAAATGCATGAACTGCGGAATGAATGACTTTATATCAAAACCTGTCAATTTTTCTGAATTGGGCATGGTTCTCAATAAATATTGCAATTCCATGACACCAACTTCTCATATTTTACACAAGAAGAACAATGAATCCAACAATGAAGACATATTGAATAAAAAAGAGGCATTAACACGTTTAGAAGGTTGTGAACAAATCTATGACATGATCTGCAGCTCTTTTTTTAATGATATTAAAGATATGCTTGATAATATTCGTCAGGGGATTAACAATAAAAATCATGAACAGGTCCGACATCATGCCCATGCTTTAAATGGATTGTGTGGAAACATTTGTGCAAACACCAGCAAGGCATTTACCCAACAAATAGAATTTTTGGCGAAAGAAGGTGTGAATAATTTTGAACAAATAGAACAATTGTTTGACGCCCTTTTAGCAGAGCTAGAAAAAGTTAAAGAAATATTTGATAATAGCACTAACATCTTGAAAATGGAAATTAATATTTAATAATGAATAACATACTGGATGAACAAAGAAGTGTTGATCTTATTCAACTCCTTTCCATGAAATGCGATCAATCCCCAAAGCAACAACAGCAAATTGGTTCAAAAATTTGAGGTGAAAAATTAAAACTTGTTATCTCGACGCATATGTGTATATGATTGTCCAACATTGGTTTTTTTCTGGCATATATAAAAATTTCAAAAATACAAATAAGGTATTTTCAATAACAATGTATCTGTAATCACATAAACTACTTAAATTATTAAACAATGGATAGAAACATTCATCTAACATTTATTATCATGCTCTCATTGATCGTTTTTGGAGGCGGCATATCCGGTTATATGTTCATCGAACAATGGAGTTTTATGGAAGCTCTTTATATGACAGTCATTACCATTGGTACGGTTGGATATGGTGAGATAAAGCCTATGAGCCAGTTCGGTCAAATATTCACCATGCTTTTGATTCTTACTGGCGTTGGTTTTTTTGCTTACATTGGCTCAACGCTGGTACAATTCACTGTTGATGGTCGGTTAAAAGATATATGGGGGAGACGAAAATTGGACAAACAAATCAGTAAATTTAAAAATCATTATATAATATGCGGCTATGGTCGAATTGGGCGAGTGTTACTTCAGCAACTCATGCCAAAAATTCCAGAAATTGTTATCATAGAGCAAGATCCCAATTTATTGCCAATAATGGAGGAAGATGGTATTATTTATGTCCATGGTTCATCAACAGAGGAAAAAACATTACTCAAGGCCGGTATTAAAAATGCGCATGGTCTTGTTGCTGTTTTGGGTGAGGATACAGACAATGTTTTTCTCGTATTAACTGCACGACAACTTAATCCCAATCTATATATTGTTGCTCGTTCCTGCCAAGAAGCATCAAAAAAAACATTGATCGCTGCAGGTGCTGATCGTGTAGATTCTCCCTATGATGTGGGTGCTGTGAGAATGGCCCAAGCTATTATTCGGCCAACAGTGCTCAATTTTTTAGATTATGCGTTTGCAAGAAAACAACATGATATTCAAATGGAGGAAATTAAGGTTCGTGGAACATCTGGACTTATGGGATGTACATTACAAGAGTCAGGTATTCGCCAGAAATTTAATTTGATTTTAATCGCCATTCAGAAAAAAGATGGACAAATGTTGTTTAATCCATCATCTCAAACCCGTTTGAATGAGGGTGATACTGTTGTCGCATTGGGGCATCCTGATGACCTGACTTCATTTGATCAAACATTAGACCCTAAATAATTATAAGGAAAACAAAATGCTTGATATTAAATTTATTCGTCAAAATGTCGAAAAGATTAATGATGCTATTATCCAACGTGGTGATGCTACAAAAATTGATCTGGATGCTTTAATTCAAACCGATACCAATTATCGCAATATGTTAACTGAAATTGAATCATTACGAAGTAAAAGAAATGACGTTTCCAGTCAGATAGCAAAGATGAAAAAAAATGGAGAGGATGCATCAGCAATTACATTAGAAATGCGAGAAGTCTCGAAACAAATCAAACAAATGGAAAGCAATCTTTCTGAACATGGACATACAATAAAAAATGCACTGCTAGAAATCCCTAATATCCCACATGAATCTGTTCCTAAAGGCATGGATGATTCTCAAAATATAGAACTAAAAAAAGTTGGTGTTCCACCATCTTTTGATTTTTCACCCAAAGCCCATTGGACATTGGGTGAAAATTTAAATATTTTAGACTTTGAAAGAGCATCCAAAATAACAGGCGCGCGTTTTCCTTTATATCTCAAGGAAGGTGCTAGAATGGAAAGAGCTTTAATTCAGTTCATGTTAGATATTCATTCGAAAGAACATGGATATATTGAAACTCTGCCGCCATTTATCGTAAACAGAGCCACTATGACTGGAACTGGACAATTACCAAAATTCAGTGAAGACCTGTTTAAACTTGAAAATATAGACTATTTTCTTATTCCCACTGCTGAAGTTCCAGTCACTAATATTTTTCGTGATGAAATACTGTCTGAGAAAGATTTGCCGAAATACTACACAGCATATACACCTTGTTTCAGGTCGGAGGCTGGTTCTTATGGAAAGGATACAAGGGGATTGATTCGACAACATCAATTTAATAAAGTTGAACTGGTCAAATTCGTTCATCCTGAAACTTCATATAATGAATTGGATAATCTTTTGAAAAATGCTGAAACCATCCTGGAGCGACTTGAATTACCCTATCGTATTGTTAATCTTTGTACCGGGGATTTAGGTTTTTCTGCAGCCAAAACATACGATATTGAGGTTTGGATGCCTGCTCAGAATAAGTATCGTGAAATCTCATCATGCAGTAATTTTGAATCTTTTCAAGCCCGACGGGCCAATATCAGATTCAAAGAAGAAGGAAAAAAAGGTACACAGTTTGTTCATACACTCAATGGTTCAGGCCTGGCTGTGGGTCGAACTTTTGCAGCCATTCTTGAAAATTTTCAAACAGCAGATGGCGAAATTATCATTCCTGATGCCTTACAGCCTTACATGGATGGATTAAAGAAAATTGAGAAAACAGATTAGAAATTTTTCATTGTGATCTACATTATGATTGATAATAAGGAAATACAATTATGGATTTAAATGAGTTCCCCAAAGACATCCGAAATTACATTTTACCACAGGTAAGCGGTGTCTACGAATATCATTGTCTGAATTGTAAAAAAAATTGGGATATTGATCGTCTTTTATATACCTGTCCTTCATGCGGGTATGTCTTGATGATCGAAGATCAACAAGCCCATCGTTTTAAACAATTATCAGATAAACAATGGCACAGGATATTTAATTATAGAAAATTATTGAATATTCAGGGGATAAAAGGTATTTTTCGATACCATGAATTTTTGGGATCCGTATTGCCATTAGATTCTTTGGTGTACCTGGGTGAGGGACATACGCCTTTAATTGAAGCCAATGAAATATTTCAAAAAAAAATGGGGATACGTTTTTATTACAAAAACGATGGACAAAATCCCAGCGCGTCATTTAAAGACAGGGGAATGGCATGTGCATTAAGCTATATAAACCATTTGATAGCTTCAGATAAGCTATCAGAAGTTCTCGCAATTTGTGCATCAACTGGGGATACATCAGCAGCTGCCGCGCTATATGGATCTTATCTTGCTCCTCATATTAAAACAGCCGTTCTTTTGCCACATAAAAAAGTCACACCGCAACAATTGTCGCAACCTTTGGGGAGCGGAGCCAGAGTTTTTGAAATTCCTGGAGTTTTTGATCACTGCATGAAAGTGGTTGAAGCTCTTGCAGACCAGTACCATGTGGCCTTACTAAATTCAAAAAATGCATGGAGAATTCTGGGACAGGAATCATACGCTTATGAAATTTCACAAGATTTTAACTATCAGCTTTCGTCTGTATCTCTGGTTATACCAATTGGTAATGCGGGTAATATTACAGCTGTTATGAATGGATTTATCAAGTTTTTTAATGCAGGTATCATTAAAGATTTACCTCGAATTATTGGTGTTCAATCCAATCATGCAGATCCTGTTTTTCAATATTATCAGGAATCAAATATTCAAAAACGAAAATTTAAAGCCGTAACAGTTAAGCCCAGTGTGGCGCAGGCTGCAATGATTGGCAATCCAGTTTCTATGCCACGTGTAATTGATCGTGTCAATTGTTATAATGAATTGTCTGGTAAGGAAAATGTATTTTGTGTTCAGGTGACAGAACAGCAAATAATGGATTGTCAAATAATTGCCAATAAAAATGGTCATATTGTTTGTACACATGGTGGAGAATGTTTGGCTGGAATGATTGTTGCTATTGATAAAGGTATCATTGATACTCAATATCGTGTGATTCTTGATTCAACAGCCCATGCACTAAAATTTGCAGGCTTTCAGGATCAATATTTTCAGAATACTTTTTTACCGGAATATGAAATTGTTCCTAAAAAAGAACTGCAAAACTATCCACAATTGATTTCTCCAAAAGATACGCCAATACCATCTCCTGGATCTTCATTAGATTCGGATCAATATCAAAAATTTATAGAAAAAACATCTGCGGAAATAGCATCATGTCTTCAACTCAAAAAACGCTAAATTTGATACAAGCCATATTTTTTTTGCTGATAATACCGATATGGGGCTGTCAATCGGTGAACATAGCGCAGAAAAAACAGGCTGAATCGCTAAAAATTCTTGGAGAAGCCTATTTGCGTCAGGGAGATTTCAATTCAGCATTGAGAACCTTGTTTGAAGCTCAGGGCTTGGCACCGCAAGATCCTTATCTTCAAAATGATATGGGCCTGGCCTATCTTGGTAAAAAACGACATGACCTGGCCATTGATCACTTTAAAAAAGCAATTAGAATCAAGCCTCAATACCCAAACGCTATAAACAATCTGGGTATTGCATACCTTGAAAATAAAAATTATCTTAAAGCAATTCAATGCTTTAAAGAAACGCTTAATGATTTGATATATGCCACTCCTCACATTCCACTGGCAAATTTAGGTAGAACCTATCTTGCAATGAAAGATTATGATCAAGCCATATCATTTTATAAACGTTCAATTGAAATGCTTTACGATTTTGCAATTGCGCATCGGGGTTTGGGACAGGCTTATGCCGCAAAACAACAATTCTCGAAGGCCATTTTATCCTTTAAAGAATCAATTCGAATTGCGCCCCGGTTTGCTGAAGCCCACTATGAGCTGGCTCAAATTTTTGTCAGACAACAAAAATATCCTGAAGCAGTCCATCATTATCATCTTGCTATTCGATATGCATCAAATAATAATTTCAAAAGAAAGGTGCAAACAGCTCTTGATCAGATCCAACCTTTTGAGTTAGATTATCAATTCTAATAAGTCTTGATCATTTTCTTGCGATACTCTTTTAACAACTGGAGTCCAAATCTTTAGATGTAGCCTCTAAAAGAAATGGTCGTTCAAAGCCTTCTAATTTATTTCTAAATAAGCAATACAATCAATTATTTATAATATGTAACTACATTAAAATGCCGCAATGCAGAAAATTTGCTTGACACTTTTGCCGCAGTGCGTTATATTAGATTTATCACGGCATCTTGGTGGAACCTGAAAAATAACAGGTGCATTTATAAGTATCGATAAAATGAAGGGGGGTAAATTATGAACATACAATATATGCTTCACAAACGCTTAGCTGAACTTATGGCGTTAAAACAGGTATACCATCAACAATTGACGCCTGTGAACAGCTACATTGAACAATCAATTTTCATGCCATTGAATCATGTAATCGAGTATGTGAAATTGCAGAAAGAATGGATTCATGGATATCGTAAACAAATAGAACAAGAAACAATATCCTTTTGTACAGAACTACATAACACAATGCAATTTACAGTAATGTTATTGTTTTCATATCCTGCTGTTGTTGGATATTCTGGGCCATGTGATATGGGGTCTTTGTGCATATAAGGATATAAAAAAACACATTGATGTATCAAAAATAGATTAGCGTGTTTTAATATTGATGACAAATGTCAATAACCAAATTATATAAAATAAGGAGGAGTTATGATTTCAATAAATACTTTCAAGGAAAATGTTGCAAATTTTTCACGTTCTGCATGGTTGGCATCATTGGGTGCTGTCGCAACAGTAAGTCAGGAAAGTAAACAAATCGTGGAGAAACTTTCTAAGTGGAATGAAAAACTGTCTGTCACTAATTTAAGCGACAAATACGGGCAGGTATTAACCAATATAAAAGAGTCTTTAGGCACTATACTTAATCAAATGCCAATGCCTAAATTTGCAACAGCCTCATAAACGTTGAATCAGCCTGTATTATCAAGGGAGAAACTCAATGGAAAGTATGGCCAGACTCATAAAACGATATGGTAGTCGAAAACTTTATGATACAAAAGAAAGCACTTATGTATCCTTGGAAAAGATTGCATCATGGATTCGTGAAGGTCAAAAGATACGTGTGATAGATAAGAAAACATCTGAGGATTTAACGGGTCAGATTTTGACGCATATTATTTCAGAGGAAGGCCGGCAGGGTAAATCATTTTTATCCATTGATCTTTTGCATGACCTGATTCGTGTTGGCAATAAAACGGTCAGCGATGGCGTAGAACACATTCAGCAAAAAGTGGATAAAGTTGACCGATATGTTCACAAAAAAGTTGATAATTTTGTTCAATCCTCATTAGATCAAATAGGTCCTGTAAGGCGGATGCGCGAAGAAATGGCTGCCTTAAAAAAACGTGTCGAGGAGTTAGAGTGTTCCTTGCAGGCCATTGATCCTGTTATTCATGATAATCATGAGTATTGAAAAAGGACGCATGATGAAATATGTATCTTTAAATTTTCAGATTGGACGATTAATATGGTTAACAGGTTTGGGAATTATATTTGTTATAGGTAAAGAAAGTTTTTTATTTGTAAAAAATTTGAAAAACGTAAAAGATTATTTAGAACAAATACAATACCCACCTGTAATTCTAATGAATGATGTATTGGCAAATATCGCCAAAGTCGCGCCAGATGCATTTGATGGACTAATTGATACTTTTGATAGTATGTTTTTTCCAGAAAGTGGTAGCCTTTGCGCTGAAATCGACTGGGTGACTGAAGCATGTTTACCATTTGAATAAATTTTCCTGTCCGAATGTGACAGGCTAATGTATAACGAGAGGTGTCGAATGCCTGAAAAAGCAGAAAAATTAATTGATGAAATCAAAGAATCCGCAAGCAAGATATGGCTTGCAGGCTTGGGTGCTTTGAGCATGACTGATGGTGAAGGATCTAATTTTTTCAAAAACCTGGTAAAAAAAGGACAGGATTTTGAAAATATGAGTATGGATCAAATTAAAAAAGTCAAAGATATACTCAAAGAAACGCTGAAGGATAGCGTTACAGAACGTGTAAAAGATCATGTTCGTGATACGCGTGCAAAAGCTGAAAATGTTTGGGAAAAGATTGGCGGAAAAATTGAAGGAACAAAAACCATTGCAGAAAGCGTCTGGGAAAAACTTGAAGAGCGTTTTGAAGAACGAATAGCCACTGCTCTTAATCGCTTCGGTGTACCAACAGGAGAAGAAATTACAAAACTTACCAGGCGGGTTGAAGATTTGGCTGATATTGTTGAAAATCTAAAACAATCTCAGAATAATGAATCATCCGAATAACAGAACCTTAATTAAACCAACTTAAAGCACTGATCCAATTGTTTTAGTCTAATGATTTTGGATCATGCTTTAAAGTTGGCTTATGGCTAAACATACAAATTGATACATTCATATTGTTATTAAAGTCCATAATACTTCAAAATAGTTCTTGCGAAAATTCAAAAACAGTAATATAAAAATTCGGTATCTAAATCAAACTGGCCAAAATGAACAAGAATAAAATGAACATTAATCAAGCATAAAAACTAAAAATTATGTGGAGGCGTTCATGGGAATCACCTTTGTACAGAAGAGTGATTTGAACAATCCAAAACCAAATCCAAAAATAGCCCTTGTCTTATCTGGTGGCGCTGTCTCAGGTGGTGCATTCAAACTGGGTGGACTGAATGCCTTGTCGAATTTTATGATTAATAAGAGTATTCGTGATTTTGATATTTATGTGGGTGTGAGTGCGGGTTCTATTCTTTCAATATTTTTGGCCAATGGTGTTCCAACCTCAGAAATATCAAAAAGTATGGGGGGTCGTAAAGGGATGTTGGATCCCATTATGGCTTCTGAGTTCTATTATTTAAACTATAAAGAATTTATTTCAAAACCCTTAATGATGTTTGGTGATCTTGTCACACGATTTCCACTTGCGCTATATCATTTTCTTAAAGCGAATAATGTTTTCAGAGCAGAATTCCGGAGACGCTTACTTATCGCGCTAGCCAATCCAATCTACGAAAATTTTGAATCTATTTTTTCACTGGCAAATGAGGTTGATCTTGACAAACAGCACAATGCTTCAATTCCATGGGGCTATATTCCCAATGGCATATTTAATACAAATAACTTTGAAAAATCAATACGCACAAATCTTGAAAGAAATCGTTTATGTAATGATTTTAAAGAATTATATGAAAAACGTGGCAAACTACTGTATATTGCAGCCACAAAATTAGATACAGCAGAACGGGTTATTTTTGGACATGATGAAATGAACAATGTATCTATTTCTAAAGGCATGCAGGCTTCTATTGCTGTTCCATTATTTTATAAGCCGGTAAGAATAGATGGTTCAGATTATATTGATGGGGGTGTGATCAAAACAGCCAGCATGGATGTTGCAATTGATAAAGGTGCTGATCTTGTTATATGTTACAATCCCTTTCGACCAATTAATTTTGAACTTTACTCTGAACGTGAAAAGCGAAAACATCGTTTGAATATTGCTGATGATGGTCTTTATGCTCTTATAAATCAAGTTTTTCGGACAATGCTTCATACCCGATTAATGCATGGAATGGATTTTTATCGTAAAGATCCCGGTTTTAAAGGTGATATCATATTAATTGAGCCCACAGATTATGACCATAAATTTTTTGACATGAATCCACTGGCATTTTGGGAGCGACGAAAAGCTGCGAAACGTGGTTATGAATCTGTAAAAGAGTCAATCAGCTTAAATTATGAATTACTTCAAAAAATTCTGAAATCTTATAACATAATTACCAGTTGGGAATTTGCGCAAAACCCTGAAGAAATGTATCGTCGCCAACATAAAGATATGTTGAATTAATTCCAACTTTTGTCGGAAGTACATCAATATATGAAAATCATTTCCCCTTATAATCCTCGCCGAGTATATGCAATTTTTTCTTTTGTGATGACAGTGTTTTTAATCATCATGAAACGAAAACGTTTTATGGGGTTCAAACCATTATCTCCAGAAAAATTTAAAGAAACGATTGATCAACTGGGGGTCTGTTTCATCAAATTTGCACAAATACTAGCGACACGTGCTGATTTTTTTCCACCGGAATATCTTCAAAAGCTCAAACAACTTCATGATGAAGTAGACCCCATGGATCCCGTTTCATTCCAAAAATCTTTCAGCAAAGCCTTTGGCAACAATAATCCTTTTTCTCAATTTGAAAAAACACCCATTGCCAGTGCATCAATAGGTCAGGTTCATATGGCCAGCCTTAAAGATCAGACGCAGGTCGCAGTGAAAATTAGACGTTTGGGTATTAAAGAAAAGGTTAAAGCTGATATCAAAATATTACGCCTTCTCAACAGATTTTTCAGCCCCATGTTTTCAAGCTATACGAACAATTCAATAGAAACACTGATATTAGAATTTTCCGAGATGATTCTACTTGAAATAGACCTCCACAATGAACTTGAAAATTTACGAGAATTCTCTACAATTTATGCGAAAGAAGGTATTATTTTCCCAAAAATATATGGTCAATTCAGCAGTGAAACAGCCCTGGTCATGAGCTATGAGTCCGGTGTCCGCTTAAGTGACATGATTCAACGCCCTCAATCGAAAATCGATAAAAATCAATTCAATTTTGAGAGTATCATGGAACAACTGGTTAGATTCTATATAGTTCAAATATTGGTCAAGGGCGTTTTTCATGCAGATCCTCATCCTGGTAATATTTTAATCAATGCTGATGGCAAACTGGTAATGTTAGATTTTGGAATGGTAAAGCGGATTTCCAATGAAACACGTGTGGCTATTATTGAAATGGTAAAAGCTGCATATGAATATGAATTTGAACGATTTATTGCGGCATGCAAAAAACTGGGAATTATTGCCTATGAAGCACCGCAGTCACAAATACAAGAATATGCAAAACGCGTATTTGATATTTTTGGTGATGATAATCTGAATGCTTCAACCATGCAGGATTTGGCATTTGAACTCCTTGGCTCAATGCAGACTTTTCCATTTAAATTGCCTCAGGATATTATTTATGTAATCAGAGCTGGCATTATGATTGAAGGATTAGGGACGACACAAGTTAAAAATTTTAACAGTGTAAAAGATATTTTTCCATTATTAAAAATCTACATCCCACAGGCACTTTTTTTTGAAGAGCAATTGATTCAATCTTTGTTTAAAGAAGTTCAAAACTTTCCATTAATTTTAAAACGCATACGGGATATTTTTTATCATTTAAACGATGGTTCCATGTCCATGAAAGTGTCAAAAGATCAAATGGAATGGGTTGAAAAAGAAGTTCGTGGTTATATAAAACAACTGATTATTGGTTTTCTTCTTATGTTTTTTGGCTCTGCAATGCTAAATTCACTTTTTCTCGGCCATCAATTTTTGGGATGGATCTTATTAATAGCTGGATCTCTAAAAGTTATTTATAGCTTGTGATGTAATCTTACCAGTTTTGTCCTTTTTTGTCACAAATGTCAGCCATGGCATTTTTCCAACGATCAATTTTTCGTTCAGTATTTATTAAGGCTTCAATGATTTCATCACGATTAAACGGTTTTGATATAAAATCATTGGCACCGGCCTTATATGCCTCTAATAGATTATTTGACTGATCCGTTGCTGAAAGCACAATAACCTGAACCATGGGATACTCTTTTCGAATTTTCTTAAGCAAAGTGATACCATCCATTTTGGGCATATGAATATCTGTAATTACAATAAATCCATATTCTTGAGACAAGATTTCCAAAGCATTTTCCCCTGAATGGGCAGATGTTATTTCCCAATCGGAAAGCATACCTTTTAGCAAAGCATGCGCAGTAACGTCGTCATCAACAAATAGAATACGTTTCATTAACCTTTCCTTTTTTGGTTTAAATTAAAATTTGATGAATCACTCCATGTTTTTTATTATTCATATAAATTATTCATGAATTGATCAAGAAAAAAAACTTTTTTGACTTAACTAATTGATTACTGTTGCGAGTAAGTATTGAATATGCTATTAATGTAACTGATGATAAGAATGAATAATCACTATTTTCTTTGAATGAACATAATGTAAAATAAATTTTTCCAAAAATTCAAAAAGCATGGCAATTGTTATTCGAATGCAGTTGTCAAAAAAATAGGGCACGCTTATGCAGCAAAAAAATATCAAAAAAAAAATTAACCAATTAATAACAATAGCGGTCAATAGTATGAATGAAGGAAAGCACGATACCGCTATCAAAATCCTTACAAAAGTAATTGAATTTCGTCAAAGCGATTCAAATCTGTTCTATAATAGAGGCCTTGCCTATTATTGTAAAAAAGATTATGCACATGCCATTGATGATTACTCTCGCGCAATTCGGATTAATCCTAATTTTTACAAAGCCTACAACAATCGTGGCCTGGTGTATTTTGAACAAGGGAATTATGATTGGGCAATAGAAGACTATCATCAGGCACTGAAAATGAACGCGGATTTTGACAAGGCCTATTATAATTTGGGCGTTGCGTATTATCTGAAAGGAGATAACAAAAATACACTCACCTATTTTGCAAAAGCCATTCAACTCAATCCCAATTACGACAAAGCTCATTATAATCTAGGTGTTGCATACCTGGAAAAAGGTGACCATATCACAGCTATTCGTCACTATAGCCGCGCAATAGCTTGCAATAAACAAAATGACCAAGCGTTTTTCAATCGTGGTGTTGCATATTCTAGCATAGGAAAAATTAAAGAAGCATACACGGATTATTCTTCGGCCATCAAAATTAATGATCGTTATTACAAGGCATATAATAATCGAGGCATTATTTTAGCTAAAGCAGGGCAAATACAGCTTGCTCATGCAGATTTTTCGAAAGCAATTGCCTGTCAAAACAAAGATGAAAAGGCTTTTTACAATAGGGGATATGTTAATAAAAAACGTAACCATATTGATGATGCTTTCAAAGATTTTTGTGAGGCCATGAAATTGAATTCCAAAAGTTCCAATGTGAAACATGCCTTTCAAAATTTTACTCAAATGAGTCTTGCAGGAGATCCATCTCGACAACATGTTGGACTTATGTATCAATATCAGGGAGAAAACAAGAAAGATCTCATCAAATTATCAAAGAAGGTCAAACTGGAAGGTGATAAAACCTATGTCGTCTATAATCGCGGATTATTGTATTACTGTCATAATGAAAATAAAGATGCTGCCGTATCATTCTCAAAAGTAATTCAGGCCAATCCAAAAGATGATAGGGCATACAACAATCGTGGAACAGTTTTTTTTAATGCTGATGAAATTGAAGCTGCTTTTAAAGATTTTTCAACAGCGATTACGATTAACCCGGAAAATAGTAAAGCACTATTCAATAGAGGATTGCTGTTGAGTCAAAAAGGTCATTTAAAGGAGGGCATATCCGATTATATGAAAGCATTGAAATCAGACCCCAAAAGTGCGGTGCTTCATTTCAATATTGGATTGGCCTTGTATTACCAGGGCGATCCGGATGCAGCCATTGAGTATTTTTCAAAATCTATTCGATTGAAACCTAACAATGATAAAGCCTACAATAATAGGGGGGTTGCATATTTCAATATGGGTGATATGGATCAGGCATTACGAAACTATGAGAAATCAATTTCTATTAATCCCAAAATTGCCAAATCTTATTACAATCGTGGTCTTGTTCATGCCAAAGAGGGTAATGTAACGCAATCGGTCAATGACTTTTTAATGGCGATGAAATTCCCAAAAGGTATAGAAACTTTCAATATGGGTGTTGTTTATGGTTTTCGACGCAAGAAAGAAAAAATCGCTGAATAAATGATTATAGAAATAATGAACTAAAATAAGGATTTTTTTATGAATACTGTGATGTCTCAATCAATTCGGGAACATCAAGATTTCGCATTCTTACATGAACCTGCTTTTGTTCCAGATAAAGGGAAACATGTTGATCTTAAAAGATATGTTGATCAAATCTGGGAACCAGATTCAGAGAGAATGCCCTTATCTCATGCAGATAAAAGCTCTTATGATGGCATGATCGTATCTGAAAAAGAATATTGGTCAAAATATTATGAAATGTCAGATGTCTCTTTGGAGTGGAATAATGGACGACTGGAGGAAAAACCAATGCCTGACAGAGAATCTTTTGAATTATACTCCTGGTTATGGAGATTGTTAATGGAATACTTTGACACTTTTGATGAAGGCATGTTGATAGGGTTAGAAACTGGTTTCAAACTTAATTTTGATAATCACTCAAGTATTCGAAAACCGGACCTCGCTTTTATTCATAATAATAATCCCAATCAAATGGCACCCTTTGAGAGATCCTATCATGGTTGTTTTGATATCTGTTTTGAATTCTTATCTGATTCTGATAAAGCAGCAGTTGAGAGAGATACTGTTGTAAAAAAACATGAATATGAAAAATTTGGGGTAAAGGAATACTACATACTTGATCGTATTGGGGATGAAACAGCTTTTTATTATTTGGATTCAAAAGGGATGTATCAAACATTAAAACCGGATAAGGATGGTGTCATTCACTCAACAATTTTGAGTCAGTTCAAATTCAGGGAAGAGGATCTATATAATCGCCCCAAAATAATGCACTTGATTAACGATAGTGTCTATCAAAATTTCGTTATGGTTGCGTATCAAAAAGAAAGAAAAGCACGCAAATTATCTGAAAAAAAGACTGAAAAGGCTAAAATTGAAGCTGAAAAGGCCAAAATTGAAGCTGAAAAGGCTAAATTTGAAGCTGAAAAGGCTAAATTTGAAGCTGAAAAGGCTAAATTTGAAGCTGTAAGTGCAAATAAAAAAGCAAAAACAGCAGAATCCTCTGCACAAAAAGAAAAAAGCCGTGCAAATCAAGCTGAATCAAAAATTAAGGATTTAGAACAAGAACTTGCTAAACTTAGAAGACAATTCACACATGAAACTTGAATTCTTTATTGATTTTGTAACTATTTTTTATCAGGCATGATTATTGCCATATTAATTGTTGACCTTTTACTAAAAAAACGATAATTAAGTAATTTGGCTTGAAAGCCAATAATTATTTTTAAGTATTATTTCAGGCCTTGACCTTAAAGTCGTTAGTAAAACGAAAAAATAGCTTTTCAACAAAGTGAAGTGTTGAAGAATTAAATTCAAAATTGTAATATTTACAATTTTAATGAGAAGATGGGAATATATAGATATGGAAGGAATAAGTAGTTGGATAGATGAAAATTATGGCAATTCATCTGAAAAAAAAACAGTATCATATCGTACACTCTGCTTCTGTTTAGCATTTGCAAGTGTTTGGATGTTTCTTTTGGGAATGAGTGTGGGTAGAAATACCTGTCCTGTACGATTTGATACAAAACCGATTATGACGCAGCTTGCGCAATGGATTGAATCAGAAACCTTGAAGCAAAAAGAATACGCACAAATGGTTAACAGCCAGGATAATAAGCTCGAAATTGATTTGGAAGCATTAAAAAACGCGAATATCGATTTGATACCTCATACACATACAAAAAAACAAGCACAAAGCGAATTGAATGTTAAACCTGAGAATAATTTGATAACAAAACGGTCAACCAAAAAAAGAACCAGGGGTACTTTTTCATTATCCACACAAATGGATAAAGCTAAACTATCTGATTATGTTACCTTGCAAACAGCAGCTCTTAAAGATTCACATGCTGCTGTTGAAATGGCAAAAAAACTTAAACGTATGGGCTTTCCCGCTTACACAGCCAGCATTAATCTTCCCAAAAAAGGTTTATGGTATCGTGTGCGAGTAGGTACATTTTCATCCGTTCAAAACGCCAGAAAAATGAAAGACAGCTTGCAAAAAATGAATATTGATTCTATCATTGTTCCATTTGTTCGGGGTGATGATTATAATTTTGCCAATGCAAAAGATCATCTAGTGAATCCAGAATCATGATAAAAGAGGTATTTATGCCAATTACTAATAAAGACATTCAACATATTGCTGAGTTGGCGCGATTAAATCTGGAAACTGAAGAAATCGAAACATTTACACATCAGTTTGGCAATATTCTATCCTACATGGAGAGACTCAATAAGGTTGAGACAGATAATGTTTCACCAATGAGCCATCCCAGTCAGATGATCAATGCTTTTCGTGATGATAAGGTTGTTCAATCAATTTCTACCCAAAAAGCTCTTTCCAATGCACCGGAAAGAGATGAAAACGCTTTTATTGTGCCAAAAATCGTTGGATAATTAACTCAGGAACTTTTATAAATAATTAAGTTCCAAAAAATGTACACGGATATAATTATGAACAAAAGATTGACTTTCTTAGCTTACAATCTCTCAAAAGACATCCGCAATAAACTAAGTGCTCAGCTAAATGGATCCAACCTCGCTTCTACTGATATAAAATTAACTGATATTCATCAAGAAGGCATAGACCCAAAAATTGAGATGAGTCCAGCTGATTTATTACTTTTGGCTGAACAATTCGAGCACAAAAACCAGGAAATACGCGAGTTGGAAACCAAGCTGGATCTATCCTTACGCCGTGTCACTCAAATCAAAAAAGTAAGCAAAAATGCAGATACTGCAAAGAGTCATTTTTTCGCAAATATGAACCATGAAATTCGCACGCCTCTGAATGCTATTATTGGTATGACCGATCTGCTTATCGATACAGACCTAAATTCAGAACAATTGGAATATGCAGAATCAGTCAAATCGGCATCAAAAAGTCTTCACTATTTTGTTAATGACCTTCTGGATTTTTCAAAACTAGAAAAAGAAGAACTTGACCTGGATATGATGGATTTTGATTTTCGTGTTGCTATTGAGGAAATTGTTGATATTTATACTGCACGTACCTTTTCAAAAGGTCTGGACTTTTCCTGCATGATTGATCACCGAATCCCACCCATTTTGCATGGTGATCCTGCGCGACTTCGTCAGATAATTTCTCATCTTGCAGATAATGCGATTAAATTTACTGAAGCCGGTTGGGTCACTATTGATGTCAGGTATGTTCGTGAAATTGATCAATTTGTCGCTATTCGCTTTGAAATTACGGATACAGGAATTGGGATCAATAAGGAAGATTTAGAAAACATACTTACGCCATTCACACAGGGAGATGGTAGTCTAACACGTAAGCACGGTGGCGTAGGTTTAGGATTGACGTTATCTCGACGATTAATTGACTTGATGGATGGAACTTTCGATATTTCGTCAAATAAAGATAGTGGAACGACAATCACTGTGCACCTGACATTTGAAAAGCAAAAAAGCCAAACTGAAAAACCAGGACATTGTGCTGAACTCACTGGTAAACATTTTTTAATTGTTGATGACAATGAAACCAATCGACATGTACTCCGAGAAATGCTAAGATTGTGGTCATGCTCCTATGATGAAAGTGATAGTGGAGAAGGTGCGTTACAAAAGCTTCAATCAACTGATAAAGTATTTGACGCTGTTATTCTTGATATGGAATTACCAGACATGAATGGCTCTGAACTAATCCAAAGAATAAAGGGAGCTCAGTCTTCTCAAAATTTACAAACATTAATGATTACATCTTTAGGACAGCGGGGTGATGCATCACGATTAAAAAATTTAGGTTTATCAGGATATCTTACCCGGCCGATTCGGCATGCTGTCTTACATGATGCATTGGCAGAATTGATTGGTGATACACATCAAACCACTGCAAAAAATGATTCGTTAATTACCAAATATTCTGTTCAGGAAAACAAAAAGCGTCGTATGCGAATCCTTCTCGTTGAAGACAGCATTGTAAACCAACAGATAGCAACAAAAATTATTGAAAAATTGGGTTTTCGTGTAGATGTTACATCCAATGGCGAGGAAGCAATTACAGCATTGGCTGGAGCAGCTTATGATATTGTGTTCATGGATGTACAGATGCCTGTTATGGATGGCATTGAAGCAACACGACACATTCGATTAGGAACACGAAAAACAAAAAATCCTGATATTCCCATTATTGCAATGACTGCTCATACGCTTCCGGGAATACAAAAACAATTTAATGAAGTCGGCATGAACGCGACCATTCTTAAACCCATTCATCCTGATGAAATTCTGAGTTGTATCAAAAATCATGGCAATCCATCGCCTGAAAAAAAGGGAAAAAATCAAGAATCTGTAGATAATAATCGCCTTAAATTAGAACAACATAAAGAAAAACATGATATTCAAACTGAAACTGAAAGCGATATAAAAAGTTCAAGTATCTATGACCGAGGAGCACTACTGAAACGTTTGGATGGTGATGAAGAACTATTACAAGAAATAATTGCAGATTTTCTTAACGATATTCCTGAGTTAAACGAAACGCTTAAAATGGCTATTGATCAGAAGGATCATAAAACCATTGCATTTATTGCATTTACAATAAAAGAAGGTGCGGCAGATATTTCATCAACACCTGTTGTGGAAATATGCGATCAGCTTGAAAGTGCAGCGAAAACCCAAAATATCGACACAGTAAAATCACTTTATAAATCTTTTGAAAAACTGATTCAGCAATTAAAAGCATCTTTTTTGCCCCAAAAACCTGAAAAGGCTTATAAAATACTGGTTGTAGAAGATGAACCTACCAATCAAAAGCTCATGGAGCAGATTCTAAAAAAGAAAAATTATTCATTTAAAATTGTTGAAAATGGAAATCTTGCAATTGAGTCAATGAAGCAACAGTATTTTGATCTAATATTTATGGATATTCAATTACCAGGTATGGATGGTATGGAAGTGACACAACGTATTCGATATATTGAACCAGATATTATCAATCCTGATGCTCCTGTTATTGCGGTGTCAGCCCATGCCCTCAAAGATGATAAAATGCTTTTTAGTTCATCAGAAATGGATGATTTTATTGAAAAGCCTATTCAACAGGAACTACTATATAAAAAAATAGAGTATTATATGAATAAAGAACATATCAAAAAAACAACTGTCAAATTTGATCGTGAAGAACTGATGGATCGTATTGGAAATGATCAAACAATTTATGAAAGCACTGTTCGTTTTTTCAAGACACATGTTACTGACTTATTAGCGCAGATTAAAATCGCAGTTGATGAAAAAAATGTAGAGGAAGTCAGCAATATAGCACATACACTTAAAGGTGTTACTGCAAACATGTCTGCAAAACAAATGTCTGAAACAGCATTGGAACTGGAAAATGCAGGCAAAGAAGATCAAATGGATCAGGCAGCTACAATTCTAGAGCAGCTTAACGCGCAATTCAAAGCTGTTCAGGAATGTTTTTAGCAGGAGATCCACATGAGTTTAAAACGTTTAACATTTCTGAAACCATACCAAACTGAAACCAGTCCATGCAAGATAAAAATGTCCTCCAATGAAAACCCTTTTGATTTGTCAACAGCATTAAAGGAAAAAGTTCTGAATAATTTGGCGAGTGTATCATTTGGTAGATATCCGGACCCTACATCCAGGCAGCTAAAAAGAATGATAGCTCAACGAATGGAGGTTTCCCCTGATCAGATTGTACTGGGTAATGGCTCTGATGAACTGATTCAACTGTTAACAGTTATTGCCGCTAAGCAAAACCAATTGGTTATGTATCCGACACCTACCTTTCCAATGTATCAGGTAGCTGCTGATATTGTAGGTAGACCAAAATTTGAGGTTCCACTAAATAAGGATTTTGAACTTGATTTTAATCCAATTTCTAAAAAACAGCTTCAGAATACAGGCATTGCTTTTTTTGCACGTCCAAATAATCCAACAGGAAATTCCTTCTCTATGGATCAAATAAAATGGATTGCGAACCAGGGAATTTTTACTGTTATTGATGAAGCATATATTGATTTTTCCCAAAAGCCACATTGTATTGACATGGCAATCGAAAGCGATCACATTGTTGTATTACGTACCCTTTCTAAGATTGGTTTGGCCGGAATTCGTTTGGGCATTTTAATCGCACGATCAGATATTGCACGTACAATTGATTCTGCTAGAATGCCATTCAACATTACCTATCCAACACAGATTATCGCAGAAACAGTTCTTTCAGAGGGTATATCTGAAATTCATAATCAGATTAGCACAATCATTTCTGAGCGCCAACGTTTGTTTGATGCGCTCAACTTATATCCAAACATTCAGATTATTCCCTCTGATGCCAACTTTCTCTTTGTTCAAGTTGAAAATGCAGATCAGATTCATCAGAATTTAATTGCAAAAGGGATTCTTGTTCGCAATATGAGTAAATATGCTTCATTAAATAATTACCTGCGGATTTCAGTCGGAACACCTCAGGAAAATGATATTTTTTTAAAAACCTTTAGTAGCCTTTATTCATAGTCGTCAAAAAGGAAAGAGTCCATGCTTAATCATTTTTTGATCATATTCAGTTTAATCTTTATTCTGAGTGTTCAAAGCGCTTCAGGCATTGGCACAGTCGAACAGCTTCGCTCTACAAGTCATGAAATCAATCAACCTTCAACAAATACCCAGATTCATGTAACATGGCAAATACCAACTGGATATACTAAGGTGAATGGCTATTATTATTTATTTGACAATAATTCAAAACATACATTCACGGACATAAATACATCAGGCATTCCTTTTGGGAATTATTACGATACGAGCAGTACAAACTATACCAATGTTGATGATAAAGCCTACTATTTCCATATTGCAGCTGAAGATACTTTGGAAAATATTGGACCAACTTCCACATTGGGACCATTCAGAATAGATACCATTGCCCCGAAAAATGTTTTGGTAGACGCCAGGGATGTTATTTTTAATGATGCGCTAACATTGACATTAGGTGCAACTGGTGCACGAGAAATGTATATTAGCAATATTGCTTATGGAGCAGCCGGGGTTTGGGAACCTTATGATACAAGCCGTCAATGGATCGTTACACCGGACCGAGGTATAAAAACAATATATGTTCAATTTCGAGATGAGGCTGGTAATATTTCCAAGCGTTCAACGACAACGCGCGTTGCATACCAGAAGATACCACTTCATGAAGGTTGGAACCTGATTAGCTTTTCAACAGACCGATGTTTTTATGTGGGATCAAAGCCCGATATTTCCTGGATTGATGAACTTGTTTACGAGCAGGTAACAAATATTGGCAAAGTATTTGATAGCATCTCCAATTCTTTCTCAATTGTCCATGGATTTGATAATGAACCACGAACTTACAACCCACTTAATCCAATCGCGACGACCATGAGATACATTGCACCTGGATATGGTTATTGGATTAAAGTCAAAGAAACTGCGCCGTTTGATGGTGATGGGTATATTTATCTGGAAATTGGCGGAGAAGTTCTTGATAACAACTATGCAATTCCACTTAATCCTGGATGGAATCTTATAGGTTATACTGGTAATGATATCCGCTACACTGGATCAATTCCTGAAGTATCTTTTCCAGACAATCCTGGAAAAACACCTGTAACAAATTTGCTTGATGATGTATTTTTCTCAATTCATGATAATCTTTCAATCGTTCAAGGATTTGATACAGAACCACGTGCCTTAAATCCGGAAAATGAAATAACCAGTAACATGAAATATGTAGGACCTGGCTATGGATACTGGATAAAAATAAAAGAAAACAGTCAAAATGTGAACCTGGACTGGAATGCATCTGAATAAAGATTTCGTTCTCAGTGATTATTATGGCAACAATTCTGAATTCATTATGAATGGAGTAAGCATCTCATTCATAATCACTTTTTACTACTTTACTTACATATCGTTATATTTCATCCCAATACATAACAAATTGAAATATTATCGGTTGAATAAATATGCAAAGTGTGGCATAAGGATGCAATAATTTAAGTCGTATTCATGCGATAATTATTTAAGGAGGGTAATATAAATTAATGGCCAACAAAACGCCTAAAAACAAGAAGAATATTTCTCAGCCACAAAACAATCAAAAATTGTATAAAGAATTGTCTCCATCGGAAGCGAATGACATAGCTCTTCCAGATATTCAGCCCATATTACCATTATTTGACGTGGCATTATTCCCCCAAATGGTTTTACCACTGATTGTAATGCAGAAAGATTCGGTGCAGCTGGTTGAAGATGCTATGAATAATGATCGGGTTATCGGATTTATGGTCGCAAAAAAACAAGAAATCCAGGAAAAGTATAGTTCAACAGACATTTATAATATTGGCACAAGTGCAGTTGTTCTCAAGATGGCTCAAACCAAAGAAGGTACACAATTACTGGTTCAAGGAAATCAACGTATTCAAATCGCCAAATATGCTCAATATAAGCCCTATATGAAAGCTGAGGTCATCAAGATTGTTGAAGATGACACGCTAGATTTAGAAATTAAAGGAATGATGAGCGGTTTAATAACTGTATTCAGTAGAATTGTTGAAATTTCTCCGGTACTTCCCAAAGAATTTGCTGCTATATCGCAAACAATCGCTGAACCGGGAACATTGGTAGATATGATCATATCTACAGTTCCTTGCCCTATTGAAGATAAACAAAAAATTTTGGAAACTTTTGATATTCGCAAACGATTACATGAAGCAATGCGGATTATTAACGAACAACTCGAAATTGCAAAACTAGGAGATAAAATTCAACGTCAAGCAAAAGGGGATATAGATAAGTACCAGCGCGACTATTTTCTAAGACAGCAATTAAAGGCTATTAAACAGGAATTGGGTGAAACAGAACAAGAGAATGTAGAAATTCAAGAATACCGCTCAAAAATTGATAAGATAAAAATGCCCGAAGAAGCTAAAAAAGAAGCTGACCGAGAATTGGCAAGGCTTGAACGAATGCATTCCTCCTCATCAGAGTATACAGTATCTTCGACATATCTGGACTGGCTTATTAGTTTACCCTGGTATGTTTCAAGCACGGACAACCTGAATGTAAGTAAAGCTCAAAAAATACTTGATCAAGATCATTATGGACTGGATAAAGCAAAAAAGCGAATTATTGAGTATCTTGCTGTTCGAAAACTGAAAAAAGATTCTAAAGGACCCATACTTTGCTTTGTTGGTCCCCCAGGCACTGGTAAAACATCCTTAGGACGTTCTATTGCTCGCGCATTGGGACGAAAATTTTATCGGATCTCTTTGGGCGGTGTTCGGGATGAAGCTGAAATTCGCGGTCATCGTCGTACCTATGTAGGAGCACTTCCTGGGCGCATAATACAAGGGATTCGCAGGGTCGAAACCAATAATCCGGTTTTTATGCTGGATGAAATTGACAAGATTGGTACAGATTTTCGGGGTGATCCATCAGCTGCTTTACTGGAAGTTTTAGATCCTGAACAGAATCAAAATTTTTCAGATCACTATCTGGATGTTTGTTTTGATTTAAGTAAAGTAATGTTTATTACAACCGCCAATATTTTGGACACAATCCCATCAGCTTTGAAAGACCGGATGGAAATTATTCGCCTGTCCGGTTATATGCTGGATGAAAAACTGAAAATTGCTGAAAAGTATTTAATTCCCCGCCAACGAAATGAAAATGGCCTGGAAAAAAAGCATATTCGTTTTACACCTGCTGCCATAAAAAGAATTATTACCAGTTACACACATGAAGCTGGACTTAGAAATCTTGAAAGGGAGCTGGCAGCAGTTTGTCGAGGGGTTGCAACCAAAGTTGCAACAAATGAAAAGAACGTTTCAACAATTAGAATTGGTTCAGTTTATGAATATCTAGGGCCTATAAAGCATTCCCCCGAACTGGCATCACAAAAGCTTGTTCCTGGAGTATGCACAGGAATGGCATGGACTGAGGCTGGCGGTGATATCTTGTTTATCGAAGCCATCAAGATGAAAGGATCGAACAAACTTCAACTTACTGGCAAACTGGGTGATGTGATGAAAGAATCCGCAAACTCTGCTTTAAGTTTTGTGAGAGCGAATGCTGCTTACTTTAATATTGATGAGGCTGTATTTGAAAAACATGACATTCACATTCATGTGCCTGCAGGCGCAACCCCAAAAGATGGTCCCTCAGCGGGTGTTACAATTTTAACATCCCTTGTTTCTTTATTTACAGAAACCACTGTCCCACATAATCTGGCGATGACAGGTGAAATCACGCTTCGTGGACAGGTCTTGCAGGTCGGAGGAATTAAGGAAAAAGTTTTAGCAGCATACAGGGCTGGCATTAAAACGATTATTATTCCGAAAGATAATCAAAAAGATATGGAAGACATTCCAGTAAAGATTCAAAACGCGATTACATTTCAATTTGTTGATGATATGATGCAGGTTTTAAAAATCGCCTTAAAAAATTAAGCAAACAGTCAGTAAGCGTGATAAAATTTTTTAATTTTTTCGATATGTTATTTGGTTATTTGATAAACGTATCTACTATTCTCTGAATTTCACCACTTTTTTTCATTTTGTAAATTTCAATATCAAACTTGATCGAAAAATCTTTTTTAAAAGGATAATTCTTATCAGCATCAATGTCTGTATAACCTAGAAAGCCCTCATTACTTGAAATAACTACAGCCTCTCTTAATAAAACTTTCGTATTCTTATCATATATCTGATACTCCCCTGTCTCTTCCATCTGTTTAACATACCATGCAAAAGGGGTGCTTGAGGTAACAGTGCAGTCTGCTCTTTCCGCCAAAAGATAGGGGATAATAGTTTTAACATTATTTAGAAGATGTAGCTTGATCTTACCCTCTTCTACCATTTTTGCAAATTTTTCACCCGCTCGCCCATCACCTCGCCACATAACAAATTTTAGGCCAATGTAGTCATCAGGGTAATTTTTTCGAGGCTTTGTTAAGACTTTTTCATTACATACCACGACATCATGCTGAGTAAACAAAGGTAATGAATATGGCCATATATAAGGTCGTTTTGGTTCCGATACTGTCAACCAATCATGTGCGTGAAAATAGGGGGGGAGTATCGCAAAGGCAGTACCATTTTCAGCGGCTTTTTTCGCCCTTGCCCAGGGAACAATCTTGAATGAAACATGATAATCCGGCATATTGGCAATCGCCTTTTTTACTATTTCTATGTAAACGCCAGTTAATTCGCCCTTTGCATTTTTGAAGGCTAAAGGAGGAAGGACATCATAAGTATAGATATCTACTTTCTGGGAGGCGAAAGTAGGAGTAGATATTATAAAATTAATGATTACAAATAAAATATACGTTTTTATCTTATGCATTATATTCCTCTTAAAGCGTTTCCTGTGGACAGGGATATGCCCGAAGGCATGAAAGACTTTAATAAACTATTTTGATCGACCACAGCAATGTTTATATTTTTTCCCACTGCCACATAAACATGGATCATTTCTATGGATCTGTTCTGTCACAAGAGGCTCTGGTATTTTAACAAATTCGTAACTGATCGCTAATAAAACCAACAGCACTGAAATTAATTGTCGTCCACCATTTGTCAACATAAAAACCCAGAATTCTCTCATTTTTCCTAAAAAAGAATCAATTATCAGCCCCTTTTCTGCTTGAGAAATCAAATGGAATGGGTGATCCACAACAATAGGAACAATCAGCAATACTGAACCAAGTCCCATTGAAATCATTCGATGTTTCATTGAAAGCCCTGGCCATGCCAGGAGAAGAGATAAGATAATAATGGGATGACTGTATAATGTGCTAGCATGAATACTGTAACTGACATCTCGCCAGTTACCGGTTTTACCAAATTCATCTGTAAATGGTCTTAAAATAGAAATATGGACCGATATCTCACGAGATAATCCTTGTTCCTCATAGGTCAAGGTATGGAGGACATAGTCTGAATGAAACCATTGAATTTGCTTTTTAATAAATGGCAATACAGTTTGAACATAGCTCGGTCCAACATAAACAAAAAGTATTGTTATCATGCTGCATGATAGGATTAGACGAAAGGCAAACCCTGTTATTACAAAACGTTTCTTTTCTGTTTTGGGTGCCACAAAGATCTCTCCAGTAACAAAGGTGATTTATTTAATACATAAAGGACATGGATGCTGTCTGTAAGGCTGACAAAATAAGAGAATCCAATAAATAAAGAAGTAACAAGACAAAAAGAGGTGTCAAATCAAAATCGCCATAATTAAGCGGTAAGCGGGAACGGAAATAATTGAGTGTAGGATCGGTGGCCTTGTCTATAAAGTGAACTATAGGATTGTATGGATCTGCATTAAAAAAAGAGATAATTGTTTTGCCTATAAATATGATAATCATTATCCATAAAATGGAATGACTTATTCCGGCCAGAGCACTTAACAAATATGCAAATATTTGGGTTCCATGAAATGCCTGATGGCCCATCAATGATGCAGCTAATCCACCAACAATATTTACAGTGAGCTCATCAACTGTATATATGACAAAAATGATAATAATAGGTGAAAAATCAATTCCACCAAAATCTAGAGGGATTAACTGACGCACACGATTAAAAACAGGATCAGTAATGCGATACAAAAATTGTACTGCAGGATGGTAAGGATCTGGATTCAGCCATGACAAAACAGCACGAATAATAATACACCAAAGATATATCATTAATCCAAGATGGATAAATGTTGCCAATGCTCTTAACAAACTTCCGATAATCGTTTCCATGATAATATCCTTTCTGCACATTGAAGTGCATTTAGAAATCATTTTGTATTTTTTTTGGAACAGGACTTATGTACAACCTGTAAATAACAAACATTTTTTTAATACAACGATTCTCGCATATTCGTCAAGAGGAATTCGACAGCTATTTGTTAACATGCTTCAATGCAAGCATAGCAGCACCATAGGCACCACTTATTTGTGGATCAAGAGGAAAATCGGCCAAAGGTAAACCAATTGAGCGTTGCATAGCTTTTACAACACCCCAATTTTTTGCAACACCACCTGTAAAGACAACTTCAGGAACAATGCCGACACTTCTGGCCAGACTTGATGCCCGATTGGCCAAAGCAGTGTGAAGGCCACAAATAATATCCGGCGTTTCTTTTCCTTCATTGATTAAGGAAATAACTTCTGATTCTGCAAAAATTACACATTGGTTGGATATGTGAAGTTTTTCTTTGGCCTGATCATGCAAATCGCCCATTTGATCAATGGAAATTTCAAGGGCTTCAGCCATGACTTCCAAAAAACGTCCAGTGCCGGATGCACATTTATCGTTATATACATATTGACTGACCTGTCCCTGATCAGAAATCTTGATCACTTTTGCATCCTGCCCACCAATATCTATCAATGTGCGTGCTTCAGGTATCAGCGCAAATACACCCTGGGCATGGCAGGTAATTTCAGACTCAGTATGATTGGCAAAGGGTATACGATTTTTTCCATAGCCAGTTCCAACGATATAGTCAATTTCAGATAATGTCAGTCCAGCTTGATTGAGTGCTTGTGAAAAAACTGATTCAGCTGATTTTTCAGGACTGGATACACATCGTATCACCGCTTTTGTCACAATGGCATCTTCATTTAATATGACCATTTTAGCAGTTAACGAACCAATATCACACCCGGCGGCTATCATCTTTGTCTCCTTATTCTTTGAATGGATAACGCGCTATTTTATACTTTTCATACAATTTTTTTATTTGACCATTTTTCAACAAAACATAAAAATTCTTATCCCAAATGGCCATCAATTGTTTACCCCGATCATTTTTCGTAAATGCCAGATACAAGTTTAACTGCAACAATTGTTCAATACGATAGTTTTGAATATCAAAGCCAATTTTTTCTAATTTATCTTTTTTCTTCAGTTCGTTTTTAATTTCAACAAGCGCGTCCAATAAAACATCAATTCTGTTTTTTTGAAGCATGGCCAGAGCGGAATCCCTTGAATTGAGTTCATCAATATTCATCTTGATATCAATATATTGATCATAATCATATCCTCGAACCCAGCCCACTGTTTTATGGGTAAGACTCTGAACACCTTTCCAATCAGGAAATTTGTCTTTTTGAAATAAAGCTGATACAATATCTGCATCAAAATGCCATTTGGGATACACTACAAACGTTTCTTCATCAATATATGATGCCACCCAGGCATCTGCTTTATTCACTTTAACCATGTGTACCGATCTTGCGTAAGGGACAATTCTGATTTTCAATTGAATATTGTCCATTTCGTATACTTTACGAATAATATCCCAGTAAAGACCGGTGCCATCTTTGTTGGTATTATCTTCCCATGCTTCCGATGCCACAGTAATGACTTTTAATTCATCACAAATACCCCAGTTTGCAAGAAAAAGAAAAAATACTACAGTTATGAATGCTATTATACGCTGCATAATGCCCTCCATTTTTATAAAATTAATAGATTGTTACCCCACCATAGAAAATGACGTACCCCAGAATAAAACAATAGTCAATCACTTATTTGAAATTTTATCATGGGCAAAAATAGCAGCTCCAATTGCTCCAGCAAGTTGGGGATCAGATTTGCGAATTCTTTTTATACGTTGACCAAGAATTTTTTCCATCACTGATAAAACGCCCTGGTTTTTTGCAACGCCACCTGTCATCGAAATATCTTTTTCAGGCTTGATACTGCGAACCAAAATAGAAACGCGATTTGCCATAGCGGCATTGATTCCAGCGCCAATATCTTCAGGAGCAAAACCATCATTAATGTGCTTGATAACATCTGCTTGCGCCCAAACAGTACAGGTTGATGCAAATGTAATTGGGGAGTGAGATTTTTGTGTCATACTCCCCAATTCTGAAATATCAATATTGAGTACCTGTGCCATAACTTCAAGGAATCGACCGGTACCAGATGCACATTTATCGTTGGTCAGGAAGTTTTGTACATGCGCATTTTTATCGATCCTCATAATTTTACAATCCTGACCGCCAATATCGATAATGGTCTTTACAGAAGGCATTAACCATTTTGCACCTTTGGCATGACAGGCAATTTCAGACATAATATGATGAACAAATGGAATTTGATTGCGACCATACCCAGTGCCTACGCATAGTTTAATGTCCGATTGAGACAGACCGCACTGAGATAAGGCTTCAGACATGACATTGTCAGCAGACTGCTGTGGCTTTGCCCGGGAACGAACCATTGCGCTGGCTATTATTTTTTTATCTTTCATTATCACCGCCTTTGCGGTTAATGAGCCAACATCGCACCCTGCAACAATTTTCATGATGACCTCCTGATTTATTTATTAAAATTTATACCGAACATTCGTTTTAAATTAATATATGAATAACTCAGGAAAATGTCAAGAATAATAAATGAATTATATTTACTCGAAAAAGTTAAAGAAGGGAGCTCGAAAAATAACTGTCCCAATCCGACAAGTCAGACATATCTGACAAGTCGGACTGACGCAAATGTTTCAATTATTTTCAGAACCTTCCTAACTGTATGTAAGTTAGTAATATAAAAAAATGCCAAAAATTAATAAAAATACAAAGAATTTTAAAATTTTAATGATGAAGATACTGAGCGGTCTCTATTAAAGCTGTCCGCATATAAATATCCGGATAAACCAT
>Ga0272440_1000041_pt1 | contig 109413 bp, 31 predicted proteins | sample SSMMMBAug17_FD_192440 | JGI IMG/M metagenome (GOLD analysis project Ga0272440, IMG submission 192440) | Marine sediment archaeal communities from Little Sippewissett salt marsh, Falmouth, MA, United States - SSM-MMB-Aug17 | ecosystem: Environmental > Aquatic > Marine > Wetlands > Sediment ... | reverse complement strand
GAGGTGAATAGCCATCTTGTTTGATCCATTTTGTTAGAATGTTGTCAACATCATCCAGTTGATTCATATGCTGAGAATGCAGCGCACTAAAATAGTAATATTCTGATGTCCCCGGAATCAGTTGCTGAAGTTCTTTTTCCCGCTTTTCAGCCAGGCTGAAATCTTCAATAAAGCCAATTTCATGAGCATTGATCTGGCTGATCCATAATGAAATAACAAAAATTGTGAATAATCGGGTTAAGGACATAGTGTTTTTACTCCTTTAATGATTTAAGGTGATTTCCGAAAATATACTCATTTTTTTATTCTAATTAGTATTATACGCAAATAATTAAGAATAATTGTGGAGGAGTATAAAAAAATTTTGATGATAACCGCACAAGATGTTATATCCCTGATTCCAGAGGGGGTGAGTGGAAAAATCCGGACACCCTCAAATTGATTCAAAATTTTGTCTCTATTTTTTTTCACTCCCCCTCAAATCAATTCAATTTTTTGCGTATATTATATTTTAAAACCCGGAAACAGGCTATCCTGAAAATATTGTAATAATTTTCAACGAAAAAAATTACCTTTTTTGTTAATTAATCAAAAGGAGTATCTATGCCTCAAAAAAAATTTTTTGTTTTGTTATTCTTTTCAGTGACAGTGACATTCATTTTTTATCCCTCTTGCTCCCATGCTTTAGGACCACCAGCCAGAATATATGGGAACATTGTTGTTAATAACACAGTGTTAACCCAGGACAATGACGATGGCTATTCCATTGTTATCACACAATCGGATGGCAGCCATTATTCACCAGTAATTATGGATAATGATGGGCTGACAGAAACCTTTTATATCATAGATTTAGATGTTGAATCGCCAGATAAACCTGATGCTGGCGATACTGCTGTTATTCATGTATATCGAAAAGGAGAAGAGCTGACAGTTATTTCTCCCCTGAATGGTGAATTTACAGTAGGTGCTATGGGGGATCTTACTCAAATTGATATCAAGGTTAATGCAACGTTGAGCGGTTTTCGACAATCGTTTGTAGGCGGTCAGACAGGTTCAAAAGAACAAAAATTAAAAATGGGCGGTGGCAACTCTTTATCCAAAGATGTTGAAATCCGCTATTAATCGTATTTTTTATAAATTGATTGAGGAGGAATAATGAGAAAAAAATGTTTATCCCTGTTCGTATTCGTTTTGTTTGCGATCAATGCTTATGCATCTTATTTACCGCCATCACCACCGGCGAATGTCAGCGGTTATGTTGTGGTAAATGGTTATCGTGTATCCTGGCTTTCAGATAATGGATACGCTATTGTTGTTACACGCGATGATAGTACGCCGCTTGACCCTGCTGTTATTGATGACAATGGGTTGAGCCGGGAGAATCGATTTTTATTGACCATTCCTGTTGGAAATGAAGGCGTCCAAAAAAATGATACATTAAAGTTACATCTGTATCGAAATGATCAGGAATTATCGATCCTCTCTCCTGTACAGGGGAAATTTATTGTGGGTGGAAATGGTTCTTTCAGTCAAATCAATATTATTGCAGGAAGCAATCCCCCGCCTGTATCCATTTATACTGATGTAACCGATTCTGATGTTTTCAATACCATAAGCCTTAATGCCAATAAATCTTACTTTTTTGGAGATCAGATTGCTTCTGTTACATGGGAACAAACCAGTGGGCCTACGATTTCTCTTTCGGATATTCATTCTGAAAGTCCCACATTTTCCATTCCCGGAACAGTAATAAAAGATCAGACCTTGGAATTTAAACTGACATTAGAAGATTACAAGGGACAAAATTATTCAGATACGTTTATTATATCAGCAACTGCCATAAAAAACCGAATTGACAGCAGTGGATTGCCATATTCAGAAAATTTTTCCAGTGCATTGTTCAAAGATCAAACAAAAACCACTATGGACTGGTCTGTCACTGAATATAAAGGCATTCTGTTAAAGCCAGCTATTCGCCAGAATGCATTTTCTCCAGACACGACTATTGGAAAAGAGATCAGCATGCTGACAGATAACACTTTTTCGATGTGTGTCGCAGACATTGATGGTGATGGAGATAACGATCTCATTGTTGGAAATAAATTAGAAACCAATCTCTTATACCTGAATAATGGTGGGGCAGAACCATTTAAAAATGTCGTGGGAACGGCCATTTCAAATGATCGTTTTGAAAGTTTTTCAATGGATACTGGTGATATTGATGGCGATGGGGATATTGACTTGATCGCAGCCGGAGAATCCAATCCTATTCGTATCTATCTCAATAATGGTACATCGGATCCTTTCTTTGGTGTCAATGGTATCAATCTTTCAGATCATTCCTCTTTTACAATTTCACTCAAATTAGTGGATATTAATGGTGACGGCCATCTGGATGTTATTTCCGGAAATATTGGCGAAGAAAGCAGGCTGTATTTGAATAATGGTACACCCAATCCTTTTGAAAATGTTCAGGCACAACTCCTTTCACCGGTCATTCTTACATTTGCCATTGATGCCGCCGATATAGACAATGATGGCGACATGGATATCATTACTGGCAACTCAAACAACATCAATTATATATACCTGAATAATGGAACATCATCTCCTTTTGAAAATGTGATTCCCATTCAAATTACGTTTGATGAACACGATACTTATGATCTGGCAATAGGCGATATTGATAACAATGGATATGTGGATCTGGTTTTTGCGAACTATTCCCAACCCAATCGTATTTATTTAAACAATGGCGATTTAACTTCCGAAACAAACTGGACAGCCATGAATCTTTCCGATGATGTTTCAAATACTTTTGCCATAGCACTTCATGATGTTGACAATGATGGTGATTTGGATTGTGTTTGTGCTAACGAGGGAGTCAATCGTTTGTATATAAATGATGGATCCAGCACACCTTTTTCATCATCAAACCGAATTGATATCACAGACGATGCTCATATCACCAATGCCATTGTTTTTGAAGACATGGACAATGATGGCGACCCGGATATTATTGCTGGAAATGAAAATCAAACCAATCGACTGTATATCAACAATGGTTTTACAGCAGGAGGGCGGGCCTTTTATTCTGAGAATGCTCGATCAAAAGCACTGGCTTATGGAGATTTTAACAATGATGGCCACTTAGACCTTGTTGTCGCCAATAATGGTATCAATCGAATATATTACAATGATGGAACAACGACCCCATTTCAAGGCGTTACCGGACAAGCGCTTTCATTAGAGGAGTATCCATCATATTCCGTTGCTATTGGCGATGTTGATGGCGACAATGATCTTGATATTGTTTTTGCCAATTATTCTGGCAACAACCGACTTTATCTTAATAATGGCACGGCAAATCCATTTGAGAATGCTATTGGACTGGATATTGGTCAGGAAATGGATCCAACACTTTTTGTGGTTTTGATCGATATTGACAAGGACAATGATCTGGATCTTATAACAGGAAATGATGGTCTCAATCGTCTGTATTTGAACAATGGATCACTGAACCCCTTTTATGGTGCAATGGGATTACCGATATCCAATGATGATGCGATAACAACATCATTGGCAATTGGAGATATCGACAATGATGGTGATCTGGATATTGTTGCTGCAAATGAAGGCTTTTATGCACCGGAAAACCGTCTATATCTTAACGATGGGTCAACAACTCTCTTTTCAAATGTCGAAGGTTTAAACATTTCCAATGATTATGACAATACCAAAGAAGTATTGTTATCAGACATTGATGGTGACAATGATCTGGATGTGATTGCTGCAAATGAAAACGAGGTTAATCGTATCTATCTTAACAATGGAACAGATGACCCATTTGCCAATGTATCTGCTATTGATATTTATTCTGAAAAAAATAATACCAAACACATTATTCTTGCAGACATTGATCATGATGGCGATGAAGATCTGATTTGTTCCAATTATGGTGCGCAAAATCTGATTTATCAAAAAAACAGCCTTACTGCACCATTTTTTGATGAGGCCATTCCGATGGGCGCAACAGATCATCAAACAATTGCCATGGCTGTTTTTGATGCAGATAGTGATGGCGACTTTGATCTTGTTGAAGCCAATGATGCCCGACCCAATATTTATTTTGCCAATAATGGAAATGCGCAATCATTAATTGTCAACACCCAGCCTCAGCCGAATCCTTACTTATATATTGTCAGGGGCGCAGCTGTTTCATTAGAAATTGATGACATTGATACGGGAAGCATACCTGAAGCGGTCTTAACGGCTGACACCACATTAACGCCCAATACCTGGATTGATTTTTATCTAAGCAATACAGGCGGAGATCAATATTTCAAAGTTCAGCCCGGAAAAAATTTTGTGTTTCCCACCAGTGGTTCTGATTTACGATGGAAGGCTCAATTTTATACCTTATGCCCAACGCAATCTCCTCAAATCAATAGTATTCAAATAACCCGCGATTGCGTTGAGATTTCAGAGATTCCGGATCAACGTATGCCTAAAAACAGTTCGATAGATATTCCAGTTACACTAACACATTACGTGGGAACTCTTCAAATAACAACTTCATCATCCAATCAAAACCTTGTGCCAGATACACAGATAACGAAATCCTGCTCAGATGGTGACTGCATGATTCATATAACACCTTATACTGATTTAGTGGGTACTGCCTATATTAATATTTCAGCCAATGATGGTTGCAAAACTGCAACAGATAGTTTTCGTCTGGATGTTTACAATCAACCGCCTGTTTCTCAATCCAATCCAATTGAACTGAGTTGTTCACACGATGACCCTGTTGTTGATATACAATTGGTTGTGACAGATGCCGATAATGATTCTCTTTCCTATTTACAATCCGTAATGCCGCAGCATGGATTTGTTGGCGGAACAGCTCCCAATATTCAGTATGTTGTTCAAGACAGTAGTTTTGTAGGGGTTGATTGTTTTTCATATAAAGTCAGTGATGGTATGGATGAGATACAGATCAACATATGCATTCGTATCAATGATCCTCTCTCATGTTTTCCAGGAACATTGACACTTCATGAAGATGACAGCAATGGCGGCCGTTTGTATTGCAATAAAACACCACCCATTAATTTTTTTACTTTAACACCACCAAAAAAAGGGGTTGTTAATATTACTAACCAATCTGAAGGGCTATTTGTCTATGATGCTTCTTCAGATGAATTTGGAGACGATATTTTTTCATTCTATGTCAAAAAAGACACAGAAAACTCTGCTCCCTGTCCGGTGACCGTAAATATTCTTCCGGTTAATGATGTTCCTTCGTTTCAAAAGGGTGAAAATATTACTTGTAAATCCCATGATAACATCACGTTTCGCAAAACAAATTGGGCAACCAATATCAGTGCCGGCCCTTCAAATGAGTCTGATCAATCCCTGTTTTTCCATGTTTCAGTATCGAATGAATCATTCTTTTTGACATTACCCCAAATAACATCAGATGGCACACTGGAATTTAAACCGGCTTTAAATGTTGCCGGTGTTGTTGATGTTTCTGTTACATTACAGGACGATGGTGGGATATTATATGGCGGTGTGGATACATCAATGCCGCAAACCTTTCAAATAACATTTGAAAAAGTATTCAGCGTACTGAAATTACTGCCAACCTGGTATGGTGAAGTAAAATTGGAAGGTACTGCTTATCGTGAAACAGGCATTCAGGAAACATTTTTTCCAGGATCACCTTTCTGGGAAAAACGTTTTGATATTAATTCTGAAGTCGTCATGACGGTAACCGCAAATCAAAAATGGAAATTTGTGCGATATGCAGGTTCTGGTTTGCCTGCCGATATTTCACCAACAGATTCTGAAATACATCTTCCCATGAATATTGATCGTGAAATTTCGGCTGAATTTGTTCCTATGTACGAACTGACAATTATTGGACAGGGAAATGGAACGGTTAACATTGATAATCAGGCATACACTCTGAATTATCATCAATTATTTGTGGAAGGTCAACAGGTTCAGATTCAGGCTATTCCTGGTTTTGATTATACATTTGGCGGTTTTTCCGGTGATGTTAATGATCAAAACGCAACGATTGAGTTGATCATCAATCGGGATTTAACATTAACCGCACATTATTTGGAAATGTTTCCATTAAATATTTCTGGCAATGGTCGTGTGGCAGTTAATGGCATAGATTACGATCTTCCTTTTGAGCAGAAAATGCCGCAAAACAATGATATTAAAATTTTAGGCCTGCCCCAAAATCAGTTTCAGGAGTGGACAGGAGATATGGTTTCCACTGAAAATCCACTCGTTTTTCAAATGCCTTCTGCCAGGAATATTGTGTTGAATCTCAAACCCTTTCCAATGAAATTGAATGCAAAGTGGAATTTTATCAGCATCCCGCTTCTAAGTGGTGATGTACGACCATTAACAGAAGTTTTCCCACAAGCCGTCAGTGCATTCAACTATCAAAATGGCGCTTTTGTGAGAACAGAGACCATTGCGCCACAGGAGGTTTACTGGATAAACAATTCAATATCACAAGAGTTGGATATTCATGGTGAATATCTTCATGAACTCAAAAGAACGTTGACACCTGGATGGCACTTAATTCCCGGCCTGGTTCATTCGTCAACCATTACACTTGTTCCGGCAGATACAAACTTCATTCTTTATGGATATAAAGATGGGAAATACTATCCTGCATCATCTATCAAAGAAGGGTGTGGGTATTGGATCAAGGTTAATCAAGCTTGTGAGCTGATTATTAAATAAAACAATGATAAAAAAAATTATTAAGGAGAAAAAGATGAATAAAAAGATTTCAATGATAACACTGTTCGTTTTGATCATGATGATAACAAAAGTTTCAGCCCAAATCTATGAAGATTTTCCTGAAACACCCCCCTCATATGACATTGGAACAAATCGTTCAGCAAAAGGTGATGGATATGTCAAAGTTCAGGCATATGTGGCCAATCAAGATCAATTAAAATTTCAATTATTGTATAAAGAATTGGATGAATCAGGTAAGTTCATTCAATTCAATCAATTGCCTGTTCAGTCTGTTCCGGAATTTTACCTGAAAGTGCATACACTGCATCGGTATCAGGCGATGATAGTTGCGTATAATCTGTTGGGTGAGATCTCTGCTGTATCTTATATGATATCAATTGTGCCATCCAAATATATGCAAAGTGAACTTGCCTATAATGATAGTCCACAATCAATTTTTTCACGATCAAAAAAGGCACGTTCAAGCAGCCTTGAAATGTTGACAACTATTGATCCTGCAAAATTCCCAATTATTGAAATTAACGCGGAAATTATGTACAACAGCACTGTGGAAGAAGGGTTGAGTAAATCCGATTTTGAAGTAACTGAAGATTCTCGATACCAGAGTATTCAAGAGGTTGTGCCACCACAGCAAAACGATTTTGTTAAAATTGCGGATATAGTTTTTGTGCATGATGATTCAGGATCTATGTCAGAAGAACGAGATGCTGTAAAAGAGAATATTCTTTCATTTGTTCAAAAGCTGGAATCAGAAAACATAGACTATCGGATTGCATTGGTTCCTTATGGTGGATCAGGGGTAAATAGCACGTGTTGTTATTCAATAACTGTTTCTCGTTGTTTAAGCTCACCGGGTTGTTCGTATACTAATTGTTCAAGTGATCCTGATGGGACAGTATTTCATGATGGCATTTTTCATGACAATATTGTTAATTTTAAAAATGATCTCAATTATTTAAAGATTTATGGGGGAACTGAAAAAGCATTTTGTGCAATTGATAAAGCCATTACTCAACTTCGCTGGCGTGAATCAACACAAAAATTTATTATTCTTTTAACAGATGAAGACAATGATACCTGTTCTATTTCTCAAACTCAATTGTTAACCAATTTAAAAGCGAATAATGTTACTTGTTATTGTTTATACGATTCTGATGATATTTCACAACAAAATGATTTTGACCCTCTATCAGAGCAAACAAATGGAAAAGTTTTTGATATTTATGATGATTTTTCAGATATTTTGAAAGATATCAGCGCTGATATTTCATCAAAATATCTTATTCAATATCAAACAGACAATCCATCATCAACCACGTTAACAACCCAAAGAGAAGTTCAATTGAAAGCGATAACATCCTATGGACCAATAGTCAGCACACTCAATTATACACCGAACCCCTTTCTCATCACCCGAACACCTGAAACAATTGCCCTTTCAGACTCTGGTCAAAGACAACAAAGAAGTCTTCAGATTGTGATAAAAATGATACAAAACAATGTGACATTGAGCGCAAAGCTATATTACAAAAATGAAACCAGTAATTACCAATCCATCAATATGACATCCATTGGAAACAATCTTTATTCTACAGATATCCCAGCTTTAGATGTCATTCCTAAAGCCATCCACTATTACATTACAGCAAGCAATGGCATGACAACAAAAACACTACCGACATCAGATGCACAGGATAATCCATTCATTATACCGATACTGCCTAACATGGCACCATTCTTGTCTCATCAGGTAGTAACGACCGCAATTGAGTCGGCCCCCATTGCCATTCAAGGCAGAGTGGAAGATGTGACAAACAGAGTAGAACGAATTGAGTTTTTTTATAAGGAACAAGGAGAAAATATTTATGAACAATTGGTTGAAACGCCCAATACAACACAATATGCATTTAATTTTTCAATACCAGCAGACAAAGTTACCTGTAAAGGCGTTGCATATTATATCAATGCAATTGATGACTTTGGTGTAACAACACAAATAGGCACTACAGATAATCCAAATCTGATTGAAGTTCCCTGTATTCCATCCAATGTTCCACAGGAAATCGGCAATGTCAAAATCTACGCTGATAATTTCAAATCAGTGCCTCCCTATCAAATTATTGCCAGCGGGAATGTTTGTATTGGCACCACTTCCAATGATAGAAAACTTCTGAGAACCGGAGCTTCTTTGAATTTATACACAGATTCAAAGACTATCGATACAGTAACTTCAAATAATCTTTATATTCTGGATATCAAACGATCACAAACCAGTTCACCGGAACTGCTACCTTTATTTAATGGAAATTTTGAGATTGACTGTGATGTCTGGCCGCCCAAATTAACTTATAACAATGGTGATTCTATCTTGAAACTGATCAACAATATTACATTTTCATTTCCAACCAGTACCGGCAATCACTTTTTACTGATTCAAGAAGATTCTGTTACCTTAAAAGATGTTTTCACCAGCGTAACCGAAGGCATGGAAGCCACAGTTGACCTTGGAGATATAACGCTTTCGCAAACAGGCAATACAACACCACTGATAAATGTTACTGGCCAAAGCCTTAGCAACAAACGAAAAATTAAGAACCAAAAATGGGAATTGGAAAATCTTTCGTTTGAAGTGGATATTGCCAATGAGCAATTCAAAGGCTCTGGTGAATTTTCAATTCCAGGGGTTATTGAATATAACCGGGGAATCCCCTCGGATTTTGAATTTATTGACAGTCCTCTTTCTTTGGAAAAAATATACGGCAATCTTGGATTCCCAAGAAGTTGGCGTCAGCCCTTGATGATTCCATCAAAACATACACTGGGTATACTGGTAACCAACACTGATTCAAGTTTTTTTCAGGTAAATGGTATTACATCCCAGAAAACCAAAAAACTGAGTGGTAACTGCAGCATGATGTTGTATGATACCGATGAAATTATAAAAGCAGTTAACAATCTGGAATATTTTTCTCCAATTGAAGGTGATGTCAGTGTGAGTATCCATCCTGGAAAAAAAGCTGATCTATCAGGAAATATACAGTTTATGGGATATTATCCTATGGAAAATGTTGATATTTCTATGGGACGTCATATTAAATTAAAAGGTAAATTGAAAATTCCCAATATTGCTTATGAATTATCTGATGGAAAATTAACAAAAGCGACAGGTTCTTTAAGTGGAGATGTCAATTTATTTCTAAGCGTTTATAATGGTGAATTATTTATTCGTGGGACTAATCCAATGTTTTTAACTATGCCACAAGGGTCTGAATGGATTAGTGGAGGAAAAACAATTGGGGGAATGTTTCAACTTTATTGTCAATTTTCAAAAGAAGGTATTGAAATTGCCAATATTTCAACCTCTTGCTTTCATAAATTTACATTGTTAAATATCAATATTAATATTTCAAATTCTGATAAACCAGTTGTGAAAGTAACCAATTTCCTGGCAAAATTATTTGGACTCGCGAAAAGAAAAGGTCGATCAGATCGTAAAAAAGAAGAACAGTTTTCAATAAACGAATCAATGGACCAATTGATTGTCAAATATTTCTGTGCAGAAGAATATGCCAAATTTTCTCTGACACTTCCGGATGGTGTAACGTATACACCAGTGATGAGTCCGCCAGAGTATGTCAGCAATGGTTCTTATAACTATGGTATTTACTTTTTCGCCAATGACAATGCACACGAATCCTACTTTGCCATTCAAACGCCACCACAAGGGGGTTATACGATTACAACCCTTAATGAAAACGACATTGGTGATCATAATTGGGTTTTATATGGTCCCAACTCACCTCCCTCAATCACAGTCAACAGCCCATCGTCATATTCTATATGGGACAAATCATCTGATATTCAAATATCGTTTACTGCACAGGATGACGATGACGATGCCACAATCAGTCTTTTCTATGATGACGACAACACTGGAAATGATGGCATCATGATCGCTACCGGTATTTCAGAAGAGTTATCTGCCAATACCTTTTTATGGAAAATCGATGATAGCGTACAATCGGGTTCATATTACATTTATGCAAAAATTCAAGATGCTGTAAACGCTTCTGAATATACGTACAGTAAAGGAAAAATAGAAATCGTCAACCCATGGGCACCGCAAACTCCAACAAACTTTTTGGCAACACCAGGTGATGGGGAAGTATCATTGTCCTGGGATACTAATCCTGAAACTGATATTAATGGATATCGGGTATATTTGTCAGACAATCCCTCAGAATATACGTATCGATACATGTTCAATGTCGGATTGACAACATCGTATGAAATCGAAGGGCTGACCAATGGAAGGACTTATGCGGTTGCCGTCAGCGCAATCAATTATTCAGGACTTGAAAGTCTCTTAACTTCTCCTGTTTCTGTTGAACCCTCTGGAACAGGAACTCAGGGAAGCCCTGATTTAGCACTAGATAAAGAAAACTCAAGCGTCACGTCGGCATCAGGTAAACTTGAAGGCACATTAACCATTCAGGCCAGAATTAAAAATATTGCTGAACATGATTCTTTTTCAGCACGCATTGAATGCTATTATGGTCAGCTTTCACAATCCAATCTCATTAGCTCTCAACTGATTGCCACCATTCAAGCCAACAGCTATCTGGATGTTCTGTTTGAAATTGATTCAGACAGCATCACATCCATTCATGATCTTCAATATTTTTATATCAATATTGTCGATGTTGTATTGCCCGAATTAAATGAAGACAACAACATGGATATCATTGTCAATGATCTTCCCTTTGTCCAGGAAATTGACCTGAGCGCTGGTTTAAATCTTATCTGTTTACCCAATACACCTGAAAGCATTGATATTTCGTTGGCCTTGAATCCTGTTTTGGATAAAATTAACTATGTTGCCAGTTTTCAAAACGATGTCTGGCAATTCTTTTATACAGATCCAACTAAAGTAAGCAATCTGACAAATTTACTGCCTGGTAATGGATACTATATTGACATGACATCAGCGGCAACATTAAGCATTAACGGCACAATTGCTTCAAATACCCGGTTTTTAAGCAGCGCTTGGAATCTGGTGGGACTTACAACCAGACGAGAACTTTCAATTGAAGATGCGTTGAATAGTATTGATGGCAATTATAGTCGCATTTGGGCGTTGGAAAATGGTAAATGGCAAATGTATGATCCGCAGTATTCCATTCTAAGCAACCTTAAATCATTTAAACCTGGATTGGGATATTTTATTGCTATTTCAACACCATCAACATGGACTTTACCCTAGATATTTTTTTTGAATCATAAAAAAGGAATGAATAATAATGAAAACCATTTGTAAAATACTTATTTTAAACTTACTGATTATCAGTCATTTACATGCTGAAGTTCCAAACTTTATATCCTTTCAAGGATTTCTGACAGACAGTCAGAATGTTGCCATCAATCAGGGGAATTACACGCTGACATTTAGCCTCTGGGATGGAATCGAGATCAACAATTCAACAAAATTATGGGAAGAAGATCACACTGTATTGGTTGACCGTGGAACCTATAGTGTCAATTTGGGAACAGTATCACCCTTTCCCTATACATTAACGTTTGCTGAACCCTGCTATTTAGGTGTTCAGGTCAATGGTGGAGAATATTTGACTTATAATGGCACATTACTTCCGCTATCCAGCACCTGGACATCTTTTCGAGCCAAAACCTCTGGAAGCAAACTTATTAAAGAGATCAATACACCATACACCATACAATCAATAGATGATATTATTTTAGCCAGTGGTATCACTACATTGACACTTCCTGAAGCAAATACATGTAAGGGAAAAATTATTTCTGTTAAAAATATGGGGGATAACGTCATAACAATTGAACCGCAGAGTGATTTAATCAACAACCAATCCAATTCCCTGATCTTATCAATGAAATATGATGAACTGACATTTCTAAGCAACGGGATGAATTGGGTTACCATTGGAACTTCATTAACATCGAACCTGGACACTTTATCTGTCAGGCAGGAATCAAATCTTAACGACCTGACAGTTGATGGCATAGCAACGTTCAACCAGGATTTGACAGTAACCAACCATGCGCTTTTCAATACAATGGCGGTCAGTGGAGAAGCATCTTTTAAAGAAATAACCGCACAATCTTTGAATGTTAATGGTAGTAGCCTGTTCAGTGACTCGGATATGAACAATTTGACAGTTAGCCATCATTCTAACTTACAAACCATTGAAGTGAGCGGAGCATCTGTTGTAAATGATATCACAGCAAATGTATTGTTGGTGAATGAAACCACTCAATTAAGCCAAACAACAATCAATGGAAATCTAATCGTAAATAATCAGTCATCGTTCAATACACTTTCTGTCACTGGACCATCAATCACCAATGCGCTAACCGCAAATTCACTGATTGTCACCCATTCAACACAATTAAGTCAAACAACTTTCGATGGCATTATCATGGCAAACGACCACGCTACATTTCAAAGTATGGATGTTTTAAGTGATGCATCCTTTCAGCATATTACCGCTCAGTCGTTACAAATACCAGGAAACAGTCTTTTCAGTGTAGCAGGGACTGATGAATTGACAGTCAATAATCATACGAATCTGAAAACACTTGAGGTTACCGGTGAATCAACGTTTCAGAGCATAACTGCACAATCATTGCGTGTAAATACGACGAGCATTTTTAGTGATGCCAATATGAACGATTTGACAGTTGGTCATCATTCTAACTTACAAACCATTACCGTTAGCGGAGCATCGGTTCTAAATGATATCACAGCAAATGTATTGTTGGTGAATGAAATCACTCAATTAAGCCAAACAACAATCAATGGAAATCTAATCGTAAATAATCAGTCATCGTTCAATACACTTTCTGTCAGTGGACCATCCATTACCAATTCGCTGACTTCAAATTCGCTTATTGTCACCAATTCAACACAATTAAGCAAAACAACTTTCGATGGCATTATCATGGCAAACGAGCACGCTACATTTCAAAGTATGGATGTTTTAAGTGATGCATCCTTTCAGCATATTACCGCTCAGTCGCTAAAAATACCTGGCTACAGTCTTTTCAGTGTAGCAGGGACTGATGAATTGACAGTCAATAATCATACGAATCTGAAAACACTTGAGGTTACCGGTGAATCAACGTTTCAGGGCATAACTGCACAATCATTGCGTGTAAATACGACGAGCATTTTTAGTGATGCCAATATGAACGATTTGACAGTTGGTCATCATTCTAACTTACAAACCATTACCGTTAGCGGAGCATCGGTTCTAAATGATATCACAGCAAATGTATTGTTGGTGAATGAAATCACTCAATTAAGCCAAACAACAATCAATGGAAGTCTAATCGTAAATAATCAGTCATCGTTCAATACACTTTCTGTCAGTGGACCATCAATCACCAATGCGCTAACCGCAAATTCGCTTATTGTCACCAATTCAACACAATTAAGCAAAACAATTTTCGATGGCATTATCATGGCAAACGAGCACGCTACATTTCAAAGTATGGATGTTTTAAGTGATGCATCCTTTCAAAATATTACCGCTCAGTCGCTAAAAATACCTGGCTACAGTCTTTTCAGTACAGCAGGGACTGATGCATTAACCGTCAATAATCATACAAACTTGAAAACGCTTGAAGTCACTGGTGAATCAACGTTTCAGGGCATAACCGCACAATCCTTGCGTATTCATGCCAATAGCGCTTTCAGTAATGCAGAAATAACTTCATTGACGGTTACCAATTATTCCAATCTGAATACGATTGCCGTCAGTGATGCCTCTTTTCAGGAGATAACAACGCAATCGTTGCATGTAGACGGCACCAGTTTGTTCGCTGATGCTGAAATAAATGAAATGACGGTTACGAATCATTCCTCTCTAAAAACGATGACCGTCAGTGGGCTATCATCTTTCAATACGCTCACAGCAAATACCATTTCTGTGAGCCAGTCAATAACCACAGCAGACATGTCCTGTATGTCAAATTTATCAGCAAACAGTGCATCTTTTACAGAAGTCAGCATTAGCGGACCTGCCGCATTCTATTCTAATGTCAACCTGGCTTTTCCATCTTTTTCGCTTTCCCATACAACTCTGACCAGTGTTGCCACAGAAAGTCGTTTGATTACAATCCCAAATCGTTCTGGAATTATGGTTTTGACAGTTGATGGCAATATCAGTTTAACAAGCACAGAAATTCAGGATAATGCGGTGACCCAAAATAAACTAAAATCTGACAGTGTTGATTCATCAAAAATTATTGACAACTCTATCACTGGAAATGATATTTTAGATAACAGCATAGAAACAACTGACATTGCAAATTTTGCAATTACATACACTAAAATAGCCAATGCAGCCATCACCTACACCAAAATTGCGGATGGAACCATTCTGGCGACAAAATTGGCATCTGAAAACCAGGCATTGACCAATGGTGAAGACGGACAATCACTATTATCGAATGGTGATGGTACTTTCCAGTGGGGAACTGGTGGGACGGATTTTACACAAGATACAGTATCTGTTGGCAGTGACGCATCTGCTTTTACATTAACACGACCTCAACATGTGTCGGGTGCTGGCACAACTTTTGTGATTAAAGGGCAGGATGCCTCAGGTGCGAATCAAGATGGTGGAGATATCGAGTTTATACCAGGATCTCCAACAGGCAGCGGTGAGGAAGGTCGTGTAATTATTCATCGCTCCAGTTCAGAAAATATTTTTCAAGCTTCAAACATTGAAAATGATGGTTCTGAAATATCCATTTTCAGGGTTCAGCGAGATGGTGCATTCAATCCAACATTACTCATGAGTAATGCCAGTGGAGTTACCAAAATATATCTTTCCGCCAGCGGCAGTTCCTATTATTCTGCCGGCAATTTTGGTTTTGGTGAATCAAACCCGCAACATCCGATACATATGGGATCTGGTGCACATTGCACCTCAGGCGGGGCATGGACAGATGCATCTGATATTCATTATAAAAGAGATATCAATGAATATACACAATCTGCATTAGCCATCATTCAGCAATTGCGGCCCATTACATACATTCATAAAAATGATCCGGAAAATAAAACACAATTGGGCTTAATCGCCCAGGATGTTTTCCCCCTGGTTCCAGAGGTCGTAAGTGGAAATCCAGGTTCCTATGGCATCGCTTATGGTCATTTGGTGCCATTGCTAATTAAAGCCATTCAGGAATTAATGGAGGGGCAACCTCAACAAAATAATTAACCATGAAAAAAAATATGGAGAACATTGCCTGATATGTTCTCCCAAACCAAAGGAGTTATCATGAAAAAACAACTTTTATGTCTGGTAACAATTCTTCTTCTCAGTATTGCATCTCAATTATGGGCCATTCCACACGAAGAAAGAATTGTTCATTTTAAAACAAAACAAAACGAACGTTTTGGTGGTTTAGATAATGAGTTCAGTCCGCCATACATCAAACAGGATGAACATCAAAATTTTCGATATTTGCGCGCACTTCACTGGAATCTTGTTGCGCATAAATTTGCAACCACTCCTGATTTTCATACATCTGAAGAAGCGGCACGATTTTTTTTGTCTGACCAGACCTATGGACCGGTTGTTGGCATTTCAGATGAGTCAACCGAACTTCAAATGATTGATAAAAAAATTGCCTACTCCGGAAACAGCGTCAATCTAATGGGACGCCAGTTTATTCGATTCCAGCAGTATTATATGGATATTCCGGTAATTGGTGCCGAGCTTGTTGTGCAGTTGAGCAGCAAACTGGAGTTGATCAGTATCATTGGCAGAATTGCTCCTGAAATCAATCAAAAAGATATTGATATTTCTCCAGTAATATCGCAACAATCAGCTGTTAATACTGCCTTGCAATATATGTCAACTCGATATCAGGTGGCTCAGGATGTATTTGTCGTCAATAGTGCTGAAAAAGGGATTTTTAATCAATACATATTTGATGGCACTGAGGCCATGTACAGCCTGGTGTGGCAAATTGATATTTTGTACAATGATCAGGTGATAAAAATTTTGGTGGATGCCCGATTACCCGATACAGTCATCATGGACTTACCCATTCATCCAACGAAACGGCTCTATTATACAGGGCAAACCGGTGCTATCTGTGATACATACCATCTGATGGTATCCGGCATTCAGGATACCCCGGCAGACATGCCCCAAACTATTACAGATGTTACATACAGTTGCAATGATGATATTCGCGATGGTGTATTTGTCAACAGTGGTGTGGGAAATAAAGCCGCATATTTGATTGCACATGGCGGAACCATTCAATCCGGAAATCTGACGATTAATTTTACAGGCATTGGAGAAGAGATCACCTTCAGCATTTTTAATGAAGCCCTCAACATGTTGCCTATTGCCGCTGATTTTTATGATTTTTATTATGCCCTGCTTCAGGCATCGAAAAATTTGGGACTACCGGACATTGATACTGATCATGTTAAAAAAGCCATTGATTTTGTCAGAATGTATGCCGCTCCCTGCAAATATGAACCCATTCACGGCATTTCAGATAAACCTCAATGTAAATTTGGCTGTGGTATTGAACCACTGTTTGAAGATAATTTTGATACAGATACATCACCGCAAAATTGGATCAAGGGATCAAGCCAGGGAAACAATTTTTGGTATGTACCGCAAACCAGTTCGGATATCGGTTTCAATCAATCGTCTGCCAATAGTGGAAAAGGAAATATCTGGGCATTTGCCCAAAAAGGCCCCAGTGATACCTGGCTGGCAATGCGTAACAGTACACAGACCTTACCCAAAGATTCATTTCTGTTTTTTGTTCATGCCTTTATATTTGATGCTTCAGGCGAAAGCGGTAACCATCTTAATGGCGGTGTTATCGAATACAGCACGGATAGCGGTGCCAGTTGGAACGATTGCAGTCATCTTTCTTTTGATGAACATGCTTATAATGGTCAAATTTCAGACAGCAGCAGCAATCCTTTAAAAGGTCGAAATGCCTATGTTGGTACCAGCAATGGTTATATTGCAACAATCATTGACTTAAGCTCGCTGGAAGGTCAACACGTACGGTTTCGGTTTCGGTTAGGCACCGGGGCCGATCTTTCGTTTTATGGTTGGTTTATTGATGATTTTCAGATTTATACCTGTGATATATTTACCCGTATCCCTGAAATTTGTCAGAATCCAACAGTTCAATCCATTGGATCTGGTCTGTGGTCACAGGCCAGTATCTGGTCAACTGGCAAGTTGCCAGGGCCGGATGATATTGTAAAAATAAATCATACTGTGATTTCAAATATCAACCAAATGAATGTCAAGGCGTTGTGTAATTCCGGCTCTTTAAAAACCACTGATAGAAATGTTAATGTAAGGGCATCCGTTTTTATTAACAATGAAGGAACAATCCAGGCAGCGAGTGGTGAAAATGGATATTGGAGTAGGAGGTTCATAAATGCAGCAGATGGTAAAAGTGTTGTTTTAAATACTACTGTTTTTGTGAACAGACAAAATTCAACCATTCAAGCTGGAAGCGGTGGCAGTTCTTTTCCCAATAATTCGAATATCTATGCAAAAGCCGGTCATGCAGGTAACGTAAACATTTTTGCCGATTATGTGCGTAACGAAGGAGTAATCAATTCTATTGCCGGGCATGGTGGTAGTAGTGATTCATTTAGATATGCCTCTGCTGGAGATGGTGCAAGTATTAATGTGAATGGTCGGATTTTGATTGAACAAACACAAACAGGTTACATTCTATCTGGCAATGGTGGTAATGCCAGAACAAGACGGCCAGGGGCTTATACACGTCCAGGTAATCCAGGAAGCGTTTTGATAAATGCGCCTGTCACAAAAATTCAAGGTAGAGTTAACTTTGGTAGAGGCGGTGGTTCCTCAACTGTCAGTTTTTTTCGTTCAGATCCTGTCTTGGCTTTTAGTGATTCTGCTCGTATCACCGGTGTAGATTATGTTGTTATTTTTGGTGGTGATAACTGGGGCCTTCACATGGCGCCAGATGTTTTTTCTGCCCAAAGCATTGAAATTGTTATGGGCGAAGGCAGTATTTTAGATTTGACTAACAGTTCTCCAGATGCTTTTCGTGCCAAAAAGAAAGTTATTTTAAGCATTGATGAAAGCAATTTTGTTTACAGCGGTCCAAAAACCCGTGCAAATCTCGCAAAATTCCTAAAAAATCGTATTGATGCCCCACTCATTGAAATTCAGGAGCCAAGAATCAAATATGAATTTGATATCAATATCCAGGCCCAGGATTCAACACAACGCAAACGCTCTGATATCACTGTTGAAAAAGGGCAAAAAGAATTGTTCTCTCTGACGATCGAAAATAATGGCCCGACCAGAGATATCTATTCTGTTGAACTGAAACCATCGGAAAGTGTCATTGTTTCAGATATTCAAAAATTTGTCCGCATTGATGCCATGTCCAGAGTTGAATTACCATTTGAGGTTACATTACCGGATATTATCAGCGATAATTACAAAATCGATGTTCTGGTTGAATCATGCTCAAGCCTGGACAACAAAAAGAGTGAAACCGTTCAACTGACAGTGGAGCCCGATATTGCGATGATCAACTTTTCTTATGATAAATCACAGCCCGGTTATGTGTCATTTGAAGCCACACCTGCTGATGAAACAATTGTATTGGACAGTTGCCAGTGGAATATGGCAGATGGCTCACCAATCAAAAATGGTGCAAACATCAGTCATTCTTATAAAGATGATGGCACTTATAATGTGATGCTTACGGTAAGCGATATGTATGGCTATAGTGAAACCCATGTCTGTACGGTTATTATCAAGAAAAGCAAAATTCTTCTGCTGGCAGCAGATGATATTGTCAACACACCGGATGCATTAATTGGAACATCGCTTTTTGAAGCTAAAAATATTGATATCAGAGAACATCCATCAGACCTGGCATTAAAAGACTTACTGCCATACGATGCTGTTTTAGTCTGGTCGAAATATGAATTTACAAACCCTGAAGCAATTGGCAATGCATTAAAAGAATATGCACATAACGGTGGGGGAGTTGTTCTGGCCAGCTATTGTTTTTTTAGTGGAGAACTTCAGATCCAGGGCGGTATTTTGGAAAATGGATACAGTCCATTTTTACCATCAGGATTGACCGATGTGGGACAATTTATCAGTATAGCAGGTTTGGAACAACCCGATCATTTTCTTTTTTCAGGAATTCAGGAAATTATATCAGATGGCCGAGACCCCGCTTATCGAATTGATGAAAACAAAAGCAGCAATCCAGTGCTTCAATCCGATGCGACGCTACTGGCCAAAGATACTCACGACAGACATGTATTGGCCGTTAACTCAGGTGAAAATGTGGTTGCACTCAATATGTATCCTGAACAACTGATTACTCCGGGTGCCAGACGATTATTAGCCAATGCATTGCTGTTTGTGTCCGATCAAAAAGGAGATCTAAATGTTTCCACAAAAGAAATCCACATACCTGCGACCCGAGGCAGCCATGTCATTGACGTTACCAATCAAGGTAATGGCAGCATGTATTGGGAAGCAACAACCTCTGACTACTGGATCAAAATTACAGGCGGTAGCTGGGGCACCGATAGTGGAACAATTACATTTGAATACGATGCTTACACCGATCCGGAAGCGTTTCGTGTTGGAGAAATAAAGGTCTCAGCCTTAGGTGCCTTAAACAGCCCGATAAAAATTCTGGTGTATCAGGGAGAAAATGAACCGCCTGCCATAACACCCCTTTCAGATCAAGAGATGCTTGAAGATCATGAAATTTCCATATCGTTTTCTGTATCAGATCCAGAAACTCGTGCAGTTGATCTCCTTGTATCTGTTCAAGCCGATAATACTGTATTGGTTCCGGATGATAGGATTCGTTTGAACAATCCTGGCAAAGATCGTGTGTTAACAATTTCACCGGCAAAAGATCAATTTGGTGTGGCCACCATTTCGATCAAAGTTTCAGATAGAAGTCAGGTGGTCAGTCGTGATTTTAAACTCACTGTTAATGCGGTTAATGATTCTCCTATCTTTGTCAAAGGCGATAATATTGTTCTTAAACGAAATCAACATTATGATGCACTTCAATTTCCAAACTGGCCTGCGATTTTTAAATCAGGTCCTGACAATGAAAATGAACAACTAATTGTGTTTCATGTTCAGACAACCAGTCAATGGGCTGAATTTTTTGATCAATTGCCAAACATTTCGTCCGATGGCACGTTAACCTTTGATCCAAAAGATAACTTTCTCAACAACAAAATCCCTTTTACTGTTTATGTGAGCGATAATGCAGGCACTAATAATGGCGGCACTAATCAGAGTGATGCCCAGACATTCACCATATATTTTGCAGATGACATTCCCACTTTTTCAAAGGGCCATTCCTTGTTTGTTGATGAAGATTGTGGGGCACAAACCATTGGAAAGTGGGCAACAGATATTGATTCTGGTACAGATGGAAGTGTTTCCAATATCTCTTTTATTACAGCCTATGTAACAAATAAAGCATTGTTCAGTGAAATGCCGGTGGTATACAGCAATGGAACGTTACATTTTTCGCCTGCACCCAATCGAAATGGTGTTGCCTTTGTCACCATTTATTTGCAAGACAATGATCGTAATCTTAAAAGTGAAAGCGCACGTTTTATGATTCTTGTAGAACCGGTTAATGATCCTCCCTCATTTAAAGGAAGAAATGTTTCTTCAGTGGAAGATGACCCATTACAAACATTTGAAAATTGGGCAACAGATATTGTTAAAGGACCTATTGATGAGTATTCTCAAAGCATTCGATTTGAAGTGACACAATGCACAAATCCAGAATTGTTTTCTGAGCTGCCTCAAATCTCGCCAGAAGGACATCTGACTTACCTGACTGCGCCTGATAAAAATGGCCTGGCCACAATTGATGTGATTATTCAGGATAGCGGGGCTGAAAATAATGTGGGAATTATTCAATCCTTTGAGATTGAAGTGATTCCTCAAAATGATCCACCATCATACACACCAGGAAACACACTATTTTCTTATGATGAAGACACGACCTGTCGGACAATTGAAAGTTGGGCCTCAAATTTATCAAAAGGGCCGGTAAATGAAAATTCACAACATATTTTATTTACTGTAACCACTGATAATGATCAGTTGTTCGATTCCTTACCCACTGTTTCGTCTACTGGTGATCTTAGTTTTTGTTTTAAAGCCGACATGCATGGCATTGTTTTTATTGATGTCACGATTCAAGATGATGGCAGTTCATTATATAATGGACAGGATATCGGAAACACAGAAACCATTGCCATGCAATTAAAAGATATTAATGATTGTCCATCATTTGTAAAAGGTCAAAACCAGATCGTACCTTCCAATAGTGGCTATGTTTCCTTAACGCGTTGGGCATCGAATCTCAATCCAGGCAACAATGAAATTCATCAATCGGTATCGTTTAATGTCACAACTGACAATGATACCTTATTTCAAAAACGTCCTGAAATATCTCCCTACGGAGACCTATCATTTGCTGTTCAGCCTGGTGTAACCGGCGAGGCAACCGTTTATGTACAGCTCCAGGATAATGGTAGTGTCAGTGGAAATGGATGTAATCTATCTGATGAACAAGTATTTACAATTCGATCTGAAACCAACACTGTAAACTTAAGCCTTTCAGCAACAGGCAATGGCAATGTAAAAGTGAACGATATTCAAATATCATTACCTTACAATAAAATCATGACATTAGGAGATATTGTCCCTATCGAAGCAATACCGGATGAAGGATGGATATTTGATCGCTGGATCGGCGTTTCCGAAAAAAATGCGTTGATATCAATCAATATGAATACATCAATCCAAATTGAAGCTATCTTTATTGAAAAGTCTCAAGATGAAACGTATACACTGTCATTGCAAGCGGGTTGGAATTTATTCAGTTGTCCATTGAGAGCAGAGAATAATGCAGTTGAAACGCTATTTTCAGATCGATATGAAGCCTGTTATTATTACGATGCCAATTCTGGCTCATACATGCCGGCAACGCATATTGAACCAGGTATCGGCTACTGGATAAAACTTAATCAAGCCGATACATTTCAAATACATGGCAATATTGAAGTGCTTCAAATAGATCCAGTTTCAGGTTGGAACCTGTTGGGATCCGCAAAAAAATTGATTGACCAGGGAATTATCACCAAAGATACATCTGTGTATGTATACAAAAATCAGGCATATCAAAACATGTTGATACAAAATGTTGATGACATGTCTGGCTTTTGGTTGAGTAAATAGGGTCGGACCAAACTAACTATTTGAATTCAAATAAAAAACGTTCGGTTTTATACTAAAAAAACAGCCTATAACGCTCTTTTTAGGGCTAAAAAGAGCGTTATAGGCCTAAAACGCTTCGTAACTCGGAAGGATTGCATCTCGTAACCTACTAATTTCAAATACAATAAGTATAAAATTCCAAAAAGATTCAGCTTAGCATTGTTTATTGTTCCATTACTATCGGAACACCCCCCCCAAATAAATACTTCATTATAACTAACACATCTTGAATATTTAATAAACCGTCGTTGTTATAATCATAAATGACGGATTTCACCTGTAGACCTTCTGCAGTTTGTATCATGACAAGTTTTTTACTGACAGTGGTTTCAATGGTATATAAAGACGGGTCGTGAAAGTTTGTTTTTTCTGCTACCAGTGATATGGGGGAATAATGAAAATTTTCTGAAGGATGAAGACGAATTTTAACCAGAATCGTATCTGTAAGCTGACCCAAATTCATCATCACCCCTACTGCATATTTTCCGCCATATTCATCGTCAGGAACCTTGGTGAAAAAAGATTTGCCTTCTGTTAATGTTCCTTCTGTGATCACTTCCGGATTGAATAGTATGGTATTATCATAATCCAATCGGAGACTGAATCCGCCGGCATTGATATTCTTGGAGTCACTGATATGGATGGGAATTTCTATCCATGTATCTGTGGCTGTTAAATCTGTTGAAATTGACAGATGAACAGCTTCACAGATACACACGTACATGAAAAAAAACGCTATCACATAGCAGCAAATTCTTTTCATGCTCTTCTCCGCTGCATTTGACGCAATGAACCGATCAACAATAGCCCAATAAACAAGATCATGCCATATTCATTCAATGTGGGTACCACATGTGCTTGTTCATCAGGCGTTTCAGGCGCTTTAGTTGTTGCCAATGTATAATATCCGTTTTGCAATTGTGCGCTGCTGAGTTCAAATTGAATAATATCGTTTGCCATATCCACTACTGAGGCCTGTGCCACAGAAGTATAATCTTCCGTCTCTGTTGGGACAGTTGATGAGAATATCAGACCATAGTCAGAAAGTTCGCTCATTTCAGGATTAATATGAAATTGTATAATGGTAGTATCAGGTATATCACCATTTGTCTTAATGTACCAGACACGCTCAACGATTTGTCGATAATCATCCAGATCTCCAGGTGAAAATGACTCCTGGCCAGAATCATGGCCCACATAAATATAGCCATTGTCATCAAAGGATGCCACAGAAATTTCCATTGCTCCGGCTAAAGCGGTGGCATCTTCAAAACTTTCATATTTTCCTGCAGATGCAGTTTCATTGGTATAAATGGCATCAAAACGCATTAAAAAACCACTGTGATAAGAGAGAGGTTCAATGGCCTCAAAATAGCCGTCCACTGTTAATCGATTTAATTGAGTATCATCTTCGATAAACCAGATATTGGCCGAATTAAACGACGGGGAAACATCAAATCGAACCTTCAGCAATACACCATCATCGGAAGACGGAAATCCCATTAATAGACTAATCACATATTTACCTTCATAACCATCAATCGCAGGTCCCGATTTTAAATTTAATCCTTCAGTTAGAGTGCCATTGGTCACAACAATAGGATTTGTTAACTGATTAGAATCATAGTCAAGGCGTATAAGAAATCCAGTCATATCTGTTCCCTGTATGCCTGAAATATTAATCGGAATATCTATCTGGGTTTCTGAAGCCACAGTCATAACATTGGGAAATTCAAGTATTGGTGTTGCCAGGACTTGATTATATGTCAGTATGATAAAACATATATTTATTAAAACAATTAATATGATCGTTTTTTTCATTGAATACTCCTTTTGAGAAATTTCTACATTTGAATTCTGAAAATTTCAGACAAATCTTTCCATGAAATTCTGACACCATCATCAACTCGATTGGCAATATGATATTCCAATGTTGATGGTAACACAATTCCCATAAGATAATCCAGCGCCTGTCTGACATCATCAATGGTAACAACACCATCCTGATTTACATCTCCAGGTCGATACACTGTGATCGTAAAACTTTTCGATGTTGACCCAGCACTGCTATCACCGACATTAAGCGTAATGGTCGCCTCACCAATTTGCAAATTCTCTGGTGTTAGATTCAATGTCAGTGAAATTTTTTCTGAGGCTGATGTTAAAACCGTATAATCATTTCCCTGTGAAATACCGCCAATTCCTGTAATCGATAAACCCGCCTGACTCAGCAGGGTTTGATTATCAGAACTGACCGATACGACCAGGTTGCCGCCTTCAGTGTCGGTGATCTCAAAGGGTATACTAAAAGTGGTATCCTTCGCCATATATTGTGTAGCAATATTGCCAATCATTGGATCCGTATTAAGATTATATTGAATATCCACATAAGTATCATAGTTATTACCAGCGCGATCCAGAAAACGAACATACACACGTTTAGACCCTTCACCTTCTGTTAATTCCCAGGGCAGCGGATTATTGGCCGACAAGTCTAACTCCGGACCATCGCCGTATCCCACATTGCTGACATATATTTTAATTGCCTCAGACGACACAAATGACAATGTCACATTTCGGCTGGTTGTGGTCGATGGAGCATCAACACTACCAGGGGGAGGGGTTATATCAACGATAATCGGTCCATACGTTGTTGTGGGTCCAAACTCCAAATCTTCTTCTTCATTTTCCCAGACAGCGGCCACATGAAAATAATAGGTTTCATCAGTGACCTCAGAATGAACATGCGCTGACTGACCGATTGTATTTGTCGGTAAGCCTGCAACATTGTCTTCATCAAATGTGTAAGTCGTATATTCAGAAGCTTCTGTAAACAGGGTATAGTAAAAACCCGTGTAGCCATTGGGGATATTCCATTCGATATCAATGGTGGTTGTATTTGATGGAACATCTTCCATATGACTACAAATGATTCCAGCTACTGGATCTGGCGCAGCAGCATAACCATTTGAAATCAAGAAACAAAAAATTAAGATTCCGAATAAAGGCAATTTTGTTTTCATAAGCATTTCACCTCTTTTGAAGAACGATTCATTGTCGTTCTTGATTAATATTAAATTATGGACTCTGAAAAGATAAATCCTCAAGTATCAGCTCACAGGGTGTGCTGATTTTTATCCAATATCCGCCACCAGCTTCAAATTGAGTGGCAGGTTGATAAGCCCCGTTTTTATAGGTATACATTTGTGCGATGGCATGTTCAGGTACGGTTCTTGGCACCACTGTCGCATTGATACCACCGATGAGATACCACCCCGGCTGTAATTGTTTTGAATATTTGCCATAGGTGTTGATTATCGCAGCAATATTATCGCTCAGTTCCTGAATTTCATCTGTTTTATCAGAAATAGTTGTATTCAGATGCTGCACTTCTGTTGTCAGTTGACCAATTTCAACGTCTTTCTGGTTTACGGATTGTTCCAGGTTTGTAATTCGCGTTTCTTTTTGATTCAGATTCGAAGTCAGATCATCAATGGTTTCTTTTTGGGTAATAATTGTTGATTCCAAATTTTCGATAATATCACTGTTGTTGATCATCGACAATTGTTCAGGGGTTTCAATATCTCCCAGACTGGCATTGATTGAAAACGTGAGTGATTCCTGGATATCGTATACAGAATCATCAGACGCTTTATAGTATTTATAGGTCATTGATTCACCGCTGGTATTGCTCCAGACCTGAATAAAAAAACGAGTGCCGTATGGTGTTTCTTTTGGAGTGGCAAGACCTCGGCACTCACCATTTGCAAACACCGCCAAGATATCATCCGATGATGTCATTGTAATGCCCTGAATATCCATAGAAGCCACCACTGTTTCCTGATATTGATATTGCTCTGAATTAACGGTCCATTGTGGGGCATGATTGGGAACACCGATATAAAGTTCATGAACCTGATAAATATCACCATAAATCTGGTTGGGTATAATTTCAACACGGGTTGAAATATCATGAACCTTGTTTTGATCTGCCTGATAATATTTTAATGATGTGATTTCATTTTCACTGCCCCAAATTTGCAGAAAGAATCGGGTGCCAACAGGCGTTTCTGATGGATAGGCGATTCCTCTGCAAACGCCATCCACAAAAGCAACCAGGGCATCGCCTGCACTGCCGATGCTTTGATTGTCCATGATCACTGTTGATGTCAATGTACATTGATGTTGATATAAAGAAGCATCAAATGACCAGCCATTGACACTGGATCGTTGTGTGGATTTTCGTATGGAACGGGTCCTGGCACTTCGGGCTTGTGATGTTGATGGATAGGTCAAAATATCTTCTGTAGACATGTAAATCTGATATCCATGATTGGCCTCCAATGTTTCCAGAGATCCAAACCAGCCTTCGCCATCCAGATAAACTGCAAACCCATTCTGACCACAAATTTGTCTGGCATTGCCATTTAAAGAAGTCAGGGCTTCATTCACAGGCATGTTATCATAAGGCAGATAGCCCAGCCAGTTCCAACCGTTGGTTAAATTCAAAGGCATCTGGCTGACATCCAATGCATTGCCGGAAAATTCCAGCATCACCGGGTCATTGGTTTTTAACAGATACATATGCGTAGAATCAATGGATTGCAGTGAGCCATCCCAATGGTCATGCAAGGCCATGTATTGTGCGTAACCTTCCTGTCCAATAACAATAATGCCTTTATCCTGAAGTGAACTGAGCACAGTATTGACAGACATGTTTTCATTCATCACATTGATGCTGACCCAGTTCCAATGTTTGTTCAATGCCAATCGAATATAAAAATCAGTGATTTCAAATGTATGAGGGAAATCAATACTTCCCAGGGATTTTCCAGATTCAAACACAATGGGATATTTGATATTCACATTAATACGATCTCTGGCAGCATCATAAAATTTAAAGGCGATCTCTTCTTCTGAGTATTCATTGCTCCAGATCTGTAAGAAATATCGTTTACCAGTGCTGGTTTCAATAGGATGCGCAATGCCCCGGCATTCATCTCCTGCAAAGGCTGCCAGCATGTCATCCGGATTTTCAAACAGCGCCTGGGTATCATCTTTAACAATGGCAGTAATGGTTTCAAGATACTGATACTCTGTTGGGTCAAAATTGGTTTGCCAATCAGGGCCAGGAATTTCTTCGGGTTTTGCTTCCTGAATCACTGTCAGTATTTGAGGACTATTGACAGCATCAGTTGCCTGTACAGTCAGTGTTGCGGTACGTGATGACACATCAGGGTTGGCATCAAAGCTGACCATCAAATGACTGCCATCTTTTTCCAGATGAATCCATGAATAAGCAGGTTCATTAAATCCCCAGCTAAGATCTGATGGGCTGGTCATTATTTCAAAAGCCACCTGACCACTTTCACTGGAAACGCTTCGTTGATTGATTTTTGCCATCAGTGTGGGTGTGGGAGAATAAACCGCATTATAATTCTGGGGTTTGTTTTCTTTGACATAAACATAGTCTGCATGTTTTGGTGCAAAAACGTAATTTGATTTAAACAGTTCTGTGCTTCCGGACCATCCATAAGGCACTTCGCACTGATAATTACCAATATTGTTGGTATACACAATGCCAATTCCAGGAAATTTAATACTGACCTCTGAAACCGGCAGATTGTCCGGATCAACAATTGTCCCTGAAATGGTAAAGGTCTTTTTTTCTGCATTAAAGTGCATTTGCGGCATATTGGTTTCAATGCCAGACACAAATGCATAGTCAGGAGGGGTAAAGGCATAGCCCTCTTTTTCAGGGGAAATGGTGCCTGTCCATCCATAGTATGTTTCAAACCGGAAGCGTCCGTCATTGTCTGTCAAAACATCATCACCATTGCAATGAATGATCACATTGTTCAATGCCTGACCATTTTCCTGAATGACACCCGATATCAGGCAGGTATGAATGATTGCTGAATAATTTTGAGATTCCTGATCAGCCAGAACAGGTTGATAGGGGAGGGTTTCAGGAATAAAATAATAACCTGCTTTTTGAGGACTGACATCGCCTGTCCATTGAAAAGGCACTGCTTGAAGATAGTTGCCGCTGGTATCGGTTTCTATACAAGTACTGTCCGAACCAAAGCAGAGTCTGACACCGGAAAGCGGGCTTCCATCCTGGTCCTTAATCTGTCCCCAAATATCATATGTTCGTTCTGTGGCAACAATGTGCTGATTGATCTGGTTTGAAAGAATTGGGTTGAAGGTCAAACTTTGGGGATTAAAATCATAACCGCTTTTTTCGGGGATCAATGTGCCTGACCATTGGTAATCAATGTCATGAGAGAAAATCCCCTGTGCATTGGTCTGCGTTTTTCCACCATTGTTGCTGAAAACAATGGTGACATTATCCATTGGCAGGCCGGTTTCATTGGTAACAAAGCCGGAAATCGTATATCGTTGGGCAATAAAATGCTGCTCACTCTGATTTTCAGTCACACTGCTAAAAGAAATGTTCAATGGGGTAAACTTATATCCATTGAATGTTGGAGTAGCAACGCCCGACCAGTTATTGAGAACTTCATGGCTATAAAACCCCTCACTGTTTGTAGATGTCGTGCCGCCATCATTGTTAAACTGAATGGTTACACCATTTAAAGGATTTCCCGTTGGGTCTTTAACAAAGCCGGATATGGTAAACAGTTGGGGGTAAAAATTTTGATCGGTGTAGTTTTGAAATATTTTTTCAAACCTTCGGGCAGAAGGTGAAAATAAATAATGTCCTTTTTGAACAGTGACATTTCCGCTCCAGCCTAAAAATAAAGTGTTTAAATAAAAGCCATTGCCATCACTGACGGCTGAACTGGCATTTGTAAAATTTACAACTGCCAGTGGAACGGGGTTATTGTCTTTGTCGTAAATGTAGCCGGAGATGGTGTATTGATTGTTTGGGTAGACATATACGCCGCCAGTTCCTTTGGCTTTATTATAGGCGCCAATGAAAAAATGTTGGTCTGATAAAGAGACATTGTAGCCGTAGTATTCATTGTTGTAACCATCGCTGGCTGTCATTTTTGCAATTTGTGTCCAGGAGCCATTGTTGTTTTTAAAAATATAGGCAGAGCCTGAATTTGAGCCGTTGTCATCGTCATAATAAGATCCTATGATTGCGTAATTGTCATTCAATGCTGTGGATCTACCAAAGTAATCAGAATTGGCAAGACCACTTCCAGTTAACTGAGTGTTTGTCCAGGAATCAAGGTCATAAATCAATGCACGACCTTGTTGGTTGTTATAATAATGAGATCCAATGATAGCGAATTTTTCTGTAATATCAACAGCGTACCCCCAATATTCATTATCAGAACCTGAAAAGTTTTTGATATTTGTCCAGTTACCGTTTTGAAGTTGGTATATTCTTATATAACCATTATTTCCACTATAATGAGAAGCACCTACAATAGCATAATTGTCTGATAAAGCGACACTTCTCCCAAAGTATTGATGTTCATTGTGTGTAGTAAATTCTAATTGCTGGCAAGACCAGTCAGAAATTTTATACATATATGCTTTACCATTATGGTAACCAGAAGTCTTGTTAAAGTCTTGTGAACCAATCAAAAGATACTGTTCATTAGCAGCTACAGCACATCCAAATTTATACCCGGAAGCAGCATCAGGTGCAGTTAATCCTTTTATGTATTGCCACGTATCGCCAACAAGTTCAAAAATATAAGTAGCTCCTTTGCTACTTTGATATCCATAAGCCCCAACAACAGCATATTTCCCACAAATATCCACTGCATGTCCAAAATACTGGTTTTCTTCATTACTGGCACTAACTAATTTTTGAACCTGTGTCCATTTTCCTTCAATATTTTTAAAAATATATGCGGCACCTGCGTTTGAGGCAGATCCATCATTATAATTTGCGCCAATAATGGCATAATCGCCAGAAACAGCCGTTGCAAGGCCAAATTGGTCTGATGGATTGCCATCTTCGGCAATCAGGAGCATTTCATTGGCATGTGCTGTGACTGCGAGACTGAAGATAATGGCGATGAAGGAGATGATTTTTATTTTTTTCATGGTTGTTCTCCTTTGTTAAGTATTTTTTTAGAATCAGAATTTTCAGAATTAAATGAATTTTCAGAATTAAGAAATAATAGAGGTTTATAATTCTGAAAATTTTTTAAATTCTGAAAATTCTGATTCTAAGAAAAGGACGAGCAAATGTATGAATTTATTGCTTTCGAAAATAACTTAATCAATATTTTTTTATATACATTATTTTACAGGCATTAAACCTTGTTGCGAGAACACTGAATTTATAATTTCATGAATATATTCTGGTGTTTCACCCAATTTTTTCAATGAATCTATAATTTGTTTACGATAAGTTTCACTGGCTTCATTCCATGCGGCTTTCTTGCCTTCTTCGTATATTTGTTGTCCGGCCACTGTATCTAACAAATCAAATTTAAACATTGATACGATCTCCTCTCTTGTTAAATTTCTAAACCGGCTAAGCAGAAATAAGCCAATCACATTTAAGGCATCATTTAGTTCAGAAATTGGATATGATTGTTTTATTTTTGTCTTCCATGCTCTGCCTAAAACTACCAAATCATTCTTTGAAGTTCCTGAAGATATTGTAAATGGAGCTAAAATAATTAATTTAGGATCAATTTCAACAAGTTGATCTGTTGTATAACGTGTAAGAACTATTTCTTTAATATGCTGCGACAACTGTAATGATATTGGTGCTGGAAAGGCTTTTATTTCAAGTGCTGCTTTTTTGAATGTCTCTTCAGTAAAAAAAATTACAATTGTTACCTGCCCTTTATAATTATTCTGTACACTGCCGATCAATGCATTGGCAACCGATCTGTATCTGATGAATGGATCATTATATCCTTGAAATTCTATATACACGCTGTTAGCAGAACCTTCAAGAATTGGAATAGCTTCAATGTCCGGTTCAAGGCGTTTTTCTTTTAAAACAATGGCTCTAAATTTATATTGAATGGCTTCTTCATGTGAAAAACCAAGGAGCTTTAAAACAGAATGTCCACAGATTTTCATAAGCCCTAAAAAAGCTTCATCTGTACCCCGTTTTTTAATAACGGGCTTTTTCTGCCCTTTTTTATCTTTTGGTCTAAAAAGCAATTCTGCCAAACGATTATTGAAGTTTACCAGATCCTTGCATGTGAGTGCCTTGTCTATCAAATGGTTGAGATCATTTTTAGTATCGATTTGATCAAGCTTTTTTCTTATCTCATCAGATAAATTGATTGTAAAGCGCTTGTTAAGTATTTGACAGATCGTTTGGCGTATTGCCTGTAGCTGCCCCTCTTCAAAAACCTGTTTTCCAGCCTCTGTTTCAAGAAGATCAATTGCTAACATGAATGATTATCCTTGATAATGTATAGAGACGTTGCGCACAACGTCTCTACATTTTATCTGAACAAAGCTTACTGCCAATCCTCTCCATACTGATAGTTAACCACATCTCCCACAGTAAAAGTCTGTGCATTGGTGCGCAACGATGTTGGTGTATCACCGGCACCCACCCATTGATAGCGGTTGTTAAAGCTATTACCGATATTTTTGGTCTTGATTTTCAATTCATAGTTTACGCCAGCCACCAGACCGCCACATTCAAAATCGCCATCAGTTTCAACTGAGCAGTATTTAACAAATCCGCCTTGATCTTTATACAGTTTGACATATACCTTACCTGATGCTTTGACACCACTGGCATCAGTTACAGTGCCTGTTACAACACTTGATGATGCATCAATAAGGGTCAGATTCACCTGATCGCCTGCTTTAATTTGCGTTTCCTGTCCTGGGGCATAATCAATACTGGCGGTTTTGATTTCATAGTCCGTGATGTAATTACCGCTCAAGTCCACTGTTGGCAGACCGGTAAATGCGTAATAACCATTAATGTCAGAGGCTTTAGCATCTTTAATTCCCATGGTTGCTGATGAAATTTCAATCAGAACACCTTTAATGGGTTGATTATTACTGTCCCGAATGAAACCGCTCACAGTGCTGGCAGATGACAGAACAAAGTCCACCTGAGTTCCTGATACCTGACTGGTTTTCTTTTGTCCCGCATAATTATCACAGGTCACACCAATGATATAGTCCGATGATGCGGGTACATTTTTGATTTCATAATATCCCTGATCATCACTGATCGTCATTCGCATGGCGCCTGTTTTGGAAAGAGAATTGCCTTTGATCATGGCATTTTCAACAGGTTGGCCATCACTGTCAGTAATATACCCCCAGATGTTGAATGCTGGTGTTAAACTGATATTTTCCGTATGATTGCCATTGATAACGCCAATTCTTGATTTATAGGGCAGGTATGCGGCTGAACCTGATGCTGTGGCAATAATGACCATATCTGATGCCTCTGGAACACCATTGATTTCATATGCGCCACTGTCATCTGTTTGACAATATCCATAATAGTCTTTTTGATCAGAAAACAATTCAACTTCCACATTGCTGACAGGATCACCATCATTATCGGTTACCAGACCGCTGACAGTAAACGCCTGTGACAAGGTAAAGAACACAGTACTTGTTTTTGATGCAATGCGATCTTTTGCCTGTGCCTGATACGGTGATGTTGATGGTGGTCTGGCTGTGATTTCATAATCATTGCCTTCAGGTAAACGTGAAAATGAAAACATACCATTGGCATCGGTGATGATACTATGCCTGAGAGACAGCGCTTCAGAAACAATTTCAACTGAAATATTTTTTAAGAATTTATAGCTTTCCGAAACAACAATTCCGGAAATGGATGTTCCTTGAATAACTTCCAGATCAATGTTCTGAAGATTACCATCAGTCGTGCTTAGCGTTGATGCAAAAACAATATTCCGAACAGTTCCATCAATGCTGTAATAAAATGCAGGAGATTGTTTGCCAGCATGGACAATAACAATGGCATCATCGATATCACCAAGCCCGGTAACAAGATATTCACCATTTGCATTAGTTTCTCCAGATTTGCTGCCTGATGTCAGCGACGATATTTCTACAGTGATATTGGATACAGGCTGTCCTGATTCATTCGAAATTGTTCCTGAAATATAGCGGCCTTCGCTCAATTCAAAATCAATGTTGTTTACATCGCCTGCAGAGGTATCCACCCATGTTTTTTCAGGAGAGGCCTGATATTGATTTGACCACACAGAAACAGCATAGTTGTTTGCGGGTTTTACTTTAAAGGTGTAATTGGGTTGATCAAATGTCACCAACGCCATGGCTGATCCCATTGTTGATGAAAAAGCCCTCACAAATGCCATATCTCCTGATTTACCACCGACAAAATTGACTGCACCTGAAATATTGTTCAAGGATTCAATGGTAAAATCAATATTGAATGCATTGTACTCAGACAGATCAACTTTTGTGGCTTCATGAAATAAGGCAGTGCCATCATAATACATATCCGGCACATCATCAGAACTGAGTTGAACCCGATAATTGGATGCGGGCTTCAATCCGGTAATGGTATAAGGAACATCGCCATTACCCTGAACAATAGCAAAACCTTCACCCGATCCAGACCATGCATAGATCCATACGGTTTGACCGGCACCCAAATTGTGAATAGTACCACTCAATGTTCGTGATGGTTTTAGAAGGTCAAAATCCAGTGTTACATCACCATCAACAATTGTCACTGGCTTTGTTTCTGCCATATATTGGCCGGGTGGCGAAATACTGACATCGTATGTTCCAGGCACCAAGCCCTGCAATTCATAATTATGCATGGCGTCAATTTTATGACTGACTGTTCTGTCATAGCCCGGACCTGTCGTTAAAACGGCTTCAACAGAAACACCGGAAATCATGGTACCATTATCAGCAATTTTGCCGTTGATCTTATACCCCTTGATCATTACAATATCTTTATCGCATGTGGCTGAAGGAGACACTTCCTCTGCAGCAGCCGGATCAAATACGGTTCCTGCACTATTGTAAAATGCAGTGGGATATCCTTTAATAAAGACCGAAATAATATAATCATTCACCGAAGCATCAAGATCGCAAATTTCAAAATTTCCATTGGCATCTGTCAGTACTTCTCTGCTGAAATCAGCATCTTCAGATGAAATATTGACAGGTGTGCCTTCAGGCATTGTCGTGCTTGTATTTTCAAAAAATATTTTTCCGCAGAGTTTGACACCGCATTCAATAAAAAAGTCGATATTGTTAACATGACCGCCTGTAATATCAACAAGATCTGCCTGGTTCGGTGTGTCTTTGGCATCATAATACTGCTGTGCAAAATCCATTGGTGACGCAAATACAACATAGTCATTGGCTGGTTTCAAATTGGTCAATGTATAATTGCCATTGATATCTGTAGCGGATGGATAGATAAGACTTCTGACAGATGCAGACCAAGCCATCATAAAGACATTAGGTACACCACCACTGGAGTCTGTAACTTGCCCGGAGATACCATAACAATTCTGCTGTAAATCGATTCCTGTACTGTCTGCACCAACTTTTTGAGCATTGGCAAGGATAACAGTATCACCGTAATAATGGACAGGGTATCCTCTGAAAACAACGCCAACAATATACCCTTTTGTCGTAATATCAGCAACAGATACCGGGATAAGGGCATTAATTTCATAGTCGCCATTCAAGTCAGTTTTGGTTCCATTCTTAATACCAAAGTAATCAGAATGCGCAAATACGTAAACATTAGCAGCAGGAGAGCCATCACATTTTACAATACGACCAGTGATTTTTCCGCCACTGCAAACAGGATCAATGATAATATCAATATTGGCTGTGGTATTGGCATTTACAGGAATGGATCGACCATCATTCATGTCAATAACACTGCATGTATCAGGGATATCCGTTCCCACATCAAGATGTGATGCAAGGGTATAGCAATATTCACTGGTTGACGTTTCTGACCATTCTGCACAAACCTTGTAGTCAGTGGCTGGTTTCAGGCCATTGAAGGTATAACTGCCATTTGCCGACGCCTTGGTTATTCTGCTTTCGCCCAATTCATCAGAATAAGCTTCAATTCTGAAGGTACCCGTTGTAATGGGTGCATCTGATAGATTGTGAACAGTTCCCTGGATAACGCCATTGTCACACACAGGCAATGAAAAATTAGCAGTAGCATCATTGCTAATTGTTGACACTTGCGTTGCATTTAGTCTGTCTGTATCATCATAATATTGGGACTGATAACAGATCGCCTGATCTTTATCTGGCCATGCACTGATAATAAAACGATCAGAAATAGGCAGATCAGTAATAGAGTAATTGCCATTCATATCTGTTGTGGTTGACCATTTATCATCAGTTGGAAGATTGAGCAAAATAACGCAGTCCGTAATGGGATGAGAATCATTTGCGGCCAGTACCTGACCAGATATGGTCCTCATGGTTTCATAAGTAAAATTGCTTGTCGCCGATAGGCCACCTGGATTAATCACTGCTAAAGCAACAGTAGTGTTTGATTCCAGGTCACCTCGTTGTGGAACAACGCATTTGATAGTGGTTTCTGATTCGCGAATCACATTTAAAGCATCCACATCGTCAATGGTGACCGTAACACCTGGCATAAAACGAGTTCCAGTGATTGTGACCAATGATTGTTTTCCAGCAAATCCAGAATTGGGAGAAATATTTGAGATTGTCGGTGTGGCATCACTGGCTTTAATCAACAGCCCTATTTGTGTGTGTGTACCCAGTTTTGCATGTGTTGATGAAATGATGGTTAATGTAATGCTTTCAAAAGGTTCATCTGCTGTATCATCAATGATGGTTAGAGAAAGTTGAGCAGATGTTGCCCTGGCTTTTATTGTTTGTGTTTTTACAATCAAGTAGTCATCACTTTCAGAAGCTGTTCCGGAAACTGAAATGTCATATTCAGCATCAACCGCAAGGGCTTTCTCAATTCTGATGGGAAGCTGAATAACACCTGCATTTTCATGGAACTCATTTTCTGAAATATAACCAAACTGGATAACGGGCACATCTTGAACATCACCAATAACATTGGAATAAACTGATGTTGCTTGAGTAGCAGGAGTACCTTCACCATCATCCGTACAGGTAACTTTTAAACGAATGTATTTGCCAATGCTTAATGAAGCTAATGTCAAATCAGCATCTGTTTCACCTGCAATATCTGTAAAAGATCCTTTTGCATCAGTTGATTGCTGCCATTGATAACTGTATGACAACGTTCCTGGCGCAATATCTGTATCATCATTCCAGGTGCCATTGGTGGATGTAATGACCTGATCCTTTTGCGGTATACCTGAAATTTCAGGCAGTAATGTGTTTTCAGGAGGATCATTAATCGGAGCCACGACAATGGTAAATGATTGAGAAATACTGGTATCTGTTCCGCCATTATCAGAGCTGCCATTATCGATCAGTTGAACAGTAACCACAGCCTTACCATTTTCATTGGATGCCAATGAAAAGGTGAGGGTGCCATCTGTAATAGAAGGTTCACTGACAAACAGGGCAGCGTTATCGTTGTTAACACTATATTGAAGGGTCTGATCTGACTCATTGGCCGGTCCCGAAACAATTTGAGTCAACCAGTTTTCATATGTATGTCCGCTGCTGTCTTCATTTACATTTTTTAAAGTATTTGGCAGCGTAAATGTTGGTGGATCATTCACCGGTAAAATAGTGATTGTAAAGGTTTTGGTTTCTCCAATATGAGAACCACTCTTCAGGGTAACAGAAACATCACTGCTGCCAAAAGCATTATCTTCTGGTGTGAATGTTAATGTACCTGTTTCACTGATTGCCGGGTTGACAGCAAACAAAGATGTGTCAGTAGGTGTTACATCAAATGTCAGTGGTAATTCAAATGGTGTATTACTGGTAATTTGAGTGGCAAAGGAAGCAATTGTTTGCTCACCGGAATCTTCATTGACATCATCTATCGAAGTGTTTTCAAATGATGGACAGATATCATAAATCCATATGGTAATTTCTGTAATGCTGTCAGGATTGGCATTAACAATATCACTGAGCGTAACAATCAAACTTTCTTTGTCTTCACAAGTAGAAGGATCATCGGTAATATCGATGAAAATTGTGGTTTGTGTGCTACCAATTCCAATGGAAATTGAATCATCATTCAAATTGTGATCTTCACCCAAAGCACTGTCGCCGCTTACTGTATAGGTTGCAGTCACATCGCTGACACTGGGTTTATCCAGAGTGATTGTCAATGTGACAGTTCCAGAAGCTTCAGTCACATGCATCGCAGCCTGTCCAAAACCAAGTTTTGGAATATCATTATCCATGATGGTCAGTGTGTGAACATTGGTTGTGCCGACAGTGGCGTTATTGGCCTGTGTTAATGTAACCACAACTGTTTCATGAGATTCAACAGCTTCATCTTCATTGATTTGTACAGGCAGTTCAACCATGCTCTCATTGGCTGTTATGGTAAAGCTCCCGTCAGCCAGAACATAATCATCATCAGGGGTAGCAGAACCGGAAACAGTATACTGCACCAGCACATCAGTGCAGGGTGGTGTATCCATAACAGCAATCAATGTCGTTGACGAAACATTTTCATCAACAGATTTTGTACTGGATTGCCAGCTAACCACTGGAATATCATTATCTGTAATTGAAATGGTGTGAGTGGCTATTGTGCCAACATTCGCTTTATCCGGAACATTTATAAAAATTTGAAGTGTTTCAAGAACTTCATCAAGGACATCATCATTAATTGGGATGGATAAGGTTGTGGTCTGGGTATCTGAATCAATGGTAGCATTACCTGATGAAAATGTATAATCTACATTTTGAGCAGTACCACCCAATGTATAGGGAATACTGATATCAAAATCACTTAAAATATCCATTGTTATGTCAACAGATACTGTGCCGGCATCTTCATCTACATCCTGACTGCTGCTTGAGAATTGAACAACAGGTGTGTCATTATCTGTAATGGTCAACGTGAGTTCACCCTGATTGATCAGTGCATGCTGTGGATTGCTAAGGGTTATTACAAGGCTTTCATTATCTTCATCTCGATTGTCATCAAGAATCTCCAGCAAAATATTTGCTGATAAATTATCAGCAGTAATCTTAAGTGTACCATTTGCCAGATTATAATCTGAGGAATTCACATCTCCGCTGACAGAGTAATCAACGAACATATCCACATAATGTTTTTGATCGGCAGTGACTGTAATCATAACTGTTCCAGCATTTTCGGACAGAGTTGTTTGAGCGCTGGTTATGGTCAAATAGGGTAAATCGTCATCTTCGATGGTCACCACAATTGTGTCAGGTGATTGCGTATCTGCTCCATTTATTTCTCCCATTTCAATTGAAAGGGTCTCATTTGGTTCAACGTCCGTGTCATCAAAAACAGTAAACGTTAAAACACCATTATCGCTGTTGGCAGAAATTTCAAAAACACCATCAGTCAGGTCATGATCTTCAGACTGTGCAGTTCCGGAGATTGTAAAAGGAATTTCTATGGCCTGATCTTTTTGTAAACAGGTGGTAGCGGTTAATGAAACGATGTTTACATCTTCAGAAACCGTTAACTGTGACAGCGTCCATGATATCAGTGACGTATCTTGTGCAATTGAAATATTATGTACTTTATCCGTGCCTGCATAATAAGTGGTATCATCAACAATGGTCAGGGTTAAGTTTTCTGTGGTTTCACAATTCGTGGTATCAGACACAATTTTTGCGGATAGACTTCCCTGAGTTTGAGTGGCGGGAATGGTTAAAGTGCTCACTGTATAGTCACCTGTATCTACTGATCCGCCAGTATCAACTGTAATTTGAATATCCTGGTCTTGAGCCATACAGATTTCAGCGATAATGGTAACCAGATCACCTTCTGCTGCATCCTGTGAAGTTGTTGTCCATGCTACTGTTGGGTCATTTTTGGTGATCGTGATGGTTCTGGCCATATCTGCGTTGGTATAGGCATTGGCCGGTTTTCCTAATGTCAGGATAAGGGTTTCATCTGTTTCACAGGTTACGCCATCATCTGTTGCAGTAATGGATACAGAACCGGTTTGCTGATTGGCTGGAATGGCAATACTGGTAATTTCCGGCGTATAATCTGATGTTTCCACAGTGCCTGTTATTGACACCGGCACTGTAATTTCAGAATCAATCAGTACACAACTTGAAACAACCATTTGGATGGTATTGCCTTCACTTGTTTCAGTATCATTGGACGTCCATGAAATGACCGGGTCATTTTGATTAATTGTCAGTGTGTGTGATGTCAATGCGCCATCAAATACATTCACAGATGAGGTATCCAATGCGACAATAATGGTTTCATCCGATTCGCAGGTGATGTCATCATCTGCAATATTGATGGTTACAGAAGTAGAAGTTGTATTCGCATTAAATGTTAATGAACTGTCGGTTAAATCATGATCACTGGATATTGCTGTTCCGCCAACAGTGTAAGGCACAGAGACTTGTTCAGCAATGGCCACACATAATTCAGCAGTTAAAACAACAGCGTTTCCTTCATTGGTTGAATTGTCTAATCCTGATGCCCAGGTAATGGTAGGATCATTGGCAGAAATCGTAATGGTTTGAACAGTTGTGTCTCCAAGTTTAGCATTGGATGGTTTCGACATTGTCAAAATAATACTTTCATCTGTTTCACAAGTGGTTGTGTCATTGGTGATTGTAATAGTGTCGGTTTGAAACAATTCACCAGCAGGAACAGTAAGACTGCCTGAAGGTGCAACAAAATCACTACCAGGAGTGGCTGAACCAGAAACAGCATATGGAATGACGACCTCTGTTGATGGATAAGCCTGATCCAATGTAGCAGTGATAGTGACGGTTGCACTATTTTCAGAAATTGTCTGTGTGGACATGGACCAGTTAACTGTCGGAACGTCGTTGTCTGTAATGGATACTGTATATTGTGAAAGGGTGCCAATAGAACCATTTGTTGCATTTGATAGATTTAAAACCAGATTTTCTTGATCTTCAATGCTTGTGTCATCAGTAATCGTAATTGATGTTGATGTGACTGTTGAATTGGGAGCGATGGTCAACGTTTTATCAGCATAATTGTGATCCTGGGCAGATACTGTTCCTGAAACCGTGCATGAGAAACTGACACTTTCATTAACAGGGATACATAAATCTGCATAAACAACAAGAACGTCACCCTCAGTTGCAGTACCTGTCATGGATTCTCGGAAACTAATGGTTGGGTCATTAGCCGCAATAGTGATTGTATGTTCGCTGGTTGTTCCCAGATGAGAATTGTCAGGTTGGCTCATTGTCAGAATAATGGTTTCATCAGACTCACAATTCGTGGTGTCATCAATAATGGGAATCGTAAAAGATTGAGATAATGAACCGGCTGTAATGGTTATACTGCCTGATGGACTGATAAAATCAGATCCAGCCGTTGCTGATCCTGATCCTGATACAGAATAAGATACGACCACATCTGATGTCGGAAACGCCTGATCCAGTGTGGCAGTAATGGTTGCTGTGCCACTGCTTTCAGAAACGGTTTGAGTATTCATGGACCAGTTGACTGTGGGTTTGTCATCATCAGTAATGTAAATCACATATTGAGAAGGCGTTCCGATGCTGGCATTGTTTGAATCTGTCATTGTCAGAATAATTGTTTCTGTACCTTCAATGTCATTATCATCAATTATCGTTATCATTTCTTGGGTTACAGACGTAGTTCCCTGAAGAATTGAAAGTGTGGTGCCGCTTAGCGTGTAGTCTTCGTTGATGATAGCACTGCCTGACGGGGTTAAAGTAACTGTAGTGTCTGCAGTAATCGCTGCACTTAGATTTGCTGTTAAAGAGATTGTTGGTGTTGATGTATTTTCATCTATTGTTTGCGTTGTTGAAGCTGCTGTTACCATTGTGCCAATGAAAATAGTTTTATTGGTTAACGAAAGGGATAAAACTGTTCCAACTGTATCTGTAAATTGAACATCCGTTAGCGTTAGACCTGTGGCACCTCCTGTAGCGGTAGTTGTTATATTCATGGTAAGAATAACGCCATTTCCTGATGGACCATCCGGCCCTGCAAAGGTCATTGCAGTAAATGATACAATGCCATTTTCAGTATCATTACTATTTTTTATTACAGTTGCAGCACGCCCTGTGCTTCCCAGAAAATTTCCCAATGCAACACTATTAACTGTCATAAAAGCAGGGTCATAAAGAATATTTAATTCTATCCCACCAAGATTATTGACATTTGAAATTTCAAGAGGGACATCGGCTGTTTCATTTTTTTGATGACCTTCCTCTGTATTAAAAAATAAAACTGCATTTTCCTCTGCTGTTCTGGCTGACTTTTCGATAGCAGCGTCAGTATAATCATTTTCGGCAAAGGAAAGGCAATTCAAGTTAAACAAAATTGCGATGGTCATAAAGAAAATTAAATACAATTTTTTCATATTACACTCCTTGGTTAAAAAAATATAGTTTTGATATTGATCACAATGTATATTTTTGAAACAGGCAGGTTCATCAATATAGGCCTTACCTTGTTTATCATTTTTAATTTCTTGCTTAATGAAGAAGCTATTATAATTTAGTTTTTCGGAATATAGTCAAAATTATTTTGAATTATTTTTTGTTGTATATTTTTTATTTACTAAAGTTTTACCCTGTTTATCATGTAGAGACAAGGCATGCCTTGTCTCTACGGATCGTATCCAGAAGTTTGGATTTCAATTTAAATACTTTTTTGGGAAAACACTCAAAATAAATGGATTCTGCCTGGAAAAATCCGGCAGAATCCATTATTTATTCATCTATTGAGGAGGAAAACCAGAGAGTGTCTGAAGAATAATCAGCAGGTCTTCCAGATCAGTCTTGCAATCATCATTTACATCTGTGGGAATGGGAGGATCGCAAGTCATTGGCTGGCCGCCTGATAATTCTATACCACCGCTCAACGCTGGAATACTATCAGAGAACAATTCAGCCATTTTGGTCTGAGTCTGGCTGTTTACGACATCAATACGATAGCTGTATGTTTTTCCAGGAGCAGTTTGACCATCATTAAAATGGAACAAGTCAAAGTCTCCTTGACTATCAGCAGTAACAGGCTCATCGGTAATTTCCTCATAAGTACCATCTGGTGTCTCTGCGCGATAGATATGAAATTCGGTATTTTCGTCAACTGGCAGAGACCATTCCAGTTCCACAAGTCCGGAATTTGGATCAGCGATGCCATTCATAAAGGCTAAAATGGTATCATCGCCTGCCTCTATTTCTGTCGTGAAATTGTTTTGAACAATTGTAAATGGATCCAGCACGCTGGTTTCAAGTATAGTACCAATTGGGTCCGTGAGTTTGTGTTCTTCAAGTGTAAAATCTGCTGAACCATCCGCTATTCGTTTCCAGACAATATGGGTTAGGATTCCATTACCATATACACCAGGAGTTAATCCAGATAAATTCATTGTTACTACAGCATAACTCAGCATCCCAGCCTCATTATCAGTTAAGGCCTGAACAATTGTTGCAGCTCGCCCAGTACTTTCAATATAATCTGAAAAGTGAATATTAACAATTTGATAAGCATCTTTGTTAAAGGACAGTTTATATTCAAATGCCGCTGCATTTTCAAGTCCTAATCCTTTCATGGACATTTCAAATGTTTCACCAATTGCGACTGTTGGTAAAGATAGACGCATCGGTTGGGGTGTAGTCTCTTTGCGAGTTTTCCCTTTCTTTGCAGTGGGGCATTTCCAATCGTATTGCCCAACAACTGTCATTATATCAACAATGTCTATATCATCATCAAAATCAATATCACAGCGTGGGTTGTAGGCTTGCATATCAGGGGTAAATTCGTATTGCCCAACAACAGTCATGATATCAACAATATCGACGTCACAATCACAATCGATATCGTATAGATAACATGCAGGTACAGTAAGTGTTTGATTTTCAGATTTAAAAGGAATGATCGTACCATTGGTTGTTGTCAACTGAGTTTCAGTTGTATCAATCTGAATGGCTGAAATAATATCATCTCCTGTGTTATTGGCTTCACTTTCCCATGTTACTGTAAAAAGAACGCCTTCACCTGAAGGCCCTGCAGCAGAACCTAGTGATCCTTTTGCAAATTTTACAGTCCCCGGATCTGTTTCACTAATGGTTAAATCAAGAGCCGTTCTACCGGTACTGGTAAGAAAATCGCCAGGTTCAATTTCGGTGACTGAAATAATATCCGGGTCAATTGTTAATTGAACTTCATACCCACCAAAATCTTCTGCATCTGAAATTTTTACTGTAGTGGTACAAACACCAAAACATTTCAAATCTTCTGGAACGAGAGAAATAATCGATCGTCCAATGATGATGGATTGATTTTTTAACACAAGTGGAATAACGGTGCCAACTGTGTCAGTAAATTGAACATCTGTCAATGTAAGTCCTGTAGTACCAGCCTTGGATGTGGTGACATTCAAATTAACAATTACACCTTGTCCAGATGCACCTGCCGGACCGGAAAAAGTCATTGCTGTAAATGATAATATTCCATTTTCAACGTCATTCTCATTTTTTATTACAGTTGCTGTACGACCAGTGCTTCCCAGAAAATCTCCCAGTACAGCGCTATTTATCGTAATAAATTCAGGGTTGTACTGTATTTTTAATTCACAACCGCCCAAGCCTTTGACATTGGTAATTTCAATTGGAATATCACTGGTCTGATTCCTGCCATGATCTATTTCGGTATTAAAGAATAATGTTGTTTGATCCGGATCATTAACGATAACTTTAAACGTTTCTGTTGCTTGTGCTTTACCATCAGAAGCAATAATTGTAATGGTTGTTTCACCAAAAGCAACAGGCGTAATGCTAACTGTTCGGTTGTCACCTTCACCCAAAAGTTGAATATTTGCATCGGGTACAACATTTCCATTGGATGAAGTAGCGGAGACAGTAATTTCATCTTCATCTGGATCAGTAACAGTAAAGGCAATAGGCCCAATGGTGTTAAGACCATCCATCGTTTGGTCATTAATGGGTGAAATTTCAGGTGGATCATTTGGAACGATGCTATTCCACTCAATCGTAAAATATTGATACGTGCTATACCCTGTCACATCAAAAGACGTTGTTGTTCTCATATCTTCAACAACCACATCTCCCAGCGTATTCATTGCATCCCAACCTTCAATCAGTTTGTAGGTTCCGGATTCCTGGAAAGTTCTCGGTTCCCATGTCAGTGTACATGTTGCTTCTTCTGATGCTAACCCGTACTCACCTTTTGGATTCACTTGAATGACCCATCTTTCGATGTCATTTCCTGATTTTCTGACGTCAGCCATCAGTCGTTCATTGGGAGAAATGATAATTTTCGTGGCATATTCCGGAGGATCTAATGGCGGTGCTTCCATTGTATAAGCTGTTGGCTCAATACCAAAAATGACATAGGGCTTGGAGTGCGCACGAATTGAGCGAATAATTGATGGCCATTTTTGATCGCTTCTGTTTATTGTAAAATATTGGATATCGCTTGATGCTGGAACTGTATAAGAAGTAGTTTCTTTCATGTCCCAAAGAACTGCTTTTCCAATACCTGTCTCACTTTCACGAATTTGATAAAAGGCTGTATCCGTGGGTGCTGTCCACTCAATGGTGACATCTTCAGAACCCGCTTTTACAGCAAGAATCCAATAAGGATTTTCTTCAGTAGCTGGCAGATAATGAAGCGAATTCAGAACATCTTTTTCTGGTGTGGTCAGGTAGAAACGAGCATCTGATGATGCTTCTTCTGAATAATCCTGGCATCCCAATCCAATTTGAACAGTTTCCGTTTTTTCATTCGTTGTAGAGGCATCAATCCATGATGCATTCAATGAAAAATTCCAGCCTTCACAACAGACGACATTCACAGCCTTATCTGTATCCATTGTCAAATCAATAGATTGCTGCATTGAGCCTGCTGGAACATCACCAGTCCAAAGATAGCCTGTGGGACAATTGAGCAAGCTTTTTATATGGACAACAGTGTCTTTATCGTGCAGGGTTTGAGAAGGAAGATTAACGGGGCTGCCATTGTTATCCAGTTCAACTGGTCCCTGGCCTGTCATTGAAAGTTGTTTTTTAGGTATTTCAAAAATAGCTGTCACTGTTGATGAATTGTTTAATGTGAACGTCTTTGGATTGGCTGTATCGTTAAAAGCTCCACTCCAATATCTGAACTCGAAAAATTCGGCTGGAGTAGCCTGGATAGTAACTGAAGTTCCAGGAGCATAATAATAAACATTTCCACTCTGACTTGAAGGTGTAGGACTTACAGTAACCGTACCAGCATTCGCAGGACTGATATTGATTGACAAAAATAAACTGCTATCCTGAGTTACCGTATGAACAACTTCTTTATGATTACCAAGAAGGGTAATGTGGCCGACCCGTTGATCTGTTCCGTCATAAGAAGCAACTGAAAATGTTGCTGTTTCATTACCATTACCACCTGTTTGAGGATTAAGGTTCGTAATCCAATCTACATCTGATCTTAATTCAAAATGGCACCCATCAACTTCGGTAATTACAAAAGAACCTGTTCCAGCATCCGGACCAAAACGCGATGTTGTTGGCGACATGTTATAGCGACATCGATAAGGAGTACCTTGATCATCGCCAGCAGGAACACTTTGAGTGGAACTATTGAGGGCAGTAACAAAATAATAATATGAGGGAAAATCCAATATATTTGGATCATTATCCACAGAATGCGTGAATGGATTGCTTGCGGTTTCAAAAGCAGTACAACTATCAGACAAAGTTGATGAAGTGCAGGCATGAACAATATACTTGGTGGCTTTAGGAGAATTGGTCCATGACACGACAACCCGTTCAAGATGGTTGGAATCTTCATCCGTTGCACTCACGCTTGAAACAGGGCATAAATTAGCCTTGCCAGGAGCTTCGTTGCTATAAATCGAGCACCCAAAAGGATTACAAGCTTTGACTTTATAGAAATATTTTTCTCCAGGTATCAGGGTGCAATCTTTAAAAGGAGGTGCATCAAAATTATCCACTCTGGACTGTTTTCTAGTGTCTGTATCTGGTAAAACCTTATCCCATACATAGTGAGTTGCCTTTGGGTTTAAAGGAAAATCAATTGATATACAGTCACAAGATTCTGTTGTAATATCAAGTGCTTCAGGTGGATATAAAATTATATGATCAGTCACACTATTGGAAGGCGGACCTGCTTGAAACAAATTTTTTGGTATGATCCAATAGGTATAATTGATATATGGTACAACATCATGATCATCGATAAAAATGGTTTCAGATGTCAGTCCTAAAGATATAGAATCATTAATATCTGTACTGCTTTTGCTTCTTTTGACTTCATATATAATTGCACCATTGATACTGTTGAATTGCAATTCAATATCATCAACTCGGTCTTCCGAAGATAGTGATGTTATTTTGTCTAATTTTAAATAAGCGGGTTCACCTTCAGCCAATTTGGGACTTTCTCCTGACCCAGCTATTGTTGAAAATGCTGTAATCCAATAATAGTAAATAACGCCAGGAACTAAAGTCTGGTCTGTGTATTCTGTGGCCAACGTTCCCTGGATAAGTAAATTGGCGGTTGCGGGATCATTGGTTTCACTTCGAAAAATATTATACTTGATTCCCTGTCGTTCACGACATTCAGCGGATGAAACCGCATTCCATTCAAAAAAGACACGATCGGTATATACATTTTTTTCCATATTATAAATGACTGGTGTATCAGGAATCTGTTTACAATACTCCACGTCAAATTGGTGAAGCTGTCCGCTTTCTGCTGTAAAAAGTATTTTATTTTCATTATTAGGGTCACCTGGTGAGACGTATCCATCAAAATCTTTAAATTGTACCCATGTGCCTCCGGGAGTTAAGTCTAATAAATAATCATCCTTAAAAAAACCAGAATCATTTCCTGTGTCAACGAAATAGACCCGCCAGTAAGCTTCGTCTAAAATAGGTACCTGTGTGGCCTCTGGTTTCGCATGAACCGTCACCTGGCACTGAAAACCACTATACATGCCAGAAATATTAACATCTTCACCTTCTTTCAGATAAACAGTTCTGGACGCTGCCACTGTCCAACCCGTAATATTCTTATATTCAATGATCATTTCAGGATCAGCAAATGGATTTTCAGGATTAACAAAAGCATTGATATCAATACTTTTAGTTTCACCACTATTATACCAGATTTCCGAACCTTTGTAGCGCCATTGAGCACCATCGGCAACAGCCTCGCTTGGATTAATTGTCACCTTTAAATTAATGACATTTTGGATCGGCGTTCGTTTAATTTTTATAGGGCCGACCCATTGTGCGCCATTCGTATTTTCATAACGGCCATAGATTTTCATAATTTCTACGCCATTTTCAATCTGCCAGTTTGGCGACAGTGCTTTTATGGGCGTATCACCATACAATGGCACAACTGTTACGACTGAACCAACAGCTACTGAAGTCAGTTCGTTATTATAAGTGTTTTGATAATCATTCATGAAGAGGTACATCGTACCACCATTAAATGATCCCAGAACGGATACAGATGCATCAATTCTATTGTCCACTCTGATCTTAGCTTCAATGGACATATCCAATTCAAGGTTTCCACCTACAGTACTACTGACAGCAGAGCCATAAATCGAATACTTGTATTCAGTTGCAACAGCGCCTGTTACCAGTCCGACTGTCAGTAAAAACAGCGTGGTAACAATTGTTAACTTACTAAAAAGTTTCATAATTTTTTCTCCTTATCCTCAATAAAATAATTAAATGAATGACAATGAAAATTTAGAGATCATATCTCACTTTTATACAAATGTCACTCAAATTTTATCCAGAAACCATTATCTTTTGATACATTTTTTATCAGTACATCCTGATAGGCTTGATTTTGAAAAACAAACACATGTGTATCTTCAGAAATAATGTTCTGGTTCACAAGATCATATGCAGAACCCAGCAAATGCCAGCCAGGTGTCATTTGGGGATTAATTTGTCCAGGACTGCCTGAGATTTCAAAATTAGCTGATTCAGATAATTTTATCCAATATCCGAGTCCTGGTTCAATGCGGTTTGCCTGTTTGTATGCACCGTCAGCGCTATCGTAATAATAGCAATTGACATAATCATCAGGGAAAATATCCTGGACAGAATCAGAAACAGGTTGCAATGGACAACTGAATAAATTCCAGCCCTCACTGAGAGAAAGCACAACAGTATCCTCAGAATTTTGAATAAACCGCGCAATAATTGTTGTTGCAGAATGAATGGTCAATGCAACAGGATTCTGTTGATCCGTTACACCATCCCAACCATCAAAAGTCCATCCACTGTCAGGAATTGCCTGAAGTGTCATTTCACTGCCATCATTGACAGATGTATGAACAGGTAACGTTTGGGGTGTATTGTCCCATTGAATAGCACCATTTCCCATTGCTGTAATAGTGATATTATGCATTTGAGACGTTTCTGTGCTTCGAATCGTAAAGCTTTGAGCGATAGATTCATTGCAATAGTTTCCGTTAACATTCCCATTGTCTTTGATAACCACAGAAACCTCTGCCTCACCACTAATACCCGGTTGAATTTCATAGGTTAATTTTCCTATTGGGTCAATTGCGGGTAAATTCTTGAATAATGTATCATTGTCTGTTTGAACCTCAAAATAAACAGACTGATGTATTTCATTGATTCCGGGGGATATATCAGTGGCCCATTCGGAAACACTAATTTCCCCATCATTTGATCCTCTTGATTGATCACCTCCTTTATTAAATTCCGGACAATCGTTAATATTATTAACACGAATGGCAATTTTTTCAGTATTACCAATGTTGTTAACGCCATATTCTGTCCCACCATTATCTTCAATTGTCACATACAAATTGGCTATGCCCCATTGATCGGGTTTAAAACAAATTGTAAGATCACCTAAAGGTGTTATTGATGGCGTATTTTCAAATAATTGATCATTGTCTGTAATGACTGTAAAAGAAATCTGTTGATCCTTTTCATCAGCAGGCCCTTTTGATATAGTTGATGCCCAACTTTCAATGGTTCGACACCCAATGTCTTCATCATATTCAAATATGGTATTTCCTGATGTAAATGAAGGCTGGTCATTTTTAGGATGAACCACTATCTGATAAGTTTTCGTACACCCTTCAGAATTTTCAGTACCATTATCCCGAATTAATACAGAAATTTGTGCAATTCCATTTTGATCTGGTGCTGAAGTATAGGTTAACAGACCGTCAGGTGCAACATAAGGTTGTTTACTGAACAATGATGGGTTCGAATTGTGGGTCACTTCAAAACGAATGCTTTGATTTTGTTCATCTTCAGGTCCTTTGTAAATATCAGTAACCCAATTTTCAAACGATTGTGGTAAGTCATCTTCTACAGATTCAACATTTTGGCCTGAAAAACTTGGCGAATCATTAACAGGGGAAACAACAATCAGAAATCGGGCTTTTTCGCTTTTTACGTTTCGATCGTTGTCTTGCAAATAAACAGTAATAATAGCCAAGCCGTTTCTATTAAGATTTGGCGTAAAGCGAAGGTTTCCATTGCTATCAATTGCCGGATGTTCACTGAATAAAGGACCACTGCTGATATAACGGATAATAAACGAAAGATTGGGAGAAATGTCATCCGTGCCTGAATCAATATTGGTTGCCCATTCGGAAATGATTTGCGCACCACAATCTTCATCCACAAAAACAGATGCACCTTTGGTAAAACTTGGAATATCATCTGCATAATAAATTGTGAAATACTGGGCTTCACTCTGGTTCATTCCACCATCGGCAACACCGCCATCATCAGTGACATAAACGCCAATCGTTAGCTTGTTATCATCAAAGGTATCTTTTGGATCAAAGATCAATGTGCCATCATCGCTTACCGACGGTATCTGATCAAAATACTGGATGAACGTGTTATCAATCAATACGTGAAAACTCAACTGTTGAGCGTTTTCATTGGATGGACCTGTTTGAGCTTCAGCCGGCCAATGGGGGTATTGAAGAAGATCATAATGCTGATTGCGTTTCAGGACAATATTATCACCTTTATAAAAATAAGGTTTATCATTAACTGCATTGACAATAATATTAAAATCGCGGGTTACGACATGACTTTGATCAGAAACAGTCACTGTAATGGTGGCCGTGCCAAATTGATTTTCTGCCGGTTTGATGGTCAATATACGATCTGTTCCTGGATTGTTGAATGAAATGGCACTATCTGGAATCAAGGTCGTATTGTTGGCATATGCAGAAACCAAAAGGTCTGAGGCTCTTGTTTCATTATCAGAAACTGTAAATGCAACATTAATTTCATGATCTTCCAAAACGGTTTGATCCGGAATGGATGAAATAGACGGCGCATCATTTTCGCCCTGATAAACCAGTATTTTCATTGGACTGTTCAATGCGCCCAATGCAGAAACCAGTATTTCCCCCACACGAAAATCTTCAGGATCATTGTAAGGATCGTAACTAAATTTAATGGTGCCGTCATCAGTGCCTTTGGAACCACTTTCTATGTGTATCCAAAATGCATTTGTTGAAGCTTCCCAATACATGCTGCCATTACCAGTGTTAGTAACATCAATTTCAACAGTGCCAGAGGTCGCTCGAACGTGAACTTCTTTTGATGATAATCTCAAGTCGCCAGCTTCACCGGAAACATACAACAGTGCATTGGCAAGCAAGCGTTTTGCGCCTGGCGTTACCAATTGCTCAGGATACATATTAACTGCAACGACATTGCCGAGTTCATTGGAAGCAACAACATTTCTTCCTTGAGAATCTGTTGCCAGTAAAATACCATCTGTTTTAAGGTCAGGATCACTGCCTTTGGACTCATCAATTCGGTAGGCAGGGTTTCTGCCATCAATATCTATTTCTTGAATACCTGAAAATAAGAAATGTTCAGGATCTGTCTGATCACTGATTCGAATAAATTGACCTACTGAGGATAGACCCGATGGCAAAAATGGGCTGTAACCATCATTTAAAATATTGCCATCAATTTGTAATTCTCCTTCAAAAAAGCAATAACTGGCCAGAACAATGCCGCCGCCATTGTCCACATACTCTTTTAAAACATTGCCAACATTATCTGGTGCTGTAAAAGGAAATTTTGACCAGACAAGTACCGCATTATATGGCAACAAATCAGTTGTTGTCAGTCTTGTGGGATTTGCCTTGACTTCTATTTGTTCGGTTTGAAATAAATTTGTTGAAACCAGAAAATCCGGTGTAAATTTAATATCATCTGCTGCCAGTAATAGAACCTTACTTTTTTTGATGGCAACTGATCGTTGAATGATTTCAGTATAGCCTTCTGAATTGGTAACGGTTAACAAAACATTGTAAGTACCATCTTGTGTATAGGTATGGTTGATTGTTGCGCCCGATTTTGATGGCGATCCATCACCCATTGTCCACTGATAAGATACAATGTTTTGTGTGTCATCAATGGTTTCAGCAGTAAATGTTAACAATCCTGGTTCAGCTTTGGCAAATTCAAATTTGAAAGAGGCCATAGTCGGTTCAACGGATAATTGAATGGTTTTTACTTTTGTATTGAATAAACTGGCATGAGATTCTACAATAACATCCACTGTATAGGTTGTACATATTGTTTCTGGTATTGTCACTTCCAATGGAAACACAATTGTCGACAAAGGCCCCACACGAACGAACTGTTGCACTTCTGACACTGTAATTCCTTCAGAAGGTATCAATTTTATAGAATAAGCATCTGAGTTGGGACCGCTGTTAATTAAAGTAATATCAAAAACAGAGGTTCCACCTTGTTCGCTTCTGACTTCTTTTCGTTTACGTTCCTGAGGATCTTTGGATTCAATACTGACATCAAATTCATACTTAATCTCAGAGGATTGAAGTTCAATAACAGGCGCATCAATTGTTCGTTTCAACAGTCTGGCAATACTTGCCCTGCTTCGGTCGCCATCAACTGGAATATTGTTGATATCAGCAGAGATAACCACTTTTTCATTTGCCTGAAAAACATCTGTTGAAGCATTCAACAGATTTAGAGAGCCTTTTTCACCCAGAGCAATGTGAATGGAGTCTGCTGAAAAAGCGCCGGGTTGAGTATCCTGACCGATTACAACATCCCAGTCACCGCCAAAAATGACAATGTTTTGAGCACCAGATATTTGGGCGCCTTCGCCATTAAAGGACATTTCAGGATCCCAAAACAAAGCCCCTCCTTTTCGTGAAGCATCTTCAAATTTAAAATTATCAAAACGCATCTTACCATTGATGGTAGTGGATTTAGCATTGAAATAGACAATGCCTGCATCACCTGGGATTCTGCTCCCATATGCACCAGCGACTCTCGAAGGTGCGCCATTCCCGGCAGCAATCACGCCTGAATGTTCAATTGAAAATTTAGCATTCAGGATGATATCTCCACCTTTGCCGCCAGTGGCATTGCCATAATTAGATACATATCCTCGATGTATATGGTTGCCAGTAAAGACAGCATCTTTATATCCATTACAACAAATACCACCATTGCCGCCGTCCGTTGTGCTATCTGGCATGATTGTATTGACCAAATCTCTCGGTTTATAGTAAGTATAAAAGAATCGTTTGGTTGAATATGAGAGTGAGCCAGGCCCCATATTTCCTTTATTTTTGATATAATCCGCATTAATGACAATATTTCCGCCATTTCCACCTTTGGGTTTAACCTGACGTAAAGCATGAGAAAAATCAGCAGCAAGGGCATGTCCCCCGCGACCAGCCTGAATATTTCCATTGGTTCCGTTTTGAACAACAGATGCTCTTAAAATAACATGCCTGCCATCACCCCCATTTCTAAATTGATTTCCTTCCCAATAACCTTGTGTACCATCTGCAGCCCAAATATTACCGTCATTGTGAATAAAAGATTTGCCACTGATTTTTATATCCCGGTCATCAGATTTTATGTGAGCAAAATTACATAAGGCCTTAACTCTAATGTTATTAATATTAACCGTCATGGTATGATCAACCCTGACAATATCATATATTCCAGGCATCTGACCGGTTGACCACAGACCTGAATTATTCCAATCTCCGGAACCAGTTGATCGAATGGTTGGATTTTGGCAGATCAGAGGAATTTGAGTAAAAATATCACAGGTATAAATCTGGAAATCATCAATAAACCATCCATAATATGAAAGATCACCGCCCGTTCCCATTCGAAATCTGAAACGCACTGTCTGGTTTTCAAGTGATGTTAAATCAATAACAGTTGCAATATAACCATTACTTTTACCCACAAAGGCATTACGGCCTTTTAATGGATTGACACTATTGGATGAAATCGTGCCATTATAGCCATTTTTATTAAACTTAAGAAGACTGCAATCTGACCATGAAATTCCGCCATTGGTGCTATATTCAATAATGCCACCATTAGGATGGTTATCGCTAGTGTCACTGGCATCAAAAATATATGCATGGGCAAAAAACAAGAAAGAATCGCAGGGCAATGGCCCTACATCTTGAGTCATCGAAAGCCAGGTGTCACTTTCTCCTTTTTGTGCAAAAGCCCAGGCGTTACCCTCACCAGAATTGGCAAATGATTGATTAAAACCAATATCTGAAATGGTCTGCGGTACAAACCAGTAAGGAGTGCCAGTATCTGTTCCTTCAGCCCAATTGGTTAAAGAATCAGCCGAATCAAAATGATCCTCAAACAAAATTTCTACACCACAACCAAATTTGCATTGGGGTTTGTCTTTAATTCCAGTGATTTCATCAAATTGACAGGGAACAGCATCCATTTGGACAAAATCAATCGCTTTTTTTACATGGTCCGTCTCTAAATCGGTTAATCCCAGATTCTTTGATGCCTGAAGCAGGGCATAATAAAAATCATAAAAATCAGCGGCCAGTGGAAGCATGTTTCGGGATTCCTTAAAAATATCCATCGTTATTTTTTCACCAATTCCTGTAAAAACAATGGTCTGATCACCACTTTGAATGCTCCCGCCATGCGCCATTAAATATGCAGCCTTATTACCAACACCGCTATTGACAAATCGCCCATCACGTTTTTCATCGTTGCAACTGTACGTAACATCAGTAATGGTTTGCGGCATATCCGATAGTGTGTCTTGAATGCCATTTTTAATCATTTCAAAGGTATCACAGATAGCGCCAGTTTGACCGCTGTAGAATAGCCGTTCTTCAGAATGAAGGGGCAAAAGCATCACAACAGATTCTTCCAATTGAGCATCTACCAAAATTGTTTCAATCACCCCATTGTAATCAATATCAACCTGCCAGACCAACGAACAGATTGATTCTGTGCCATCAAAAATATATTGATTAAAAATACCTGTTTGAGCACTGTTAACTGTTAATTGATCAGAATTGATACCATATTTAGCTGACAGTTTATTTAAAGCTGTTTGTATGGCATCTTCAGATGAAACAACCGGTGTTATGGAAATATCTTTTTGAGCCATTCCAGGAACTACTCTGCCAATGATATTGATCAGTTCAAGCTTACTGTTCAACTGAACGATTATTTCAGCAGCAATAACAGGAATATCCTGAAAATACTGTTGAAATCGAACAAATTGACGTCCCATATGATAAACACTGCTACCAGAATACAGTGTTTTAATGTTGATCAATTTAAGTTCTGATGCTTCGTCCAACAAACCTAACAATGGCCCGTATGTTTTGTCAGACAGATAAAACCTTGCTGCTTCTTCTAATGATCTAAAATCCGGCGTGGTTGCAAATTTATGCTGAACCAGATTCCACTCACGGGCTCGAAGATACCTGAAATTGTGGTGTTCATCTTCCTTTATATAGGGAGGACTGAATTTATAATCTTCTTCACCAAACTTTTTAGAGCCAGGTAAAATAACCTTTCTCTCTTCAAAGGGAACCGCCCAGAGAGAAGCGGCTAATAAATGAAGAATAAAAATTACCAATACACCTGATACAATTTTTTTCATGGACATTCCTTTCCTGTTTTTGGATTGTTTACTTTAATCTTGAATTAGCCGCTAAACATTACAACAATTTTATTTTATTAGTAATATCCACAGCAGTTTTCAAGGCCAACGTTTTGTTTATTTTTTATTGTACGAACAAATTTATGATGATTGAGGGGGTAAAAATTTTTTTAGTAATATAAGGTCGGACCAAACTAAGGAATGCTCGGAAAATAACATGCTCATTTTTCATGATCGTACAAAAGAATAAGGTCGTGTAGAGACGTAGCATTCTACGTCTCTACAGTACGATTACCTCAAAACGAACAATATCAATAATGGGGAAGTTATTTTCAGAGCATTCCTAACCAATTTAAATTATCTAAAAAAAGGCTGTTTTAAGGGTCTATAACACTCTTTTTACCCCCCCCCCAAAAAAAGAATTTTATATTATTCACTGCTTTTAATCCAATACCCAAAGCCAGGCAACAATGTAAATGCTTTGTCATAGCCTCCATTTTCATAGCGAAAAATAAGCTTATTGGACAGATCATTAGGCGTCAATCCATTGTATGGGGCGCCTATTAAGTGCCAGCCATCCGAACAATCAATTGTATTGGATAGAAATGGCTGTCCAGAAATCGAATATATTTTCTGTGATGGACTTTTTAACCAATAGCCTTTTCCGGGTATTAAGCTGGTGACAGGATGATATGCATCATTTTTATACTCATATGCGGCTTCATAATCTGGAAATAGATTTGAAATGCTTGTATTTGATGGTGTCAGGGGCAGAGAAATCAAATTCCATCCCTGGTTTAGGTAAAAATCGAATATTTCATAGTGTTGCCAGATAATGCTGTATGAAATATATGAATTACCGGTTATCTGGTATTCAGTGGTTTGCCGCATGTCTGAAATCAGAATTTCTCCCCCACTACTTTTTAGCAAATATCGCCCTTCACGTGAAAAGGTGATCGGATCCCATGAAAGTCTTGCTGTTGTTGAAATAATTTCATTACCAATGTTGCCACGCGGATTCACTGAAATGATCCATTGGTAGTCATCCTTGTCATTTTGAAGGATATATTTGAATAATTTTTCAAAGGACTGATTATTGACAACAATATCACATGAATATTCTTCGGGCAGATTATCAGTATTTTGGGTGTATGCTTGAGATGCTGTACCAATGATCACCGATGCTTTCTGCTGAATATCATTATTTTCAAGAGATCGCTCAACGAAAATGTTTGTTTGCCAATCAGGTACAGGAAAAAAACTTGCTGTAATGGCCATGTCTGAATGAATCGCAAATGTGTAAGGATTGTCGCAAATGCGATAATCACCTTCCCAGCAATTAAAATATTCAGAGCCGCTTTCAAGGGTAATGGGTGTATTGATTTCAAAAACATTGCTGAATGGCAATGTATGATGAAAGTGATTGATTGTAATCGGTTCACTTCCCTGGATCGTCAACGCAAACGTTTTTATTTCCGTATTCACAGTAATTGTTTTGTTTTGATCAAGTATGAAACAGGTCGGATTTTCAGTACTAAGGATATCACCTGTCCAGTTGATAAACTTCCAATCGGGATTGGGATCGGCTTCAAGACATATTTCCTGACCTGCTTGATATTGACCTGTACATGGAAATTTAACTGATTGTGAATTTAAAAAGAGAGTGCCATAAAAAGAACCTGAAATATCAATTGCATATGTTTTGCTGCGTTCCACAGTTATAGAAACTGATGCAGGAAGTGAATCAGAAATGCTGTCATTGGCAATAAATGTAAATTCATCTGTGCCAAAAAAATGATGATTTGGGGTGTATGTCAGATAGGGTGTTGATTGCGATAATATGCCATGAGCCGGTTGATCCTTGATTTGATACGTCAGAGATTGATTGTCCGGGCTTATCCCTGTCAGTGTAATATTGACTGGCATGTTTTCAGTCGTGGTCACAGATTGAAAGTTTGCCTGTGGTACGTCGTAAACCGGATAGACTGTTATAATAATTGTAGCTGTATTGGAATCAAAATTTCCATCATTGACTTTAAATGAAATCGTATCCGGGCCGTTGTAATTAGAATGAGGCACATAAAGGATCATGTCATCTGTTTGATTGGCTGTGCCGTGCTCGGGGAGGCTCACTAAATGAAAGGAAAGAATGTCATTATCAGGGTCACTGGCATTCAGTTTTATATAAAGATGTTTGTCTTCATCCACAGTGAGATTTTGATCATACGCAACAGGTGGATCGCCATCATCTCTTAAAACAGTTAGTGTAACACTTGTAGAATTGCTCAAACCATCCTGGTCTGTAGCAGTTATCAATAAAAGTGTTTTACCATTCTGTAAATTATTAGGTAAAATAGTTACAGGCAATGTCTGTCCAAAATTTGTTAATGAAATAGATGTCAATCTGTTTGACTGCCCTGAGATTGAAATATTATCATTTGAAACAATGTCAATCATTGATGAGACAATTTCTAATGTCAATGGATCACCATCAGAATCAGCAAGATGAACATTCATGGTAATCGGCTGGTTTTCAATGGTTGTCCAGTTTGATGATGTTGTTATAGAAGGAATTTCTGAGACATTTAAGATATCAATGGTGATTGTTTTTGTGGCCTTGTTATAACCATCATCAGCAAGAATACAAAGTGTATAGTGGTTCATTACCTCATAATCTGTTTCTTCATTTGAGATAATTGTTATTAAATATTGATTACCAACTTGTGGGCCATTCATTAAAGAGAATTTATCGGCATCATTACTCTCAAGAATGGTAATTGTACAGGGATCTGATTCAGAATCAGCCAGGATAATTTGTCCAACACTGGTGTTAGCTGGTAAATTTTCATATAAATCAAAAGAATCAGGCCCTGAAAAGACAGGTGCCGTATTCTTGTGAACATTCATATTTTCATAGGCCCCCAAATCAACATTGCCGAGCCGTTTGTTCCCCTCTTTATCAAATAAAAAATCGTTGTTGAGTAATATATTTGTGCCAGCATCAATACAAGGTGAAATATCTGACAGATGAAAATCACCATGAACATAATCAACAAAGAGCGGATCTTCGTCTATGTTATGATTGCCTGTATAACTGTTTTGGATATTACTGTATGTAATGGTAAGGTTGTTTTCAATTTGAGCCAATGTATTAAAGAAAATAATAGAATTAACAATAGTTGCATCAAAAGTATCAATGCCATAGGGTATGTTCGAGGCAATTGTACAATTTGTCAGTGCCCCTGAACCACCTCTTATGCCACCGCCAGCACCATCGATCCCGTTAATTCCATTGCCTTCATCGCCAATGTTTGCCACACCGCCTTTACCAGCGGTATTTTCAGTAAAAAGTGAATTCATGCTTTCCAATTTTCCATTGACCATAACAATACCGCCATCACCAGCATTACCACCATCACCGCCATAGCTACCGGCAGAATAACCAAGCCCACCATTACCACCATTACCACTCACATTATCGTTGTTGGCTGAATTGGAAAGATTTAGGAAAGCATTTTGAACATAAAGACTTGCACTTCCCCCTAAGCCACCTTTTCCGCCTTTTGTGTTTTTACTGGTTCCGCCATTTCCGCCATTACTATTTAAATTGTTGCCGAAAACTGAATGATTGATTATTGCGTAACCATTATTCAAAAAGATCGCGCTTCCATAGCCACCATTTCCGCCATTTCCAGCACCGCCTCTATACGCATTTCCACCATTTCCGCCAGGGCCTGTTGTATTATTGGATATATCAGAATGGTTAATAATCAGCTTCCCCTCATTCAAATAGATTCCTGCACCTGCACCACCATTTCCGCCTAAACCGCCTTTACCATAAGAATGACGTGCATAACCTCCAGCCCCGCCAATGCCTGTTTCGTTGTTTCTAATGATAGAATCATTCAATGTAAGCTCGCCATTATTCAGATATATACAAGCCCCATCACCGCCATTGGCGCCTTTACCAGCAAAGTTATTGTCAGTCGGACCGCCATTCCCGCCTTTACCTGTTTTATTACTGTCTAAAATAGTGTTTTCGATTATGATTGTTCCATTTTCAATAAAGATACCGCCACCATCATCAGCAGGCAATCCATTTTGTTCATCAGATGTTGCATTTATGCCATCGACAGTTGCATTATTGATGATTTTAGAATTCTTGATTGTTAATGCGGCATCTGAATAAATACCACCACCTCTTACTGCCGTGTTATTTGTGATGATTACGTTCTGTAGAACAGGCGAAGAATTGTTTCGACACGTTATGCCGCCGCCAGAATATTGATTATTTGAATATATTCCTTTTCCATTTGTAATAACAAATCCGGATAAGATACTTCGATCGTCCTCGCCATATTCAAATGTAACAACACTGCCATTTTGATTACCATTGATGACAGTATTAGAAATATCGCCGTCGTTTTCTGATGTCAGATATAAAGACGTCAGCAAAATCCTTTTCCCATAAAAATTGATATTCTCATTATATGTACCCGGATAAACAATAATGGTATTTCCATGTTGCGCAGCATTGATTGCATCTTGAATGGATGTATAATCATGTGGGACACTAATCGTTGTTGCTTTTGACACCATATTAGCAGTGATTATTTTGTTTTGATCCATTGTAATACAGACAGGATTTGCAGTACTTTGTAAATCTCCCGTCCAGTTGATAAACTGCCAGTCTGTTTGAGGGATCGCTTCAAAGCAGACTTCTTCATTTTCTTGAAACTGACCTTCCCAGGGAGGAAATACTAAGGTTGAATTTACTTTTAGTGTCCCATATCCATTTCCGAAAAATTTTATCCAATATAACGTGTTCGGAATCTGTCGACCTGATTGAATGATCTCAACGACTTGTGGAGATGTATTGCCGGCATTTTCTGCAGTTACTTGAATTTTCCCTGATCGTTCTTCAAAACCTGTGTTTTCCTGATACAATAAATTTATCGTGGTGTTACCTTCGCCAGAGGCATTGCTCATTGTTATCCATGAGTCCCCTTCAAGCATTTCTGAGCTCCATTTCAAAATGCCGGCGCCTTTATTTTCAATATCAATGCTTATATTGCCCGCTGATGCAGCTACATTATGATTTAAAGGAGACACAGACAATATACACTGTTCAATGGATTCATAGTAGAAGCTGGCCGATTGAAGCGTACCCCACAAAGCATTGTCATTTTGAGCCCGAGCATGGAATGTATGATTGCCAGTTTCAAGCGTATTCCACAGAAAAATATCATGAGAGATTGTCAGATCGTCAGTTGTTGAAAGAGCGATTGGGGTTGCAGAACCAAATCCAGGATCGTTGGCATCAAAAAAGTATTCTATCGATTGAATCGTACTTTGATTTTCAGGCGCTATAGATGCAATATAGAGTGGTCTGGATTGAACGGGTCCCCATTGGTCATTATTTGAAGAACGAACGTATAGCCGATGCAAACCAGCTTCAAGATGATCCAGAAAAATTTGTTTTTCTGTATGGATTGGATCAGTGACATTGAATACAGTACCCGTTCCAAATCCATCATCTTTATCAAAAAAGTATTCAATATTTGTCATGGGTTGAACAGGATTATCACGATCAAGCGGAATAAAGAAAGGGCTTGATTGGACAAGTCCCCATCTAATCCCATTAAATGCGCGAATATGGAGTTGATGAGAACCTTTTTTTAAGCCATCCAGATTTAAAACGCAGGCTTGTGGTTCAGAAGCAGTGACTGGATCAATTGATATACCATTTCCTGTGCCGGAATCGGTATCAAAGAAATATTCAATTTGTGTCAGGTTGTTTGGTTGGTTGTCATCTGGAGCTAAAGGAATAAAGAAAACTCTGGATTGAGAAATTCCCCAGGCGTCATTTGAATTTTTCATCCGAACAAAAAAGTGATGAATTCCTTTATCAAGATCTGAAATGTCAATATCAGAGGAAACAGTTGGGTTGGTTGGATTGATGGTTAACGAATTTCCATTGCCAAAGCCAGGATCATTGTCAATATAATATTCTGCCTGAGTCACTTCAGTAGAAACATTTTCCATGTCTGGCTGTATATAAAAAGGTCTGGATTGCGTCGTTCCCCAGTTGCCATCTGTATGTTTGGCTCTGACAAACAATTTGTGAAACCCTGGCGAAAGATTGGATATATTGAGGTTGATATTGTGAGATGTTGATTCTTCCGTGATCTGGATCAGTTGTCCCTGACCCAATCCGGGATCGGTATCAAAAAAATATTCAAACAAGGATGGACTATTGTCTGCTGCATGGAGCGATGAAGCAACGAACAGTCCTGCCATTAATAAAAGATAAACGGTTCGACAATATGCGATTTTCATAATATCAACCTCTCAATTTATTTATTCTCCATTACCTGATTTTGCTTCAATCGTTACATTGAGTGTATTTGAACCTGTTGGTACCATTCTTGGGACAGCAAGATGAATAATGGAAGGGACGGCTTCCGGTAAATTGATATTATCGATATAGGGAATGGTACCGCCGTAAATTCCCATATCATCACCATTGGTTCCTGTTCCTGTTGCAGGGGAATCAGCGGCTAAATGGTAATTATTTGATGATTGATCAACAAAAACAGTGCTCAAATCTGTATTGAGAATATTGCCATTATTGTCAGATAAACTGGCATTGTTGCATAAGTTGTTGGCGTATTCAATCTTGCAATTTATATTGGTCGAATTAAGAATATTATTAAGCGCAACACCCGATACAGGTTCAAAGCAATATATAGGACAGTAAGCTTCAATATAATTATTGATAATGGACATTGATGTTGATGGGTCTGCAAAAATTCCCCTGTTTGAGGATGATATTTTTGGGGTAACAAGGATATTATTTGATATAGTAACTTCATTCTCAGAGTCTATATGAATACACTCTCCACTTGTTCGAATAAACTTATTTTGTTTGATAATATTGCCATTATAACCTGATTGTATGGTTACCAACTGGCACTCATTAGATTTGATTACAGTATTGTTGGCATAAACTGATATTGAACTTGTGATCCGATTATTCCTGATGACCACATTATCCGACCTGATTACAATCGTTGGAATTTCAAATCCTTCAATAATAGATCCTTCAGAACCAGCAGCAAAATTAATGTAAGTTGTTTTAGTCGGGTATACACCATCTTTCGAAAAATCATGCCCATAACCTGCACCGATAATGTGTAATTGTTTCGTAACAGAAAGATTAGCAGTGTAAGTTGTTTGTGAAGGATACACCAGTATTGTATCTCCTGAATTTGCATTAGTGAAAGCATCCAGTAATGTTGTGTAATCCCCAATAGATGGATAATTCGTATCCACTGTAATGGTACTGGCATTTGCAATACAATAAAAGCCCATTGACAGTATTGTCATTGCGATCATCATTGTTGTTTTCATGGAAAATCCTCCTTGTTAAAATAATTTTTTGTGTTTATCTTTGTTTAAGAATGAACTTTATAAAACTTTTTGTATTATTATTCAAAACATTTTTTAAGTAGTTGGGGGATCGGTCTAAAAGAAATGGCCGAAACGATGAATCAATGCCCTCTTCTTCTATTTTAATCCAATATCCAATACCAGGTACCAATTGATATGCAATGTTATAACAGTCAGAGAAGTCATATATTGCAGTGATACCAGCTACTGGAATATTTTCAATTGTGCTTAACTGATTCGTTGCACCAATTAAATTCCAGCCAGTATTATATTATATTCTGTTTTAAATGAAGTATACTGTCGACCGCCAACAGAATATGTTGCATCAGATGGTATTTTAACCCAATACCTTCATTAAAGAAGAATGTTTCAAACGTTAGCAGAGAGCTGTCATTTATATTTCCAATAGTCGTGAAATGTAGTTGCAGTAGATCGTTATTCATTTCAAGAGGAGATGTTCCACATGCTGCTATTCGAATTTTTCCAGCAGGATTTATAATGAAACTTGGTCCGGCCCTATCTTTCCAAATAAACAATGATTGATCCAAACATCAAATGCTCTTCAACATCCATTTCGAAATTGTAGTCAGGAACAATAGCATCTCCTACATTATTTCCTTTTCGGTATTGATAAGCCAGATCAAACTCCAGTTGGCCTGTAATATAACCTGATCCTAAACTGAATCCCCAATAATCATCAGGGCTGACTTGTGAAGGGACTGGATCATAAAATAAACCGAACCGGATTGGAATGCGGTAATTGGGATGGGTAAAATAATACTCTGCGCCGAGTCGAACTTGACGGGTAGGGTCGATATTGGACTGGTTGTCTGGTAATCGGGTAACACCTGATAACTCGTTTCCATTTTCATCGCGCAACATAAAATGCTGCCACTGGGTTTCATAATAATCAAGGGACAAACGAAAATCCTGTGAAAAACGATAGGACATACCAACCCCAAAAGAAGCAGGCATTTTCATTGTTTCATTGAGTACAGCGTCAAGAGCATTATTGCTATAAACACGGTGTTCAATATCAGCATTGAAACTTGTTTTATAAACCATTCCAATGGTAAAATCTTCTATTGGCCGAAACAATAAACCAATATTATAATTAATTCCCTTAAATGTATACTCATCATGATTGTTATCCACAGCAACGTTTATTGGAACTTTTAATCCTCCCATATCCATATAAGCTTCTGCCTCATCAAGAGAATTGAACTCTTCCCATTTATTATTACAAATATTTTCATCCCAATAATTAAGTGTAAAACCAGCAGATAATTGTTGGGTCAACTGAACAGAAAAAGCGAATCCCAATGCAGACAAACTGCCATCCTGCCTGTAATGCTGCTTTGCGTTGACATCTGTTTTTCCAACAAAGGGAAATTCGACTTCGGGCAATGAAATGGGGAAATCCCATTCCCGATTGAGATTGTATAGCTTTTGATAGTTTAGTGAAAAAACAAGGTATACATCTTTCAGTCTGAAATCATCACTGATACTGAAATAGTTCAGTTCTTCCAGGTCAATACTTTGCCTGCCTTTGGCTCCCATCGTATGGTTGGGTGAAATGCCCTCAATCCTGTGAACGATATTGCCCACAATCGAAATTTCAGGTTTTTCCAGTTGTATCAGTCCCCCTGGATTCCAGGATGCAGCTGTCGCATCATCAGCAACCCCAATAAAAGCACTCCCCATTCCAATAGCACGCGCACCAGAACCAAGAGGGTTCGGGGTTGATGCAAAATCCAACCCAATGGCTGAGCATGTATTGATATTCAAAAAAATGCTTACCATTAACGTTATAAGAATCTTCTGAATATGATTTCTAACTTTATTTGATATATGCACGAGAACCTCCATTATCACCAATTAATTTTTACCCAGCATGCCTGTCCTAAAGGACATTCATTGACTTCATAATATTGTCCATTGCCAAATGCATAGATCTGCTCTATAGCGGCATTATCAATGGATACAGGATTGAAATCACTTGCTGTAGGGCCAATAAGATGCCAACCATTTGTTTGGGGAATCTCTACATCGGCTTGAAAACCCAAAATGGTATAGTTTTTTGCAACCGGCAATTTTATCCAGTATCCATTACCTGGCAACAGTTGTGTTGTTGATTCATAAGAATAATTGGAATACGTAAATGCAATACTTGCATCAGAAAAAATTTGATTCAATTCTGATTCCAAAGGAAGATAAGGCAATGAAACCAGATTCCATCCTTTGCTAAGCGATAGTGTTTTAGTGAACAAATCATTAACAGTGGGTACTATTGAGAAAACAAATGAAAAAAATTGGGGGATTCGTGTGTATACGCCATAATAATTCGGACGTGCACAGCCTTCACCCCAACTGACCAGTCCCAGCAGTTTCCATTCTTGATCCTCCTGAATAATGGCAGGACCTCCGCTGTCCCCCTGACATGAGTCTTTGCCACCTTCAGCAAGCCCGGCGCAAAACATGCTATCATCAATTTCACCCGGATATACGGATTGACAACTCGTATCATAAACAATAGGAATGGACACTTCCATTAATTGATCGGATCCAATACCATCTTCCTGTAAATCACCCCATCCTAAAACAGTTAACATTTTTCCCGTAATATCTTCCGAAGCATGATAAAGATCAATGGGTTGAATATTAACCGGTTCTGTCAATTCTATCAATGCGATATCAGAAAAAAGCCAATAATCATCATAATCCGGATGAACCACTATTTGACTGACAGACCGCAGAGAACCAACCTCTGTTCTTAAATTACTGAGTCCGACAACTACCTTAAAACTGTCAATCGTTTCACCTTCCATGCAATGCCCGGCAGTCATGACCCATTTGGGATGAATTAATGATGCGCCACAAAATGAGTTGTATGGCCTGCTGCCATTGTAAACAAGTGCAGCCATCCAGGGATATTCATTTTTTAATGCTGCAGTACCTCCAACAATGCGAGATTCTTTTTTTGTGCTTTTTGAAGAGGCTGCATTGGAAATGCCTGTAAATATCAAACAAAGGGATAAAAAAAGTATAATTGATTTAATGTTCATGTTCATACGCTTCTCCTTATATCGTAATTTCTGAAATGTTATTATTGATTTTTAATCCACTCCAATTAATTTCAATCCTTTATATACTGTTTGGCCGAATCGTTGTGTGTATATAAAACTTTGTTTTTGCCCCAAAAAGTCAATTTCAAAAATGTTTTGTTTGTTCAATGTCTGAAATTTTTGACCAGAGGGAACACCGTGTAAGGAACCGACATCAATGATGATTTCATCATTTTGAATACTTAAAACAGTTGCCTTGAATGGCAGTTGCTTTTGATATGTTGCTTTCAGTGTTTGAATGAGTTTATGACATAGGTGATCATGTTGTTTTGAAATAATCCCTTTTTGTATGGTAACATTCCATTCATCCCGAATATTTCTGGTATGATCTACCAGACGAAGACTCAATTGTATGTCCTTTTCAAAAGAATGCATGACAATAAAAAGAAAATATTGGGATGACAGCAAGTTTTCAAGACTGTCGTTGAAAACGTTTTCAACAGAAATTTTGAACATATTTTCATTTTCTAAACAAGAAAATGGTGTTTTTTTCAGGATAGCTTGCCTTAATTGCGATTTAATAGCCCCTTCCTGTCTTTGATTCAATACGCTAAAAGGAGAATCAAATTGAACAATTATGGTTAACATAGGCGAAGAAAAAGGATTGAGCTTTATTTTTTTTTCTTTTCGGTTAGCGATAATCCATTTTGACAATTCCATTTCTCTGTTATCAAGAAAGTTTTTTATATCTATATATATTTTGCTGTTACAATCCGTTGGTGTTTTAATTGTATTCGTAATTTCGGGTCTTTGAAGTATCGGTTGATCAGTAATCTGTTTGATGAAAAGACAAATCAATAATGCAAGGATTAACATGCCCAGTGTTATGTAGAACTTGTGATAATCATTCAATGGAAAAGGTAAGCTTTTTCTGATTCCCCTATTGGGATTTGGGGAATCACCACGAACCGATGAATGATATGAATATGTTGGATCTCCATATAAAACATAAGTCGCCCAACATAAGTCATTGGGACATTTTGTTCTTAATTGAATTCGCGCATTTTTTAAGGCTTCACCAATAGATATATTTCCAGCCAAATTTTCATAGAAAAATTGTGCGAACTCACTTCCAGTGGCATCACGAATTTCCCACAAAGTAGCGATTAAATGTTTAACACCAGCAAGCATCCATTCATGGGCCATACCAAAAGAATATTTTTTTTTATTTTCAAAAGCTTGCCAGTGTGCAAAGCGTCCGGACTGGCAGGAATTGGAAAATACAAATGACGGTATCAGTTTTTTTTGCTTCAAGCGAATAATATCAAATGTAGAAAAATAGCCATCTGAAAGCTTCCATCCGCTATTTTCAGGATTGTCTAAATTAAACTCAGAGTGACCGGCATAGTGTATCATATCTATATGCTTAATCTTTTTGAAAAATGAATCAATGGTTATTCTTGAATCTGCTCTGGCCTGAATCGTTTCTGATAGCTGTTTATCCAATATCTTTCGAATCATTTGAGACTCTTTTTTGGTTTTTTTGAGGGTATCTTTTGCATTGGTGATGATTAGCATGGAAAAAGGAGGATCTTTTTCTTTTAATAAACTGCTTGATCTTTCCTGTCTGGTTCTGATTTTTCTGCCAATATTGAAAATACATGCCAGATATTCACCATCCAGACACATCAATTCCCAGGGGATATAAGCCAGACTATCATCAAGACAAATGTGAAGAAAATGATAATTTTTGTCTCTATATTGCCTGAATTCATCCTGGAGTTCTTCGGTTAGCAAAGCTTTTAACAGATCTTTTCCCAATTGGTTGAATGCTGTGATAACTTCAGGATGGTCAGTCGTATTTTTGCTGCTTTCATTTAATAAATCATGAATATCAGAACAAATCTGATCAATACGATCGAAATCAACTTCTATCTCTTTTAGATGACTGCATGGATCTAATGGATTCAAGCCTATTTTCATTGCCTGTTGATTTATCCGATAAACATCAAGTGCAAACTGATTGTTGTACGTTTTCATGTTCTGTCGTTTCCTGATTTTTTTTCGGTTGCATGAGAATGCCTCTTTCCAGGACAGAGAAAAGAATTTCACCTTTTTTTTCAGATTGATATTCAAACGTCATACGATGGGGTGCCAATGAAACATTGTCAAACTGACATGGTTCTTTTATACGAATTAGTTCGGAAACTTCATAAAAATTGCCAGCACTAAGAGTAACACGAACGTCATGTTCACACGGTACCACTAATTTGACAGTAATAAAAAATGTGTTTGAGTGAGATTTCTTAAATATAGTGTAGCCAGGAACAGAATGAAAGGTGATCGTTATCTGAATGTTATCAAATACTCGGATAATTTTTGCTTTATTGGGAAACCAGGAACTAAATGAAAACAATGTTTTTTCATTGCAATCTCTTGTCGTTGCACCAGATCGACATTTTGGAATTTCAGCATATTCTGGCTGAAAAGTTTGTTTTTCCGTAACTGATCGAATAAAATTAAAAAAGATTAAAAACCATTGCTTAAAAATAGAAGGTTGGTTAAGAAAAGAATCAATCTGTTGAACAATATATGATACGACTTTATCATCAGAAACTTGACTTGCTTCTGCTTCATAAAATCCTGGATCAGCAAGTGTATCGATAAATTCTTCAACAATTTCTCTGCATTCTTCACATATTTCAAGATGACTTTCAACGAGTTTACATTCCGATTCTGGAAGGATTCCTTCTGCATAGTCATACATTAATTTATCGCTGATATGTTTATTCATAATAAAACTCCCTTCAAATACAATTTGGAATTTAATAATTCCCTAAAAAAAAGCTCGTTTCGCGCTTATTATAAAATATACGAACAAATCAAATTGCATTATCGGGGTCATGAAAAAAAATTTTAAATTTTTCTAATGCATCATTCTGGCGTTGAATCAGTTCAGTCATATCCATATTCAGATAACTTGCAATGGTATCAGGTTGTTTTGATTTGAGTGTCTGTCTCAAAATTTCCTGATCAATCTGATCCGGCATTTTAGAAATTAGCCGTTGCAGATTCTGGATATTATTGACAAAATCGTCTTCGTCACTCCAGTCAATACCCAATAACGACAGGTGATAATATTTTTTTAACCTTCTAAAAGCATTTGCTTTGGTCTGAATAGCGGTTTTTTTGTCCATATTCAGATCAGTGGCAATTTCATCAATGTCTTTATCATTTAATGTTTCATATAATATTTTGCGTTGGATTTCAGATGGTATTCTCCGAATCAGTTGTTTCAATCGATTTATTTTTATCCAGGCATCGTATTTTTCTTCCATTTCAACAGAGTATGTAATGCCAAAATAATCCAAAACAGAAATCTCATCTTCAGAATCATCAGTTGAAACAGTTACATTTATTGAAAGCTTTTTGTCTGGTTGTTTTTCGTAAACATCTGTTTTTCTGAGATAATCAATTGTCGTTCTCGTTGCGATCATACCGATCCATGATCCAAGCTCTCTGGTTTTCTTGCCATTTAAGTCTTTATCTGGATCCCAGGCTTTCAAGCTCTTATCAAATAATCTAATATAAGTACTTAAACGTAAAAGTTCAACTAACTCAAAGTCAATTGTGTAATGACTTTTTATCAATCGCTTTTTTATAACATAAGTAATCAGTTTGTCATATTGGTCGACAAGTCTTCTTTTTCCTTCTTCGGCAATTCTTTTATCAGGACTGAGAGCCATTTTTTTCAATAATAGCTGCTCTTCTTTTGATAGCTTACGATATCCTTTATTTTTTGATGATTTCTTTTTCATTTATTGGTTACCTTTAATCCAATTTGAGGTTGATTAAAATCAGCGCCCATCATCAGGTATGATTTATTGTGTTTGCCAATAATAGTTCCAAACCCTTTGATATGGGTGGCTGCACCAAATAGTACATGTGTAACAGGATTAAATCTTAGATTATCCATTTCATAAATGATAATTGTCCAGCCAATAATCGTTGCACCAGCATTTTTTTGGCCATATGTATTGTCTTTATGAATAATGAATTTGTTATTGAAAATTTTTATGATGCTTCCTTGATAACGCTGGAAAGCATTATGGAGTTGTTTGCACAAATGATGGCCAATATATGTTAAGCCTTCTTTTGTGCAATTCGTCGTGTATGAATCAAACTCACCCAGTAGCTGACGATCTTTAAGTGAAATCAGCCTCATATTTACTTCGATACCTTCATTGGTTTGAGTTGTATCACCAAAAATGATAGCATCAGCCTGTTGGTACTGCTTTAACTGAGTGAAAAAACGGCCTTGTTTGTGTATACTATTGAACAAAATATTTTGAAAAATAATGCGGTCTTTTGTTGAGAGATAGTCAGAGTATTGCTCGATTTGATAGTCTTCAATGCCAATTTGTGATTTTATTTTAGAGGATAAATCAAAATCCACTGTTCGAACAGCGTATCGATTGGATATTTCTTCATCAGCTGGTATACATCTTATAATCGTCAATTTCTTTGAATATTTACGGGAATACTCATCTTCAACAGTAACCAGAATTTGATTATTTCCAGGCGTCAGATGAATATTTTTTTCAAAATTCATGATAATATCATCAGTGGAAATTTGTTGTTGAAGCATAACATGCTTATCTTTTTTAATGCTCAAAAATCTTATGGGAATAAAGCTGTCCACCTGTCCTGAAATATAAATCTGATCAACATAAACAGTTTCAGCTGATTTAAATCCTAAAAAATAGATATCCGGATGAAATGCTTTTCTGGGAAAAACATGAGCATCGGATGTCATCACGTTTTCCGATGAGGCCAAAAGTAGTGGACGGGCACTTTCTTTTTGTATTCTTTTTGAAGTCATCATTACTCGAGCGACATTTCCTGCTGTATCTGTTGCAATAAGGAAAGTGTTGTCATTTAATTTTACTGGATCAATATGTGTCTGAAAAAAACCAGATTCATCAATGATAATGGAAATCTTTTCCGTTTCTGTTTGAATGTATACAGAATGAACCCCACTTACCCGATCGGTAATTTTACCTCTAATGATGCCATCGTCGATGGACATAATACGGATTTCAGGTCCTGAGGTATCTACAAGAATTGGAATTAGGACATCAGCTTTACCATCTGAAAAATTTTTTGCACAAATCTTCACAATACCGGAACCTTCTTGAAAAACCAAAGTAGTTTGAAACGGGATTAACGATTGAGCACCATTGATATCAATTGGTTTGTTATTCAGTGTTACTGCAGAAACAAACCTTGGATCATAAACCTCTCCTGAAACAGTAAGTTCATTGAATTGAACCAAAACCGGTTTACCAGGCATATAAGGACTACTGTTTAATGAATGTATGGTAACTGTTGGTTTATGGATTGATATTTTCGATAGCTTTTGAATGCGTTTTTCAATGCGAACCTCCCAGAATCTGGCTTTGTTTGTTGCATCCTGCTCAAGAGATTGGTGAATTTCATTACGCGCTTTTAAAAGCGTCTCCAAGGGATTATCGTTTTGAAAACTCATTAAATAATGGATAACCCCTGACTCTCGATGCGGAAAATATCGAATGAAATGCATTGCACCATAAGTGGATTTCTTTCGGTTGTCTTTGTTTCTCACAAAAATCGCTTTGTTAAAATCATCCAATGCGGCATCAAAGCACTTCCCTTCCTTATACGAGAGACCACGTTCATAGTAATTAAACCAGCGCCCACGAAAATAACTTTGAGTGACACCATATGTGATACCATCTTTGATACATAATGGTCCCGGGGAAATCTGACATCCTGTCAAGCATGCAATGTATAAAACAAATATTTTCAAACAAAAGTTATTAAATATATTCATACATCTCCTGAAAATCAATAAAAAACGATAATTTATATGATTTATATAAACACTATTTTCTTTTCAATATTTACTATAAAATAAATTAGTTGACAGCATTGCAACAAAACCATACAGTGTTATATTTTTTTACAGTTGCAATATATCATTTTAATTACAAGTATTTATTAAATGAGAAAAAATTTTTTCTATTATGAAAAAATTATGATTTTTTCGATTTTTTAATTTTTTTTAAATTTTACGAAGGAATAGAAAATAATTGATGGGGGGATTTATTTTTTTTTGAATTGTATGACCAAGGTAAATCATTGCCTTTAAGCATAGGGGTTTAAAGTCCAATGGAACGATTATGCAAAGCTTTGCATAATCGTTCCATTGGACTTCAAACCCCGTAAGCCAATCCTATTGTATTTTTATTTCGGCAATATCGTCACCCAACGCGGAAAGTTTATTGATCTTAATCATATCCAAAGCTACCGAGTAAACATAATCATCCATAAAAATAGAGCGTTTGACATGGGTGTTGGGATCGGTCCACCACTTGTAACATTGATCGGCTTCTCCGTGAGAGACACCCCCCAGATATTCAAACCCATTTTCAATTGTTGTTTTAAATATCATAAGTCCGCTAAAACTATTCGTATATCCGTATGAACTTCCTCCTTCACATATAGCCATGGGAATCGCCAGCAGATCTTTGGGTGAAAAAAAGTTAAATGCCAGATGATCGCTAACGGCCTCTGAACTTGAGCGGCGTGATCCAATGACTTCCTTGTAAATACACTTTGGTTCTTTCATATCAGAAATATCAAATAATTGTAAGGCAATGCCCTGTAACCCAGAAAATGCCCCCTGATCATCTCCATCATAGCCGATGGAGAGCAAATGATTGTCATCCATCAGATGGATGTAAGTTGAAAAACCAGGAATTTTTAATTCTCCTGTTTGTACAGGTGAATACGGGTTCGATAAATCAAACGCAAACAATGGGTCAGTTTGTTTGAAAGTCACGATAAAACCTTTGTTTTCATTAAATCGTACTGATTTAATATCTTCTGTTGGGGCAATATTATCAATTTTACTGATAATTTCTAAATTTCCATCTGATGATTCTTTCAATATTGACAAAATATTATGTGAACCTGCCCAGGGTGTATTTCCAACAGTTGTGGCAATTCTCAAGAAATTGTTGTGTTCATCCATTGCAAACTGATTCAAAACCCTGCCTTTTACGCTACCACTCCCTGCATACTCTGATTTTATAGCGTCATTTGAAAGGGTGAATTTATGAATGGTCGTGATTTCATCAACAGATCCCCAAAAAGGTAGAATATACCAGGGCGTGTTTGTATTTGAACGTTTACGATGTGGTGATGCAATATAACAGGCTGTCCGCGATGAATAAACTGCACCTGGTTTTCCCATCATCGTGACAGCGTGTTGAGAGGAAGTATCTTGAATATCAAAAGAAAATAGTGATAGAAAATTCATGCCATCGGTTTGAGGGGAAAAATAGATATCTTGAAAATCGCTAATAGGCCTGACATTTTCAATGACTTCGCCACCAATGTATTGCACATCACGTACTGTGGGGCTAAAATCTGAAATATCCAGATTCATGATCACCTGTTTATTTTTTTGCTTGAGCGCCTCAAACTTTGTTATCAATTCCGTATCAGAATAACGTTTTTCATATATCGGATAGCATGGTGGGTAAAAAAATCTTTCAAAATAATCAATAATATCGTATCCATAATAGTAATAAGGATCACAACAAAACCATCTGCAATCACAATAACTGCTGTCAACTTCAAATTTTACACCAGGTAAGATCATCTCAGGAAAAAGAATTACAGAATGTATGGCGTTATCGATACGTCGTGCACTAATAAATGAACCATTAAAATATAATTCGCGAATAATTTGCGATGAATTGATAATAGAAATATCAAGTATGGTTATTTTTAATCTTTTGTTATCACCGGTAAACACACAATGTCCCCAATCAGTACACTCCTTGTTTAAATACCAGCTATCTTGATTCAACAAGCCCAATGAGGAATAAACAACTGCCCGATTGTTATGTATAAACAACTTTTTGGGTGATCCTTCAATATAGACAGATGCAATAATCCCAGCCTCTTTGGGGGGCCAGGCCTTGACTATTTTCAACTGATTATCAGCCAGAACAAAGATATGTTTTCCATCATTTTTAATAAAATCCGCTTCATCAACACCTGACACCTGGTTGTTGGTTTCAGAATATTCACTTGCCCCATTATCCGGTTCATTTTCAGGTGTTACTGGCGTTGATAACGGCCCATCATTTACTATCATGTAGTTTGCATCACTACCAATCGATACAGGAGAAGCAGGCAATCCCACTGAAATATCTGAAAATATATAATAGTCATCATATACAGGGCAGTAGGTATTGAGAGCATTTTCAAGGTTTTCGTCAAGAACCCGTTCCATAAATTCGATGACATTCTGCCTAAAAATTTGCTGAGCAGAATCCTGAATGCTGGAATGCTTAAGTTTTGCAATATTGGGCAAATCAGGAACATTATCATCGTAATTTTCAGCTGTTATTTTATTTGCTTTCACCCAATATCCATGTCCGGGTTCAAACTGCTCAGCAATTTGATATTCCCCATCAATATAGGTATACATCGAAACCCTGGTATCATCTGATTCTTTAATGGTCGTGGTAGACAAACCAGGAGTACCCACTAATTGCCATGTTTCGGAATAATTGATATGAATTTCAGAATCCGGAGTACCGATCAGATCCACAACAACGGACTCCAAGGCCTTGACCCAATACCCTTTTCCTGCCTTTAAGTTATTGGCTGCAACATATTCACCATTTGAAAAAGTATAAACAATCGATGTTGCTTCAAATAAACGAGAACTACTGGTATCAAACGGTACAGATATCAAATTCCAGCCCTGAACAAGTCGGATCTGAAATGATATTTGATCGTTTGCAAATGATACATTTGCTATTAAAAACAACATGATTGTAATAGCCAATGCTGTAAACATTTTTGATTTCATTTTTTTTCCTTTCATGCTGAGAAATTACAAATTTAATAATTTGAACTGTCTTACATTTGTGAAGACAAGGTGTCACCAAATAAGTGTTCCATCTGTTTTTAAATAAATCCAATATCCCTTTCCCGGATCAAGCTCGCTGACATCCTGATATGTATTGCCCGATAATCCCTGTATTTCACTTAAAGCTGTATCCGGTATTGTACTGAGGGATGATATTTTTTCAGATGCTCCGATCAAGTGCCATCCTGCAGATAATTGTTGCTTTTTATCAGAAATGGATTGGCCCAAAAGAGGAATGCTTTTGTTTTGTGGGTATTTAATCCAATATCCTTTTCCTGAGCTAAAATATGTTGGTCTGAAATAACTCCCATTAGAAAATTCATATATTTCAATAGCCTGCGGAAACAATTCTTTGATATATGTTGTAGATGGCTGAATAGGCGATGAAATTAGATTCCATCCTTTATACAATTCAATGATGAAGTCTTTGTGAATATGCCATTGAAGCGTAAACAGTACATACGTCTTACCACTTACAGATTTTGAATCATGATCATGCATGTCTGTTTTAAAGCCGCTTTCGTCAACCAAAACCATATGCCCATTATCAGGGATATCTGACAAATTCCAATGAAGCATTGCTGTTGTAGCAATCGCTTCATGTGTGATATCACCATGAGGATCAACCCCCAAAATCCACTGGTAATAATATTTCCCGTCTTGAAATACATCTGTTTGTAAAGAATTCCATTCAGAATCAAATATAACAATTTTACAGCTATGATTTTCTGGCGCTGAACTTTTGCTGTAAGTGTAAGGTACTGGAGCAATACCGATATTGACCTGGTCCACAGTTTGCTGAATGTCTTTCTCCAAATTTCTTTCTACAGTTAGTTCTAACTCCCATAGTGATGGCAAATATGTCTGTGAAATCTCAATTTCAAAGCTTTGTTTTAAAGAAGTGTTGCAACCATTTGAATCTGTGGAGCCATCATCGGTAGCATATACTGTTACCTTTGTTTTACCTGTTTTATCAGTTCTTGGAGCAAATTGTAGGGTGCCATCTGGCTGTATTTCGATTTTCGATGACAGTAAGTCTTCATTTTCAGTTTGAATATGAAATTGAACCTTTTGATCACTTTCATAGGCCCCACTACTGATATTGGTGATCCATTGATTGATAAACTGAGGACCATCATGATTCTTGATTTTTTGATCAGGTCCAATGACAAAAGAGGGGCAATCATTTACAGGTTGAATGATAATATGAAGTTTTTGGGTATTACTAATATTTTGTCCATTATGCTCAGTACCACCGCTATCTTTGAGGGTGACATCAAAGGTTGCATCACCAAATTTATCGGGCATTAATGTGAATCTCAAAATGCCATCATTTGAAATGATAGGGCCATCTTTCAAAAATTCATGACACTCTGGCACAATTTGAAATGCAATGGTTTGATCTTGTTCATCTATTGGTCCTGGCGAGATATTTCCAGCCCAATCTACAAACTTTTCACCATCATCTTCAAATACGATAATAACGTCATCACTGGTAAAAAAAGGCGGGTCATTTACCGGACAGATATTAATATCAATTGTTTTATAAGTGGTTAAGTTTCCATCACTTGCTGTTAAAGTAATGGGAAGTCTCCCTACACTGTTTTTTTCGGGTGTGATGATTAGTTCCGTGCATGACATATTAATTTTATTTTGTGAAATTAAGTGATTGTTTCCGGAAATGCCTGATAAATAAAGATTGTTGCATGGCAATTCCATGTCGGAGATATTGATTGTTAATCTTAGAGGAGTATCTTCAAAAAGTGTTAATTCCGGAGTTAGTTCGATTTGAGGCGCAGTGTTGGCTGTTTGATGAATCAATATCATGTGCGGTGTTGTATAACTGGAAGAAGAGTGAATGTTGATAATGCCTGTTTTTTCACTGGCAATATTGGCAGTATATGCAATGTTCAGCATTTCCGAATCATCTGAAGTATTGCCATCTGGAAAAGAAATCCAATTGTCATGTGTTGAAGCTGTCCAGAATTCTCTTTCCGATATAAAAACAGCTTTTTCCCCTTTAGAACTGCTCACAGTATATGATTCAGTAAAAGCGTTCACCCTTTGATCATCAAATGCCATATCTTCCCAGTTATTGTCAGGTATGTTTATATGATTGTAAATTTTGCCTGTAACGGCTAATGTTTCTGACGCTGCCATTTGAATGTAATATAACGTTCCCGGAGATACATTTTTTAAACTACATTCATCCAATAAAATGTCTGGCTGATAATAATTCCATTGGTTATCCTGGAAAGTCGAGATGAGTTGGACGTGATCCATAATTGAATTGAAAAAGGCAGGTATTGAACGTTCATCAGGATCGAGCATTAATCTAAAAAAATTATCGCCTTTTTGTAAAACGATTGTATGATCAAGCGTCAGTTTGTTGATAATGTGATTCAAGTTGTTTGTTGTATTTAATTCAGGCAATATTGATTCAGTAATATTGATATAAAAATATTTCAGACAATCCTTTGATAAAACGGCATCTGAATCAATCTGAAAATAAACATCCAAATACTGGTTGGCTGATATACCGGGGATGAGTTGGGCATCGATACGATTTGAGGGTAACAACTGATCATAATAGCATTCAATACGCGCGGAATAGGAATCATGAGACGAAATATTTTTAATTCTTGCAGTAATGGTCAGCGGTCCCTCAAGTTTTCCCGTAAGGGATGAAACTGTTGATCCTTCCACATCTAAGATCAAATCGGGAATTCCCTGAGGTGATGTCCCTGTAATCTCAACTGAAATGCTCTCACAAAGCTGACTTTCAAGAAACGAAGTGTTCATGGCGCTGACAGCAATTTCATAGGATAGTCCATTGGTAAGCGCATCAATTTTACAACGACTTGATTGTACGTAAAATTGATATTCAAATTTATGACTTCCTGGATTTCTCCCTATATATACCCGATATCCGCTGATATCTGGCTCAGAATTGTCTTTCCATTGAATCAATAAAGAGCCATTTGATGGAAACACCTGCAAATTTTGAGGTGATACAGGTGCAAGCGGATTGTTGATAAAAACGCGATATTCGTTATAGTTATATTGAGGCAGATTGACACCATCATCTATTTGGGCATAAATAAAATAGGAACCGGATAGGACATGATCCCCAACATCCCATGCATAATGGTTTTCGGAATAATTTTCAGAAATGTTGTCTGCAATTAAGACGCCGTCATTTCCCTGGTTATCTTCATCATAGTATAGGCTGATCATTGCGTCATCATCAGTATCTTCAGCTAACCAGGAGATGGGGATTGTTGTACCTTGATCCCAGATTATATCAGCGATTGGACTTAATAGCGTTATTTCGGGTTGACTATTGGGTGTATAAAGTATGCGATTATAGCTTCCAAGTAGATTTTCGTTCAGCATTGTAACGGTATAATCCCCTTTGGGTGGATGAAGTATCGTATAATATGATTCATGGGTCTCGGGTGCTGAATTGAAACTGATTTCATAACCGTTTGTAAAAATGGGTTGGTCTATAACGGGCTCATAAGTCAGGCCATCAGGTAGTGTCAATAAGAATTCAGGCACACTGTTTTCACTTAAGTATTTTATAATTAGAGGATCAATGGATTCATTCAATAAAAAGGTATCTTGTAAGGATTTGCTTTGCTTTTTTGAGCTTCCAAAAAGTTCCGGTATTAAATTTTCAATTTTTATAACTGGTGATCGTGGTGTGCTAAAATCTATTGAAATTTTAAGAAGTGAAAAATTGTGAATATAATTATTTGATATTAAAGCATGTTCAATCCCAAATTTCGAAAAACGAAAGTCAATATCATACATGCCTGAAATTGTACTTTCATCACTAATCCACTCTGAGCCTTCTGGCATTGTTAAGAATAAGAAACTCGAACCTCTAAACAATAATTCTCCATTATATAGACCAATTCTCAAGGAAATATCACCTCTCAACGACCCTGTAGCATTGGATAGAGTTCCATCTGACAGTTGAAAAGAAATATTGTCAATTTCTAATCTACCTCGTAATATTAACGAACTTCCAAAAGTTAGTTTTGCATTAGTAATAGGATAAGCGCCCAAAAAATTCATATCTCCATACAGTTCGCACTTTTTACCCGGGCTGATACGACTGATACGAATACTGGTGTCACCTGATAAAAGGTCTAAATTATAAATATTATAGATTGTTTTAATGATATCCATATTATCATATAATATCATGCTGCAACTACCATTAAGTGTTGGTTGATTGCTGCTTGTAATGCCACTAACCTGAAAACTGCTTTTTTCGAGATTTGTCACTGAAATTCCTAAACTTTGTTTTGATGGAATGATCAGGGGCTGATTCCAAATCTTTGGAAATGAAAGATTACCGCTAATAGATTCGAGAGATAAAGCATCGTTTTTAAGAAATTGCAACTCTGCGGGTATTCCACCTTGATCATTTTCAATGACACCCGGAATTGTAAGTTCACCATTGGCCTTAACAATCGAGTTTAATAAATCAATATTAAAATCAAGATTGGATAATTTCCAGTTTGTATTGTCTATTGTGTATACTTCCGTAAGTTCTTCATCTGAAATGTGTTTGACTGTAGTGGTCTGACCTGATTGGGAAAGAAGAATATCACCGATAAATAACGTTCCTTCAATTCCATCAGAAATGTGTGTGTAGATATTATTGAGTTGGATAGCGTCATCATCAATAAATGCCGTGTTTGAACTTCCTGAAACAGGGAATATAAAAGGAATATCATTAATTAGCTTTAATCGAGATTCCCCATTTTCATAAATTAACACAGGTGGAGAGTCATTACAGTTAATTTTAAAATGTCCGGAATAGAGAGGGATTATTTCTGCGGAACCATTGATACTGCGTTTTATGTCCAGAACATCCAGCTCGTTGCTTGAAATGGTATTTATTTGCATTGTATCATATCGCAAATTTAATGAGGCTTGTGTTTTTAACAATTTTTGGGTACCTGTCGCCTTTCCAATACAGACGTTTCCACTGGCAATTATGTGTTGTTGAGAAACTTGAATAAAACGATCAGCATAAACATTTATATTTCCAATGCGCTGTACCGTTGAAATTGTTGAACGGCAATAGCGTTTGATAGTATTTGGCCTGTCCGCGCTGCCTATTTGAGCAGGAATATTATCATTATCTTTTGCAACAATGTAATAAAGTACATCATTACATTTTAATGTTTCAATGGGAATTTCAAAATTAAAGTGATATTTACCCACATTTGGAAACACTTTTTGGACTTTGTAAACATTGTCTCCTTGAGATTTGTAATGTAATTCTATTGATACAATTTTATCAGTCACATCTTCGACAATTCCTTTTATTGAGATAGGCTGATCCGTTTCTGCCTGAGTGATAGGATGTTGTGTAATAATCGGTGGAACTTTTGGCAAAACTGGAATAACAAAAGGATAAAGTGATGAATCCACAGAAGGTAACGTTTTGGTTCCTGAATCGTTTGTTGCTGAGATATAATAGTAAATGGCTTGAGGAATAAAATCAGAGTATTCAATGATTGCTGTATAAATTGAATTTTCAGAAGCCGTCATGTTGATGAATTGATAGTCTGTCAATGAACTTTTATAGAACAATTTTACAATAACAGGTGAATCACTTTGAGAAATTTCAGCAGAAATGTGAATTGGAACACCTGCCCTTTGGCCTGTATTGGACATCAAAACCGTTTCATCTGTACGAACAATCGTTATTGGGTTTACAAGGTAGTTTACGGTATTCGATAAAGAAATTCCGTAACTATTAATGGTTGAGATATTCACTTTTCTCAGGGTATTGGATTCCAGATTATCTGTTTTATATTGGATCAAATAGTTGGATGTACAACTGGCAATATCCTTGAAAATGTTCAAAAAATCATCAGTAGTATTGTATAGTTTGCCATTGGTTTGTTGAGCCAATGGTAAAAAATCTGTGGTGGTGTTACGCCAAGTCTCATTAACGATACCATACAAAGTAATATTATTTTGGATTAACAAATCTATCACACTTTCTTGACTGGTATTGCACGGCCAGTCGAGATTTCCAGGGTTATTATCCTCATCAGTTATCAAAATGATCATTTTTTGCGAAGACGAGCGCCAGTAGATTTGTTGGATCGCTTTATGTATTGCGCAAAAAGCCTGTTCCATATTACCATTAAATTTCATTTGATCAATATCTTCAATAAAACTCTCTACTGATGAATGAAGTTGTCCATTATGTAAAACTGTTCCGTGAGGTTCACTAAACATACCATTACCACCATATGCAAGCAATCCAATGCGGACATCCATCCCAACGTATCTCAGGCGATCAACAAAAACCTGAATATTGTTTTTTAACTGCAAAGCTTCATCACACATACTTCCTGATTCATCATGAACAAAAACAATATCTATTGCTTTGGTAAAGCTATAGTCAATTGGGGAAACGACATTTAAAACAGGCTGATAACGTCCATCCTCAAAAATATCAAAATCCAAGGCAGTGAGCATTGTTATCGGATGACTGTTATCATCCGTAATTTCCGCAATAATATCGATTATTGGAAATTTACTGGCATTGATTTCAGTCGTCATATTATACCCTAATGAACGGCTTTTCTTGTTTTTTGCGAAAGATTGCATTGCATCTGTACTTTTAAAGTGTTGTGCGAGCAGTGAAGTGGTTATGGCAATGTTTAGAAACACAAAGATAAAGACATAAAAAATATTACGATACATCTGATAAATCCTTTATTAAGGTAATTTTCGGAAAATATTTTGGAATAATACTTATTTGAGAAAATGAAAACGCTATAACCAACTCAATTAAAGTGAACTTTTGAGTTAAAAATTTCTTTAGCGTAAAAAATATTTTACGAAAAAATTAGAAATGATTGAAGGGGTATATTGAAAAACTTTTGGTAAGCACGGTCGGACCAGCCCTACTTACCTTTCATATCACACCTTTTTTTCAACTTTATCCAATATCCATGTAATGTTAATTCAATGGCATTCGGAACGTATAATCTTTTGATTATAATTGCTATTATGACCAATTATGGAGTAAAAGAAAACATTTTTTTCATAAAATCTTATAATACGAAAAAAGTTACAATATGAATATTTACTATAATTTCAAATAGTTCTCAATAAATTAATAATGTCTAAGATCAAATGACAAATAAACATGCTCCTGGTCCATTTGGACCGACCCCAATTTGCCTGATTGAAAAAGTAATACTCTATCTTGACAGAGTCGGGGACTGTCCGACCCTTAAGATACATTCTTTGATAATTTTTATCCAATAGCCATAGCCACGTTCCATTTGAATTACCTTTACATATGCGCCATCTTTGTAGGTGTACATTTCTGCGATGGCATTTTCAGGAAACGTTAATGGGATGATGCTGTCTGAATCTATGGAACCAATTAAATGCCAGCCAGGTTCTAACGAAACCGTATAGGATGTGTATGGCGTACCTTCCACTACGCACATATCTTCAGGTTCTGCCTTTATCCAATATCCGATTCCAGGTTGTAAGGCATTAACAGGAATATATTCACCATTATTGAATTTGAATGCCTCTGTAGCTGTCTTGCAAATGGCCGTCAGGTTTGAAGGCTGCGCTGTTACTGGAATTGAAAATAATCTCCATTTTTTGGGATCTGGTGGTGGAGGCGGTGGTTGAATACTGATATTTATTTTATCATAAACCTGTCCTGCCCACTTGACGCCGCCTTTTTTGGGAATTTCGTTAATATCAAATTGCACACACTGAATGTCACTGACGGATCCCGCCTGTCCAATGACCTCAAAAATAAGATTTCCAAGAGAATTCGTATTTGAATGGTATTTTGCATTACTTGAATACACAACAATTTTTATTTTTCCAGGTATTGTGCTGTTAATTTCTACAGAATATTCGGTAAACTCACTGGATTGTTCAAATGATTGAAAAGCAAGTATATCACTCTGGTAATTGATATTAATATCAACGCCTTTAATATCGGTGGTATCCCATACCTGCTGCAATGGAAAATGAACTGTATCACCAGCAAAAACATTGATATTGGTTGATTCCAAACTTGTTTTTACTGTTTTACTGAGTGATGTATTACCTATATTTCCTGAAATATCACCCAGAAAAATTCCATAGAATGTCAAATTCAGATTGTCATTTAACTCAATTGCTTTGGTATAAACCTCTCTGTCAGGTGTAAGCGCTAAACAGTCATCAATCGCAAACATCCAATGGACGCAATCATCATTTAAACACGATATTTTATTGGCTGAATACAGGGCAATGTTGGAAACATTCAAAGCGCCAGGTTCTGTATTATCTCTGAAAATATTACCTGCCATGCGTGTATAACAATCAGCTTCCTGCTTTTCGACAACAATTTCACTCATTAATGAGGCATCAAGAGCAGACAATATCTCATTGTTGTTTGATTTTGATAATTGAATGGTATAGTGGGCTTTGGGCAGATTGTTAAATTCAAATGACCCATTTTCATCTGAAATAGCCAGGTGTTTATTTCCTGAGGGATCTATCAGTTCAACTCCTACCCCTTGCACAGGTTTATCTGCCTGACGAAAATACTGAATCTTCCCCTGAATAGAATATCCTTTTAACCGAATGGTCAATGCGTGTTGTTCGCTGATATTATCACCATCCCCATTATCTTGAATGGAGACATAAACAGTATCTTCACCAACAGTCATTGGTTTTGGTGTAAAAGACAATGTCTTTGTTGAAGAAATTGATGGCGCAGAATCAAACAAATCAGGCTGACCCGGTTCAGTAATATGATAAGCAACAATTATTTGATCGGATTCATTTGGCCCTGTTGATTCATTTTGAATAATTGATTCCAGCATGAATGGGCCGTCATCAGCATCATATTCAATTTCGTTTGTCAATAATGTAAATACCGGCGGGTCGTTTACAGGGGTTATATGCATTGTTTGTGAATGACAGGTCGTATCCTGTCCACCATTTTCAGTGCCGCCATCATCTTGACAGCATATCGTAATTTGAACATCACCCTTCATATCAGCTTTGAGTTCATATTCCAATGCATCTGAATTCAGCTGTGGTTGCAGAGAAAATATATCCCTGTTATTGACAGATATCTGGAAAAAATAATTCTGATGCGATTCATTGACTCCAGCAGTTGAGTTTTCAATAAAATCAGAGATGGATTGTTTGGAGCTGTCCTCAAATACGGGTTGTATATGTTTCATTGTAAAATCAGGTGGATCATTAACATTTTCAACACTAACACTAAATGTCGTTTGATCGCTTTCTCCATAGGTATCCGTGACAATGATCGTTATCGTTACTGTCCCATAATTGTCTGCAAGAGGCGTTAAAATTAACTGACGATTTTCATCCTGACCGCTGATAGTGATATGGGAATCATCTTTAGGAATAAGTAAATGATTATTTGAAACACTATTTATTGTCAGAGAGTATACATTTTCATCATCTACCGTAAAAAAGATGACATCTGATGATTGATCTTCAAATATTGTCTGGTTTTCAATAGTAGAGATAATCGGTGGACGGTTCGTAATATAGCTTTCACCTTTTGTTTCCACTGGACGTTGGTCAACATTTGCAATATCAAAATTAAAAACTAATGTTTTAGATTCTCTGGTCTTGACATATATTTCTATCCTGCCGATTTCTCCTTCTCCATCAAAAAAGGGTATGGAATTAGAGGCAATCGTAGCTTTGTGAATCAGTGAATTATAGTTTACAATTTTATAATTTGATTGGTATTGTTCTGAAAGTTGAAAACCTCTGTCCTCAACAAGTGATAAGTCCATTGATAGTTGAAAATCAATACCTTGAATGTTTAACTGATCAGGGTTATGCATGATAATAGGTAAATAAATAACATGATCGCTGCCTTCAATAATGTTTCCAATAGATAAGCGAGCTTCTGTTTTATATGTGATCAATAAATTCAGTTCTTGAACGCGGGTATCATCTTGAACCATAACATCCAGATGACCATTTTCTCTGAAGGCTTTTAAAACTGTTTTATTGGTGCGACACATCAATTCCTTGAAATTGAGGTCAATGCTTTCTGTTTGCCCCAATTCCCAACGATAAGGCAAAATACCAACATTAGGCCCCTGACTACCAATGTATTTTTCCCAGGCATCTGAAATATCATTATTGTCAAAAAAATATAACAGGATCATATCATTATAGCTAAAATTATCGCTTAATGCAGATAAGTAAAGGATTAAGTGCGCTTCATCAATGATCATACCAGGCCTGTTCAAGTTAACGTAAGAATATGCAAACCAGCGGCTCAGAGTGGATTCATCAAATTCAGAAATGTCAGCCTGCATCTGTTCTATAAAAGATTCCACTGCATGACTTCTGGTCATTGAGGTGGATACATTGGCTATGAAACTCTGCGTTTCAATGCCCATTGCAGGTAAACAGGACCATAATATCATCATCAGACATAAAATAAACTGGGTTCGTTTTTTCATTTGTTTTCCTTTCTATTATTATTTTGTTTTCAAATCAACGACTTACCAGCTAAACCATCCTAAATGATGCCAATACAACAACTGCGAATATCCATAAGGCTTACATTTAATACGTTTGGCTGGTAAATTTTTACCTGGAAAAAAAACATTTCGTTTCTCATTGGAATCACTTAAAATAATGGAACCAAAAATACCAACCCCTGGAAACTGAGTAATTGAACATTTTAAATCATCAATATGAACCTGTTTCAAATTCAATGAAGTGGGTGCGATCACAAATCCAAGAAGAAAAAAACCGGGGTCACTTGCTTTAAAACGATCTTCACACGTTGGTTTTATATGAAAATAACCGGTAAGCGTTGATGACTCAGCATCAACGGGTAAGGGATCAACCTGCCAATAATAGGTGTGTCCGGGATCAAACATATCCAGTGACAAGAAAATATATGAATGTGCATTCCAATCTTGATAAGTCAAAAATTCCCCTTTTAAAAAATCTTTAAACACAGAAAAACGATAAAATGGTTTTTCCAGGGATGCATCCCAGACAATGGTTATTGATGTATCTTCTTCCGGGCAATAGGTTTGAGCATCCGGTGGGAAAAATACATACATATCCTTTTTGCCCATAACATTTTCATAGGCACCTATATCTGGATTCGACCCGGCAGGCTTTGGTCGAGGTTGCTCAATTATATCTTCTGCAGGGATGAGATCATTCATTGTCCCAATATCCAGACAAGGACTGTCATCTTTCAATTCATACTGATTTGAAAGTGGATTCAAAAACATGGGGTCTGTGTTAATATTGCCAGTACCTGAAAAACCGCCTTGAATATCTGAAAATTGGATATCCAAAGAACTATTGCTATTCACCAGTGCATTGTTCCATAATATGCTGTTGGTCATATTGACCTGAGCGTCTATAAGATTGAGCCCATCTGTAACATTTCCTGCTATGGTTGTGTGAACAATGGTCAACTCGCTATGATTTGCATTGATGCCAGAGATTGAATTACCCGTAATGACAAGGTTGGATAACAACAATTTTGAATCCAGACTGCTAATTCCATTGGCATTGTTATTTCTAATAATACAATTTACAATTTTTCCCACACTGTTTTGGATATTAAGGCCATTATCAGATATATTTTCGATGGTAAAACCGTTGATAATAAAATTGCTATTATTTATCGTTAGTGAGCCTGTAATAAAACAGTTCTGATGCCCCTTGTCTGAAATTAATGAAATTGACTTATCGATTGGATTGGATAAGGTATAATTTCCATCAGCCACACGAATAATACTTCCTTCAGATGCTAAAATAATCGCAGTATCAATATCTGGAAAATCTCTGGGAATCTGTATTTCGTAATCTTGTTGAGTCACCTGAATTTCAAGTGGACTATTCCGGGTATTTTCAGCCAGAATAATAATTGTTCCTATTCGTTGTGGCCCCATATTTTTGTCATAATAAAAGGTTAGAACACCTTTGTTTAGGCCATTTCCCCCATCAATAATTGTGATCCAGCTTGATTCTGAAGCAGCCGTCCAGAATATATTATCTGAACCTGTATTGACAATTGTTATGCTGTCGCTGCCTGAAGTTGATGGCAGATATCTATAAGTACCTGAGACCTGAAGTTCTTTATAGGTCAGCAAAGCGTTGATTTCATTTTTGGTTAAAACATGATTGTATAGTCTGAAATCATCAATAACGCCACTGTAGCTACTCCCATCACTTGAGCCTGCTGTACAATGCGTGAACGTTTGCTTATAGAAATTGGATAATTCCGGTATTCTCATTTGAGTAACCAGAATGGCATTGACAAAAATTGAGACAATATCATCATTCACGGTAATGACAATATGGCGCCAATGATTTGATGAAATCCATGGATCTGAAAAGACTGATTTGATACTTCCCTGATGGTTCAATTGAAATATCAAGGATTTGGCTTTCAAAAGAATTCTATTTTCATCTGTTCCTGAGTCATGGTATAAGCTGAACAGGATTTGTTCTGAATTATCTTCCGCATTCTGTGGATTCAGCCAAATTGAAAAAGACAGGGAGTTGTGAGAAATATTATTGCATATTTTTTTTAAATCCAGGTAGGATGATGGACTCATTAGGCAGGCATATTGCGTGTTTCCCATTTTGTCCTGAACAAAATTTGTATGATGATTTTCCGAATGATTGAGATTTGAACTGACATCAAAAAAGGATTGATTAAAGGAATAATGCGCAATCAAACCTGATTCAATATCATTGATGTAAAACATTCCCATTTGGCCTTTTTCTGATGGCCGTTCAATAGAGGTAATATTCAACACACAATTGATTGAATGAGGTCCGGTAACTGTCCAGTCATATTCGCCATCATTTGCAGTTGAAAGAACAATGGTTTCATATGACAAAGGTTTCCCCCCTTGACGTGACAGCGTTAACAGTACATTTCCGGAATAGTTGTCTGTTTTCCATTTGATAGGAATGACATCACCAAAGTTCCAGTGGGATGCCTGAACTGGAGATGTAATAGTGATCATGCCATCGCGTATGGATTGCCCACCGCGAACAGCCAGAAATGATGCTGTCTGACTTTGTAACGTCAATTCATTGTTGCCTGTCTGCAGATTATACGTCCAAACTTGATTCTGAACGTCTTCATCAGCGCTGGATGTCCAAAAGATGCCAGGCATCATATCAAAAAAAATGGTGGTATCGACCGATGGTTCTGTTCGGGAATAATCAATTAAGGAGCGCATGGTTTCTTTTTGCGGCAATCGCCAATCCGTGTGATTGGCATATGTTAAGGACTCACACCAGGATATTGCGGATGTCCAGTTTAAGAGCGTTTGAGGCACCTGACGCAGCCAGGTTAATCCTGTTCTTGTGTCTGTAACAGTCTGATCATTGTTTATAAAAGTATGATGGGTAACTTCCATTGGTTTGCCACGAACAGCTCGAACATGATAGGGAGAGGTCTTGAACAGGCTTTCAATATTGGCATTTTCAAAATTGACTGCCCAGGCCATGTAATTTGGCGATAGCTGACTGAGAACAGATGTCCAGTAAAGCGACGGATTATAATGCGGAAAAAATTGTTGATCCATGTGGTTGTTCGGTGTCAATTTCAGTAATGATGACAGTTCGGCAATATCTGGAATCCGCCAATCGCTGTAACCACCAAATTCATCTACATTTAAGGTATCAATGAATTCAGATAGTTTTGACCAGATGTAGGTGATGCCATAATTGTGGATAGATAAATCGTTTGTTTTAACTTCCCATGTTAACCCTGTAATCTCATCATGCACCATAACCCATTGTGTTGCTGAATCCGAAAGTGCCTGACCTGTTTCATCAAGCTTAATATAATGAGAATGGTTGATTGTGTAATCTGAATCCTCTCCAGAGACAGTTGTTAAAGACATCTGTTGCCCCGAATCAGGAATACGCCAGGCATTGGCTGATGAACATAAAATCATGATCAGGATGAAGATAAATATTGATTGTTTCATAAAAACTCCTTTAATTGAAAAATGATGGTTACAAGCATTAAAACCAATGAAACCATTGCCGATCTTCATGATATATCATCACACTAAACCAAAAAGGTTTCAGGTAAAAAGAGGTCGATGGAATTTTATATTTTTTTGGCGCAGACAATGTGACCATAGTTCGTTCTTCCTGATTGAACGAACATAAAAAAAGAAACATGCCTCTGTGCCATCCCAGGGGCATATCTGTGTTATATCTGTCATAGTAAAGCACATTAACAGGATAATCATTGTTTTGAAACAATGTGTTCATTGTTTGGATTTCTTGTTTTGTTTCTATAAAGCAAATCAAAAAAGAAGGTGCTTTTGTGTTTCTCATATTCGATGAGCGGTTGGTCAAAAGAAAAGAACCTGTAATTTGTTGAGTTTCAGTTTCTGCTGATATCGTTTCAACTGTCCAGAAATACTTACTTTCTAAAGTCATTTTTTCTAAGGGCAATAAGAAATAATTGGTTTGAACCCATTCAACAGGCTCTATCCGGTTAAGCGGTTCGATACTGGATCGATACAATTGCAGTCGAAAACTACTGGCATTTTCAGATGTATCCCATATCAGAGGAATCTGCGTTGTTTCTTTGACACAAAAAACCTGATCATTTTTAGGATGATAAATATACATTTTCTGATGTCCACAGGCATTTTCATAGGCGCCTAAATCTGGTTTTGACCCCATTGGCTGAGGCCGTGATTGTTTGTCGAGATCATAGTGTTTTGAAATCTTGTCTGATTGAGTAAGATCTAATCCACTATCTAAACAAGGACTAATGGCATCCAGTCGATAATTATTGTGTTCAGGGCTGACAAACATCGGGTCCTCATTCATGTTTGTTTCTGGTTGTAGTTTATAGATACTATTATGAGAAATATTGGAATATGTTATGTCAAGTACTGTATTATTGATTTCAAAACCACCAGATTGTAGATGAACAACAATGCTGTTCATTATCTTAATTGTTGAATTATCAGTCTCAATGGCAGCAAATACGTTGTCAGCAAGTGTGCAATGGATAATATTCAATTGAGATTCTATTGCACTGATTCCGCTTGTATTATTATGTACAATCACGCAATTAAACATATTTACAGCAGATTGAAAAATTTTTAAACCATTAATAAAACAATTAGTGATAATGCAATTGTCTACATTAAGTTTTGAACCAAAAGAATAAATTCCTGAACCATAACCATTTTTTAAGGTCAATCCTGAAAGCGTGCTTTCAGTATCTCTAAATATAATTGATCCACTGATGATACATTTTTCAGGGCCGTTGATTGATGAAATAGTGATAGCCTTAGTGACAAATAAAGGATTTTCCAAACTATAGATGCCATTATCAATCAATATATGTGAGCCTGGGGTTGCCTGTTGAATGGCATCCTCAAGCTCTGGATTGAAAACACTAATAGTAACCGATTTAGCTGCCTGTATGACAGTGACTGTGTACAAGGTGCTGTCTTGACTGATATTAAATTCGCCATATCTTTCTTCTCCCAGGTTTGACTCATAGAATATATCAACAGTTTTACTGCTATCAATGTTTGAAATGAATGGCTCATTGGGTAAAGATAAATAAACAGGAGCAATGTCTTCTTTTGGCATAGGCATTATGGTTTTATCAGCTGCACTATAATTTTGCGTAATGATAGCAAAACGATGATCAGGGAGATCTTCACGCACATTGACATCAAGCCAATTTGTCAAGGAAAATATTTTCAGATCATCATCAAGGACTTTTGACCGCTTTTTATCGGGTATATAATATTTTTGTTGTATTTGAATGGATTTTTTACCGCCTTCTGATGGCAGATCAACAAATTGGGGTATGATTGTTAAATGCTCATTATACATTTTTTCAATATCATCCACAGACAATACTTTTTTATATATTCTGAAATCATCAATAATAAGATTTTGAGGTTCTGATGTTTCAGAACCAATGGTTACGTGATTGGCAAAAGAAAAAACCATTGTATATGGCATATCTTTTGAAGAAACCATCTCATCACTATTAATGTAAATAGTTGTGTCTTGATTCATTGTAATAACCACAAATATCCAGTCATTAATCGTTTGATTTTGAGCTGAAATTTTTTTCAATTGGTCTTTATTCTGAATGGATAATTCAATTGAGGAACTGTTCAATTGCAATCGCATGGTATCATCTGTATTCCAACATTTTCTCTGGGGACAGGTTGGAATCATTTCAGCAGATTGATCTGCCAGTTCAATATTATCAAATGCAAGACATGTCGAATGATTTTCAAGAACTTGCCATTTTATGTTGAACAAATAATCACATTGAACAGTTTTTATGGGTGACTGGGCTGCAACAACATGGATGTTACCCTTTTCAAAATCAATTTTATTAAGTATACTCAGATTGAAGACATGATGTATAAGTATATTAAGTGGCTGCAATACATTAGGATCAAAAGAGACAATGATATCAAAGCCTTTTACCTTATGTATATCTTTGGTCAATTTAATTTGAGTTTCAGTAATCGCATTTTTTTTCAATACAGCATCAGAGGGGATAAATTCAAGAGGATTGATACAGACAGATCCTTCTGATGAACGATCTGTTGTAAACTGAAATAAAGTTTTATATCCGGGATCAGTTTTCATCCAAAAAGAAAGGCTCATCTTATCAATATATTTGATATCATTTAAAATGCTATCAATATTAACATAATCACCTCTTTGTTTGAAATGGATTGCACAATTGTTCTGATCAAATCGATCTTTATTAAATGATGCACCATGACGTTCGCCATGATTGAGATATTTTGATTGATCATGAACTGAATGATTAAGTTCATAATGCGCAATTAAATCATCTGAAACTGTCATAGCATTAAGTGGACAGGCGAATAAGGTCATAAGTGACATGGTAATAACCACACATTTTTTTTCATAATTCATCATTTAAATCCTAAACTGTTTAATGGTGATATATGGAATGTAATAAAATAGAGGATTATTCTTATGCTTTCAACTTACGATTAAAATCTGTTTCGATTGAGGGGGAATAAAAAAAAATATAATCCCCCCAAAAATTTAGACAGTCCCTTAAGCTATAAGATATAAATATGAAATTGTTGCTGTAACTAAAAAATAATTATTGGAAGAGTTGCAAAATGAGAGTTTCAAAGTGGCCGCTTAATTGGGAGGTCGGTCGTCCGCCTCTGAATTCAAAATTATAATCGCATCACCTATGTCAATTCGACCATTGGAATTGCTATCCAAAGCAGATATTTTGATGCCAGACAGAGCTTGAAGTACGCGAATCAAATTTGAAAGGTTTTCATTATTATTGCCATAATTAACTTGCAATTGTGCATCAGCAAAATCGGTTGAACCGTGAATCATCACTATCCATGTTCCAATACTGGCATTATCGATCATGACACTTTCATCATTTCCGAAAAAATAAGGTCGAAAATCATATATCCTGTAAGTTGGATAGGCGCCATATCGAATATACAAATCACAATCACCTGTACCTCCTGACATCATAAATGATAAACGTGTTTCCTCTGGTATATTGATCTGGTAATATTGTAATGTTCCTTCATCACCAGCAATTGTGATCGGCACGTTTGGTGTTAAGACAATTGGAGACAATTCTTCTGTTCCTGACTGCACCACAGATATCCATTGATCTGCCACGCGAAGGTTATTGGTGCGAATACTTTCAGCTTCATTTGTCGTAACTGTATATCGAACATATCCATTACCAGAACCCCTTCGCGTGCTTTCATCGATTTCAATCCATGTGCCATGCTTAATTGCAGTCCATGAACATCCTTCATTAACCACAATATTTAAATAATCTGTACCACCGGAAATATCCATTGTTTTTTGCATTGGTGTAATTTGATAGTGACAATTCAATGAGGAATACGTGGCTTTTAATGATACATTAAAAGAATTTTCGAAGCCAACTATCATAATATACCATTTTCCTTCATCCGGGTTTTTAATATAAATATTTTCATCATTACCCCATGCATAACACTCGTAATCGGGTATAATATCATCTGGAACACGTCCATAATGGGCATATAAATCAACATCACCTGAGCCATTCCAGGTATCAATCATCAGATTATTCTGATTGGCCGGTACATCAATAACAAAAAACAACGCATCGTTTTTTAAAACAGATAAGCCTGTTAATGGTGTATTATCTGATAATGCCACAACCTCCAATAAACTCTTCTGGTTAATAAATATCAAGGTATCGGCTATTTCGATGCCACCTGTCCTCAGTGTATTGAAATCATTGGCAGAAACAGTATAATGAATGGTTCCACTACCAGTTATCGTTGATTCTGAAAGAATGGTAATCCAATCATCCAATGAAATTGCCTGCCATGAGCAGTTATCCCCTGTCGTCACTATGATGTGACCCGTTGTTTCAGCACTATCCACATTGATTTCTGTCTGTGAAAATGAATATGTACAGGGCGTATTTTGAAACTCAGCCTGTAGTATTACATCATCATAAGCGTAATAACCATACACTAACACATAGTATTCACCTGCTTGTGGTGATTGAATAGATATGCTTTCATTATTCGAATAATTATCTGAAATGTAGTCACTATTGTCTAAATCAGGAATTTCGCTGAATTGGAGATAAATATCGCAATCACCGGTTCCACCCCAGGTTTTCACCAGGAGTTCTTCCTGATTATCCGGAACGATGATCTTAAAATATTGATAACTGAATTCAGTTCCTGAAAGATTGGATAGGGGAATCTTATTTTCCAATACAATTACACCCGTATTCTGATTGCCCGTCTGAGTGATTTCAATGGATTGATCGGCAACTTCAATAATCCCCACTCGTTTCGAAAGTGATATATTTTCCAACAGATTAAAACTGATTGTTGCATTTCCTTGATAGACATCCGCACTGTTGACAATTTCAATCCATGAATTATCCGTTTTGACCTGCCAGAAACATAACTCATTTGTCATGACCTGAAACGAACCCGATGCATGCTCTGATCCAAATGTAAAGGATGTATGGGATAGGGTATATTCACATTGATAGGATTGATAACTCACACCAAAATTGAGATTCTGAAATCGTTCATAAGCGTATAGTAAAATATACCAGCCACCCGCAGTTGGTTTTGAAATGAGAATATTTTCGTCATTACCAAAATCTGATGACGAATGATCATAAATGTCTTCAGTGGGAACTTGACCGTGACTGACATAAATATCACAATCACCTGTTCCGCCATTGGTTGATATCTGGAAAGAATAACTGTCTGAAGGAATTTCGATTTTATAATACAACCGTTCCCCCAACAGAAGGGAGATGTTTTTCAGGTGGGTCTGGTTTTCAAGCAATACAATTTCTGATACCTCAGAAGCATTTTGAATGACAGTAACCGTTGTTCCATTGATAAGCATTTTTCCGGTTCGTTTATTCATCAATGGGTTTTTGGTTACTGAATAATTCAATATTCCCGAACCAGCACGCAAAGGTTCAATGGGAATAATCCAGGGGACAAGGCTTTCAACAAACCACTGACAGGCAGTCAAAGATGCTGTTATTGTTATTTGATTTATGCCGCCTGATGCTGCCACTGTTTGCTTCAATGGAGAGATATTAAATGTGCAAGGCGAGTCCTGCTCAATGGTAAGTAAGCAATTGGCAATACCAAGTTTACCGCTTCGTGATTCCGAACCTGTATTTTCATCTACCTGAAATCGAATCATGGCAGGCCCGGTTCCAGATTTTTCACTGATAACATGAATCCAGTCCACCAAAGATGATGCCTGCCACTGGCAACTGTTTTCGGTTAACAGAGATACCGATCGGATCTCACCTTCCTGGCTAATATTCTGTTGATATGATGCCAGTGAATAATGGCAGCCGGAATCATCCTCAGGAATAAATGATAAAGCAAAAGGGCTATGTATTTTGGGCGAATTATATGAATATTGAAGTCCACTTAAAGATGTTCCCTGAACCCCAACAGTGGCACTGTTTCCAAAATCAATGAATTCATTATTAAAGTCTGTATTTTTATAATGAAAATCAATGCGACCATTTTCATATAAAATTGCCTGGAATGTTATTGTTGATGCCTGGGAATATTCATAATGCGAGACATCCTGCCACTGAACGACAAATTTTTTATCTGTTGCACTTGTTTTGACTTCCCAAAAAAGGGTTGCCCCATTGTAATCATCCCAAAAAGGGGCGATAAATGCGCCGTTGAATGCATCATCTGACGGTATGGACGAATTTGTTGACAAAAACCAGTTATACTCATAACCAACGTCACTAAAAAAAATAACCCCATTATCACTGATATAGAAAGAATGATAGGTGTGATCATGATATTGAAATGAAAAATCTGCCAGCGCAATTTCAATATTGCTTTCATCATCAATGAGTTGTTTCGTGCCTGATGTCTGAATATCTTCAAAAGCATAACTGGTTTCAGTAACCGTATATCGTGGTTTGAAATCATCTGGATTATATTTTTCCAGAATTTTGCAGAAATGGTAAAGGTCAATAAAATCAGGGTCATCGAATGATAAAACCTGTTTACGGGCAATGTCAATCCATGATGATGCCATGGAATCCTGAAAGTCAGCCAGGAATTCATTCCACGATGTATTTTTGGCCAGATCGGTTTGATGATAAATTGAATCAATATATCCAGTCGGAAAATAAATAGACAGACCGCCTGCGTCACGAAAGTCATCACCATTCTTACTGGCAATGACTGCATTGTCAATACGCATTTTCAACGTTTGCGCTGCATTGAGGATAGCATCCACATTGTCTTGCCATGAGGTTCGAATGCTTGTGGCAAGTGTAGATAAACTGTCAATCAGTTGATCCATTTTTGTCAGATCAATTGCAGATTGCGTTTCCTGCATATCATAGGAGAAATGATATTTCTCCACAATCCATTCCCCTAACTGGTTTGCCTGCCATTGCGGATTCGATGCCAACCCCTGACTAATCGTATCATAAGGCCATCCTGCAGCAGGCTCGGTTTCTTCAGAGCCAACCATTACAGAAATACCCGCCTGTTTGAGCATATATGCGTTTTCTATCATGCCCATGAGACAGGCATCAAAACCAACAAGGACGGGTTTTACAGAAAGCGATTGAAGCACATTTTTTAAATCCAGCATAGAAATGCTGGCTTCATATCCATTGGTATCATCCCAGCAGATACTCTTGATTGGTGCCTGTCGTTCTCTTTTACGCCGCCAGCCATCGCCATGATCCCAGAGCACCAACGCAAATTTTTCTGCCGGATAGTTTGTCATGGCCCACAGAATGAATTCTTTCAGTGTATTGATATCCCCCATGTTAACCTCACCCAGGCTTGATAAGGCATTTTCGGCTGTTGGGGTCATGCCTTTTTGAACATGAAATCGTTTACAATCGGTCCAGTCCCCATATGTACTGGCTTCACCATTGATACGATCCATTTGAATCACATAATTGATATTTTCATTACTGCCTGTTGTGGCCATTTCAAGAAAATCATCAATAGCATCAGGCTCCAAATTGTTATCTGCATCCATATACACCATGATGGTCCAATTGGATGCTGCATGTCCATTAACAGGAACACACATACTTAATAAAAATAGACATAGCCAGAGGTTAATCTTTTTTTTCATGTTTGTCTCCTTTGTTGTGTTTTTTTATATTGTACGAAAAATTTCAAATGTATTTTAAGGCAGGGATTATTTTTTTGATCTGAATTTTCAGAATTAAAAGAATTTTCAGGATTAGTCCGACCCTATTCACCAATATTAGCAAAAAAAAATTTATCCCCACAATTATTTTCAATATTTGCGTAAAATTAAAACAATAATGGAAAACGTGTACAGTGGATGGGGGAATCAAATAATTCAATATCTTATTGTCTGAACCATGATTCGTCTGATGATTATGATGGACTATGATTAAACCGAAACATCATCATGATAATCATTTAATCAGACGCATCATGGTTCAGACAATAATGAATAACGTTGCTCCCACAACCATGATATACACCCCATTATGTGTATTATCCAAATTTATAAAACCAATTTAACAACAAACCAAAAGGAGATTTAAACGATGAAATTTCAATCAACTTTTTTGACAATCATTTTATTTTTACTGTTCATGGCAAATCCTGTCATGGCTTCGGTGCCTGGGAAGATATTTCCAACAGATGGGGCTGCAAGTGATTATTTTGGCCAAGCGGTTTCTGTTTCTGTTGAATATGCCATTGTTGGTGCACATAATGATGACGACCGCGGCAGCAATTCAGGTGCAGCATATATTTATCAACAAAAAAATAATGTATGGGAAATGGTTCAAAAAATTGTGCCGGCTGATGGGGCAGAAAATGATCAGTTTGGTTATGCAGTCTCCATTTCTGGCGATTATGCCATTATTGGTGCCAAATATGATGATGACAAAGCCACAAATTCAGGTTCAGCTTATATTTATCAGCGCAATGGCGATCAATGGGAACTATCTACCAAGCTGGTTCCCAATGATGGTGCAGAAAGCGATTATTTTGGCCATGCAGTTAGCATAGCTGATGATATCGCAATTGTCGGCGCTTATTGTGGTGATGGCAAAACCACAAACACTGGCAGCGCCTATATTTATCAACGAAATGGTGATTCATGGAATTATATTACAGAATTATTTGCCAATGATGGTGAAGGAAATGATTATTTTGGGCAATCAGTCTCTGTTTATGGTGATTACGCAATTATTGGTGCCTATGGTGATGATGATACAGCAACAAATTCCGGTGCAGCCTATATTTTTCAGAGAAATGGTACTTACTGGAATCAAGTAAAAAAATTAGTTGCATCTGACGGTGATGCAAGTGATTCTTTTGGTTATAGAGTTTCAATTTTTGGCGATTATGCTATTATCGGCGCTCATAATGATGATGACAAAGGAAGTGGCTCAGGTGCTGCATACATTTACCAGCGCAGCGGTAGTTACTGGAATCAAGTTGGAAAACTTGTTCCAGGTGATGGCAATTCCAATGATAATTTTGGGTATGCGGTATCTATCTATAATGATTATGCTGTTGTAGGAGCACACAATGATGATGATAAAGGCTCAAGTTCTGGATCAACCTACATTTACCAAAATATCGATAACAACTGGCAACAAATCAAAAAATTAGTAGCATCAGATGGTGCAGCAAACGATTATTTTGCCAATGCAGTTGCCCTGTCAGAAAAATACGCAATTATTGGTGCTATGTATGAAGACGCAAAAACATCAAACTCCGGCTCTGCCTACATCTACCAAAACATAACCATCACCGGCCAAATCAAAGACCCTGAAGGCAAGGCCATATCAGGTGTTTCCTTTAAAGATTACCCTGAAATAGAACCAACAAGCGATGATGGCAATTATTCAATCACAACATTTATTCCATCAGACAACCATTATATTCTCCCCCAAAAAACCAATCACGCATTTTTCCCAAAATACCTTGATCTAACCTCACCAGATGTCATCGGAAAAAACACATCCATCAAATGGGAAGGCCATTCGGTTTCGGTTTCTGATAACACGGCTATTGTCGGGCTTCCTGAATATTCCTTGAATGACTATAACAAAGGCGCTGCCATTGTTTATACCAAAGGCACAGATCAATGGACGCAACAAGCATTGCTTAAAGCCAGTGACGCCACTATTGGCGACCGATTTGGTGAAGCTGTGGCCATATATGGGAATTATGCCATTGTGAGCGCTCCTTTTCATGATTATACCATGAATGATAATGGCGCTGTGTATATGTTTATGTATCAGAACAATAGCTGGCAGGAAATTCAAAAACTTGAATCTGAAAATACATTTGAAAACCAACAGTTTGGAGATTCTGTGACCATTGGCGAAAAATATGCTTTTGTCAGTTCACTGGCCAGTGAAGATCAGAATATTGCTGCCTCAGTGCATGTGTTTGTGCGGGAAGATTCTAACTGGAAATTTGTTCAAACCATTGCCAGGCCAGAGGATTCTCCAATTGGCTTTGGATGCGATATTGCCTTTTCAAATGACTGGCTGGCCATTGGCGCATGGTCGGATGAGGCAATGGATCAATCCGGGGCAGTCTATGTGTATCAACTGAAAATCAATACATGGGACTTTGCGCAACGCCTGAATGTCACTTCCATCAATGGCGGCGATGGATTTGGTGCATCTGTGTCCATTTCCAATGAATACCTTATTGTGGGGGCCAAACATGTGGGTATACATGGCACCTCATCCGGTGCAGCCTTTATATTTCAACAAGATGACAGCATGAATTGGAATATGATTCAGGAGATTGTTCCTCAGGATGGCGCATCCGGGGATTTGTTTGGTGCTGATGTTGCCATTTGTGATGATTATGCGGTGGTGGGGGCTTATGGCGATGATGACAATGGTATGGATTCCGGTTCTGTGTATTTGATCAATCGATCCAGTGATCGATGGTTGTTTACGCAAAAATTATTTGCGCCTCATGGTGAAAAAAATGATCATTTTGGCTTTTCAGTGAGCATTTCCCAAACAGATGCTGTGGTGGGGTCGCCTTTACATGATGCTGATGGCATTGATTCCGGAAAAGTATATATGTTTCCCATTACCCATTATACCATTTCTGGCATTATTCGGGATATTCATGGGAATGCCATTCCGGGTGTTAAAGTATCTTTTACCAATGCTGGCATTTCTGTGTATACCAATTCTGATGGTTTTTTTCGGGCAAAACTCTACGAAGGATGGGAAGGCAAAGTCTGTCCCCAAGGCATGGGCTATGAGTATGTGCCTTCGTTTTTACCCTATGCCCCTTTGAACCAGCATTATCTGAATCAGGATTTCACAGGCATCCGGTTTACCATTGCAGGAACTGTTCGCACAACCGATAATCAACCCTTAAATGATGTTCAATTGACCTTTTCCCCCTTAGACAAACAAACCCTGACCAATGATGCCGGGCAATATATTCAGGAAATTGACTATTTGTGGGATGGTATCCTTCGTCCTCAAAAAGCCGGTTATACTTTTACGCCTGAAATCAAAGAATTTGATATGCTGACCAGTAATTACTATGACATTGATTTTATCGCTACATTGGCTACATACACCATTTCTGGCCTTATTAAGGATACCGCAGGAGCTGCCATTGCAGGAGCAGATGTTTGTTTTTCAGACCTGGATACCTGTGTGATTTCAGGAACATCGGGTTATTATAGTGCGCAGGTGCCATACCAGTGGACCGGCACTGTTTCTGCCACAATGACAGGATACGTCATTCCATCTGAGAGTCATGTTTACACCAGTGTTCATGACAATCTTTCAAATCAGAATTTTATGGCTACAATCAATACATATGTGATTTCAGGATGTATTACAGATGCCAGCACTGGTGCGCCTCTTAATGAAGTTCAATTAACAGGAAATGACTTACAACCAGTATTCAGCGATGACAATGGGTGTTATCGTATTGAATCTGTTTATGGGTATACGGGTCAGATTTATCCCCAAAAACAGGGCTATGTCTTTAGCCCGGAAACCATTGGTATTGAAAATCTTCAACAGGATTATCCCAATCAGGATATCAACGGCGCAAAGCAAACATTCATTCTGTCCGGCACCATCCAGGATGGCAGTAATCGACCGGTAAGCGGCATATCCCTTTATTTTTCAGGTGCAGGATCAACCATTACCGATGTGGATGGCAATTATGCTTATCGGGTGCCTTATGGTTGGGAAGGCAGGCTTGATGTTTTCAAGCTTAATTATCAATTTAACCCTTCATATCTTCCCATATCCACAGTAACCAGTGATCAGTCAGAAATCAATTTTGTGGCCACCACCTCATTAACACCCAATCTTTATGTTGAACCTGATCATCATCAGGTTTCTCATGAATCCGGCAGTGAATTGTTTACAGTACAGGTCAGCCCAATGAATATCACCTGGGAAACAACAACCAGTGATAGCTGGATTCAACTCAGTACTGCCGCGGGTGTTCTGTCTGTACAATATCTGGAAAACACCTCTTTTGACAGCCGGACAGCGAATATCCAACTGACTGCCAATAATGACAGTACCTTAAGTCGAACATTGACCATTACCCAAAATGGCAAGCCCAAAGAAGTCGTTCCGAGGCCTGACTGGCAGGTTGTGGCATCACAGTATGAATTTTATCAAACATTGACCGCTATTGTTTTGGATCATCAAAATATGGAAAAAAATAATTCCGATGATATTCTGGCAGCTTTTTCCGGAGATACCTGCCTGGGAACAGCATCGCCGATAGATACCAGTTATGGAAAACGTTATTTTCTACAAATCTGGAGCAATACGCCAGGTGAAACCATTAATTTTCGATATTATGACAGCATGGTTCAACAGGTCTATATGCAATTGATATATCCAGTGACATTTCAGCCAGATGCCCGACTGGGAAGTGTTGTTGATCCTCATGTGATCATGATCACCCAAAACACCATTCAAATCAGCCTGAATGCCAACTGGAACTGGTTCAGCCTGAATGCCACCACAGATGACATGTCTTTCAACAACCTGTTTGCCTCCTTAAATGGAAAAGGCGAACGAATTGTTATTCATACGGGTTTTGCCGAATATCTGCCATCCAGTAATACATGGAGTGGATCAGTGAGCCAGCTCAGTCCGCTTGAAATGGGAATGCTTCGGCTCAAAGAAGCGGCCACGCTGGAAATCGTGGCTGTGCCAGTGAATACGAATGAAACAGTCATGACGTTAACCAGCAACTGGAACTGGATCAGTTATCTTCCGATGTTTTCATTGTCCCTGGATGAAGCGCTCAATTCCATTGATGGAAAAGCGGAAATCATTGTGGGACAACAAGGTTTTTCAGAATATGTGGATAATAATGGATGGTTTGGCACATTGACCACATTGGAACCTTTTCAGGGATATAAAATCAAAATGAAATCATCTGCTGATTTACAGTATCCCGTAACCTTTTCACCAACAGCACGAAAAGTATCACGTTCCAAAAGCAAACGTTCCGCACGATCACTGCCATCGACCCTGCCTGTGGGGTGTGTGGTTGATTCCAGCCTGTATGAAAATCAATTTACACTCACCGGCGTGGTGACAATGAATCAAATCAATCAGGAAGATCCCAACGATGTGTTATTGGCAAAATGCAATAACATTTGTCGTGGCCTTGCTCAAATTGTGGACACACCAAATGGAAAACGATTTTTTCTTCAGGTTTGGGGTGATACCAATGATCAGATTGATTTGGAATTTCATGATGCATCAGAAGGGAAATTCTATGGAATAGAAACACCCTATGCATTTATTGCCAACAATACGATTGGTTCGGTCAATAGTCCTGAGATCATTGATATATATGGTCTTGAAGACCAGATAGCCGATCTTAATGAAACAATTGCTGAAAAAGAAATAATCATTAAGATACACGAAAACACCATAGCACTGAAAGAAACGCTGATCAACAGTCAATCATTGACAATCAAAACCTTAAATAATCAAATCGTTGAAAAACAGAACGAAATAGTGTATTGGCAACAGGAATACACCACCTGTCAAACCAATTGTATTTCCAATTATGTATTGCGGTTGAAAAAAGGATGGAATCTTGTCAGTGCACCGCCCCATGAAGGCATCATCGTAACCACTCCAGCCAATATGATTGATGGAAAAATGTATTATTATTCTGCTGAAAGTAAGAGCTACGAACCCGTAGATACTTTCATCCCCCAAAAAGGCCATTGGATAAAAGTGAAGGAAGATTGTGTATTGAAAATACAATAATTGAAAAGGCATTGGAAAAATTGTAAATATAGTTCCCAAAAGAGGATACGCCAGATGTGTATCCCAAATACAGGAAACAAGCATGTAGAGACAAGGTCTGCCTTGTCTCTGCATTATTTTGAATTCTATCGTATAATAATTGAGTATCAAAGAAAGACAAGCATTGGGTGCAACACAATAAAATTAAAATGGGATTCGAGAATTCCTTAGTCTAAAAATACAAAAATACACGATTCCTCCAAGAGGGCATGTTTCGTTCCATGGTGAATGATCATTATCCGACCATTATCCAATATTTAACCAACTCCAAACCAACCAAGAATATCCAACTTTAAACCATCTTTTAACCAACTATAAACCAAAAAATAAATTTTTTTCCGATACCACATCAGTCTTCAACCCTTCTAGGAAAAACCAAGGATGAACGATCATATAGATTTTCCGGTAAAAAGGTTGTATAAAGTTAAATAAATATTTATTATCCGACTATTATCCAATATTTAACCAACTCCCAACCAACCAAGAAGATTAAAAACACATATAGTCTATATAAACAATTAATAAATGATGACTAACTTTTTAAAACACTTCTTATTTCATTGATTATATAATCTATCCAACTTTAAGCCATCTTTCAACCAACTATAAACCAAGAAACCAATATCAATGCCTCAATTTAAATCTATATTGAGGCATAAAAATTGCGAAGTGTTTTTCGCCAAATTGTAAGGAATAACCATTTAAAATGATTGAAAATTTAAAATGGGGAATTTATTATTCGAGAATTCCTTAGTCTAAAAATAAACGATTCCTCCAAGAGGGCATGTTTCGTTCCATGGTGAATGATTATTATCCGACCATTATCCAATATTTAACCAACTCCAAACCAACCAAGAAGATTAAAAACGAATCTAGTCTATATAAACAATGTATAAATGGTGACTAACATTGATCATATAATCTATCCAACTTTAAACCATCTTTTAACCAACTATAAACCAAAAAATAAATTTTTATCCGACACCACATCAGTCTTCAACCCTTCTAGGAAAAACCAAGGATGAACGATCATATAGATTTTCCGGTAAAAAGGTTGTATAAAGTTAAATAAATATTTATTATCCGACTATTATCCAATCTTTAACCAACTCCAAACCAACCAAGAAGATTAAAAACGCATCTAGTGGTGACTAACTTTTTAAAACACTTCTTATTTCATTGATCATATAATCTATCCAACTTTAAGCCATCTTTCAACCAACTATAAACCAAGAAATAGATTTTTATCCGACACCACATCAATCCACAACCCTTCTATGATCGTTCAACTTTGTTTTTTTATGTATAAATTATGCCCACTTGATCAGCAAGTCATTTAGGAATTCTCGGAAAATAACGTCCCCAATCAAATAAAATCAAATAGTTATGGAACCAATAAACGAGCTTCAACAAATTTTAAGGAATAACCATTTAAAATGATTGAAAAATTAAAATGGGGAATTTATTATTCGAGAATTCCTTAGTCTAAAAATAAACGATTCCTCCAAGAGGGCATGTTTCGTTCCATGGGCATGTTTCGTTCCAGGAAAAAACAATGGTGAACGATCATATAGATTATCCGACTATTATCCAATATTTAACCAACTCCCAACCAACCAAGAAGATTTATAACGATACCAAATTCAACCTACATCAGCCTCTTCTATTGCTATCTTTCAACCAACTATCAACCAAGAAAAAATTTTTATCCAACAACACATCGGCCTTCAGTCCTTATATATAGTGCCTGAACGAAAAATCCAAAATAAATTTTTTTTACATAACAAATGTTCGTTATAAACGTTATTGAATGGAATTCATTTTATAAATACCTGTCAATATAAAATTTTCCACTGTGTTACACTTATCCTGTGTTTTCATTTTTTTCACCCTTTTTTTTTGTTTCACGACAATTTGTCAGTTCAATAATACTAAATCTAAATCAGAATACAATAATTTATAAATAAAATTTTATATATCATACAATTTTTTTTCTTGATTTATTATAAACTTAGTTATATATTATACAATATAAATTCAAACTTATTTCAAAGAAAGGTTTTAATCATGGGACATATTATTTCTGTTATTAATAATAAAGGCGGATGCGGTAAGACTACTACAACAGTAAATATTGCAGACGCCCTTGGAAAAAAAGGAAAAAAAGTGTTGGTTGTTGATATGGATAGCCAATGCAATACAACAAGCAAATTGAATCATTCAAAAAATATTAGTGAAAGTATGTATGATGTTCTAAACCCCGAAAATAATAAAGTTGATTTAGACAGCTTCTTTTATCCTACAAACTATAAAAATGTGAGTTTAATTCCAAATTTAGATATTACAGGAAGTTTAGAACCTTCACTTATTGAATCTTCTCCCGACTCGTTTTTCAGACTCAGAAGTATACTTAGAAACTATGCTACTAAAAACTATGAGTTCACTATTATTGATAATCCGCCCAATATGGGTACATTCGTTCTTTGTTCTTTATATGCATCAGACTTTGTCATCGTCCCAGTAAAGGCTGGATCTACAGATTCTGTAGAAGGACTAATTAAAGCAACAAATTTAATTCATGAAATACAAAAAAAGGGAAATCCAAACTTAAAATTTCTAAGAATTCTTATCAATTATGTAGATAAACGTACAGCAATCAGTAAAGCTGTTATTGAGCAAATAAGAAAAACATTTGAAAAAGATCAAATTTTTCAAACAGAAATTCCTGTCAATACATCTTTTGAACGAGCAGAGGCAAAAGGTGAAAGTATTTTTCAAAATGATGCTACTTCAACAGGAGCTAGAGCTTTTAGAAATCTTGCATCTGAGTTAATTTCAATATTTGGAGATTAATATTATGAATAAAAAATCTACTAGTCTTGTTGATTCTTTTGTTTTCCAAAAAGCAAAACAAAATACAGATTTAATACAACAAGACAATATTGAACCATCTTATGTCGGACAATTGTCCGAGAATAGTCTGACATTTGTCGGACAATTGTCCGAGAATAGTCCGACATTTGTCGGACAATTGTCCGAGAATAGTCCGACATTTGACCGACAATTGTCGGATAATTGTCGGTCAAAAGACCATCCTTTAACCGACCTAAAACCGTCTATCAATAACAAACCAACATTAACCCAACACGTAACCGACTTAAATCCTACATTTGACCAACATCAAAGAATTAACATATCGGATCCTATATGGAATTTAACTGACAGACAAGCCATTATATTGGGATATTTAATTTTTAATAAGTCCAAAATAATCCAACGAAAAAAATTAATCCATGAGACTGGTATTACTGAAGCTAGTGTAAAAAATTCTTTAAAAGTACTACATATAGAAAGATTTATTACTAAACCAGTCAGGTGGAAAAATAAAGGTTCTGTATATGAAATATATGTAGATATCTGTAAACGATTTATAGAACTAAGATGGCCAGAAATTATATCAAAATATGGGGATCCTCCAAAATTAAAAAATGAACAAAATGAACAAAATGAACAACCAACAATTAACCAACAATTAACCAACAATAAACCGACTATAGACCAAAAGAAAATAACCGACTATGAGCCATCCTCTCTTAGTAGTAGTAGATTTTTAAATAAAAATCCTTCTTCTACTAAGCCAAAAATTGATGAAATTGAAACAATATTAAAAAACCATCCAGAGTTAGGATATTGGAGACAAAAAAACCTAACGCCAAAACAAATTCTGAATTGGTTGAAAATAGCCCAATGTAAACTTGAAGTCATGATATTATATCTTTCTTACTGTGCTTTTGATATGATTGATAACAAAAATGAAAAAAATATTAAAAAAACTGTTTTCGATTATTTTTTCAGAATAATCGAAAGGTCAGGCCATTACCCTAAGCCTCAAAACTATAAATCTCATCAGCAAAAACAAATTGAAGATATGGAAAAATTGGTAACAGAGAAAGAAGCAACAGCAAAACGAATGAAAGAATTAAGAGAAAAACAAATAAATGCAGAGAAAGATATTAAATTTCAAGAAATGTTTAATAATCCTGAAAGTGACCTCTACAAAGAATGTTTTGATAGTTTAAATACCTTTGGAAAAAATTCTTCCAGAATTGGTGGAAAAACATTTGAATCTGTCATGAAAAACGCTTATAATGAATTGTTGAAAAAAAAAGAAAAAGAGATAATAAATATGTCTTTAAAAGAAAATTAGGTTCTCAAAAATGCAACGAAGGAAATATTATGACTGAATTTCAAATATATGGATCATTTCAAATTCCATTCGACACTAAAGAACGAAAATTTTTAACAGAAAAATTTTGGTCTCTACATAATAAGTTTTATAATTGTATAGGATGTTATATTTATGCAGTGACCATAAAAAAAAATATATCTAGTGTTTCAAAGTATTCTAAAAAATTAGAAATAAAATATCATCATATACCTTACTATATTGGAACGACAATGTCATCTTTTGGAACAGAATGTTTTTCTCAAAAAAACTTAACACGCTTTAATGTCTCTCTTTCAAAATATAATATTAGGCATGATCCTTCATTGTTTTTTATAATTCCAAATGAGAGTGAAAACTCAAAGGATATAAAAGAATTAAAAACATTTTTAATACAAGCTGGGAGAATTGTTAATCCTGTATTTAGTGATCTTAACGGAAAGTTACCTGCTTGGTCTATTAAGGGTATTATAAATTCTAATCCATTAAAAAAATGTAGAAAAATTAAAGAAGCTGAAACTTTAAAAAAAATGATGGGTTTAATGTTGCCAGAAAAATTTGGATAGTTTTGTTGAACAAAAAAAATGATTAATATAAATAAGCTAACTTTTAGTCTTATCTATCTCTATTCTCATCATTAATGTAATATATTTATCCGACAATGAGCCAATTTTTAACCAATTTTAGTCTTTTAACTATTTTAGTCTATAGAAGTTTTCAGGATATCAAACAAAAAAAGGGCTGATATGGACAGGTACGTCCATATCAGCCCTTTTTTTGTTGATTTCTTGCCAAAAAGGCCAAAAATAATAAAAATTTGAGCATAATATTTCACAAAACTCATTGCTTAATCACTCTCTTATTGATTAAATATGGTTATGATTATGTCCAATATAGTTCATACGAACGTATTATTGAAGCAAATAAAAAACAATATTATATATCACTTCGCAAAAGCCAAAACGCTTTAAAAAAATTCAAACCGATTTAACCCGGACTGAATTTTTTCTTGAAGTATTAAAAAAACAAAAAGATTCTCTTTTAGAAAAAATTCCTCGAAACAAACTTGTATGAAAATCGAAACACCATAAAAAAACATATACAAAATCTTTGTAAGAGAACTTTATTAATGCTTCATTTTAAAGGTCGTGGAGTCTATTATTCCATTATTTGAATCATTTAAATAAACTGTAATAAAAGAGGATCATCAACATTTATACAGACTTGCCTTTATAGTGCTTTTGTTGGTGAAATCAAGGACAATCAAAAACATTCAATGCTTGCGCTTGATCCTCTTGAAACTTTAGATGATGTTTTTAGTGGTTCTGATTTGAACATTACAGCTTTGCTCAGACGATACAGAGGGTCGGCAACGATTCCTGCGATAAACACCAGCAATTTTGGATTTATTTTCAAAAATGGATAGGTGGTTCAAAAAGCATGGATATGTAATACAATAAAATGTGGGGAGTCAGAGCATGAAAATGTTTTAAACTTACATTTATTAGTTCATATA